>Ga0136846_1207873_pt1 | contig 10403 bp, 8 predicted proteins | sample HopSoiMetagenom2_FD_96841 | JGI IMG/M metagenome (GOLD analysis project Ga0136846, IMG submission 96841) | Grasslands soil microbial communities from Hopland, California, USA - 2 Assembly 2016 (version 4) | ecosystem: Environmental > Terrestrial > Soil > Grasslands | place: USA: Hopland... | reverse complement strand
GCGATCGGCGAGGCAATGTCCGTGTAGCTGAGATCGAGCTGGGCCTGGGCGAGAGCTGCTTTCAGCTGGTCCACCGTGCCCCTGGATCCCTGCTGTTTGGCGGTTGCAAGGTCGAGCTGCGACTGGGATGCAGCACTTTTGGCAACGAGATCGGACTGCCGCTTTACCTCGATATTCGCGAGAGAAAGCTGCGCTTCCGCCGCCTCGAGATTTCCCGTCGCCTGGTCTACGGCCGCCTGATACTGACCTTTTTCCATCGAGAAAAGAAGATCGCCGGGCTTGACGTCCTGCCCATCCCGAAACAGCGTCTTTTCGAGGAAACCATTGACGCGTGCCCTGAGCTCGACCTTGTTGACCGCTTCAACACGCCCGGTGAAAGACACCGAGGGCTGGATATCTTTGACGGTGACGGGAGTGACAGTCACGGTCGGAGGCGGAGCGGCCTGCTGGCAGGCGGCGTCGAGCGCCGATCCCACCAACATGGCAGCTGTCATAGCGACGGCAGACGACAGGTTCACGAATATTCCCATGACCTTTCCCTCGTGATGGAATGCCCCAGCATCCATTTGTGCCCCGGTTATCAAAGAGCGAAAGCAGCACACAGACACAAGTACGTAACGGTAACAAAGGGCGTAAATTACCCTCCCGCCGAAGGATCCGTCAGTACGCCTGGGCACAATCAGCGTGTCAATCAGCACTGAACATCGACCCCTTATATTAGCCAAGAACAACCTCTCGCGGCGGCTCGCCATACATAACGAGCTGCCTATAGCGCAGACACAACCTTTAGACCGGCGCTGTCTCGCAATGTCGAGACCAGCGCCGGTCACACGTCTGTCAGTTTCCGGTCGGCAACGGGACGTCAAATCCTTCCTTGCCGAGTTGATCGCGCAACCATTGGAACCGTTGATATTGCGTTATCTCGATCGGACCGGAGTAGCTCCCGCTCTGGAGTTTGCGCGGAGGATATTTTACATAGGTCGCCATCAGCTGCTTGATGGCATCGCTGATGGGTACCATCATCCAAGTGCGCTCCGTGTAGTTGTTCATGAAGATATCGTAGCGCTCTTGCGGATCCTGCCAGAGATCGAAAATTTGCGGGACCGTAGCGACATATTTTTCCGCACCCTTCCATCCCAGATTGCTGTCGACCGCCAAGCCGCCGGTGGACGCACCATCATCTCCCCGTAGATTGAAGACGGCCTTGTAGTTGCCGACGCGCGCGGCGCCGGGTGTCAATTCGTTTTCCGTGAAATAGAACCATGAATTTCGCTTCGACTTGCCGGTTCCCAAAAGGATCGGTGACATGTCAAAGCTATCAAAGATGGTCGGTTGGCCTTCGCGGTCCTTTTCCGGGAGAGCGACGCCTGCAACTGAAGCAAATGTCGCCATCAGATCAAGACCACCTACGATGTCATGATTTTTGGAATAGGGCTTGATCTTGCCGGGCCAGACTGCGATGGCGGGAACGCGGTTACCACCCTCTCGGACGGTGCCCTTGGTGCCACGGAACGGCGTGTAGCCCGCATCAGGATAGACGTCCTGCCAGGCGCCGTTGTCGGTCGTGTAGAAGACGAGTGTATTCTTGTCGAGACCGGTCTCGTGGAGCTTGTCCATGATGCGGCCGATGCGGGTGTCCAGCTCGACGATGCTGTCGGCATATTTCGATTTCGACATCGATTTGTGTTCGAACTCCGTCGCGGGCAAGTTCGGCTGGTGCACCTTCATGAAGTTGACGTCGATGAAGAACGGCTTGTCTGATTTCGCGGCCTTGTCAAGGAACCCGATGGCCGCCTTCTCGACGTAGCTGTCGAAGAACGGAATGCCGACAACTCCCTCACCGCCGTTGATCGTGGGCGTGTCGACATACTGGCCGTTGATCTTAAACTCTTCCACAGCCTTTTCGCCGGCCTTGGCCGACAACGCGCCTTTGGTGACCTGCTGGAACATCGCCCGCAGTTTCGGGTCCATGTCCGGGAACCAGGTCGGATCGCCATAGGTGTAGGCATTGAGGTGATAAAGACCGCAGTACTTCATCTCGTCAAATCCCTGGGCATTGGGCAGCGCATAGTCCGCCTCGCCAAGATGCCATTTGCCCGTGAAATAGGTATTGTACCCCCCCAGCTTCAGGACAGAGGCGAGCGTCCATTCCGCCGCTGGAAGACCGCCGCCCTGTCCCTGGAATGCCACTGCTGTCATTCCACTTCGGTTCGGGATGCGCCCGGTTATCATAGCGGCGCGACCAGGCGTGCAGCTGGGCTGTGCGTAGAAATCGAAGAAGGTCATCCCCTGCGCAGCCATCTTGTCAATATTCGGCGTTGGCATTCCACGTCCCTCGCCACCGCCGTAAGGACCGAGGTCGCCGTAACCGGTGTCGTCGGAGACAATCAAAAGGATGTTTGGCTTAGCTTCGGCTTGCTGCGCATACGCCGGGGTCACCCAGGGCGCGACGAAGGTGAGTGCCGCAAAGCACGACCCCAGGATCTTGGTCTGCAAACGCGTCGATATGCGTCGTGGTGGCGAGTTTGATGGATCAGCTTTCTGTATCATTGTCAGCTTCCTTCCTGCGTTATTCATTGCGCAAAACATGAAATCAGAAGACGTAGGCCCGCTTCGATCGAGAGCCAAGCATGCCCGATAATTCGAAGCTAATTCAGACTGGCCAAGACGGCGAAATGGCCAACAGGAGTCGATGGCGCTAGGCCATTGGCGACTGCGCGGTAAAACTGCGCTGCCTGGCGTCAATATGGAAGTACGTAACTGTAACGGCACCGTAAATGCAGTTGCACGGTCGCCCTTTTCGCGCTCCCGAATCATAGTGCCGTCCCGATTTTTGTCTTCTTGGCACTAAACTGTTGTCCTCAGATGCGCGCCATGCCTGACTCTATCGATAATGACGCGACGAAGCGGGTACAGCAAGGCGAACTGGTTGACGAAAGCAATCTAGGCGAGGCTCGGACAACCACCTGGCCAGGTCCTTGAGGAGAAGAATATTACCAAATATGCGCATCCGTTCTTGCTACCTTCGCTGAAGTCACCTCCGAATCTGTCCTTGGTCTTCCTCGGGCTTCAACGGCGGCTGTTGAGCGTCAAGCAATGAGGCGGTGCTTTCAAGTGCTGCGATTGCAGGATGTTTGCCCCGACGTTCACGGTCTGAAACGCTGGATGTTACAGTTACGTACTTCCGCTGCTCCAATTTTTGAGTGACGAATTCTAGGCTGATCGAGATCCGTCCACGTCTCGTTTCCGATCAGTGCGGAGAAACCCACATAAATGGAGCTGTCGGATGTCAATCAGAGTGAGGGATCTTGGCGTGGCGATGCTGATCGCATACGTCGCGATGACGTCGCCGGGGAGGGCGGAAACCATCAGCTACGCCGATGCCGTGACTAAATTTGCCGCCGACTGCGGCAAGGACGTCAAGAAGCTGTGCGCCGGGCTGAACCTTGGCAGCGGTCGGATCATGGATTGCCTGCAGCAAAACGCCGCTAAAGTTTCCCCAACCTGCAAGTCGACCACCGCGGACGTTGTAACGTCGATCAAGGAGCGTGAAGCCGCGCAGAGCGCCTATTTCAAGGTCTGCAGGCATGACATCGCCCAGCGTTGCCGCGGCATCAAAGGCGATGGCTACCAGCTTTCGTGCCTGCTGAAGACCACCCGCATGGTCGGCGACAAATGCAATCAGGCGATCACAGATGCAGGATGGCGGTGAGCAATGAACAATACAGGAGAGAAAACCATGCCCAATCGGATCGGTATTGCGCTCTTCACTTGCGCGATGTTGCTGCCATTCTGCGCGTCCGCGCAGGAGATCAATCAGCAGCGGCTCACCAACAGCCTTGGCAAGGTCGCAAAGGCGGCACCCGCCATCGACGTGGAGCTTCTGAGACAGGAGGCCGCGGCCAATCCCGAAGGAAGCGTGGCTGGCCTGCCCAACTGGAGCAAGCTGACCCATGTCTCGCAGATCGTCGTCGAGATCGATTTCGCCAACAACTCGGTCGCAATCGAACCGCAGTCCTATCGGACCGTTGGGCTGATCGCCGATGCTTTGCATCATCCGAACCTGCTCAACTACAAGTTCCTCGTGGTCGGGCACTCCAGCTCGACGGGCGACGCGAAGCATAATCTGGAGCTCAGCCAGCAGCGGGCCGACGCGATCCGCGAAGCCTTGGCGACCACCTTCGCGATCTCTCCGGACCGCCTGTTCGCCGTTGGCGTCGGGCAGGAATACCCGATCGAGGGAAAGGACCCGACATCGGCCGACAACCGCCGTGTCCAGCTTTTCAATCTCGGCACGTTCCGTCCGCTGAAGAAGGGTTGACCTCTCGCGAGGCGTCGCGGCCGAGACCGTCGCGACGCCGGATGTTACTGTTACGCAATTTCCCTTTCGTCCGATCGGCGCATGATCTGCGTTTAGAAGTTCTGGAGGCATCAACGATGACCCTGTCCTTTAACTCCCAAGATGTCAGGCCCGAACCGCTGCGGTCTCCATCCGAAAACTTGATCTGGATACCCGGCCGGACCTTCACGATGGGATCCAATTCCCACTATACGGAGGAGGCGCCGGCGCATCCGGTCAAGGTGGACGGCTTCTGGATCCAGGCCACGCCCGTCACCAACCGCGACTTTGCCGAATTCGTGAGGGAAACGGGATATGTCACCTTTGCCGAGAAGGCTCCCGATCCGAAGGACTATCCGGGTGCCCGCCCGGAGATGCTCAAAGCGGGATCTCTCGTCTTTTCGCCACCGAAATCGCTCGCCGGAACCGACATGACGCAGTGGTGGTCCTTCAAGTTCGGTGCGACCTGGCGCCGCCCCCATGGCGGTCTCAGCGATCTTCGGGGCAAGTTCGATCACCCGGTGGTTCATGTCGCTTACTGCGATGCGGTGGCCTATGCCGCCTGGGCGGGAATGGATTTGCCGCCCGAGGCCGAATGGGAGCTCGCAGCACGCGGCGGTTTGGACGATGCTGAATTCGCCTGGGGCGAAGAACTCCATCCCAACGGAACCATCATGGCAAACACCTGGCATGGAACGTTTCCGGTTCACAGCACCAAGCCCGCGGGCAAGGACCGCACATCTTCAGTCCGAGCGTTTCCGCCGAACGGCTATGGTGTCTACGACATAATCGGCAATGTCTGGGAATGGACCGCGGACTTTTGGTCGGCGCATCATCCGGAGCCAGAGGCGAAGGCCTGCTGCATTCCGAAGAACCCACGTGGTGGCCCACAGGAAGCTAGTTTCGACTTTCGGATGCCGGATATCAAGATACCGCGCCGAGTGCTGAAAGGAGGGTCGCATCTTTGTGCGCCCAATTATTGCCGCCGCTATCGTCCGGCCGCCCGGCACGCCGAGCCCGAGGACACATCCACCAGTCATGTCGGATTCCGCTGCGTGCGCAGAGTGTCCGCTGGTAGCTAGTGCGTGCCGATGGCCATCGAAAGAAAGATATGGTCCAGTTCACATGAGTGGGGTGGCATGGAGGTTATGGAAGCGAAGTCCGCAAAACGCGGCCTGCGAAGGCTGATGATCAAGCTGCCCGCTATGCGGCGGCAGCTCGAAACCGAGTATGCCGCCAATCTCGATTTCATCGGCCTTTGCGAAGCATTCGAAGAAGCCAGCTCCTCTCTCGATCGCTCCTATCGCGACACAACGGTTCCAAGCGCGATCATCGTGGAATGCGAGGCAGTCTGCGCGGAGATCGAGAACGAAATACTTGCCCTGTTCGTCGCCTTTGACGTTGAGGAGTCAGACACCCTTGATTAATTCTTTGCGCGCGCATCCGAATTCTATTTGTCACGAAACAATCAGACCCTCTTATGAGGTCGCTCGCATTTATCGGAGGCTTGTATTAAAGTGTTGAATTCACGAGCTATGCTGCTGTGTCGGATGCTCTCGTTGAACCCGCCGATCCTCATGCGATGAAGTCAGGCTGAGGCTTGAAGGCTTTCGGCGGACCCCTGTTTTGCGATTGTCAGGTGCAATAGACAGTTAAGCCGCTGTTCGTTTGGTCCAATTGAAGATCCACATTGGACCCCACGAATCCTAACTACGTCGAGACGAAAATCGACGACGCCGTGGGAAAACCGTGAGCAAATGGAGGGATGGAGCTGTTTAACCAGATAGCGGCGAGCAGCGCCCTGCCGATACCTTGCACCGAAGTTCCTGGGACTGATCTCGCCACAAAACTATCGCGACGTCAGGAGAATGCTCATGTGGACCCAGCTCATTGTTCGAATTCCTTTAGCAGTGGCCGGAACCATCGCCGCATATTGCATGTCCGCTGACAACGTACATTTCGACCTTGTCCGGACGGCGATTGTGCTGGCAATGTTCGCCGCGTTCGTCTCGCTTCTGATTGCCGCTCCGCTCATATGGCATTGGTGTCAGAATCGTGGATCGACGGATGACCCATCTCGGTGACTCTGAGGATCGGATGGCAATCGCATTCCGGAGAGGGTACGGCACCGATACCAACTGGTATCCCTGGTTACCCAAGAGCGACAATCGAGCTCTTGGTCGCGCTGGCGTCCATCTTCAATTCCAAAGCCTACTAGCTATATCCTTTCAACCAACCTATCGATCCGACTCCCCAGCTGCGAGTTGATTGTCGGCACCAAGCACGCGCCTCCATTCGCCATAAATACCGCAAGCCGGACAGATATTTCTATAGACCGGGCGCAGATCGCAATGGAACCCGGGCTCAAATACTGGCTCTGTAACTGTAACGTACTTGCTCATCCGAAACCGCTGTGTACTTCTCGCCCCGGATATCGGACGGAGTGCTCATGCAAAAGATGTTGATCCTCTCGGCCCTGCTGTTATTGTCGGGCTGCGGCCACCCAAGTGGCGTTATGACGCCCGTTAAGCTGACTGCCGCGGCGCCGAAAACGGCGCAGGTCGACATGCTGGTCGCCACGACGCGCCAACCATCCGGCAATCCGGCGACGCTCTTCAATGGCGAGCGCAGCCCAAAACCTTACATGACCGAAATCGCGGTCTCGATCCCATCGAAGCGTGAAGCCGGCACTGTCCAATGGCCGCGGAAGCTACCACCTAATCCGGCGACAGACTTTGCCGTCACCCGCGTGCGACAGATCAGTACCGTGCCTGAAGGCCGGGCCTGGTTCAGGCAGCATATCGAAGGTGGCCATGCCTTGGTCTTCATTCATGGCTTCAATAACAAGTACGAGGACAGCGTCTTTCGGCTTGCCCAGATCGTCCATGATTCAAACATGAAGGCGACGCCGATTCTCTTCACCTGGCCGTCACGCGCCAGCCTGTTCGGTTACGAATACGATAAGGAAAGTACCAATTACTCACGCACGGCACTGGAACAAGCGCTACGCCTTCTCACGCAGGATCCCGATGTCAAAGATGTCACAATTCTCGCCCATTCGATGGGAACTTGGCTCGCGATGGAGTCCTTGCGACAGATGGGCATCCGTGATGGTCACGTAAATTCGAAAATCCATAACGTGATACTTGCCTCCCCCGATATAGACATACAGGTCTTTGCTAAGCAGTTCGTTGAGATGGGGACGCCGCATCCGAAGTTCACAATCTTCGTCTCCCAGGACGATCGTGCACTTGCAGCATCGAGTCTGATCACCGGACGGGTCGCGCGGCTAGGTAGCATTGATCCGACAGCCGAGCCCTATCGCTCAAAGCTCGAGCAGGCCGGCATCACGGCCATCGATCTTACCAAGGTCAAAAGTGGCGACAGTATGAACCATGGCAAGTTCGCGGAAAGCCCGGAGATCGTCCAACTGATTGGCCAACGGCTGATGACAGGGCAGCCTCTGACCGATTCGAACGTCTCGCTCGGCGAAGGGGTTGCTGCTGTGGTCGGCGGAACAGTCCGCACCGTCGGTACGGTTGCGACAGCGCCGCTTATCGCTATCGAGCAGCCGCGCGTCAAGAAGAGTGTGAACAACGTCGGGGACACGCTCACGAGTGATCCGCAATCGAAGCCGCTGGCACCTTAAAGCGTGTCGCGTTTACGCTACGCTTTCGCGAAAACGATATGCGGAAAACTAAGGATCTAAAGCGCGAAGAGTGAATCTAAAAAATTTGACGACGCACCTTAGTACAACCCACCGGAACCCTCGGACGGTTCGTTACACTGCCTGTAACAGTAACGTACTTCCCTGATAGGAACAAAACTGCAAACTTTTGGCGGGTTGACACCGCGCCGCGTCTGCCGCTGTACGCAACGGTCAGGCCGCACGGCCTTTTTTCGGTTGAGTTCCTTGCATCCGTACATGAAACGTTCGAGGAGATAGATTATGCCGAGGTTTCGATATGTCGTGGTGCTTACCGCGTCGATTGCATTCATTGCGGCTGGCGCGCCGATCGGGATAGTTCCTGCGCTGGCGCAATCCACAGCCCCTGCCCCAGCCGCGGTGGCCGCTCCCCAGCCGTTGTCATCGGCCGACCTTGAGACGTTGGTGGCGCGCATCGCCCTCTATCCAGACGACCTCGTCGCCCTCGTCCTGTCGGCTGCGCTCAACCCACTGCAGATCGTCCAGGCCGACCGTTATCTCGACGACGTGAAGAAGAACCCGGCACTGAAGCCGGATACCGCCTGGGACGGCAGCATCATATCGCTTCTGAACTATCCGCAAATCGTGACGATGATGAACGATGACCTCGACTGGACGCAGAAGGTCGGCCAGGCCGTTACGACCCAGCAGAAGGACGTGCTGGTCGCGATCCAACAGCTGCGCGATACGGCCGTGGCGCGCGGCATCATCAAGTCGAACGATCAGGTGGTCGTCGAGAACAAGAACGACAACGTCATCATCCGGCCGGTGAAGAAGGAAGTCGTCTACGTGCCACGATACGATCCAACGATCTTGACCAGTCCGACCTACGTCGTGCAGCCAAGCCCGATCGTTTATGGCGACCCCTATCCATCCTACTACTATCCCTACGCCCCTTACTGGGCAGGTTTCGTGACCGGCGCCGTTTTCGGGGCAGCGGTCGACTGGGACCACTGGCATTCGTGGGGTGGCAATGTCGACGTCAACATCAATAATATTCATCGCGATGACTTCCATTTCGACCGCAACAACCTGAACAATCTCAATTTCGACAACAACAAGTTTGGCTTCGATCACAACACGATTGCGAACGGTATTCAGCACAATGGCGCCAACCGCCTGGACCTCAGAGGCCGCAACAATATCGCCAACAACTCGGGACTGATCGGTGGCAACGGCAACCGGATCCAGAGCAACGATATTCGTCGCGACGTTCAGAACGGGCTCAGGAACGGCCCGAACGGAGGCATCGCCAACAATCGTTCCGGACAGATTGGAAACAGGGCCGACGGGGCGGGCCACGCGAACAACATGAACCGACCTAACGCCGCAAATCGTGCACAGGCGGCGCGGGCCAGCCATCCGCAAAACCGTCCGGCGGCGCGCGTCGACCATCGCCCCAGACAACCTTCCGCCTTGGGCAACTACGGGCCTGGCCGCGACGCGAGAATCGCATCGGACCGAGGGCGGGCAAGTCGAAACTTTGGTGGTGGCCGCGACTTCGGAGGCTTCAATGGCGGCGGCGGTTTCCACGGCGGCGGTGGTCGCTTCCATAGGCGCTAGGAAAGCTCCAAACATGCTCCGTCCTTTATAAGGGGAAGTAGATGTACACGACCTTGAAACTGATCCTTGTCTCTATGACCGTTTCCGCTGCGATCGTTGCACCATCCTATGCCGCAAATCCGCTAACCCAGAAGTTCATCGGCGCGACGGCCGAAACCTTTGCCAGCGAGGGCGATGCCGTCGATGCGTTCAAAAGCCGCCTTGCGGTCAAGGACATTCCCGGCCTTGCCAAGCTACTGGGCCTCAATGCGGAAGCCGCGGCAAAGAGCGACGATTTTGGCGAGCGGCTGGACGACCTGGCCAAGGCGGCGGGAGAACGGGTAACGATCGTCGACCGCGACGCCGACCATAAGGAAATCGATCTTGGCGATGAAGTCTGGCCGTTTCCATTTCCTCTGGAAAAGACCGCGCAAGGCTGGCAATTCAATGCGACCGAGGGTCTTCAGGAAGTCATCGATAGACGGATTGGCGAGAACGAGAACGAAGCGATCTCGACCTGCCGCCTGTTCCCCGTCGCGCAGGCGCTCTACGCATCGGAGGATCATGACAATGATGGCGTTCTGGAGTTTGCGCAGAGGCTGATCAGCACGCCCGGAAAGCATGACGGCCTTTATTGGAAAGATGACGACAGTGGCGAGGTGAGTCCAGCGGGGAACTTTGCCAACCCGGCCAAGGTCGAGGGAGCGGCTGCCTCCGATCATGGCTATTTCGGTTATCGCTTTCGCATCTTGAAGCAGCAGGGTAGCAATGTCGCAGGCGGCGAATACAGCTTTGTCATCAACGGCAACATGATCG
>Ga0136846_1227786_pt1 | contig 10404 bp, 10 predicted proteins | sample HopSoiMetagenom2_FD_96841 | JGI IMG/M metagenome (GOLD analysis project Ga0136846, IMG submission 96841) | Grasslands soil microbial communities from Hopland, California, USA - 2 Assembly 2016 (version 4) | ecosystem: Environmental > Terrestrial > Soil > Grasslands | place: USA: Hopland... | reverse complement strand
GTCGCCGCGTCGTACGCCGACCAGGTCGTCTTCCTCGCCGACGGTGTCCTGGCCGGCAGCCTGACCGCACCGACGGCCGAGCAGGTGGCCGATCGGATGACGCATCTCGGCGCCCGGTCCAGGCAGCAGCGGCCGATCCACCCCGACAACGTTCGTCAGGCGGTGGCGAGATGATGCGGCTGGCCGTTCGCACCTTGCGCTTCCGCAAGGGCGGCTTCATCGCCACGTTCGTCGCGGTGGTCTTCGGTACCGCGATCGTGATGGCTTGCGGTGGGCTGATGGAGACCGGGATCCGGTCGAACGTCGCCCCGGAGCGCCTCGCCAACACCTCGCTCGTCGTCACCGGCAAGCAGTCGCACCTCCGCCCCGGCGCCGAGGACGCGACGCCGCTGCCCGAGCGCGTCGGCGTCCCCGTCGATCTGCTCGCCAAGGTCCGCTCCGTCCACGGCGTTTCGTCCGCGGTCGGTGACTACACCTTCACTGCCGTCGGTCCAGCAGTTGCCGAAGGTCACAACTGGTCGAGCGCCGTCCTGGCGCCGTACCACCTCACCTCCGGCCGCGCACCACGCTCAGGCGAGGTGGTCGTGCCGACCGGACAGCTCGGCGACCGAGTTACCTATCTGATCAACGGCGAACCGAGAACCTTCACGGTCAGCGGTGTCGCCCAGGGTCCGGCCGGACACGCATTCTTCTCCGACCACGACGCGGCCCGGCTCGTCCGCAACCCGGAGCGCTTCGCCGACCTCGGCGTACAGGTTGCCTCCGGCACCGATCTCGACGACGTCAAGAGCGCCATCGAGGCGATCGACAGAAACCTGGCGGTTCGCTCGGGCGTCGACCGCGGGCTTGCCGAGCACCCGGACGCCGAAGCACAGCGGACAGCGGTGATCTCGATCGCCGGCTCGTTCGGCGGCATCGCGACGATGACGATGATGTTCGTGGTCGCATCCACTCTCGCGCTGTCCGCACAGCATCGCGAGCGCGAGTTCGCCCTGCTCCGCGGGATCGGCACGACGCCCGGGCAGGTCCGGCGGATGATCCTCGGTGAGTCGCTGCTCGTCGCGCTGCCGGCGGTGGCGCTCGGCATCCTGCCTGGGACGTTCCTCGGGAGATTCTTGTTCGACCAGCTGGGCTCCCACGGGGTCGCGTCACCGGTGATCGAGTTCAGCCAGGGTTGGGTGCCGCTCGTGGCCGGTGCCGGTGCCGCCGTACTCGCGGCCGTCGGGGCGGCGCTGATCGCGGCGCGGAAGTCCGCGAGGATCCGGCCGGTCGAGGCGCTGATGGAGGCGTCGCTGCAGCGGAAGTGGTTCGGGTGGGTGCGGTTGTTGTTCGGGCTGCTGTTCCTCGGCGGTGGGCTCGCGCTGCTCATCGTGACCGCGACGGTGATGACCGGACCGCTGGCCGGTGCGACCGCTGGTCCGTCGATTCTCTGCTGGGCGATCGGTGTCGCGTTGCTCGGACCGTTCTGGACCAAGCTGGTGCTCGCGTTCTGGCGCTGGCCGGTGCAGGCGCTGACCCGGGTCAATGGCCGGCTCGCGATTCGGAACCTGTCGGCGCGGTCGGTGGCGATGTCGGCCGCGGTCATGCCGGTCATGCTCGCCGTCGGCATCTCGACCGCGAACCTGTACATGCAGACGACGCAGCTGCAGGCCGCCTCCGAGGCGTTCACGCGAAATCTGCGGGCAGACGCCGTACTGGTGTCCGACGCCGGGTTGTCCCCGGCGGTGCTCGATCAGGTCCGGGCGGTACCTGGGGTGGAGAGCGCGTCGTCCTTCGTCCGCAGCATGGGTGCCATCGACGAACCACGGAACGCTCCGTTCGACGAGGACGGGTCTCCGGTGATCGGAGTGGACGCACAGGGCGCGAACGGTACGGCGCCGGTGCGGTTGACGAGCGGGTCACTGACAGGGTTGACCGGGTCGACCGTCGCACTGCCGGAGTACGTGGCCGGAAAGATCCACCGTGGAGTGGGCTCGACGATCACCATGACGCTGGGCGACGGGACGCCGGTGGATCTCCGGGTTGTCGCGACGTTCGCGGCTGAGCGTGGCTACGAAACGATCATCCTGCCGGCTTCGCTGGTCGCCGCGCACACAACCGATGGTCTGACGAAGCAGATCCTGGTCCGGAGCGCGTCGGGCGCCGACGTACGACCGGCGTTGGCGAAGCTGGCCGCCGTACATCCGGGCATCCAGGTCGCCGACCGGGACACTTTGGTGGCCGCGAACGCGGAAGATCTGCAGACGCAGGCGTGGGTCAACTACATGCTGGTCGGGATGCTGATCGCGTACACGGCGGTCTCGGTCGTCAACACGCTCGTCTCGTCGACACTGAGGCGGCGCCGCGAGTTCGCCCTCCAGCGGCTGACCGGCTCCACGCGGTTCCAGGTCCTGCGGATGCTGACCACCGAGAGCACCTTGGTGACGCTGGCCGGCATCACGCTCGGTACGGCGATCGCGTTGGCGTGCTTGCTTCCCTACGCGGCCACCGTGTCCACCAGCTCGATCCCCACCGGTCCCTTCTGGATCTACCTGGTGATCATCGGAGCCGCCGCAGTCCTCACCTTCGGGTCGACCCTCGTCCCGGCGATCGCAGCGCTCCGCCACTCCCCCACCCAACCGAGCCACGCCGACTGACCAGATGATCGCCTTATCGTGCGGGAGTGGGCTCGGCGACCGGTTGCAGGGCGATGGTCGTGGCCTGGATGATGCCGGCGTTGGAGCGGAGCCAGGTGGAGAGCACGACCTGAAGGTCCTCCAGATCTCGCTCCTCCAAGATGACGCCGGGGACCGGCACACTGGCGCCCAGCTCGGCGAGAACCGGCCGGAGATGCTGGTCGGCCAGCAGCTTGTGGCTGGGCGCCGCGGAGACCGTGACCGGTACGACGACCGCCCCGGACAACGCCTGCGGCCGCAGCACGTCGAGAAAACTCTTCAGAAGTCCGGTGTAGCTCCCCTTGTACACCGGCGTCGCCACCACGATGACCGATGCCGAAGACACCAGATCGACCGCAGCCTCCAGGGCCGCCCGCTCCTCCTCCCCCGATCCGTCGCCCTGGAAGATCGCCGGCGCAAACGTCACCAGGTCGATCAGCTCGTCCATCCGGTACGGCGCGCCGAGCTCGGACGCCAGCAACTCCGCAACGGAGGCCGCCGCGGCGGCCGTCCGCGAACCTGCCCGCGGATTGCCCACGACCGTGACGACTGACTGTGGCCAGACCGGCGGCTCCGGCACGACCTGCGGTTCGAACGCGACTGAGGGCATCTGATCCATCTCCTGTGCTCGGCACTGATGGATCGAGCCTAGTCAAAGTCGAGCGGACTACTTGACTTTCTCAGATGCCGAACGCCGGGCGCGGAGCTTCACCACCACGAACCACCCCACCGCCGCCACCGCACCGGCGATCACCGCCTTCTGGAACACCCCGACCGACGCCTCCACGACATGCCACCGCTCCCCCAACTGGTATCCGGCGACGATCAGCAACGAGTTCCACACCAGGCTCCCGAGCGCCGTCAGGGGCAGGAACAGCAGGACCCGCATGCGCTCCACTCCCGCAGGCACCGAGATCAGGCTCCGCACGACCGGCACCAACCGCCCGATCAGCACCGCCTTGGGACCATGCCGCTCGAACCAGTCCTCGGCCTTGTCGACGTCCTGCACCTTCACCAGCGGAAGCCTCCTGGCGAGCGTTCTGGTCCGATCCCGGCCCAGCACGGCGCCCACGCCGTACAACGCGAGCGCCCCGACCACCGACCCGAGCGTGGTGAAGACGATCGCGCTCACCAGCCCGAGCTCACCACGGCTCGCCGCGAACCCGGCCAGCGGCAGGATCACCTCACTCGGCAACGGCGGAAACAGATTCTCCAGCGCGACCGCGAGCCCGGCACCCGCGGCTCCCAGCCGCTCCATCAGATCGATCGCCCACCCGGCCACGCCACCGGTCGGTTCCTCCGTTGCCTGCGGTGCGGTCATCATCACCTGATTCGTCGTCGTCAGCATGGCAACGACGCTAGGCCCGCACACACCACTCACACCCTGGAGCCAACCGCCGTCTTCGGGTCTGGTCATCCACCGTACCGACCGGCGGAAGACCCCCCGACGCCTGCAGCAGACCCGGCGGCACGAGCCGGATGCGCCGGATCGAACCAGTTCGTGTAAACCTTGCCAGGTCAGCCTTGCTGAGGGGAGTTCGTATGACGATCGGCACCGAGCACGCCCCGCGCGTCAGCACGTACGCCAACCGTGCTGAGCTGGGTCAGGCAGCTGCGGCCTGGGCGGCCGAGCATCTCCGGACGGCGATCGCGCAGAGCGAGCGGGCGCGGATGATGCTGGCCGCGGCACCGAGTCAGGCCGAAACCTTGGCCGCGCTCGCCACCGAGCGGCACATCGACTGGAGCCGCGTCGAGTGCTTCCACATGGACGAGTACGTCGGCCTGTCGCCGGACGCACCACAGGGCTTCCGGAACTGGCTGCACCGCAACTTCCTCGACAAGGTGCCACAGGCAACCTTTCACCCGATGGACCCCGGCGACGACGCGGAGGCAGCCTCGCACCGCTACGGGGAGCTGATGGGCGACACTCCCTTCGACATCGTCCTGTTCGGCCTCGGCGTCAACGGCCACCTGGCCTTCAACGACCCGCCGGCCGACTTCGCCGACACCCGCGCCGCGAAGGTCGTCGCGCTCGACGAAACCAGCCGTCAGCAACAGGTTGACGAGGGCAACTTCTACGCACTCGACGAGGTCCCGACGCACGCGGTGACGGTGACGATCCCCCGGCTGCTGAACGCGCGCGAACTGATCGGCTCGGTCCCCGGAACCGCGAAACGTCAAGCAGTGCACGACACCTTGACCCAGCCGATCAGCCCCGATTTCCCGGGTACGGCGTTGCGCACCCATCCCCACGTGCGACTCTTCCTCGACACCGAGTCGGACCCGTCGTGCTGATGCCGGACGCCCTGTCCGACGAGCCGCTCTACCTGGGCGGCGCGACGCTCGTCGGACCGGAGCGGATGGTCGACGGCGCTGCGCTCGTACTGCGGCACGGCTTGATCGAGGCGATCGTCCCGGCCGGCGAGGTCCCGTCGTCGGCGCAGCTCGTCGATCTCGACGGCAAACTGGTGATCCCCGGCCTGATCGACATCCACGCCCACGGCGGTGGCGGCTGTTCATTCGACGATCCGGATCCGCAGGCGCACCAGGAAGTACTCCGGTTCCACGCCCGCCACGGCGTGACGACCATGCAGGCGTCACTCGTCTCAGCCTTTCCGGACGATCTCGAACGCCGCCTCGACGCCTTGGCGATCACGTTCGAAACCCCCTCGACCGGCGCACACCTCTTCGGCGTCCACCTCGAGGGCCCGCATCTCGCAGTGCAGCAATGCGGCGCTCACGACCCTGCCGCTCTCCGACCACCAGCACCGGGCGAAGCGGAGCGCCTGCTCGCCCGCCCAGGACTGATCCGGATGGTCACGGTCGCTCCCGAGCTGGACGGCGTACCCGAGTTCGTGCGTCGTCTCGCCGACGCCGGCGTGGTGGTCGCGGCCGGTCACAGCGAGGCCCGCGCCCCGGAGCTCGCCGTTGCGGTCGGCAATGGTCTGAGCCATCTCACGCAACTGTGGAGCTGCCAGTCCGCCCTTGTCCGTCGCGGCCCGTGGCGCGTCCCCGGACTGATCGAGGAGTCGCTGGCGTCGGACCACCTGACCGCCGAGATCATTGCCGACGGCCACCATCTGCCCGCGACGCTGATCGAGATCGCGCGTCGCTGCCTCTCCGACCGCCTGGTCGCCATCTCCGACGCGACCGAAGGCGCCGGCATGCCCGACGGCTACCGCTACCGCCTCGGCGCCGTCGAGTGCGAGGTCGCCGACGGCGTCGGCAAACTCGTCGGCGTCGACGCCTTCGGCGGCAGCGTCACCCCGCTCGACGGCATGCTCGCCCACCTCCATCACACCCTCGGCTGGCCCCTCCCCGAGGCAGTCGCCGCCACCAGCACCCGACCCGCCAGAATCCTCGACCTCGCCGACCGCAAAGGTCGTCTCGCACCCGGTTACGACGCCGATCTGGCAATCCTCGACGCCGACCTGAAGGTCCAGGCCACCCTGCGCGCCGGTGCCTGGATCCACCAGACACCCTGACCCCAACGACAGCACCCTGCGGCCGCGCTCTGAGGCGTCGGCGCGGGTTATATTCCTGGTATGGCAACTACGTTCGAGGTGCTGGCCGAGCCGCGGCGCCGGGAGATCCTCGATCTGTTGCGGAGCGGTGAGCGGCCGGTCGGCGACCTGGTGGACGCGCTCGCGCTGAGCCAGCCCGCGGTGTCGAAGCACTTGAAGGTGCTGCGGGAGGCCGGCCTGGTCGAGGTTCGCCACGATGCGCAGCGCAGGTGGTACCGGCTGCGGCCCGCGCCGCTCGCGGAGGTCGACGCCTGGCTCGAGCCGTACCGCGACCTGTGGCGCGGCCGGCTCGACGCTCTGGAGGCGCACCTCGACCAGATGGACCGGACGGACCAAACGGGCTAGCTGTCCTGGCTGACCAGCTTGAGGAAGTTGCTCTGCGAACCGTCGGCCGTGTGCTCCTGGTAGATGAACTTCACGTTGCTCTGGTCGAACGTCTCGAACCACTCGTCCCAGGACACCTCGCGCAGCCCGTCGCCGCCGTACCCGGGGAAGTCGAGCCGCAGCACGCCGGCACCCTTCCCGTCCTCGGTTCCGTCGACGACGGACGGTTTCGCGTCGCGCTCCTCGGCCCATTTGCGGATCACGTCGTGGTCGGTGGTCTCCAGGGTCGCCCCTGGGTGGTCCTCGGTGGTCTTCTCAGCCATCTCAACTCCTTTCCGAGGTCCGGCGGTACCCAGTCGGGCTGGTCTTTATCCACGGATCTCGGCGAGATCGAAGACATTGCCTTCGGGGTCGGCGAGGGTGACCCAGTGGGTGCCGTACTCCTCGTGCTCGTCGAGACGCTTGGCGCCGAGGCCGATCACGCGGTCGAGCTCGGCCGACCAGTCGGCGGCGGCCAGGTCGACATGCAGGCGGTTCTTGCCGGACCGCGGCTCGGGCACCTGGGTGAACATCAGCGTCGGGCCGGCCGCGGACCGGTTCACGGTGGCGAAGAACTGGTTACCGTCAGCATCGACCTCGGACGAGAGTACGCCGGCCCAGAAGGTGGCGAGCGCCTTCGCGTCGGCGCAGTCGAAGACGATGTTCTCGAGGGAAATGGGCATGGTTCAGCCTTTCAGCGCGGGGATCTGCCGGATCGGCCAGCAGATCTCGGTTCGGTAGCCGGTCGGGTCGGGCACATCCCCGGGACCGACGACGTACAACTCACGGATCGGTCCGGACGCGACCTCGCAGTGCTCGGCGACATGGCTCCCCAGCGCGCCGTAGCTGCGGTCGAAGTCGGTCATCGGGCCGGCATGGACGGCGATCGCGAAGTACCCGCCGGGCAGATCGACGAGCTCGACCCCGTCTGCGGGCGCCTGGTCGGGCGCGACCGGAAGGAACGCCACCACCTGGCCGGCGTCCTCGGTGAAGAACTCGTCGGAGTACGTCGCTCCGGTGGTGGACCGGATACCACCGGACACTCCGTCGAGCTTGGCGAAGGCGTACTCACACCAGGGTCCGATGGCCTCCCGCTCCACCCAGTCGCGGACGCCGTACGCACGGAACGGCGGCATGAACCGGTACTCGACATCGACCACCGGCTGCCCCGGAGTCAGCAGCTCGCGCAGCGACGCGACGACGTCGCGAGTGTGCGCGAGCTCCTGCTCCATCCGCTCGAGGTGTGCGCGGAGTGTCTCTTCCCGGGTCAGACCATCGGTCGCCTCGACCACCGCCCGGACATCGGGCAACGGCATCCGCAATTCCCGCAACCGCCGGATCAGCAGCGCGGTCTCCACCTGGTCCGTGCCGTACCGCCGGTAGCCCGACGATGCGTCGATCGCGACCGGCGCCAGCAGCCCGATCTCGTGGTAGTGGTGCAGCGTCTTCACACTCAGATGCGTCAGGCGGGAGAACTCCCCCACCGTCACCGTCGCCGTCATGCGACAAGCTTCCACCCTCCGGTAACCGGAGGGTCAAACGCACACAGACGTCCAGGCCATCACCATCGCGGACCCACGACGGGCGCCCCCGGGCGAACTCTGTCGCCCACCGATGGTGATGGCCTGGCGATCCGCCGCCGGATCAGCCGCGGTAGCGGCCGATGACCTTGGTGAAGTCCCAGGCCTGCTGGGAGATGCCGGAGCAGGTGTCCGCGCCGCCGCCGGTGCACGGGCGGTCGCGGTTGACCGACCAGAACGTGAAGCGGGCCAGGTGGTGCTCGGACGCGTACGACAACATCGACTCGAAGTCCGAGAGGTTGACGCGCTCGCCGGCCACGTCGGTGATGCCGTTCATCGACGAGATACCGATCTTCCGGTACGCCGCGTCGTCACTGAGACCGTACGCGGACTTCACCTGGTTCTTCAGCCCGTCGGCGGCCTGCCGGGTCAGCGTGCCCATGTTGGTCGACCCGCCTCCGAAGTCGAACGGCATGATCACCCAGCCGTCCAGGTTCAGCCCGGACTGCGCACCGCGCCGGATCAGGTCCTGACCGTTGCCATCCGGTCCGGAGGTCGTGGTCCCGAAGGTCAGGTACGTCGCGATGCCGGGATTGTTCTCCTCGACGATCTTCAGCGCGTCGACGACCTTCTGCCGGACAGCGGCCTGCGCGAACTCCTGGTCCTCGATGTCGACGTCGATCGCCTTCAGCGACAGCGCATTGATCACCTTCTGGTACGCCGCCGCCAGCTCACCCGCCGTACCGCAGCTCTGTCCCAGCTTGTTGCCCGACCAGCCACCGATCGACACCACGACGTCACCGCCGTTGGATCGGATCGTATTGATCGCCTGCTGGTCCACACCACCGGTCAGCGGCCGCGACCCGTCCCACTGCGGGTTGCAGTACCCGTTGGACAGGATGAACGCCATCGTGAACCACTTGACCCCGGCCGCATTCATCACGGTCGCCGGGTTCGGCGGGCTCCCCCAGCCCTCATACAGGTACGGCGCAGCAGCCATCGGCGCACCACCGGCGGGCGGAGGTCCGTCGTCGGACGCCGGCACGTTCCACTTCTGGTTGGCCGCACCGGTGCAGCTCCACAGCTGCAGCGGCGTCGCGTTCGCGGAGTTGTTGCCGGTGACATCGAGGCACTTGTTCGCCTGAGGGTTCACCAGGTCCCGACCAGACGTGTAAGTCCACTGTTGCGCACCCGACCCGTTGCAGGTCCACAACTGCACCTTGGCTCCGTTGGCGACCGAACCGCCCGAGACATCAAGGCATTTGCCCAGCGCCCGCAGTGTCCCGTCACTCTGCCGGGACCATTGCTGCGCGGCGCTGCCGTTGCAGTCGTACAGCTGAACCTGCGTCCCGTCCGCGCTGTTCGCGGCCGCCACATCCGCGCACTTCCCGGCCAGGCCGGTGATCGCTCCGGTCGCTGCGTGCGCCGGCGCCGCCGTCATCAGCAGACCAGCGCCGAGCACCAGAGCCGCGGCTGCCGCCGCCACCCGGCGCATCAGACGTTCCACTTCTGGTTCGCGGCACCCGTGCAGCTCCACAGCTGCAAGGGCGTGCCGTTCGCGGAGTTGTTGCCTGTGACATCGAGACACTTGTTCGCCTGTGGATTCACCAGATCTCTCCCACTCGTGTAAGTCCATTGCTGGGCGGCGCTGCCATTGCACGAATAGAGCTGCACCTTCGCCCCGTCGGCGACGGAGCCTGCGTTCACGTCGAGGCACTTGCCGAGCGCGCGGATCGTCCCGTCACCAGGGCGGTTCCACTGCTGGGCCGCAGTACCGTTGCAGTCGTAGAGCTGGACCGCCGTACCGTCCGTGCTGTTGGCGCCGGCGACGTCCATGCACTTGCCCGCCAGGCCGGTGATCTGACCCCCACCACCTCCGCCGCCGCTCTGCGAGCCGGACCAGGTGAAGGTCGCGGACGTCTTGGTGGGCAAGGTGTAGACGAACGACTGCGAGCCCCAGTTCACCCGCACGGATTGCGAGCTGCCGGTGGTGTTGAAGGCGATCAGCGCCTTCGATCCGTCGGGGTTCTTCCACGCGACGTTCTTCACCGAACTGTTCGCGGTCGAGTCGATCCGCAACGCGCCCGGCTTCACGAACTTCGTCAGGTGACCCATCGTGTAGTACTCGACGGTCTTGGTGACCTGGCCGCGCTGGCTGTCGTTGCGGTGCACGGTGACGAGTCCGGTGCAGACGTTGCAGCCGGCTCCGACGTACGGCAGATGGTTCTCGTCCAGCGCGATGCCCCACTTGACCCACGACTTGTCCCAGTTGCGGGTGTAGTCGATCAGGTTGTTCATGTCCTCGACCTGCTGGTTCGCGATCCAGGTGCCGCCCGAGTGCTC
>Ga0136846_1226291_pt1 | contig 10404 bp, 10 predicted proteins | sample HopSoiMetagenom2_FD_96841 | JGI IMG/M metagenome (GOLD analysis project Ga0136846, IMG submission 96841) | Grasslands soil microbial communities from Hopland, California, USA - 2 Assembly 2016 (version 4) | ecosystem: Environmental > Terrestrial > Soil > Grasslands | place: USA: Hopland... | reverse complement strand
GCCCCGACGGGGAGATCGAGCGGCTCGCGGTGGCCCATCAGGATCCCGAGAAGGTGCGGTGGGCGTACGAGCTCCAGGAGCGCTACCCGCCCGAGCCCGACGCGCCGACGGGCGTGCCGCACGTGCTCCGCAGCGGCGAGCCCGAGTTCTTCCCGGAGATCCCCCAGGAGCTGCTCGACCAGTCGATCGGCGACGACGAGGAGCTGCGACGGATCGTCGACGAGCTCGGGATCAAGTCGGCGATCACCGTGCCGTTGATCGCGCGCAACCGCACGCTCGGCGCGTTCACGCTGATCGCTGCCGAGACGCACCCGCCGTACACGCAGGCCGACTTCGAGCTCTCGCTCGAGCTCGCGCGACGCGCCGCCGTCGCCGTCGACAACGCGCGCCTCTTCCGTGAGGCGGAACGAGGCGCGAACGCGGCGCAGGCGCTCGCCTACGTAGCCGACGGCGTCGTTCTCCTCGATGGCGAGGGCTCGGTGCGGCACTGGAACCCCGCCGCCGCCGCGATCACCGGAGTGAGCGAGCAGGAGGCGCTTGGCCGCCCGGCGAGCGACGTCGTCGAGGCGTGGGACGCGCTCACGGCCCACGTGCCGCTCGTCGCGCCCGGCGGCGCGGCCCGTCCCGTGACGGTGCCGATCGTCTTCGACGGGCGAGAGCGCTGGGTCGCAGTCTCGGGCGTCGACTTCGGCCAAGGCAGGGTCTACGCGCTGCAAGACGTGACCGAGGAGCACGCGCTCGAGAAGACCCGCAGCGATTTCGTCGCGACCGCGTCGCACGAGCTGCGCACGCCGCTCGCCGCGGTCTACGGCGCCGTGCGCACGCTGCGCCGTGAGGACGTCGAGTTGAGCGACGAGGACCAGGCGCAGTTCCTCGAGATGATCGAATCCGAGGCGACGCGCCTGGCGAGGATCGTCGATCAGATCCTGCTCGCCGGGCAGCTCGACGCGGACGCGGTCGAGCTCGATGTCACGGACTGTGACCCCGCCGAGATCGCCGCGCGCGTGGTCGACTCCGCCTCGCTGCAGCTCCCGCACGACATCCGGCTCTCCGTCGCCGCCGACGGAGCGACGACGATCGCGTGCGACGAGAACAAGCTTCGCCAGGTGCTCGTGAACCTCGTCGACAACGCCGTCAAGTACTCGCCGGGCGGCGGCCATGTCGAGATCCGCCTGCGCGGCGGCGACCGCCGCTGTCTGATTCAGGTTGCCGACGAAGGTCTAGGGATCCCCTTCGAGGAGCGGGAGCGGGTCTTCGAGAAGTTCTATCGGCTCGACCCGCAGCAGACCCAGGGCGTCGGCGGCAGTGGCCTCGGCCTCTACATCTGCCGCGAGCTCGTCGAGCGCATGAACGGCCGCCTGTCCGTGGAATCCGAGGTGGGCAAGGGGTCCCGGTTCACCGTCGACCTCCCGGTCCGGCGTTAGGCCTTGATGATCCGGGACGCGACCCCCGACGACGCGCCCGCGATCGGGGCGCTCTTCGTCCGTGCGCGCGGCGAGATGAGCTATCTGCCGCCGATCCCGGAGGAGGTCCGCCCGCGGCTCGGCGGCCTGTTCCTCGAGCGGGCCGAGCTCTCGGTCGCCGAGAACGACGCCGGGATCCTCGGCTTCGCCGGTCTCAGCGGGAACGAGCTCACGCACCTCTACGCCGCGCCGACGGCACAGAACCGCGGCGTCGGCACCGCGCTGCTCGAGCACGCCAAGCGTCTGCGGCCGGACGGCCTCGAGCTCTGGGTGTTCCAGAAGAACGTCGGCGCGCGCAGGTTCTACGAGCGCCACGGCTTCGAGCTCGTCCGTCTCACCGACGGCGCCGGGAACATGGAGCGGGAGCCGGACGCCCTGTACGCGTGGCACGACTAGCATCGCCGAGGTGAGGAGCGAAGCGGCCGCCACGCCGGCCGCAGACATACGAGCGGCCCGTCGCTCGTACCCGGCGACCGAAGATCGCGCCTACTTCAATACGGCCGCGGTCGGGTTGGCGAGCCGCCAGGTCGCGGATGCGTACGCGGCCTTCGTAGGCGAGTGGGCGGCGAGCGGTCTCGACTACGTGCGCGGCGAAGCGGCCGGCGAGTCCGCGCGGGTGTCCGTCGCGCGCCTGCTCGGCACCGACCCCGCGAACGTGGCGCTGATCCCGTCGGTGTCTGCCGCCGCTGGCCTCGTCGCGGCCCAGCTCGGCGCGGCGGCGGGCGGCGAGAGCGTCGTGATCGGGGCGCAGGAGTACAGCTCGAACCACTTCCCCTGGCGACAGCTCGCCGGCCGCGGCTACGAGGTGCGCCAGGTCCCGTTCCGGAACGGCGGCCTCGAGCCGGAGGCTGTCGCCGAGCACGTCGATGGCGGCACCCGGCTCGTCGCGCTCAGCGGCGTCCAGAGCGCGACCGGCCACCGTTCAGACCTTTCGACGATCAGCGCGCTCGCGCGAGCGGTCGGCGCGCTCGTCTTCGTCGACGCCTCGCAGCTCTTGGGCGCGCTGCCGGTGCGCGACCAGCTCGAGCATGTGGACGTGCTGGCGTCGGCCGACCACAAGTTCCTCCTCCACGCCGGTCGCGGACTCGGCTACTGCTACCTCTCGCCACGCGTGCGCGACGACTTCGTGCCGATCAACGCCGGTTGGAAGGCGGCGGAGGTGCCGCTGCAGAGCTTCTTCGGCCCGACGATGAACCTCTCGCCGACCGCGTCGCGCTTCGACAACTCGCTCAGCTGGATCGCGGCCGTGGGAAACGAGGCGGCACTGGCGGCGTTCGACGAGTACGGAGCGGAGGCGATCTACGCCCGCAACGCCGAGCTCGCCGCATTGCTCCGCGACACCTTGGCCGACGCGGGCTGGCCGCCGGTCACGCTGCCGCCGGCGAACCAGAGCACGATCGTCGCGGTCCCGCTAGGCGATCGCGACGGTGCGAAGGTCGTCGCCGAGCTGAAGGAGCGCCGGGTGGTCTGCGCGGTGCGCGACGGGAACCTGCGCGTGGCGATCCACTTCTACAACCACGAGGACGACGTCGAGCGGCTCACCCGCGCCCTCGGCGCGATCGCCTAGAAGCGGCCGCGCAGGAGGAACAGGACGAGAAGCAGGAGCAGCAGCAAGAAGAGGAACTTGCTGATGAAGATGCCGCCGCCGAGGGCGATGATCAGGATGAGAATGAGCAGCAGAAGCAGCATTCGGGCTCCAATCGTTAGCTAGGGGGCGGCTACCAGCCGCGGGTCTCGAGCAGGTCTTCCGGTGCGAGCGAGGCCGCGGCCAGGCCGCTCATGGCGTCGCCGAGGCCGCGCGAGACCCTCGCCAGGATCTCCGGATCGCGGTAGTGCGTGGTCGCCTCGACGATCGCCTTCGCGCGCGGCGAGGGATCGTCGGACTTGAAGATCCCCGAGCCGACGAAGACGCCGTCGGCGCCGAGCTGCATGCACAGCGACGCGTCGGCCGGAGTCGCGATTCCGCCGGCGGTGAACGTCACGACCGGCAACTTGCCGTTCTCGGCGACCCACTTCACGAGCTCGTACGGCGCGCGCAGCTCCTTCGCCTCGGCGTAGAGCTCCTCGTCGCGCAGCGCGCCGAGGCGGCGGATGTGGCCGAAGACCGAGCGCATGTGCGTGACCGCGTTGACGATGTCGCCCGTGCCGGCTTCGCCCTTCGTGCGGATCATCGCCGCGCCCTCCCCGATCCTGCGCAGCGCCTCGCCCAGGTTGACGCAACCGCAGACGAACGGCACCGTGAAGGCCCACTTGTCGACGTGGTGCGCCGTGTCGGCCGGCGTCAGCACCTCGCTCTCGTCGATGTAGTCGACCTCGAGCGCCTCCAGGATCTGCGCCTCGGCGAAGTGCCCGATGCGGCACTTCGCCATCACCGGGATCGAGACGGCCTCCTGGATCTCCGAGATCTTGTCCGGGTCGGCCATGCGGGCGACGCCGCCGTCGCGGCGGATGTCGGCCGGCACGCGCTCGAGCGCCATCACGGCGACGGCGCCCGCGTCCTCGGCGATGCGCGCCTGCTCGGCGTCGGTGACGTCCATGATCACGCCGCCCTTGAGCATCTCGGCGAGGCCGCTCTTGACCCTCATCGTCCCGGTTTCCGGCATCGCGGTGATTCTAGCCTCGCGCGCCCCCGGCCTTGCCAAACCGCCTGGATCTACTTATCGTCGGAGAGCGGCCCAGCCTCTCTCGGGGAGGAGGGCGAAGATGAACGTTGCAGCAGCGAGACCGCTCAGGGCTCGCCCCAGACGGGGCTTTCGGATCCTCGGTCGACGGGGCCATCCCGAGCACAGCGTCTCGTTCCCGGAGCTCGTCTGGCTGCACCATCTGCGCCAGGAGGAGCTGAAGAAGCGCGGCCACGAGCCGTATGAAGGGCCGGCAGAGGACCGCTACCGACGCTACCTCCGCTGGTTCGAGGAGGAGCACGGCAGGATCGTCGATGCCTACTGGTGCACGAACGACGCCTCCGGCGTGGCGCTCACGGTTAAGCGACGGCCGCTGATGTTCCCGGACGTGGTCCGCCTGCACTGGGCGACCGACTGGACGACGAAGGACAAGCCGAAGCTGATGGCGCTGCTCTACCGCTGCGAGAGCATCGGCGTGCGCGTCCACGAGGTGCTGCGCGACACGAGCCAGCGGCTCGCGATGCAGTCGCTCTTCACGGTCTTCAGCCACCTGCTCGGCTTCAGCGAGACCGAGCGAGCCCACAACGACCGCGCGTGCGCCGAGATCGAGCGCGAGACGCGTGCGGAGCTGAAGGGGATCGAGAGCTACTACCAGCGGGCAGCCGTGCGCTCGGGCCAGATCGTCTACGTGGGCGGGATGCTGCTCGGGACGCTGCCCCTGGTCCTGCTGGTCGTCCTCGCCCTCGTGCTGAAGCTCGCCGACGCGCAGAACACCGCGGTCCGGATCGGCCTCTTCTGCTTCGCCGCCGGCGGCGTCGGCGCGCTGATGAGCGTCATGTCGCGCATGACCTCGAACCGCGTGCGCGTCGACTGGGAGTTCGGCAAGGACACGCTGCGGACGCTCGGCGCGCTGAGGCCGTTCGTCGGGGGCATCTTCGGATTGATGACCTTCTTCGCCCTCAAGAGCGGCGTCGTTGCCCTCGACATCGCGAACTCGAGCAAGAGCGCCTACTTCTACATCCTGTTCGCCTTCGCGGCGGGCTTCAGCGAACGGCTCGCGCAGGACATGCTGCTCGGCCCGACCGTGCAGGCAGGCGCGGCCAGAGGCAGGCACGCACGCGACCCGGAAGCCGAGGAGCCGCCGCCCCCGACCGATGACGAGCTCAACCCGTCCACCGCGAGCGGCACGACGGGAACGGGGCTCTAGCCTGGCGGCGCTGACGAAGGCCGCGCGCAGCCGCTACGGGCTGCTCTACGACTCGCTCTTGATCCGGCCGAGCAGGCGCGCGAGCGTCGACCAGCTCGTCCGGAAGATGACGGCCAACCGCGCGCGCTATGCGAAGGTGGCAAAGGCGCTCCGGATGCCGTGGTACGTGGTCGCGATCATCCACTCGCTCGAGGCGAGCGGAGACTTCACGAGGCATCTGCACAACGGCGACCCGCTGACGGCGCGCACGACGCACGTTCCGGCCGGGCGGCCGAGGGCCGGGAGACCGCCGTTCACCTGGGAAGCCAGCGCGATCGACGCGCTCTCCTCGCAAGGCTTCGGCTCGTGGAAGGACTGGACCGTTCCCGGCACGCTCTACAAGCTCGAGGGCTACAACGGCTTCGGCTACCGCGACCACCACCCGGACTGCCCGTCGCCCTACCTCTGGAGCTTCTCGAACCACTACACGAAGGGGAAGTACGTCGCGGACGGCCACTTCTCGCCCACCGCCATCTCGCAGCAGGTCGGCGCGGCCGTGCTCCTGAAGCGCCTGCAGAGCGGCGGCAAGGTCGCGGTCGAGGCTGGACCGCGCGTCCTGCAGCTCGCGAACCCGCACATGACCGGCCGCGACGTCGAGGAGGCGCAGCGGCTGCTGCTGAGCAACCCGTTCGGGTCGTTCGACCCCGGCGACGTCGACGGCGAGTACGGCGAGCTGACCGGCGGCGCCGTCCAGCGGGCGAAGTGGGAGCTCGGGTTCCCTGCGAACATCGAGAACACCGTCTTCGGCCCGAACCTGAAGGCCTACCTCTCGGGAAAGCGGCCGCTTCAGGCGGCGATGAAGGCGCGGCGGGCAAAGCGCCTGCGCGAGGTCGGCTCCGAGCAGGCGATCCGCAAGCGGATCGTCGAGTGGGCGACCTGGGGCTGCAAGAACAGCAACCGGATCGCCTACTCGCAGGGAGGGTCGCGGCTGAGCGCGCTCGGCCAGAAGGGGACGCTGCCGCTCGCGACCGACTGCTCGGCCTTCGCGACCCTCTGCTACTGCTGGGCCGGAGCCCCGAACCCGAACGCCCATGGCCCGTTCGACGCGCGGCAGCCGGCCTTCACGGGCTCGATGCTCGACCATTGCCGCCGGATTCCGAGGAGCGCGATCAAGCCGGGCGACCTGGTGGTGTGGACTCCGCCGAGCCGCGGCCAGCACGTCTGCGTCGTCGTCGCGGGCGGGCGTGACCCGATGCTGATCTCGCACGGCGACGACACTGGCCCGAAGAAGCTGCGCTTTTCCGCCGAGGACTCGTATCAGCGCCGCCACGGCCACGGCACCGCCGTCTGGCTGACCGCCTTCTAGCGCCGGATTAACGAGGTTTCTGCAGGAAAGACCGGCGCCTATGCGCGTGCTCTTCCTCACGTGCCACCTGCCCTACCCCGCCGTCAGCGGCGGCCGCCTGCGCGAGTTGGAGCTGCTGCGCCGCCTCGGCGACGAGGCCGACGTCCACCTCTGTGCGGTCAGCAAGACCTACGCCGAGGACGTCGCGGCCGCGGAGCACCTCGGTGACCTCTGCGCGAGCGTCGCCGTCTTCGAAGCGCACGCCGGCGGCGATCACCTCCCCGCGCAACTGCGGCGGCACTGCTCCGAGGAGGCAACCGCCCACGTGCGGCGGCTGCTCGACGACGTCGACCTGGTGCACGTCGAGGGCTTCTACCTCCTGCACCACCTCCCCCACCCCGCGCCCGTGCCGGTGCTGCTGGTCGAGCAGAACGTCGAGTACTCGCTCTGGGAACAGCGCGTCGCGATCGCGGACGGCGGCGTGCGCCAGCGCGACGCCTTCCGCGAGTTCCGCGAGACCCGGGCGTGCGAAGTGCGTGCGTGGCGGCGCGCAGACCTCTGCGCGGCCGTGACCGGCGACGACCGCGCAGCCATGCTGCGCGTCGCGCCGGAGCTCCGCGTGCGCGTCGTGCCGGACGGTGTCGACCACCTTGCGGCGCCGTTCGAGCAACGCGCAGAGCCGCGCCAGGAGCTCGTCTTCGTCGGCAACTTCGCGTACCAGCCGAACGCCGACGCCGCCCTCTGGTTCTGCAGCGAGATCCTTCCGCAGGTGCGCGAGCGCGTGCCCGGCGTGCGTGCGCTCCTCGTCGGCAACGACCCGCCGCGCGAGGTGCTCGAGCTCGCCTGCGAGCACGTCGAGGTGACCGGGCGCGTCCGGAAGGTCGAGCGCTACCTCGATCGCGCGGCCGTGGTCGTCTCGCCGCTGCGCGTCGGCGGCGGCATCAAGGTGAAGGTGCTCGAGGCGTTGCACCGCGGCAAGGCGATCGTGAGCACGAGCGTCGGCGTGCAGGGCCTCGGTGCCGGCGTGGGTCGGAGCGTGGAGGTCGCGGACGATCCGGACCGATTCGCCGACGCCTGCGCACGGCTGCTCCTCGATGCACCGGCCCGACAGAGCCTCGAGCGCCGCGCCCGAGCCTTCGCGGCAACGCTGCCGACGTGGGACGAGGCGGCTGCGCGCCTGCTCGACTGCTACCGCGAGCTTGCACTGGCCGGTGCGCTGGCCGATGCGGAGGGCGCCGAGCTGCGATAGAACCCGCGGGTGAGCGTCGCCGACACCCTGGGTCAGCTCGCCCTCTTCGCGGACCTGACCCCCACGCAGCTCGAGGCGATCGCCCACTCGCACGAGGAGGACGTCTTCGCCGTCGGCGAGCGCGTGCTGCGGCGCGGGCTCAGCGGCGGCAACTTCTACGTGATCCTCGAAGGCGAGGCCTCGGTCGAGATCGAGGGCGAGGAGCGGCACCGTCTCGCGCGGGGCGAGTTCTTCGGCGAGATCTCGGCGCTCACCGGCGAGCCGCCGACGGCGGACGTGGTCGCGGCGACGATCCTCCGCTGCCTCGTCATCCCCGGGGCGCAGCTCGAGCGCCTCCTGCTCGACCGGCCGCAGTTCATGCTGCGCCTGCTCCGCATGGAAGCCCGGCGGCTCCGGGGCACGCTCGAGTGGCAGCCGTAGAACGGCCCTTCCCACCGGGCGACTACGACGTCGTCGTGGTGGGGAGCGGGCCCGGCGGGCTGCAGACGAGCTACTGCCTCCGCCGGCTGGGCGTCCGGCACGCCACGCTCTCCCGTGACGAGCGCCCGGGCGGGATGTTCCAGCGCTTCCCAATCTTCCAGCGCCTGATCACCTGGACCAAGCCCGACGCGCCGGTCGCGCGCACGTCGCGCGAGTACGAGTGGTACGACCACAACAGCCTGCTCGCCGAGGAGCCCGAGCTGAAGGCGCTCGTGCCCGACCTGATGGACCGGGCGTTCGACCTGCCTTCGCGCGCCGAGATGGAAGCGGGCATCGCGGCCTTCGCCGACCGCGCGCGGCTCGAGGTGCGCTACGGCTGCACCTGGGAGTCGACGCGCCACGACGGAGATCGGCTCGTGCTTGCGACGAGCGACGGCGAGTACCGCTGCCGCGCCGCCGTCTTCGCGCTCGGGGTGACCGAGCCGTGGCGGGCCGATGTGCCGGGGCTAGAGCACGCCCCGCACTACGTCGACACCGAAACGCCCGAGCGCTACGCCGACCGAGACGTCTTCGTCGTCGGCAAGCGCAACTCCGGCTTCGAAGTCGCCCAGGGGATCCTCCCGTGGGCGCGCAGCATCACCCTCGGCTCGCCGCGGCCGGTGCAGACCGACGCGCTCGCCCTCTCGGCGCTCCGCGTCCGTTACCTGCACCCCTACGACGAGTACGCGCGCGGAGGGCCCGGCACCTACGTCCTCGACGTCACGATCGAGCGGATCGAGCGGCGCGGCGAGCGCTTCACCGTGGTGGCGCACGGCACGACCTGGGACGGGACGCTCGAGCTCGAGGTCGACGACGTGATCGCGGCGACGGGGTTCCAGACGCCGCTGCAGGACCTGCCGCAGCTCGGGGTCGTCACCGTTGCCGACGGCCGCATCCCGGCGCTGACACCGTTCTGGGAGAGCGTCGCGGTCCCCGGGGTCTACTTTGCCGGGAACGCGTCGCAGGGCGCGCGCGGGCTCGGCCGGCGCGGTGCCGGGGCGAGCTCGACGGCCGTGAACGGCTTCCGCTACAACGCGCGCGTCCTCGCGCGGCACCTGGCGCAACGGCTGAACGGCGCCGCGCCCGCTGCGGAGCCCGTCGACGACGTGGTCGCGTTCCTGCTGCGCGAGCTGACGAGTGCACCGGAGCTGTGGGTGCAGAAGGGCTACCTCTGCCGGGTCGTGAGCGCGGGCGCCGATGGCTTCGCGGACGAGGACGTCGTGCCGTTGACGCACTTCTTCGACACCGCCGGCCCGGACGCATATGCGGCCAGCATCGAGGTCGACGAGGCCGGCGGGATCGTGCCGACGGTGTACGCGCGGCGCGGCGGCGAGATCGCCGAGCACCGGCTCGAGCCGCACCCGCTGCACGAGTACGAGGGCGACGCGTACCGCGAGCACGTCGCGGCCGTCGTCTCGTAGCGTTCGCGCCGTGGAACGGGAGGAGCTACGCGCGTTGCAGAAGCCGCTCAAGGAACGGTATCGAGACGACGCCGGGGCCGCGCGGCTGACGCTGCGCGCCGACGGTGAGCTCGGGGCAGAAGGCGTGTCCTGTTCCGTCGAGACCGGCCGGGCGCTCGTCGAGGCCGGCCTCCACCCCGCGAGCGGAGGCGACGGGAGCCTCGCCTGCTCGGGCGACATGCTGCTGCAGGCGCTGGTGGCGTGCGCCCGTGTGACCCTGCGCTCGGTCGCGGTCAATCGCGGCCTCGAGGTCGCCGGTCGCGTGGTCGCCGAGGGCGACCTCGACTTCCGCGGCACGATGGGCGTCGACCCCGCGGCGTCGGTCGGCTTCACCGCCATCCGCCTGCGCTTCGAGTTGGACTCGAGCGCGAGCGACGATGACCTCGACGCGCTGCTCGAGACGACCGAGCGCTACTGCGTCGTCTTCCAGACCCTCGCGGGCGGCGTGCCGCTCGAGATCAGCCGCGGCTGACGGACCCCAAACGCCCCGGCGGGCGTATCTCCTCCAGACGCGACGAAGGAGGAGCGATGGCACGGCGGATCTTGGGACTCTTGGCCGGTGCGGCGATCGTGGCGGGCACGGCGGCCTCGACAGCGAGCGCGGACGGGCTACCGGTGCTG
>Ga0136846_1235541_pt1 | contig 10405 bp, 10 predicted proteins | sample HopSoiMetagenom2_FD_96841 | JGI IMG/M metagenome (GOLD analysis project Ga0136846, IMG submission 96841) | Grasslands soil microbial communities from Hopland, California, USA - 2 Assembly 2016 (version 4) | ecosystem: Environmental > Terrestrial > Soil > Grasslands | place: USA: Hopland... | reverse complement strand
AGCGGGTGACGACCCACCCTGAGTACGGCCACCAGCTGCTCGTGCACGCGATCGACCTCACGGAGTACGAGGCATAGGGACGGCCCGTACCGCGTTGTCAGTGGCGTGTGCGACGGTGGAAAACCACTGACCGCTGACCGGCTGACCACTGACCGCTCAGAGCACCGCACGCCGCACGCAGCGCACCGCACGCCGAAGGGACGACGACACCGTGAACCACGCCCAGCTGACCGCCCTCGGGCGAGCCCTGCGCGTCCTCGGCGAGCACGGGGAGGCGCTCACCGGCGACACCACGGACACGAAACTGCACGAGATCAAGGCCGACCTGAAACGGGCCCTGGCGATCCTGGACGACACGGTCACCGGCTCGGCGCCCACGACGCGCTGCGCCGAGCACCCGAACGGCCCGGTGGACGAGAGCGCGAACGACCTCTGTCTCCTGTGCGAGACCCGCCGCCGCAGCGCCCGCCGCTCCCAGCAGAACGACACGTACCCGCAGGCCCGCCCCACCGACCCGGATACGGCACCCCCCGAGCGCACGATGTCCCGCTACGGCGTCCGCGCGGACCGCCCCCAGCCCCAGCAGCGCTGGATCCCCGAGGTCTGGACCGGCCAGAACTGGCAGCTCTGCGGCACCCCACGCCGCGACCGCCTGGAGGCCGAGCGCTACCTCTCCGCCGAGCGCCGAGCCCCCCGCCCCGGAATCGCCTACCGCCTGGTCCACGAGTTCACCGACTACGAGGTCCTCCGCATCTGGGGCACACCGGTGAAGGTGGACATCGAGCCGATGGGGAATCTGTAGCCCTCGCGGACGCGCGACACCTCCCTATTCACACAATGTTCGAAAAATCCTTTCCGCCAGCCCTCGCCTCATCACATAATGTCCTGCTGCCGACGAGTGATCGCTGGGGAGCCCGGGGCGCTGCGCGGGACGTGTCTCCGCCGGGGCACATGAACTGTATGAGCTGCATGAGCTGTACGAGTGCTGAGCTGTACGAGTGCATGAGTGCACGAGCTGCACACCAGTACGTACGCCGCGATGGGGCGGGCCGAGTCGTTCGGCGGCAGTCAATCCATCATCTTTGGGGGGCTTTTCCTTGAGTTCTCGTACGCGCCGCAATCTCGCGGCGCTCACCTCGGCCGCCTCGCTGGCGGCCGGTCTGCTCGGTGCGGTGGCACCGGGCGCGCAGGCCGCGGGCGGTGACGTGACGCCCGGTCAGATCGCTCTGTACGGCGGCAGCACGGGCATCGCGACCGTCAACTCGAACGGGACCGGCCTGCGTCCCGTCCGCAACATCCCGAACTACAACTACACCCCGAACTGGGCGCCGGACGGCAGCCGCCTGGTGGCCGGATGGAGCCAGCTGGTCACCGGCCGGGTCACCGGCAGCACCGCGCCCATCACCCTGCCGTGGGCGACCAAGGTGCGCTCCAGCGCGTCGTACGAGGACCCGACTTTCTGGCTGCAGGGCCGGTATGTGGTGTTCAGCACCGGCGGTCAGCTCGCCTACGGGCCGTCGGACGGCTCATGGGCGCCGGAGCCGTTGCTGACGAACGCCCAGGAACCGGCGACGGTCTGTGACCTGTACCCGACGGCGAGCCCCACGGGCATCCTGGCCTTCGAACGGCGCCACAACTTCGGCTGCTACGACAGTCTGGGCATCTGGACGTACAACCCCGTCACCAAGGCGCTGAAGAAGATCATCGCGTCCGGTACGGCACCGGTGTTCTCGGCGGACGGCAGCAAGCTGGTCTTCACGCGCGTCGTGGGCGAGTGGACGCAGTTGTTCACGGCCAAGGCGGACGGCACCGACGTCAAGCAGGTGACCACCGGCGAAACCGATCACCTGGCCCCGAGCTGGGACCCTGCGGGCGGACGGATCGCCTACGAGGCGCACAGCTCGCACGCCGGATGGTCCGACGACGTGCAGACGGTGCGGATCCTCGACCTGGCGAGCGGGACGTCCACCCAGCTCACCGGGGAGGCCCAGGGCGCGAAGCCCGCGTGGCAGCCGCTGCGGAAGAACATCCTGGCCCGGGTCTACGGCACCGGGTCCCTCGGTATCGACGGGGCCGCGTCCCGCTGGACGTTCAACAAGTCGGGCGGAACTCATGTGCCCGGCCTGATCACCGCCCGGTCGGCGGTGCTGGTCAACAAGGGCAACGCCTCGTACTCGGCTCCGGGGATCGCGCTGGCCGCCGAGAAGCAGGGCCCGCTCCTGCTGACCTCCGGCAGCCGCCTTGACTCCGCCGCGGCCTCCGAACTGAAGCGGACGCTTCCCCGGGGCAGCGCCGTCTACCTCAACGGCGGAACCCGCATCCTCGGCTCCCGGGTGGCCGGCCAGGTGCAGGCGCTCGGCTTCAAGCCGGTGCGTCTCGACAGCACGGACCTCTCCGGACTGTCGGTCAGGGTCGCCAAGCAGATCACGTCGGCCCCGAGCTGGATCTTCGTCGCCGACGGCAGGGAGTACCACGACCCGATCGCCGCCTCCGCCGCCGCCGGGTCGCTGGGGTACAAGGGCAAGGGCGTGGTCCTGCTGACCAACGGGACGAGCGTGTCCGCGTCGGTCAAGAGCTACCTGAACGCCCTGAACCCGAGGACCACGAACCTGGTGACGGTCGGCTCCAACGCCACCAAGGCCATCCAGAACGTGACCCTCGACGAGATCTGGAACTTCTGGGCCATGGGCGGCAGAACACACGAGGACGTCGCCGCCAACCTGGCCCGCTTCTGGTGGACCTCACCGACGTGGGCCTCCGTCCAGGACACCTGGTCCTGGCAGAACGCCGCCGCGGGCAGCGCGGTCAGCGCCGTCTCCGGCCCGGTGCTCTGGTCCAGCCGGTCCACGCTCTCGGCGTCGACCGCGTACTACCTGAGCCAGCGGGCCGCGAGCATCTCGGTCGTGCAGACCTTCGGCGGCAGCGCGTCGTACCCGCCGGCCAACCGCACCGGCATCGGTTCCGCCATCGCGGCGAGCAGCGCGTGGACGTCCACGGTGTGGGCGCCGGGCGGCGTGACCCCGGCGCGTGGCGCCACGGCACGGTCCTCCGCGTCGTCCACCGAAGGTGGCCGTCCGACGTCCACCGCCACGGTGGTCCCGGGCGAGCACCTGCCCGCACCGGACGCGCACAGCGCCCGCTGACCAGGGGCGACACCGACCGTCGCACGCGCAGAAGCCCGACGGCTCCTGCGCGTGCGACGGTCCGGGGCCTCCCCAAACCTTGATCCACACGACCGGGTGAACCGGGTCCCTCGTCCGAGGCAAGGTGGCGGATCAGCGGCCTGATGATCGTCGATGCTGCGGATGTCCGAGTCATCGCTTCGCCAGGAGACCCCCCTTGAACGTCCGCCGCTTCCTCACGACCGCCCTCGCCGTCGTCGGCCCCCTGACCAGCGCCCTGGTACTCGCGGTCGCGACCCCGGCGGCCACCGCCGCCGCGAACCCCTGCGGGTTCTACGAGACGGGCAGCGACGCGTACTACAACCACTGCACGGGCGACGGCTCACGCATCATCATCGAGGTCGAGGTGTTCGGCCCGAACTACGAGAAGTGCGTGGCCCCCGGCGACACCTGGCTCGGCAGCGCGAGCAAGATCGACGGCGCCTTCTACACCGGCCGCCTCTGCTGACCTGATCGGGATCGACCGGGAGGCGGCGGCCACGTCACGGCAGCCGCCCCTCCCGGTTGACCCGCCGCACCCGCGCTCGCAGCAGGTCCCCCAGCGGTACGTCCCCCAGCGCGTCCGGCGGACAGTCCCACTCGCACCCGCCGCCCACGGGCCGCAGCTGCACGTACCCGCCGACGCGCCCCATCACCTCCCCGATACGCCCGTCGCGCACATCAAGGGCGTACGCCACCTCGCTACTCACCTCCACCGCCACCGGCGGCCACGCCCTCCAGTACGGCGGCCAGCCGCGTCGCCGTACGGACGTTGCAGCGCCCGAGGACGACCAGAGCGAAGGGTTCGTCGCTGGCGCCGGTCACGGGGTCGACGCCCAGCGACGGCAGGGCGACCCCGACCTCTCTCAACGCCGCCCGCAGCCGCGCGACCACTTCGTCCGTCGACTGCAGCCGCCCGTTCGACATCAGCTCCATCGCCTTCGCCTCTCCACTCTGAGTGTTGATGTTCTCCACACAGCGTGGCGAATAGGTGTCTAACCTGGCCAGAGGGGAGATCCCAACAAAGCCATGTGTGCGACAGGGAGTTGCGATGGCAGCACCGAAGGACCTCGCTCCGTTCTCCTCACCCCGCGCCATGCTGGGCGCAGAGCTCAGATATGCGCGCGAGAAGAAGGGGTTGAGCCAGACGAAGTTGGGCGAGCCACTCTTCGTCAGCGGCTCCTTCATCGGTCAGTTGGAAGCCGGGACTCGGCGCATGCACCACAACTACGCCGTCAAGTTCGACGAGATGCTCGACACCGGCGAGTTCTTCGCCCGCAACTGCGAGGCCTCCGCCAAGTCCAAGTTCCCGAACCACTTCACGGAAGCAGCGGAAGCGGAGGCCCTCGCCACGTCGATCAGGCAGTTCACGCCAACGCTGATTCCCGGGCTTCTGCAAACAGCGGCCTACGCGGAGGCGTTGTTCCGCGCCTACTGGCCTACGGCATCAGACGCCGAGATCGAGGAGCTGGTAGCGGCCCGCATGGAACGCACCCGACTCTTCGACGATCCAACAACACCGTTGTTGTGGGCAGTTCTCGAAGAAGCCGCTCTCCGCCGCCCTGTCGGCGGACCAGCCGTCATGGCGGAGGCCCTCCGCCGCGTGGCAGATCTGGCACGTCGCCGCAGGATCATCCTGCAGGTGCTCCCGTTCAGCGCGGGCGCGGTCGGCTCTCTGCCGAGCGGCATCAAGCTCATGTACTTTCCCGACGCCCCTCCGCTCGCCTACGTCGAAGGCGTAGGGATCGGGCAACTGTTGGACGACCCTGCGACCGTCACCCGCCATGAGCTGACGTTCGACCTGATCAGGGCCAACGCCCTCCCCCCGCAGGAATCTCTGGCCCTGGTCGAAGCAGTGGCAGAGGATTACGCACATGAACCGACGCAGCCCTGACCACACTTGGTATAAGTCCAGCCATAGCGGCGGCGACGGCGCCGACTGCCTCGAAGTCGCCCCCGGCCACCCCACCCTCGTCCCCGTCCGCGACTCCAAGAACCCCCAGGGCCCGAAGCTCGCGTTCCGGGCGGAGGCGTGGGGGGCGTTCGTCGAGAACCTCAAGTAGGCCTTGCCCTCAGCCGCCCCGAAGGATGTGGACCGGACGGTGGGCGCCCAACCCCCATACGGATACGTTGCCGCCTATTACGCATCGAGGCTAATCGGGCAGTCGACTCTTGACGTGCTTTCCGATGTAGTCCTTGAGTGCACTCTTACTGTACCGCCCGCCGACCAGTCCGCGCCTGATCGCCTCATCCACGATATTTCCCATCTTTTCCCCGCTGGGGATGGATTTTTTCTTTGTGCAATTCTCGACCGTGAGCCGATCAACAAGCCAATTTGAAAATTGGTCCGAATCCAGCACTTCGCTTCTCTCGGCAGCATCCTGAATTCTCTTCGAATTGACTTCTTCGACTTTCTCCTCCTTCTGCCTACGCACTTCTTCCATATGCTTTTGCCGCGCAAGCGTCGCAGCCCGTTCCTCATGCCTGGCCTTCAAGAGGTTCGCATGTTCTTCTGGGCTGATCTTTGAATCCGTCGGGAGTCCCGCCAAGCGGAACTCAAGCAGCAGTCGGCTCCCGTCGTCTCCGACGAATCCACTGCGTGCGACTCCGGCCATGAAGTCTGTATCCACAAACCGTGGCCGACTTCCGGACTGCATCGGACCGACCGCACTGGGCGGCGCCATGATGTAGACCGGAAGGCTTCCAGCCTCCTGCGCGCCCCCCTTCCTGTTCAGGTGATCAGGCCACAGTGGAAGGTATCCACTCGCAAGTGCATACGCGATCTCCCGCCCGTAGGCACTCACCTGGCTGGCGTGCGACTTTTCATGATCCGGGGCCCGTTCCCCATCTGCGGTGAGTTTTCGCATGATGTTGCTCCTCCGCAGAGGGACTTCGGTCAGGACAAATTTCCTGCCCACCACTTTCTTCAGCCACTTTTCATTCCCATCCCAAGTATGCTTCCCGCCGTAATTGGTCGGGTTGTACTTGGCATCGCTGGCCATGTAGTCCTCTTTCTGACTGTCCACCTCCTTGCCTGAGAGCCCTCGCGCTTTCAGGAAGTCGTCGAACCCCTGCCCCGTCGCTCCACCTCGGAGTCGATGGAGAACTGCCCACGTCATGGAGTTCACCGCATCTACCGCAAACTTGTCCAGCTCCCGGTAGAGGTTGTGCACCGCACCGAACAGCTGGGCCGTGCCAAGAGATTTATAGTTCACGGAATCGAGATACCGCAGGATGAAATCGAGCTTTTCGGCATTGCCGAATCGATCGGTTTCTTGCTCCGATTTGAGTTTTTGTCCGGCCTCCTCCCAGCCCAGGACCTCGCTCCCGATGGATATCGATCGTTGTATCGTCGCTGACGTGGCATCGCGCGGCGCCCCGGTCGGGGTTCTGGCGTTCGCGGCCGAAGGATGCGGCCCCGTCCGTGCCTCACGTTGCACGACGGCACCGGACATGACGGCGTGGGCGTTGGCTTCCGCCGCCCGCTCGAAGCGGTCGCCCGGGTCCGAGACCCGCGTTCCGTCCCCACGGTCGGCGCCGGCCACCGGACCCTGCCGTTGCTGGATGACATGCGTCAGTTCATGGGCAAGGGTGTGCTTGTCCGCGCCGTTCTGTCCGATGACGACATGGTTCCCGGACGTGTAGGCGCGGGCGCCGAGTTTGGTCGCCGACCGTTGCGCCACCGCGTCGTCGTGGATCCGCACTCCGGCGAAGTCGGCGCCCAGCCGTGCCTCCATCTCCGTGCGCACCGGTTCGGCCAGCCGCCGACCCGGGGAGCGCAGCACCTGGTGCACGGTCGAGCGTTGCACCTCGTTCTGGGCATGTTGGTGTTGCTCCACGAGCCGGGCCACCGCCGTGTTACCGATCGACCACTGAAGTGCGAGGACCGCCCCCGGAGTCAGGGCAGTAAGGGCAGTCAGGGGCGCGTTGCCCGCCGCAGTCTCCGCAGCGCCGCCCCGGACCCGCCGTGGGCCCGACTTCCGGTGCGCCTCCTGCCGATCGGCGGCGTGGCCGACGTGGTGCCGGTGATCGTGCACGAGGGGGCCTCCAGAGCGAGATGCTGCCGCGACCCTGCGGGGACGGCTCGGCCGACAAGTATCAGCGACGGAGCAGGGCCCGTGAAGACCCTTGAGGACAGCCGGAAGGGCACTCCGAGCCGTCCAATCGACGCGTCTGGATCCCCGTGCGGTTGACGTAAGGGATGGCGCTCACTATTTCCCGCCCACCCGTGCCGGGCCATGAACAGCCGCCCCGAAGCTCAAGCGGCCAGCTCCGAGCCCTCTTTGTTTGGAATGGGAGGCGGGCCTCAACCCGCCCTCCCTCCCCGCGTGTTGACTTGACGCGTTCGGCTTGCCACGCAGAGTCACGAGGGGCTAGCGTTCCGAGACAGCAAACAAAAACGACCTCCGTCAGATGCAGCGAACATCTGACAGAGGTCTGACCGTCGAGATCCAAGGCTTAAAGGAAATCCCGTGGCTGACCCCAACTTTAGTGCTGCCGCCCTGCCCGCGCACGCGTCTCCGCCCCACCCGATGGCCAATCCGGGTTACGGCAAACGCGACGCCCCGGACCAACGCCCCCGCACGAACCACGACTTCGCGCATCTCCCGCCCCGCGAGGCAGCGGTCGCCGCGTACATCGACCGGTTGCCCGGCGGCGCCGACATCTCCGTAAAGACGCTGGCCAAGCACCTTCCGTACGGCCAGTGTGCCCTCCGCACGGCCCTCAACAACCTCCGCCAGGCAGGCCACCTGCGCCGGGGTCGCGAACACCTGACCGGCACCGGAAGCCAACTCTGGATCACCCGAACGTGGTTCACCCGCACGGCACGCGGCGACGACTGGTGGGCGGCGTTCACGCGGGGCGACGTACCGCAGGAGCAGCCAGGGGAAGGGCCAGGGGCAGAGTCAGAGTCAGAGGAACCGCACCGCCGTCCGACCCGCTCCCGCGCGTTCATCCTGCTCGCCGCTCTCGGCCGTACCGCGCCCGCGCTGTCCCTCTCCCAGGCGAACTGCGCGGCGCTGGCCCCGCTGGTCGGGAAGTGGTTCGAGCGCGGGGCGAACGAGGAGTCCCCCGAACGGGGCGTCAAGGCCGAGGCCTACCGGAAGGGCCGCGCCCGTACGGACGGCTTCCTGGCACCCGTAGACCACTTCACCGGTCACCGCGAGTGGTCCAACCCCGACGGCGCCCTCATGGCCGTGGAAATCACCTCCCACGACCGGGACACCGACCAGCGGGACCGCATCGACAAGCCCATCGGCTACGCCGAGGCCGACATCCCCGTGTACCTCCTCGTCGACCGTGACAACAACACCGTCACCGTGTTCAGCGAGCCGAAGGACGGCCGGTACCAGCAGTCCCCGTCCTACCCCTGGGGGGCCACCGTGGCAATCCCGCACCCTGTGGGTATCACCCTCAGCACCGAGAAGCTCAAGGACTACGCCGACTGAGCCCCGCCCTGGAACGCCGAAGGGCGGCCCCGAACAGGAGCCGCCCCATCAACCGCACACCCGTGGCTCAGCTCAACGACCCCAGCGCCGCCGCGTCGTACGCCTTCAGCTCGTCCGTCCTGCCGTCAAGGACCTTCGCCGCCCACTCCGGGTCCTGGAGCAGCGCGCGGCCCACGGCCACGAGGTCGAACTCCTCGTTCTCCAGGCGGTCCAGGAGGTCGTCGATGCTCTTGAGCGGCGAGCCCTCACCCGCGAAGCCGCGCACGAAGTCGCCGTCGAGGCCGACCGAGCCGACGGTGACCGTCGGCTTGCCGGTGAGCTTCTTCGTCCAGCCCGCCAGGTTGAGGTCCGAGCCGTCGAACTCCGGGAGCCAGTAGCGGCGCGTGGAGGCGTGGAAGGCGTCGACGCCGGCCGCCGCGAGCGGGGTCAGGATCGACTCCAGCGCCTCGGGGGTCTCGGCGAGGCGCGCGTCGAAGGCGCCCGACTTCCACTGCGAGTAGCGGAAGAGGATCGGGAAGGACGCGGACACGGCCTCGCGTACGGCGGCCACGATCTCCGCCGCGAACTTCGTACGGGCGACCGGGTCACCCCCGTACGTGTCCGTGCGGCGGTTGGTGTCGGACCACAGGAACTGGTCGAGCAGGTAGCCGTGGGCGCCGTGCAGTTCGACGCCGTCGAAGCCGATGCGCTCGGCGGCCACCGCGGCCTCGACGAACGCGTCGATGACGTCGTCCAGGTCCTCCTGCGTCATCTCCTTGCCGGTACCGGCGGTGCCGTCCAGGCGCAGGCCGGACGGGCCGACCGCCGGCGCGTCGGCGAACGGGGGCTGCCCGGCCTCCCTGACCATGCCGATGTGCCACAGCTGCGGCACGATCTTCCCGCCGGCCGCGTGCACGGCCTCGGCGACCTTCGCCCACCCCGCGAGCTGCTCCTCGCCGTGGAAACGCGGAACGCGGTCGCTGTCACCGGCGGAGTCGTGTCCGACGTACGTGCCCTCGGTGACGATCAGACCGACCCCGGCGCCCGCGCGGCGCGAATAGTACGAGGCCACGTCCTCACCGGGGACGCCACCAGGCGAGAACTGACGCGTCATCGGCGCCATCACGATCCGGTTCGGCACGGTCAGGCCGTTCACCGTGAGGGGGCGGGAGAGGATCTGGGCCGCGCGGGAGGTCTGGGCGGGGGCTGTCACGTGGGGGCTCCTGGGAAGGGGACGGGAGATGAGCGGTGACGCAGTTACTGCACAGTTCTTGCGTGTGCATCAACTACCGCTCTCCGGCCCTCCATTCCTCCCGCCGGGGACACCTGCTGTGATCCCGGCCACTACAGGCGATACCTGCGACACGTCAGGCCCCGCAAACGCCCGAGGGCGGCACCCTCCCCACAAGGAGAAAGGTGCCGCCCTCGGTACGAAGGACGATGATCAACCAGAGGTCGATCAGAAGTCCATGTCACCGCCCGGCATGCCGCCACCGGCGCCGACGCCGGCACCGGCCTTCTCCGGCTTGTCGGCGATGACGGCCTCGGTGGTGAGGAAGAGCGCGGCGATCGACGCGGCGTTCTGCAGCGCGGAACGCGTCACCTTCGCCGGGTCGATGATGCCCTCGGCGATCATGTCGACGTACTCACCGCTCGCGGCGTTGACGCCGTGGCCGACGGGAAGGTTGCGCACCTTCTCGACGACGACTCCGCCTTCGAGGCCACCGTTGACCGCGATCTGCTTCAGCGGGGCCTCAAGGGCCAGCTTCACGATCGCGGCACCCGTGGCCTCGTCACCTTCGAGCTCAAGCTTCT
>Ga0136846_1221138_pt1 | contig 10405 bp, 9 predicted proteins | sample HopSoiMetagenom2_FD_96841 | JGI IMG/M metagenome (GOLD analysis project Ga0136846, IMG submission 96841) | Grasslands soil microbial communities from Hopland, California, USA - 2 Assembly 2016 (version 4) | ecosystem: Environmental > Terrestrial > Soil > Grasslands | place: USA: Hopland... | reverse complement strand
CACCTCCAGGACGCGGTGCCGGTGCGCCTCGGCCAGGAGTTTTCGGGTTACGCCCAGCAGGCGAGGAACGGGCTGGCCCGCCTGGCGGCCGTCAAGCCCCGCCTCGCCGAGCTCCCCCTGGGTGGCACGGCCGTGGGCACGGGGCTGAACGCCCATCCGGACTTCGCGCCCAGGGTCATCGCCCGCCTCGCCAAGCGCACCGGCTGTCCCTTCGTGCCGGCGCCGAACCGCTTCGAGGCCATGGCGGCCAAGGACGCCGCCGTGGAGACCTCAGGCGCCCTCAAGACCATCGCCACCTCGCTGACCAAGATCGCCAACGACATCCGCTGGCTGGCCTCCGGGCCGCGCTGCGGCATTGGCGAGATCTCCATCCCCAGCCTGCAGCCGGGCAGCTCGATCATGCCGGGCAAGGTCAACCCGGTCATCCCCGAGTCGGTGCTCATGGTGGCCGCTCAGGTCGTAGGCAACGACGCGACGATCACGATCTGCGGCATGGGGGGGAACTTCGAGCTCAACGTGATGATGCCCGCCCTCGCCTACAACCTGCTCCAGTCGATCGAGATCCTCGCCAACGCCTCGAAGCTGCTGGCGGAGAAATGCGTCGAGGGCATCCAGGCCAACCGCGAGCGCTGCGAGGAGCTGGTGGAGAGGTCGCTCGCCATGGTGACCGCGCTGGTGCCCCGGATCGGCTACGACGCCGCGGCCGAGATTGCCAAGGAGTCGGTGAGGACCGGCAAGACGGTGCGCGAGCTGTGCATCGAGAAGCAGGTGCTGCCCGCGGCGGAGCTGGCCGCGGCCCTCGATCCCTGGGAGCAGACCGAGGGCGGCATCCACGCTGGCGGCGCGGGCGCCGGCGGCTAGTCCTCCGTGGGAGGAGCGTTGCGCCGGCAGAGCTCCATCAAGGCGAGCAGGACCACGCCGGCGAAGAACACGGTCGCACCCAGCAGCAGGTCGGAGCGGGTGGGGTGGGGGTTGGTCAGCAGGGCGGCGACGTTGAGTCCCAGACCGCAGAGCAGCACCGCCAGGATGACCCACTCCGCCGGGCTGCGGGGCGGCGGCTGCCGCCGCGGCTCGGGTGAGGCGGCGACGGCTCGCCTGGCCGGCCGCGCGGCGGGCTGGACCGGCCGCGAGCGCGCTTCCGTGACCGGCGGCCGCAGATCGTGCGTCTCCTCCAGGGTGGGACGCAGCGGCGGGTTGTAGCGCGACGGATGCCGTGGCCGCGGCTTGGGCGCCGGGCGGGATGATGAGGAGATGACTCGTTGGGTTTCGGCCATGGCTCAAAGGCTCCAACCCTTAGTGACGTCACCAACGGAAAGATTTCGGGGGTATCGACCTGGAAAAGGGGCGGCCCCCGCGAGGGAGCCGCCCCGAAAAGGTCAGGCGGACTTGGCGGACCCGTCAGCCCTGTCCGACTTGCCGGGGCTTGGCAGGTTTGGCGGAGGAGCGGGGGACCCTCAGGACCTCGGCCTTGAAGCTGCCGTCGTCGGGGACCAGCTTGACCTGGTCGTTGTCCGACTTCGCCTCCGCCACAATGCCCTGGCCGGCGACGTAGAAGCAGACCTGCCAGGGGCCGGGAGACTTCGGCGTGTGCTGGACGGCGGAGCCCGCCGGAATCAATGGCCAGTGGGCGATCTCCTCCTGCCGGAAGGGGTGGCAATGGTCGGGGGGAGCCATGCCGGAGCCGCCGCTGCTCTTCACTGTGTATCGGGTGTCGGTACCGCTGCCGTTCGTAATGTCCATGATGATGTTCCTCCCAAGCAAAGCATCTCGGTTTGAAGTGCGAATCAAATCGTCCTTCGGACCACTTCGAACACCTGGGTCATCTCCTCGCTCTCGCCCGTGGGGGTGACGGCTACCTCATACCGGCCTGTCGCGAGGCTCCGGGCCGGTACGTCCGCCACCAGGGCTGGTCCCCATTTCAGATGGGTGATCCTGAGCTCACTCTGCTGCCAGATCGTCTCCTGCTCCTTGCGGATGACCACCGAAAACGACTTCGTCTCGTCGAGCTCGCCGGCGTCGATCTGGATCTCGGCCCTCGCGGTCCCCGGGGAGAGACGCAACTGCTCGACCGGTTCGGCTTCAGCTCCCCGAGTGCTCATGAGGGAGATCATCACCACCGCGGTGGATGGCACGGCGGGGCGCGGCTCCTGCCGCGGCGCGCCATGACCCGGTCCGGGGCGCGGCGTCTCGGTCGCGAGCGGATTCGCCGGGCGTGGCGTGGGAGACGGTGCCGGCGCCCGTGGCGGCTTGGGAGCGGGCGTCTGCGCCGACACGCGAGCGGCGGCCTCCGGGGCCTGTGTCCGGTGCTGCCAGGCGAACCAGCCCAGGCCGGTCATCATCACCAGGCTCGCGGCCAGGGCGATCCAGTGGATCGCCGGGGGAGGGAAGGCCGGAGCCCGGCGGGCGAAGGGCAGGACCTTCTCATGCTGGGCCGTCTCGTCGGCCACGGTGTTCAGCGACCGGGCGAGAGCCAGGCGCTCCCGCCCCAGGGGAGAGGACGCGAGCTTCCGGAGGACGCGCTCCCCTTCCGCCGGGGCGAGCTCGCCGCGGCTCAGCGACGCCAGGAGGTCGCCCTCCACGGCTTCGGCGAGATCGAACAGGTCGTCCTCGGCGAGGAGGCGCCGTTCCAGCCGTTCCGCGTCCTCCTCCGGGAGGTCTCCCAGCAGGTAGCTGCGGAGCAGCTCGTCGTCTTGTGGTTCTCGGTTCATCGCTTTGCCTCCTCCTCGTCCACTCTCACAGTCCAATGTTCCGGGTTGTGAAAACGTTTCACCGCCGAGGTGCATCCCGGCGGTGCAGGCAGTCGTCGAGGCAGGATTCCAGCTTGCGGCGCACGCGGTGAACGCGGATGCGCAAGGCGTTCATGGGGATGCCCAGCTCCTGGGTCAGGGCCTTGCGGTGGCGGATGTTGCTCTCGCCCTGATGGTACCGGAGCACCAGGTCCCGCTGGTCGTTCGGCAGGGCCGCGAGGCACTGGCGAAGGCAGTGGAGACGGGGGTCGCCGGGCTCGTCGTCGGTCACCACGGGGAGGGCCGTGGGGAAGAGCAGCTCGCCGCTGCTGTCCAGGGCCCGGTGCTCCCGCGCGGCGCGGCGCAGGACCTCCTTGAAGAGCAGGTGGGCGACGCCGCAGAAGTAGCCGTAGGGGTCTGCCGAGTGGAGCTGGACGCCTTCGGCGATCCGGCGGGCGACGCGGTTGATGGTCTCGTCCGCGAGGTCCTCCGGCGCGGCGCAGCCCCGCCACTCGAAGAGACGGATCAGCTTGCGGCGGATGGTCTCGTAGCGCTCCCCCGCCCGCTCGCGGTCGGGGTCGAGCTGAGCCAGGAGGAGGTCGAAGCTCTCCCGGGTGAAGCCCGGGGGCTTCCCCGGCGGCGTCGTGTCCTCGCCGTCGCCGCGCGTCACCTCCACTCTCCCTGGAGGGAGAAGCCGGCCCAGTAGAAGGGGGATTTCCGCCTCGGGTTGCGCCTCATCTCGAGCTGCGCCTTGCGCAGAGCGGCAGCGGGAGAGAGGTTCTCGCGCAGCATGCCACGATAGAAACCTTCCATCAGCTCCGCCGTGGCCTGGTCCTCGACGCTCCACAGGCTGGCAACCACGCGGGCCGCGCCAGCGTACATGAAACCGCGGGTCAGCCCGATCAGCCCCTCGCCCCGCCACTCCCTGCCGAGAGCCGTGCGGCAGGCCGAGAGCACCACCAGGTCGGCGCCGAGCCGCAGGTTGTAGATGTCGTTGAGCCGGAGGACGCCATTCTGCTCCCTGCCCTGCTTGTCGTAGAGGGAGAGCACCAGCCCGGAGAGCTCCGGATGACGGGTGTCCAGGATGCCGTGGGTGGCGAAGTGCAGCTTCCGAAAACCCTTCAGATCGGTACCCGTGACTTTCAGCTTGGAGGCTTCGAAGCCTGTGGCCCGGAAGACCTGAGCGGGGAGGACGAGCGCCGCGATCTTCTCGGCCTCCCTCTCGGAGAAGGGGAGGCGGCGGAGGTTGGAAACGTCGAGAGTGTCCCGGCCGGTCCGCGCACCGCGCCTGAGGGAGCGCGAAGCCGGCGCCCGTTTGCCGAGGGAGGCTTTCGGGAGCTTCAGGCGCTGGTCGTCCTTGTACACCGGGTCCGCGAAGATCGCCAGCTCGCGGCGGGCGGGTGCGTGCTCGCCAAGCTCGCGGCGCAGCGCGGCCAGGGCCGTGGCCGAGGGAAGGGTGATGATCTCGTGCCGCGTCTCCAGGGGCTCTCCCGAGCCGGGGATGGGCAGGGCGGCGAAGGGGATGTATTGAAGAGCCCCGTCGGCCACCACCAGCAGGGGCTGGTCCCCCAGGAGCTTCGCCGCAGGCTGCAGGATCATCTGCGAGAGCTCGCGCCCGGCCTGCTCGGCCCCGGCGTCGGCAGCGGCGATGCGGGCTTTGAACGCGGGCAGGGGCTCCCCGGGCTTGCGCGCGTTGCGGACCGTCAGCAACTCGTAATAGCGGCGGGCGGTCCTCTCGATGACATCCCGGCCCGGCAGCGGGAAGGCGTCGAGGGAGTGCGGGGCCACGACCCAGAGGAAGCTGCGTTCCGCGCCCAGGGAGTACTCCAGGAGGAGGGCCTGGCCGTCCAGGAGCTCGGCCTGGATGCCGGCCACTCCCAGGGGCTGGGGCTGGGTCAGGGCCGCGTAGCGCGGGCCGCTCTCCCGCAGGCTCGCCTGCACTCTCTGGTACTCGTCCAGGGCCTCCTCGACGCGCTGCCCGGCCTCGGCGAGCTTGGCGGGATCGGGCTTCTCCCGGGCCAGCAGCCTCACCCGGAGCCACTCCCGGTCGTTGACCTCTTCCCGCAGCCGGCGCTCGCGCTCGACCAGGGCAGGGTCCGCTCCCTCACGGATGTCGGCTTCGGACTCCTTGAGGACCTCCAGCAGGGTGCGGGCTCGAGCCCCCTCGCTCGCCTTCAGGGCATCGGCCGCGAAGCCCTCGGTCCGCCGGCGCTCGTGGAGCCCCATCAGCAACTCGATCTGGAGCTCGTAATAGTCCTGGCGGGCGGCGGAGAAAGAGGTTCGGAGCCCCTGGTCGACCACCCGGGTGCGCAGGGACTCGATGATCTCGAGGGCCTTACTGACCTGCGAAAGGGCCGCCGGGAGATCGCCGGCATCCCGGTCGAGCCGGGCCAGCGCCAGGGTCACGTCAGCCTCGGCGGGGAGGTCTCCCAGTTGGCGGTCCAGAGCCACGGCCAGCTCCAGCTCGCGGCGAGCGGCCGGCCGATCTTGCAGTGCGCGATAGACCCGGCCCAGGGTGAAGTGGGCGTCTGCCTCGCGATCACGATACCCATGGGCCAGCGGCAAGGCCTGTTGGGCGAGCTTCAGAGCCTGGGCGGGCTGGCCGAGCCTCAGCGCCAGGGACGACTGGTTGAGCAGGATTTGTGTCTGGGTCTCCTGGTCGTTGACCTTGCGGGCGAGGGCGAGAGCCTGTTCGTACGCTCTCTGGGACTCGTCGAACCTCTCCAGATGCTGATCGACGGTGCCGATGTTGTTGAGCGTCCTCGCCTCGTCGGTCCGCTTCCGGGAGGCTCGGCTCAGCGCGAGAGCGGCCTGGTACTGGCTCAGCGACTTTTCGAAGTCCCCCAGGGTGCTGGAGAGGTCGGCCAATCCGTTCTCGGCCAGAGCTTCCAGAGGGCGGTCCGAGGTGCTGCGTGCGAGCTCCAGAGTCTGCTTGTAAAGCTTGACGGCCTTCTGGTTCTCCGAGACCTGCTTGTAGGCATAGGCAAGATTGCTGAGGATCTTTCCTTCTTGCTCCGGGTCGCCAACTCTCTTCGTCAGCTCAAGGGCCTGTTCCTGGAGCTCGATGCCTTTGTGCGTCTCACCTTCGTCAGAGTCGAGGAGGCCCAGGTTGCTCAGGGCCGACGCCAGGACCCACTCGTCGCCGATCTCGCGGGCGATGGCCCGGGCTCGTTCGTAGAGCTGCCGGGCTTCGCTGCGGCGTTCGGCCTCCTTGAGGCAAAGGCCCGCCCAGTTCAAGGCCAAGGCCTCCCCGTGGCGAGCCTTGCGGTCGGGTTGGCTCGCCCAGGACGCTGCGGCGCCCTGATAGTCCTGCGCCGCTTGGACCTCCTTTCCGAGCTCGTGATGCCGTTGGCCCAGGACATAGAGGGCCTGGGCCGCCTTGCGGGATTCGTGGATCTCCTGCCAGAGGACGGCGGACCGTTCCAGGAGACGGATCTTTTCGCCATCGCTCTCCACCGGCTCGACCATGCCTCCCGACGTGGCCTTCACGGCTTCGGCCCGGGTCCGGTCTACATCGTTCGGTGCCCGAGGGCCCTCGACGCGCAGGGTGTACCGCCCGGACTGCCGCTTCGCGGCTGTGACCTCGATCCTGTGGGCCCCCGGCCGTTCCGCCACCGCGGCCAGATCCTCTGTCGAATCGGGGCGTCCAAGGTTCAGGCTGTCCGCCACCACCACCAGGACACCCTTGGGATCCAGAAGCCGGACCTCCACGTCGACCCCGTTCTCCTGCACGGTGACGCGCAGGAACTGGCCCGCCTGCAGCTCGACGGCGTAGGCCTGCTTCTCTCCGCCCCGGATCTCCCGCTCCTGGGTGAACCCGTCGTGCAGGAACGGCTTGGCGGTAGGAGCCGTCTCCGCGCCGCAGAGAAGGGCGGCGAGGAGGAGGGGCGCCCGTCGGACGGCACGGTGCAAACCCGGATTGCGCCGGCGGAAAAGGAGGGAAGACCTCATTCGTTCTTCTGTCTGGGCGGCTTCACGACGCTCGCTCCGGCCTTCTCTCCCGGACTGGCCTCGTGGCTTCGGGAGTCCTGCAAGTTGGCGAAAGCGCAGCCATTTTATCGTCACGCGGCCCGGCCGATCCAGGGGCGGGTAGCCTGAGGCCTTAATTACGTGACAAGAGGGAGATTTTTCTTTCCCGTCGAGAGGGGCGCAAACGCGGCGGGTTTCGCGCTAAGCTACGGATCGTGCGCGATGAACCGGAGAAGGGCCGGCGCGTCCTGCACTGCGACATGGACTGCTTCTACGCGGCCGTGCACATGCGGGATGATCCGTCGCTGCGGGGCCTGCCGGTGATCATCGGCGGCCGGCCGGAGAGCCGGGGCGTGGTGGCCGCCGCGAGCTACGAGGTGCGCAAGTTCGGCGTCCATTCCGCCATGCCCTCCTCGCGCGCCCGGCGGCTCTGCCCGGACGCCATCTTCATCCCCCCCGACTTTCGCCGCTACTCGCGCGAGTCGGAGAAGATCTTCGCCATCTACCGCGAGATCACCCCGCTGGTGCAGGCGGTCTCGATCGACGAGGCCTATCTGGACGTCACCGACCATCTGGGGGAGGCGGGGAGCGCCACCGCCGTGGCCAAGGCGATCCGGCGGCGGGTGCGGGAGGAGCGGGGGCTGACGGTGAGCGTCGGGGTGGGACCCAACCGGCTGATCGCCAAGATCGCCTCGGACTTCAACAAGCCGGACGGCCTGACGGTGGTGCCGCCGGGCAAGGTGCGGACCTTCCTCGATCCCCTGCCCGTGCGCCGCCTGCACGGCGTGGGGCCGGCGACGGAGCGGTCGCTGGCGGAGATGGGGCTCCAGACGGTCGCCGACCTGCGGGCCGTGGAGCTGGAGGTCCTGACCGCCCGCTTCGGCAAGCACGGCCGCATCCTCTGGGAGTTCTCGCGGGGGATCGACGATCGCCCGGTCGAGACCCACAGCGAGCGCAAGAGCCTGGGGACCGAGAACACCTACGCCGTGGACCTGGCGGACCTGGCCGCGATGGAGGCCGAGGTCGACCGCATGGCGGAGGAGGTGGCCCGCACCCTGGAGCGCTCGGGGCTCGGCGGCTGCACGGTGACGCTCAAGGTGCGCTACGCCGACTTCACCACCGTCACCCGCTCGCGGACCTTTCCCGTGCCGGTCTGCGACGGCGGCTCCATCGCCCTCTGTGCCCGGGACCTCCTGCGCCGCACCGAGGCCCCCACCCGGCCGGTGCGCCTCCTCGGCGTGACCGCCTCGAACCTGGTGCGCGAGCGGATCAGTCAGCTCCCCCTGTTCGTGTACTCAGAAGAAGGTACACTGAAAGGGTGATGGACGAAGCCGCCCTCCGACCCTAGGCCGGACAGGTGGTTCTAGGGGTGGCCCTGGAGCTGAAATCGCTTTACGGGGAGCAGATCAAGCGGTCCGTGGACCCTGGCACCCCCTTTGCTTCGCCTCCATTGAGAGGTGTGCTAACCCGCGGCCGGCTCGGACCGGCCGTAGAAGGAGAACCGGTCATGCTGAGATGGGCTCTGATCTTCCTCATCGTGGCGCTGATCGCGGCGGTGTTCGGCTTCGGCGGCATCGCGGCCGGCGCAGCGGGGATCGCGAAGATCCTGTTCGTGCTCTTCCTGATCGTCTTCGTGATCTCGCTGATCATGGGACTGGTGCGGCGAGCTTGACGTAAGCAGGGACGCCCGGCGGGGATGACCATGGAATCACCCGCGCCTGCTCTCGGCTCCCGGGCCTATCGTCCGGGCGAGCCGGGTCTTGCGCAAAGGATCGGCGATGCTGGAACCCATTCGCCGGGATGCCCCTGAGGAGGAGCGCCCGCGCCCCGACATCAAGAAGCTCCGCGACCTCCTCGAGGGGCCGTTCGGCGTCAAGTCGCTGACGCTGACCGGTCTCTTCATTCTGGCCGCCTTTTACACCCTCTACTTCGGCCGGGAGTTCTTCCTCCCCATCATCCTTGCCCTGCTGCTCAGCTTTCTGTTGAGCCCGATCGTGCGGTTCATGAAGAAGCTGCACATCCCCGAGGCCCTGGGTGCTGCGGTCGTGGTGCTCGGGCTGCTGGGGGTTCTGGGGCTGTGCCTCTACGAGCTTTCCGGACCGGTCTCCACCTGGATGCAGCAGGCGCCGGCCAACATGCACAAGATCGAGCGCCGGTTGCGCGATTTGAAGAGGCCCGTGCAGACGGTGAGCAAGGCCACGGAGCAGGTGGCGAAGATGGCCCAGGTGGGGGGCGGTGATCAGCCGCAGCCCCCGGTGACCGCCGTGGCCACCCCGACTCTCGGCGAGCGCCTGGCCAGCGGCGCCTTCGTTTTCGCCGCCAGCGGGGTGACGATGTTCATCCTCCTCTACTTCCTGCTCGCCGCGGGGGACATGTTCCTGCGCAAGCTGATCAAGGTGATGCCCAGCCTCGCGGACAAGAAGCGGGCGGTGGAGATCGCCCGCCAGATCGAGACCGAGATCTCCACCTATCTCTCCACCGTCACCTTCATCAACATCGTCCTGGGGTTGGCCGTATGGGGGGCCATGGCGCTCATCCGGGTCCCCAATCCGCTCCTCTGGGGAGTGATGGCAACCGTCACCAACTACATCCCCTACCTCGGAGCGATGACCATGTACGTGGTGCTCGGCGGGTTGGGGTTCCTCACCTTCAACGACCTCCCCCATGCCCTCCTGCCGGCGGGTGCCTTCCTGGTTCTCAACGTTCTGGAGGCCTATCTGCTGACCCCCATGATCCTCGGGCGGCGGTTGACACTCAATCCGGTGGTGATCTTCCTCGCCCTCTCCTTCTGGGGATGGCTCTGGGGAATCACCGGCGCCGTCCTCGCCGTGCCGATCATGGTGGTGTTCAAGATCTTCTGCGACCACAGCGAGCCGCTGGCGCCGATCGGCGAGTTCCTGGGCACTTAGACGTCCTCTCCCTCGCCCCACCTCTCCATATCCCGACGCTCCTTCTTGGTGGGACGGCCGGCGCCCCTCTCCCGCAACGCGGGCGGGCGCATCAGGAGACGCTTCAGGGGATCGGACTCAGGACGCGGCGGGCTCAGATCCTCGTACAGAGTCCGCGCCTCCTCCTTGGACACGGGCTTGTCCCGCAGCTCCTTGACGACGAGGACGCGGGTCCAGTCCCCCTGCACGACCTCGATACGATCACCAGGGATCAGATTGCGGTGGGGCTTGGCCGCCTGTCCGTTGACGCGGACGCGGTTCAGGTCCACGGCGTGGGTGCCCTGGGTGCGGGTCTTGAAAACGCAGGCCACGTGCAGCCACTTGTCGAGGCGGACCGGCATCCGCGAAGTCTATCTCGTCTCAGAGGGTGTTTGGAAATCAAGCGGCTGCGAGACGACGTAACCATCAGGCAGCGGTGAGGCAGCACCTCAAAGCCCTTGGCCTGGTCAGATCTCTTGACAATCTCCAAGACCCACTTGCCCAAGCCTTTCACCCAATCGACCATTGCCCCGCATATCCCCCATCGGCCCAGATCCTCTGCAACCGAGGAAAGCGCTCGCCTACCTTTTCCAGGACAAGTTTGGCGCCATCGCGATCTTGGACATTGGCCGCGTGCACCACACAAATCAGCAGTAAGCCTAGGGTGTCGACCAGGATGTGGCGCTGTATTTGTTTACCGGCCTATCCCAGCGCTACGGCATAGCTCGCCCCTTGGAGGGATGGTCACCCGCAAACGCAGGTCCGCTACGCCGACAGAGAATT
>Ga0136846_1211293_pt1 | contig 10405 bp, 8 predicted proteins | sample HopSoiMetagenom2_FD_96841 | JGI IMG/M metagenome (GOLD analysis project Ga0136846, IMG submission 96841) | Grasslands soil microbial communities from Hopland, California, USA - 2 Assembly 2016 (version 4) | ecosystem: Environmental > Terrestrial > Soil > Grasslands | place: USA: Hopland... | reverse complement strand
GACGATGCGGTCGGCGAGCGTCATTGCCTCGACCTGGTCGTGGGTCACGTAGACGGTGGTGATCTTCAACTGCCGCTGCACGTATTTCAGCTGGATGCGCATGGTGTTGCGCAGCTTGGCGTCGAGATTGGACAACGGCTCGTCCATGAGGAAGCACTGCGGCTGGCGCACGATCGCCCGGCCCATCGCGACGCGCTGGCGCTGCCCGCCGGACAGCGCCTTGGGTTTGCGGGCGAGGTAGTCGGTGAGGTCGAGGATCTTGGCGGCCTCCTCGACGCGGGTGCGGATCTCGGCCTTGTCCACCCCGGCGATCTTGAGCGCGAAGCCCATGTTGTCCGCGACGGTCATGTGCGGGTAGAGCGCGTAGTTCTGGAAGACCATCGCGATGTCGCGGTCCTTCGGCGGGATGTGGGTGACGTCCCGGTCGCCGATGCGGATCGTGCCCGAGTTGACCTCCTCGAGGCCGGCGAGCATCCGCAGGCTGGTCGACTTCCCGCATCCGGAAGGGCCGACCAGGACGAGGAACTCGCCGTCGGCGATGTCGAGTTCCAGAGCGTCGACGGCGGGCCGGGAGGCACCGGGATAGCGGCGCGTGGCGTGGTCGAAGGTGATCGGTGCCATGCGGGTCCTCTTCGGGTCGGGGTGCGCTACGACGACCCTGACACGAAGATCCTCGGTTGTGCCACGCTGGCCCCCGCACCAGACCCGGGAGGATCGACGATGACCGATGCGCCGTGGTGGCGTTCCGCTGTGGTCTACCAGATCTACCCGCGCAGCTTCGCCGACTCCGACGGCGACGGCATCGGCGACCTCCGCGGCATCATCGACCGGGTCGACCACCTCGCCCGGCTCGGCGTGGACGTCGTCTGGCTCTCGCCGATCTACCCCTCACCGCAGGACGACGCCGGGTACGACATCAGCGACTACGAGAACGTCGACCCCACCTTCGGCACCCTCGCCGACCTCGACGAGCTGATCGCGACGTTGCACGACCGCGGGATCAAGCTGGTCATGGACCTCGTGGTCAACCACACCAGCGACGAGCACCCGTGGTTCGTCGAGTCGCGCTCGGATCCGCAGAGCGCGAAGCGCGACTGGTACTTCTGGCGGCCGCCGCGTGCGGGCATGGAACCGGGGCAGCCGGGCGCGGAGCCGACGAACTGGGTGTCGTTCTTCTCCGGGCCCGCCTGGACGCTCGACCCGGCGACCGGCGAGTACTACCTGCATCTCTTCGCCCGCAAGCAGCCCGACCTGAACTGGGAGAACCCGCAGGTCCGGTCCGCGGTGTACCGGATGATGCGCGGCTGGGTGCAGCGCGGCGTCGACGGCTTCCGGATGGACGTCGTCAACTTCATCTCGAAGGCCGTGGGCCCCGACGGCTCGCTGCCGGACGGGGTCGTGCAGCCCGGGACCGCGCCCTACGGCGACGGCTCGGCCGGGTACATCTGCGGGCCGCGCATCCACGAGTTCCTCGCCGAGATGAACCGTGAGGTGTTCGCGGGACTGACCACCGTGCCGATCACGGTCGGGGAGATGCCCGGTGTGACCGTCGAGGACGCCGTGCTCTTCACCGACCCGGCGCGCGCCGAGGTCGACATGGTCTTCCAGTTCGAGCACGTGTCCCTGGACCAGGGCGCGACGAAGTGGGACGTCCGTCCGTTCCGGCTGCGCGACCTCAAGGCGTCGTTCGGCCGCTGGCAGGCGGGGCTCGCGAAGACCGGCTGGAACAGCCTCTACTGGAACAACCACGACCAGCCGCGGATCGTGTCGCGGTGGGGCGACGACGGCGCGTACCGCGTGCAGTCGGCGACGATGCTCGCGACGGTGCTGCACCTGCACCGCGGCACGCCGTACGTCTACCAGGGCGAGGAGCTCGGCATGCGCAACATGCCGTTCGCCTCGATCGCCGACTTCCGCGACATCGAGTCGCTCAACCACTACGCCGTCGCCGTGGAGCGCGGGGAGGACCCGGACGAGGTGCTCGCCGCGCTGCGGGTGATGGGCCGCGACAACGCCCGCACACCGGTGCAGTGGGACGCCTCGCCCCACGCCGGGTTCACCACGGGAACGCCCTGGATCGGGGTGAACCCCGACTACCCGGAGGTGAACGCCGCGGCCCAGGTCGACGACCCCGGTTCGGTGTTCTCGCACTACCGTCGGGTGATCGCGCTGCGGCACGACGAGCCGGCGGTGGCGCACGGCGACTTCACGATGCTGCTCCCCGACGACGACGCCGTGTACGCGTTCACGCGGGCGTACGCGGACGACCGGGGCACGGTCGAGCTGCTGGTGCTGGGCAACTTCACCGGCGACGAGGTGCGTGCCGAGGTCGACGGATGGGCCGGGGCGGAACTCGTGCTGGGCAACTACCCGGACGCGCCCGACGACGTGGAGCGGCTGCGCCCGTGGGAGGTGCGCGTGTACCGGCGGACGCTCATGTCGTGAAAGCCACGTTCAGGGCGGGAGACGTCGTGAACGTGGCTTTCAGGGCAACAGGGCGTCACGCCATCGCGGCGGGCGTCTCCAGCGGCACGTTGAGGCGCAGCGTCCCGTCGGCGAGCACCGCCGTCGGGCGCAGGCCTGCGCGGCGCAGCAGCCGGGTGATCCGCACCTCGTCCGCGGGGACGGTGCCGGTGAGTTCGCTCATCCCGAGCTCTTCGGCCGTCTCCGCGACGCGCCGCACCAACGCCGTGCCCAGGCCGCGGTGCTGCCAGGCGTCTTCGACGAGCACGCCGAAGGTCGCGCTCGGGGTCGCCGACGAGGGGTCGACGAGGCGCAGGTCGGCCAGGCCGACGGCGCTGCCGCCGTCGCGGGTCAGCGCGAGCACCGCACGTCCGCCCGCGGGGTCGACGAGCGAGCGCAGCTGGTCCGGGTCGAGGCGCGGGATCGGGCTGAGGAACCGGGCGCGCCGCGACGTCGGCGAGCAGCGCGCGTGCAGCGCGTCCACCAGCGGCACGTCCGACGGCACCGCCTCGCGCAGCAGGACCTCTGAGCCGTCGCGCAGCAGCAGCCGCGTGTCGAGGCTCGGCGGCTCCGAAGCCGGCGCGGCGAGTGCCAGCTGGGTGGCCAGTTCGAGCAGCGCGGCGGCGCGCGAGAGCTCCGTGGCGGTGAACGGCCAGGCCCGCCCGAGCAGCAGGTGCTGCGCACCGACCCGCAGCGGGTGCGTGTGCAGGTCCGGCAGCCGCGCGGCGGTGGGGTCGACGAGCCGCGCGTGCAGCAACGTCGCGACCGCACGGGGCGCGCTGCCCGGATCCGCGGCCACCATCCGGGCCAGGGCGAGTGCCGTGGTGACCGGGTCGGACAGCTCGGTCGCGTCGGCGGGCACGTGCAGCGTGCACGGCGCCTTCACCCGGGCCGCCGCCATGATCAGAACGGATGGGTCGATGCCCTCGGGAACCCGGACCAGCAGCTCGTCGGTGACCGAGCCGCGGTCCGACGGCTCACCCACGACGTGCACCGAGAGGATGTTGCACCCGGTGGCACCGACGGCAGCGGCCAGCTCACCGAGCCGGCCCGGTCGGTCCTCCAGCTCCACGTGAACGCGCCACAGCGCCACGACGCCACCTCCTCGGGGACGACTCCATCGTCGTCGTCGTGCGTTACGAACTCGCTAACACAGCATGACGCACACGTTTGTGGACCGTGCTGAGAGTCACGAGCCGTGCCCGAAGGAGTGTCCGTCCGCGTCCACCGATCGGTGGGCGAACGCGACCTCGGTGGCCGCGTGCCGCATCGCCTCGTCGACCACCAGGGAGCCGTGGCCCGCGTCGAACCGGCTGACCTCGTAGGCAGCCTTCCGCGCCGCCAGCGCCTCGAGGTAGTTGTCGATCTGGCGGATCGGGCACCGCGGGTCGTTCTCCCCGGCGAGGACGAGCACCGGCGCGGTGACCTCGTCGACGTAGGTCAGCGGCGACGAGGCCCGGTAGACCTCGGGCCGCTGCTCGGGCGAACCGCCGAACAACGCCCGGTCGAACGCGCGCAACTGCTCCATCTCGTCGGCGTAGGCGGCGAGGTAGTCGGCCACCGGCACCCCGGCCGACGCTCCGGCCCACCGCGCCGGCTGCGTCCCCGCCGCCAGCAGCGCGAGGTAGCCGCCCCACGACCAGCCCTGCACCACCAAGCGGGCCGGGTCGACGATGCCCTGCGCGACGCACGCGTCCACGACGGCGGCGACGTCCTCCAGCTCGGTCAGGCCCGGCCGGCCCTCGATCGCGTCGCGCCAGCTGCTGCCGTAGCCCGTCGAGCCGCGGTAGTTGATCTCGACGACCGTGAACCCGGCGTCGATCCACAGAGCCCGGACCGCTGAGAAGCGGTCTTCGTCGGCGGCGTGCGGCCCGCCGTGCAGGCTGACGACGGCGGGCCCCGCGGCGCCGCCGTCGGGCCGGGCGACGAGTGCGTGCACCGGCCCGCCCGGGCCGTCCACCCACAGGTCCTCGACCGGCACCGACCCCGGGGGCCGCTCGCCCGGAGGCGTGATCAGGACGCGATCCGTGCCGTCGGTGTGCAGGGCGCGGACGGTCGGGGGCTCCGCGGCGGACGAGCAGGAGTACTCGACCGTGCCGTCCGGGCGGACGTCGGCCGACCCCACGCAGCCCGGCGCGGTGGGCAGGGCGGTCAGGGCGCCGGTCGCGATGTCGTAGCGGAACAGCCGCGTGCGGGCGGCGTGCGTGTGCGAGACGAGCAGCGCCCGGGCGTCCGGGGTGAAGTGGGCGCCGAGCTCGCCGGGCAGGTCGATCGCGAGTTCGGTCTCGGTGTCCGCGGCGACGTCCCAGATCAGCAGCTCCTCGCGGCCGCGGCGCTCGTGCAGGAGCAGCAGCCGCTGGTCGCCGGGGACCGGGGCGAACGCGAGCGGGGTCAGGCCGCGGCCGGGTCCGTCGGACTTCTCGGCGACGGCACTGCCGTCGGCGGTGCGGACCACCCGGACCGCCGGGTGCCGCGAGTCGCCGTGCTCGGAGTGGGAGATGGCCAGCAGCGTCTCGTCGTCGGAGAGCGCGCCGACCCCGGCGTCCTCGGGGTGGGCGTAGACGACGTGCGCGGGCGTGTCGGACGTGCGGTCCCACAGCCAGATGCGGGTGCCGTCGTCCGTGGACGTGCCGGCGGTGACGAGCCGGCGGCCGATGTCGAGCCCGGCCGGGTACCCGTCCTCGACGCCCGGCAGGGCCGGAACCGGCTCCGCCCCGAGCGCCCGGTTCGTCGACCCCGCACTTCCCCGTTCCCGGCCGGCGAACGGCTCCGTGACCCAGTGCCCGAACTCGTCGCCGTCGGTGTCGGCGAACCACCACACGGTCTCCCCGTCCGGCGGGAGCGTGGCGATGTGCGTGCCCGCGCGCCGGTCGGTGACCTGCCGGTGGGTGTCGGTGGCCCGGTCCCAGGCGTAGACCTCGACCGTGCCGGTGGCGTTGGACGTGTAGACGTTGCGGTCCGGTGCGTCGCGGGCCCAGTCGGGCCGCGACATGCGGGTCGCGGTGAACCGCGCCCGCCAGCGCTGCTCGCGCGCGTCGTCGGCGAAGAGCCGGTCGGGGACGGTGGCGACCGGGTGCTGGGGTGCGCTCACCTGCTCGATCTTGCCCCACTCCTATGGTGGCGGGGTGCGCGCCCGGCCGGTCCTGTGTGCTGCGAGGGCAGCGGTGGTTCGTGCGGGCCTGCTCGCGGCGGTCGTCGCGCTCCTGCTGCCCGCCGTTGCCGCTCCCGCGTTCGCGCACGCCGGTGGCCTCACCTCGGCCCCGAGCGAGGCCCGCGTGCTCGCGGTCGAGCCGCCCGTTCCCGGGCTCGACGTGCAGGCCGTCGAGTTCGGGGCCCGGCTGCGGCTCGTCAACGGCACCGCCGTGTCGGTGGTCGTCGAGCCGCTGCCCGGTTCGGCGCTCTCGGGGTTGCCGACCGTCGCACCCGGCGAGCGGGCCTGGTGGTCGGACCCGCGGATCACCGCCGCCGCGGCCCGGGACCGGCCGGCAGGCGACCGGCTCGAGTGGGCGGTGCCGCTGCAGGTCGGCGACGAGACGGTGACGATCCACGGCGAGCAGTACTGGCCACCGCCACCGCCCGCGGGGCTGTGGTGGTCGGTCGCCCTGGCGGCGCTGGCCGGCCCCGCACTGGCCGGCGTGCTGGGCGCGGGCCGCCGGTGGGGTGCGGTCACCCTCGCCGTCGCGGCAGGTGTGGTCGCGGTCGCGCACCTGCTGCACGTCGTCGGGTCGGCGCTGGTCCCCGAAGACCGCGGGTTCGCCGCGATGCTGCTCAGCGCCGCCGGGTACGCGCTGCTGGGCTGGCCGCTGGCCGCCGCGGGTGCCTGGCTGACGTTGCGCGGACGACCGGCCGGGCCGCTGCTGTGCTGCGCCGCGGGTGGCCTGTTCGCGATCGTCATCGCCCCGGTAGACGCGTTCACGTTGAGCGACGCGGTGGTGCCGTTCGCGTGGGGCGCGACGTTCGACCGGGTGCTGGTGGCGGCGACACTCGGCGGTGGTCTCGGCGTCGCCGCGGCCGGCGTGGCGGTGCTGCGCCGCACCGCTCCGGCGCCCGGTCCGGCGGGGGAGTAGTTCATGATCGTTCTGGCGCACGGCATCGGCGAGGTCCGCGGCCTGCCGCTGTCCGGCGAGCTCGTCCTGCAGACCGCCGGGGGCGTCGTGCTGGCCTCGTTCCTGGCCGTCCCCCTGCTCCGGCGCGAACCCCGCGTCGCCGCCGCCGCCCCCGGCCCCGTCCCCGTTCCCGCCGAGGTCACCCGCGAGTCCGCGACTTCGTCAGCGCGAGTCGGCACGTTCGACAGCGCGAGTGCGCGATTCGGGCAGGCCGCCATGCTGCTGCTCGCCACCGCCGTGGTCGTCTTCGGCTTCCTCGGCCCGCAGGAGGACGAGGCCAATCCGGCGCCACGAGTGCTCTACGTGCTGCTGTGGGTGGGCGTCGTCCCCGCGTCGCTGCTGCTCGGACCGGTCTGGCGGGCCGTCAACCCGCTGCGCGCGTTGCACCGCCTGCTGGCCCCGCTGCGCCGCCATCCACCCGCACCGCTGCCCGATCGGGGATACGAGCCCGCCGCCGTCGGGCTCGGCACCTTCGTCTGGCTGGAGCTCGTCGCTCCCGCCCGCGACGTCCCCGCCGTGGTGGCGACGTTCCTGCTGCTCTACGCCGTGATCCACACGGCGGCGGCGTTGCGGTACGGCCCGGCCTGGTTCGACCGGGGCGACACGTTCGAGGCGTACTCGAGCCTCGTCGGCGCGCTGGCCCCGGTGGAGTGGAACGGCGGCCCCCGGCTGCGGAACCCGCTGCGGAGCCTCGCGGCGGTGCCGCCCGCGCGCGGGCTCGTCGCGTTCGTGGCCGTGTGGTGGGGCTCGACCGTGTTCGACGGGTTGAGCGGCTGGCCCGGCTGGGCGGCCGTCCGGGCCGCGCTGCCGGTGCACGGCGTCGTCGTCGACACGCTGGTGCTCGTCGCACTGGTCGGCCTGGTGGCTCTGCTCTACCGGCTCGCCACCGGCCGGCTCGCCGCGGCGCTGGCGCCGACGCTCGTCCCGATCGCCGCCGGCTACACGATCGCGCACTACCTCACGTTGCTGCTGGTGGAGGGCCCGCGCGGGCTCGCCCAGCTCGTGGCGCCGCTGCACGGGCTCGGGGAGCCGACCGCGGTACCGGACGTCGTGCTCGTCGCCGTCGTCCAGATCACGGCGGTGCTGGTGGGCCACGTCGTCGCGGTCGTGGTCGCGCACGACCGGTGCGTCGCGCTGCTGCCCCCGCACCGGCGCCTCGCCGACCAGATCCCGCTCGTACTGCTGATGGTGGCCTACACGATGGTCGGGTTGTTCCTGCTCGTGATCTCGTAGCGCCCATGCTCGTGCTCCGCTCCGTCGCCCTGTTCCTGCTCGCCGCACTGGCCGAGATCGGCGGCGCATGGCTGGTGTGGCAGGGGGTGCGCGAGCAGCGCGGGCTGGTGTGGATCGGGGCCGGGATCGTCGCGCTCGGCGCGTACGGGTTCGTCGCGACGCTGCAGCCCGACGCCCACTTCGGCCGGATCCTCGCGGCGTACGGGGGCGTGTTCGTGGCCGGGTCGCTGGCCTGGGGGATGGTCGTCGACGGGTTCCGCCCCGACCGGTTCGACTACCTCGGCGCCGCGGTGTGCCTTGCGGGCGTCGGGCTGATCATGTACGCGCCCCGCTAACCGGAGCAGATCCGCACCGCGACACCGCGGTCGGGTCGCCCGGATCGGTCGGGCGGCGCCGATCTGCCCCGTCCTACCAGCTGAGCTCGGCGCAGTGCGTGTGCGCCCCCGGCGGCTCGACCTGCACGGTGAAGTGCGGCAGCCCGTGTCCGTCGGCCAGCAGGTGGCGCGCCGCCGACAGCACGGTGCCCGGGTCCGTGTCCGCACCGATCGACAGGTGCGCCGTGCCCACCTCCATGCCGGAGGTCAGGGTCCAGACGTGGACGTCGTGGACGTCGTGAACCCCGGGAAGCGCTGCGAGCTCGAGCCGCATCCGCTGCACGTCGACGTGCGCCGGCGCGGCCTGCACGAGGATCCGCACGGCCTGGCGGCCCAGCCCGAACGCCCGCGGCACCACGAAGAGGCCGATCGCGATGGCGACCAGCGGGTCGGCGTACGCCCAGCCGAAGGCCAGCGTCACGGCGCCGGCGAGCAGCACGCCGATCGACCCGAGCATGTCGGCGACGACCTCGAGATAGGCCCCGCGCAGGTTGAGGCTCTCCTTCGCGCCGGCGCGCAGCACCAGGAAGACCACCACGTTCGCCGCGAGTCCGGCGGCGGCGGTGAGCATCAGTGGCAACCCGGGGATCGCGGGCGGCGCGCTGAACCGGCGCACGGCCTCGACCACCACCCAGATCGCGACGCCGCACAGCAGCACCGCGTTCGCGAGCGCGGCCAGCACCTCGGCCCGGTAGAGCCCGAACGTCCGGCGGTCCGACGTACCGGCCCCACGCGCGGCGGCGATCGCGGCCAGGGCCATCCCGACGCCCAGGACGTCGGTGAACATGTGGCCCGCGTCGGAGAGCAGGGCCAGCGACGACGTCGCGAGCCCGACGACGACCTCGACCGCCAGGAAGGCCAGCAGGACGCCGAGCGAGATCCACAAGCGGCGGACGTGTCGCCCGCCCGCACTGGCCTCGGTCGGGCGGCCGTGCCCGTGTCCTGCACCCACCAGCGCACTATATATGCGTATTCCTGCATAGGTGAACGACGTGTCATCATCGTCCGGGTGAGCGAGGCGACACCGGGCGTGCCCGCCGAGAACATGCGGGTCTCCGACGCCGAGCGGGCGCAGGTGCAGGACCGGCTGCGCCGGGCACACGACCTGGGCCAGCGCTGACCGTCGACGAGTCGGTCTACCCCTGGTGGCTGTGGGCGGCGGGGCCACCGGGTGCCGTGCTCGCGGTGCTGTACGCGACCGGCATCGGGCGGCCCCGCCGCTGACATCAGGCGGTGGTGCGCCCGGTCAGCTTGTCGCGGACGCGGTCCATCAGCCCCACGCCGGGACCGACGAGCTTGTGGAACACCTCGTTGTTCGGTGCTCCAGGGTGCGGGCGGGTGGGTGCCAGCTTCTTGGCCTTGTCCACCTGCTCGCGCATCTCCACGAGCTTCTCGTGCGGCACGTAGGTCCGCAGCCTCGGGAACTGCTCGTCCTCCTCGTCCGTCGCGTGGTGGTGCAGCTGCTCGCGCAGTCGCCCGACCACCTCGGTGAAGCTCGCGTCGGTGGCGTCGAGGCTCTCGAGCTCCTTCATCGTGCGCTCGAGTTCCTTGTGCTCCTCGATGTCGTGCTCGACGACCTTCTTGCCGTCGGGGAAGGTCTCCTCGATCACCGGGTAGACGTACATCTCCTCCGCGACGGAGTGGCGGACCAGCTCGGTGATCACCGTGTCCGCCATGTCGCGGCGGGTCTCCGGGTCGGACGTGGCGAGGATCTGGTCCAGCAGCTCGGTCGCCTCGCGGTGGTCGGCGGTGAGCTCGTCCACGACGTCGGCGCCTTGCGTCGCCTGGGTCATGGCTGCCTCCTTGCTGTGGTGGGTGTGGTCGTCCGGGGGTGGGGGGCTACCCGAAGTCGTGGCTCTCATGCTTCGCGGCCGCGGTCACCCATCCGAACGGGTCACACCGACGAACCCCTTCCGCGTCTCCCGACGTGAAGCGGAAGGCTGGTTCCCATGACCGACCCGGACCTCGGTCCACGACGACCCGAGGCGGCCCCGGCCGTCGTCCGACCCGAGCGGGTCGAGATCGACGACCTGCTGCGCGCCGTCGCCCGTGGTGACGACTCGGCCTTCGCCCGGCTCTACGACCTGCTCGCGCCGCGCGTGTTCGGGCTGGCGCGCCGTGTGCTGCGGGACCCGGCCCAGGCCGAGGAGATGGCCCAGGAGGTGCTCGTCGAGGTCTGGCGCACCGCGAGCCGGTTCGACTCCCAGCGGGGCAGCGGGCTCTCGTGGG
>Ga0136846_1234654_pt1 | contig 10407 bp, 10 predicted proteins | sample HopSoiMetagenom2_FD_96841 | JGI IMG/M metagenome (GOLD analysis project Ga0136846, IMG submission 96841) | Grasslands soil microbial communities from Hopland, California, USA - 2 Assembly 2016 (version 4) | ecosystem: Environmental > Terrestrial > Soil > Grasslands | place: USA: Hopland... | reverse complement strand
TCGATAATTTTTACGTCGATGAGACCTTCTCGGCCGGAAGGCTCCGGTTCTTTGTTCTGCAGAATGCAATCGGAGAAATAGATCAATTCCGGAGCAAACTGATCGCGTTTTGGGAAGACTTTAGTCTTGCTTTTTTCGCCTATCTTAACGGTCTGCTTCAGCTCAGCAGCTAATTCATAACCGGGATCGAGTCGGACCGAGCCCTTTGTCCCGACCACCTCATAAGCAGATATGTCACTTGCGCCAAAACTGCAGGAGAATGACGCCAGCCGATCCCCGGGAAAGCGAAGCACGGCAGAAACACTCTCCTCTACTTCCCTGAATCGTTTCTCGTTGCCTTTGACTGACACCGCGACCACTTGTTCGGGTTCATCCCGAAATAAATAGCGCGCAGCATTGATACAGTAGACGCCGATATCGTAGAGAGTTCCGCCACCCGTTTCTTTGCGTAATCGAATGTCGCCTTCTTTCACCTGCTGGGTGAAGGTTGAATTGAAAATCCGCGGCTCGCCCAGCTTACCGGATTCGAGCAGCTCGATTGTGCTTAGGTTTGCTTCCTCAAAATGAAGCCGGTACGCAATCATCAGCTTGACTCGGTTCGCGTCGCAAGCAGAAATCATCGCTACACAGTCGTCCTCGCTGGTTGCCATTGGCTTTTCACAGAGCACATGGATGCCTGCCTGTGCCGCCTTCTCCGTATATTCACGATGGAGAGTGTTGGGCAGAGCGATATATACGGCGTCTACCTCTCCGCTCTGCAAGCACTCCTCGTAGCTCGCATAGGTATAGGTATGTGAGACGCCATATTTCTTGCTCAACCTCTTCAACTTCACACCGTCGTCGGAGACCAGAGCAACCAATTGCGAATTGCTGCGAGCATGCACGAATGCGGGCAAAACCGCTGCCTGGGCGATGTAGCCAAGACCGACGACCGCATACCGGACTCGTTTTTCAACTGCCAATTCATCTACTCCGGAGGAACCTACCGTTATGCTGCCCTTCGCGAGCGGCTCGAGGACTTCTTGGGCCGGCGTTGCTGAGAAGTAGCACGTGTTTCTGCCTCTTCTTCTTCGCCTCCTCCCGCTTCCGCTTGAACGTTGATCTGCTCAGCGAGTTCGTTCAGCTTCTCGTCCGCTTCCTTCTCTTCATCAAGCGTCTCCTGCAATAGCTCTTCGGCTTCGCTTTCGCCAAGCAGATTGGCCCACGTCCGTACCGTCCCGTAGCCGGCCATTTCATAATGCTCGACGCGCTGCGCTGCTGAAATGATGGCAGCGTCTTTCACGTTTTCGTCCATATCTTCCGACAGGATCTCGGCGCCCTCCCTGATCACACCTTCCATGCCCTTACATTTTTCGGCTTTAAGCTTTTCTCCCATGTTCTGGAATATCTGCTCGATGCGTTTGGCCTGCTCGCGCGTGACTTCCAGGTGCTCGGTCAGCGCGTTCTGTAATTCCTCCGATGATGCGGCATCAATCATCTTGGGCAATGCCTTGATGATCTGATTTTCCGCATCGTAAAGGTCTTTGAGTTCGTCGACATAGAGTTCTTGGAGCGAGTTCACTTTCACGTTTTCCTCCGCTTCGAGATTTTTTATTCAGAAGCGAATGTAGGCGTGAAGGATGTTTGATCCCGGCAAAAAAGGCGAGAGGCAGGAACCGACTTAATCGCTGTCAATTCCTGCCCGCGAGGTGGGTACTTCGATGGGAAGATTTCAACCAGCGAAGAGTAGAAGAACGGATGCGCTTTGACTATCCTGCGGACCCTGTAAATAAAAACGGGAGTGTCTGTAAGAAATGGTGGATAAAGATTTCGGCTTTGTCGAGACTCTTAACGACAGCGTCGGCTAGGCGTTGGACCAACGTTCTAGGGTATTCACCTGTAAGGTATTCGCCTCAAAAATCACCGACGGCACGGGAAACCCTGTAGATTTCAACTGGATTTTTCTGTAGTTGTGCACAGAAGAATTCAATCTGTTCTCATCGATGTTCGTCGATGCATTGCTGAGACTCCCATTCAAGCTCATTGCCGCGCAGTTCGGTGTTTCGTTGCGCCCGTTCGGTCCTGAAACAACGTTACAGCAAAGAATCGATTGAACTACGGGCTGCACCGGATGGACGCTCCTGACCCCTCCCTCTAGTCTGCATTCAGAGGATGTAACCGCACTGTTTAAGAGGGTTAACGCCGAAAGGAGCGCAAGTGAGCACCGAACTTAATCCCACCGCTACCACTGCACAATACGCTTCCGATGTTGAACTGGTAAGAAAGGCCCAACAAGGTGATTCTGACGCATTTGCAGCCCTGTTTTATGCCCATCGTCCACGGGTGTACTCACTTTGCTTGCGCATGACCAACAATACCGCTGAAGCTGAGGACCTCACGCAGGACGCATTTCTGCAAGTATTTCGAAAGCTGGCTACCTTTCGCGGCGATTCAGCCTTGTCTACCTGGCTTTACCGGGTTGCCGTGAATACCGTTTTGATGCACTTCAGAAAGAAGGGACTGCGCCAGGTTTCTCTGGACGAATCAAGCAATCAGGATTCAAAAGTGGTCAAGCGGGAATACGGCAGTCTTGACGAACGCCTTTCCGGTTCGGTGGATCGCATCGCCTTGGCTCGTGCCATGCAGGAATTGCCCGCGGGTTATCGGACGATTTTCTTACTGCACGAAATCAAAGGCTACGAGCATCAGGAGATTGCGCGCATACTTCGCTGCTCGGTCGGCAATTCGAAGTCTCAGCTGCACAAGGCGAAGCTGAAGATGCGCGAACTGCTTGGCTACCAACGCAATCAACCACTCGAGCCGGCAGTCGAGGAGATAAAGAACAATCCAGAGCCGATATTTGCTTCGGTCGGAAGCACGAGGGATCGTTGGGAAGCCACCCTCAACGAGGATCTCGCCGACAAGCAGCCCGTTGTGTTTCCCCTGGGCGAGAGCACTTCCCAGGTTTACGCGGAATCTGGCCTGTGATCGGTTACGCGCTAGTTGGCGCGGTTGCGGCACTTCGCCCAACTCAAACGTAATTCGGCAAGCCGAGAACACCAGATTGCAATTCTGCACATTGTGAGTCGCTGCGGATTGCGGGACCGAGGTCAAACTGTGGAACTGGGAACAATAATTTTAACGGGCGCAACTGGTTCAAAGACGGCTGGACACCGTCTACCTGACGCTTCGACCACCGGGCATACTCATGCGTCACAGAACAACCACCCGGTCGCGCTTTGGGATGTGCTAGGCAAGAGCGTGTTCCAACGAAAGGTGGAGCAGTTGCGACATGCCGGAGCGCAACTGATTTCTATTGCATCGAGCCAGGTCGGCGGATCTCTCGAAGAATATGCCGAGCAATGGGAGAAGGCATTTTTCGATCTGGTGCGTAGCGGGGCTGAGCGAGTTCTGATCGTTTCTGCCGGAATTTACAGCGAGGTCGACATCGACGACTTTGTCCGGTTCCACCTGGCTGGAGGTTCACAGGTCAGTAATGTTCTGGACGAGGAGGGGCCACTGGGCATCTCCTTAATCGAAGCAAAGTGTGCCGACCGGGACTTGTGCTCTTTTCGAAACCGGCTCGCCGCTTTCTCTTCCTGTTCTTCCAGCTATGAGTTCAAGGGCTATTGCAATCGCCTGACGGGACCGTCTGATTACCGAACCCTGGTTCGAGATGCGCTCTGGGGACGGTGCCAGCTTAAACCTGACGGCCGGGAGGTATACCCGAGAGTTTGGTGTGCCGATGGCGCAAGGGTTAGCGCATCAGCCCAAATCTTTGGGCCTGCTTATGTGGGATCGCGCGCCCGCGTTCGCGCTGGGACTCTGATTGCCCCTGGGACCGCGATTGAACAGCGTGCGGAAGTCGATTGTGGGACGGTGGTTGAGAACTCCAGCATTCTGCCGCGGACCTATTTAGGCCCCGGACTTCACGTGTCGCAATCGATTGTCAGCGGCAGCCGCTTGGTACACCTGGGACGAAATCTGGATGTCGAACTCGCGGCAACGGGCCTGCTCGGGCGTACCGGGCCAAGCACGTCACTCAGAGTTCTGGAAGGGCTCAGCTCCTTGCTGGGGTCCTTTGGCAGCGGCTCCAGCGTTGGCGCGTCGACCTCCTCGAGATCTCCAGCATCGGTAGATTGGGCTCGAAGCAACGGCTTCTTCGATTAAGCGCAGTCCAGCGGACGCGCACTTGAGGGATTTTTTCGCATGTTCCAGAGTTCAGCAATCTTAATATCTTTTCCCGGCTGTCCGACTCCTGCCGAGGCACGAGTCTTCCTGCGCGAGTTCGAAAACCTTCTCTCTCAAAGCTATCGCGCACAGATCGTTTTTGACATGTCAGGGGTCGTGCAGTTGGACGCTGCAGGCATCGATTTGTTACTCACGTGCATCACGAGAGTTGCAGGCCATGACGGCGAGTTGAAGTTGGCTGCTGCTTCGCCTGAGACCGACCTCGTTCTTGAGCTCACTCAGCTGAATGGAGTAGTCGAAGTTTTCGAGTCGGTCGAAGCGGCGTTGGAAAGCTTTGACGGTCACCTGACCATGGAAGTGGCTCGCAGAGATCTGACGTCGGCGGCGTAGCCATGTAGTTTTGGCACTTGAGAAGCTACTAACGCAGTCGGGCATCGAGGACGAACGTATGAATCGCTTTCTTACCAGCAGTCTTTCACTGTTCTTGTTGGCAGTGCTGTGCGGGCTGCCGAATTTGAGCGCGGCGATGCTGGCCCCACAGGCTGTCAACTCGCAGCCCAGTCAGCAGAGCGCCCAAGACACCGCGACCGATGCAGCACGTCCCCAAGGGACTGAACAGACTGATGCGGCTGGGAATTTGCCAGATTCGCCCAGCGCAGCCCAATCTGACAGTCAGACGCAACCTGCTGACCAAAAGGGCAGCGCTGCCTCACAAGAACCTCGCGGAACTGCAGCCGCGCAGGCAGCGAGAACGCATGGTGGCGCAGCCTCAAAACCGGCTGGCGCGGCCATTGCCCCCGCCAAGCAGCGGCGCACACGTTCGCTTCTCATCAAACTTGGAATTATCGCGGGCGCGGGCGCTGCGTTGGGAACCGTTTACGGCCTGTCAAAAGGTAGCCCGTCTCGTCCCCCGGGGGCTCGTTAGTTAATGACGACTACAGGTTCAACTAGGAGCATCCCAGGTTGATGGCCAGCGACTCGAGACCCATTCTTATAAGCTTTTCCGGAATTGACGGATCTGGAAAAAGCACTCAGATTGAACGCCTGCATTCCCGGTTATTACAACGGCAACTGAGAGTAGTTCGACTTGCCTTCTGGGACAACGTGGTCGTTCTGCCACGTTTTCGTTCAAAGATCACTCACCGCGTCTTGGGAGGCGAACAAGGCATTGGCGAGCCAGGAAAGCCAATCAGGCGAAATGACAAGAACGCAAGAGGCTGGTATCTCATCCTGGCACGTTCTCCATTTTTCCTGTTGGACGTTCTTAGCCTCAGGCGAGTAGTGCGACAGGCGGCGACAGGCAACCCTGATGTCATCATCTTTGATCGCTATATCTACGATCAGATCGCTCACATTCCCGACAACTTGGCAGGACGACTTGCGCGACGCTGGTTGCTGAGACTCGCTCCGACCCCCGATATCGCGTATCTTCTCGACGCCGATCCGGAAATTGCGACAGCCCGTAAACCTGAGTATCCGATTGAGTTTGTGCGCAAGTATCGCGACGACTATTTCGGTTTGTGTGCGCTTGCAGATGAGATCGTCATCATTGCTCCCGGCTCCATCGAGACCGTCGAAGGACAAATCTTGAGCGAATTCGAGAAGCATTTTTCTCCATCCCAGAGAAACTCCTCGTCCCTCTCAAACCCGCGCCCGCAGCGCGTTTCAGCATGATGCCAGGGCCATATGTGTTTTACCTCGGGCCGTGTAAGCGTCTGATCCAACACAACGATCAGTTAAGAAGCTGAGACAACACCTGCTCACACCTACCCATCCAAAAGCGGCAGTTCAGAACACGTGGAACTTCCATGCAGGCACCTGATTCGAAAAGCCAATTCGCCCTCGTCATTCCCACGCTGAACGAAGCGGAGAACATCCGACCGCTCCTCAACCGCATACACGCAGCTTTGGAACCGCTCTCCATCTCTTACGAAATCATCATCGTCGATGATGGCAGCAGCGACGGTACGCAAGAAGTTGCACACGCATGCGCGGCAACCGATCAACGCGTCAAAGTTCTAGTTCGCCACAACGAGAAGGGACTGGCGGGAGCCGTGGTACATGGCTGGCGGCACACAGATGCCGAGCTTCTCGGCGTGATGGATGCGGATCTTCAGCATCCACCCGAAGTACTTCCCGCTCTGTTGGCTAGCGTTCAGAATGGCGCCGATCTGGCTGTGGGCAGTCGGTATACGGAACAGACAAATGTTCCCGGTTGGAGCTTTTTTCGTCAGGCGGTTTCGCGTCTCAGCACATGGATCACTCTTCCCTTTCAGCGAAGAGTCCGAGTCAAGGATCCGATGTCTGGATTTTTTGTCCTGCGCCGGGAGTGCATCGAAGGCGTTCGGCTACAGCCGGAAGGATTCAAGATACTTCTGGAAATCCTGGTTCGCGGCCATATCCGCTCTGCCGTTGAAGTCCCTTTTCAATTTGGATTGCGTCATGCCGGCAAGAGCAAGGCGGATGTCAAAGTCGCCTTTCATTACTTTTCGCTACTGGGAAAATTATCTCGTGACCTCATTTTCAAAGGTCAACAATGAAGATTTGTCTGGTCACCGCGTTTCCGCCCAGCCGGCATGGCCTGAACGAATATGGGTTCCACATCGCTCGTGAGTTGGGTCAATACCCCGGGCTGTCGTTGTCAATTCTCGCGGACGATCTCGCCAACGTGGAACCCGAGTTACCAGGCTACGACGTAACCCGGTGCTGGGCCTTCGATGCCTTGAGCAATCCAGTTCGACTAATGCGAGCGATTTCCAAGTGCCAGCCTGACGTGGTCTGGTTCAACCTGGGGTTTGCTAGTTTCGGTAGCAGCCCTGTCCCGGCGTTCATTGGATTAGCCATTCCGGCAATGGTTCGGTTCGCCGGCTATTACACCCACGTCACACTGCACCAACTGGTAGAGACGGTCGATCTCAACGACGCGGGAGTGAAATCGCAGCTTCTCTATCGAATTGCCGGTTCCATAGCCACACATCTGCTGTTGACGTCCAATTCCCTTTCCGTTCTTCTCCCGGCCTATAGGAAGATTTTGCGCGAACGTTACCGCCGAGGGTCCGTGTATGTGCGCGCGCACGGAATACTCTCGGGGCGTCCGGAATATCCTGATTTGACCAAACGCGGTAATCCGGTACATCGAATACTTGCGTTCGGCAAATGGGGGACTTACAAACGCTTAGAACTTCTACTGGACGCATTCGCGCGGGTCGCGCAAGAAATTCCGGATGTGGAATTAATAATTTCTGGTGGCGATCACCCAAAAACGCCGGGCTATGTAGCGTCGGTCGCATCGCGTTATAAAGACAATCCCAAGGTCAAGTTCACCGGCTATGTGCCGGAAGAGGCAATCCCTGCGCTGTTTCAGGGGACCAGCGTTGCGGTGATGCCGTACACATCATCAGCTGGCTCCAGCGGTGTCGCACACCTGGCTTGCGAATATGGCGTGCCAATTGTGGCCTCAGACATCCAGGATTTCATCGAGCTCTCGCATGAGGAAGGTATTGCAATCGAATTCTACAAATCCGGAACCGTGGAGGGCTTAACGGAGCGGCTGGTGAGCCTGCTGAGATCACCAGAACGGCTGGAACTCATGGCTATGCAAAACTTCTCGGCGGCTCTGCGTATGAGCATGCCCGAGATCATCCGCCAGTACATCCGTTCCTTCGACCTGCAGCATCGGGTGAAGATGCTGAGGGCCGCCTCTCGCTTCCGGCGCGTTCCGCGGTGGATGCCACTCCGGCCTGCATTACGTCGCCATGTCGGAAATAAGCTGGCTACCTGGCATCATTCCGACTTTGCAAAATATCTGGACATAAATGCTACCGAGGCTCTTTCGAATGACGGACTCGCCGCGGACGCGATGGGACAACATTTAGCATCCGCCGCTTCGGAATCCACAAGCGACGACACTCTTCCCGATCCCGGCTTGAACCACTCCAGCAATGGCAACGGGAGCAATGGGCTTGGAAACCACGCCCAACCAACGGCTGAACAATCCACTCCCGCGATACTCCACAGTGCTAATCCGCGCCAGCACCCCAGTGATCCCGGAGCCGATTGATCCAGAGCGCTAGTGGCGTGCAGGACCAGGCCTGCACGCCGTTCATTACTAAAAGCAAGCGAAATTAGGAGTCGCCGTGCCCGATTTCAGCGTATTGAAAACACTTTTTTGCTGCTGCTGGTACTTGCCATTCACTAAAACGTAGTAAACCCATTGCGCGAGTCCATACTTTTGGGTGAAATAGAATTCTTCCTTGTTGGAACAATTTGAATACGCATTGTCACAGTTGTAGCGGTAGCTCACGACCATCGTCGCCAGATTTTTCGGCAGATTCCCACCAAAAGACATGGAGTAGGGCCCATACACCTGGTTCACTGCCTTTTTCAGATTATGGGTCGTGTGATGCTGGCAGCTCGTGTAGATGTCGTAGGTGGTATCTGGCACGGTAATGGTGGATCCTGGATACCCGCCTGGGACACAGCGGGGAGCGAGGGGCATGTTGGTGTTATAGCTGAACTTCTTGTACGTATGGGGATCACTCCAGGCGAACTCCGTAATCCACAGGTAGATGTAGTGGCTGTCGTAAAGTTGAATATCCCAGGGGAAACCGTTAACGCCCTTGGTCCAATAAAATTTGTTGCTGCTAATTGCAGTGTAGAGCGGATTAGCGCTTCCCGCCAGGTGATTCCATCCACGTAGACTGGAATCCATCGTCATCCAGTCCAGCATGTCATACGTGCCTGAGGGGCAGCTGGTAGTCGCTTGAGCTTGCGCCAAGGCACACGGAAAAACGAACAACGCGAATGCACACAAGAGTTTTAACCGACGCACATTCATGGAAGCCTCGAAGTAGAAACCCGCTCCAAGCAAAAATCTGCGCGTTCGGCTTGGGGGAGCCGAATGATTTCCCGGACTCCTAACGAAAGCCCGCGGCGAGGACCAGGTTTTTGGATTTGCGTGAAGATACGACGCAAACCAGCTACTCACAATCGGCGAAACCCCTTACGAGGCTGTGGAAATAAAAATGTAAGTCAGGAATTATGAGGTACTTAGCAGGCCAACAGGGATGCACTCCGAATGGTGCACATCAGAATCGTGCCGCCGACAGTGCGGCGCAGCTAGGGAAGATGGTCCACATAGCAGATTCCATCTCTGTTCTGAGCAGGAGGGGTTGGGGGCGTAGTCCATGCGGGATGGGCGAAGTCGAAAAACTCTTTGCTCATATCTATCTGAGCGGCATCTCGTTTGGTCAGAGCGGGAAGCTTGAAACGTGCCTCGATCAATTTAAGTATCGCGGTATAGTCCGCTACAGTGTGCGACACAAAGTTCTTCTTCGCGAAGGGTGATGCGACAAACATGGGCACGCGATAACCGGTGTATACAAAATCGCAATTGGGACCTTTGTCTATGGCGCAAATGTCGAGAGGTCCCAGGTCAGACGGCGGGATGCCATCAGGACTGACAGCAGGCTGGGGTGCGACGTGATCGTAGAAGCCGCCGGCTTCGTCAAAGGTGAAGATAAAGGCTGAATCCTTCCAGTTCGGTCCAGTCATAAGAGCATTGATCAAAGTCGATACGTAAGCGGCGCCACCTTGCACGCTGCAGCAAGGAGGTTGTCCGGGTAAGGGATCGACGTCGGAGGGATGCTCATCCAGCCCGGCGCCAGAGGCTGGCTCAATCAGGGCTACCTGAGGTAAGGTGCCATTCTTCGCATCGGTGATGAACTGATCCGTGGGGACGATGTTTTGTGGGAATTGGCTTAGGATGGTCTGTCCGTATGTGAAATTTTTTATATAAGCCTGGTTGAACAGGCATGCAGGTGTGACGTCGTTTGCCGTACAACCATTCCGTGCTTGCGGGTCAGGATGCACATAAATCTTCCAGGTGATTCCTGCCTGCTGCAATTCTTGAAAAATCGTCATTGCTGATAAAGGAGGGGCCGCAGGCACGCTGTGTCCAAGAGGATAAACGTGTCCCTGCGACGTGGCTGCCAGCAGGTACATGCGATTCGGGTCCGTCCGCGACATCACTGGAGAGAACCAGCGGTCCGAGGTCGCAAAGCTGGACGCCATGAAGTGGTAGTAGTTCAGATCGTTTCCGTCGTAGTAACCCATCGCACGTAGGCCGTTGGTGTCCAGGAACGGAGGAACGATATTGCGGGCGTCGTGCCCAGCGGTCCATACGAAACCATCATTCGCGGCTATGGGGTCTATCGGATTGGTCAAGTTCCAATCTTT
>Ga0136846_1212283_pt1 | contig 10407 bp, 9 predicted proteins | sample HopSoiMetagenom2_FD_96841 | JGI IMG/M metagenome (GOLD analysis project Ga0136846, IMG submission 96841) | Grasslands soil microbial communities from Hopland, California, USA - 2 Assembly 2016 (version 4) | ecosystem: Environmental > Terrestrial > Soil > Grasslands | place: USA: Hopland... | reverse complement strand
CTGGAGCAGGTGAACGGCCTGTCCAAGGCTGAGCAGACGCTGCTGACGGGCTGGCAGGACCCGCCCGCGTGGGACCCGGTGGCCGGCGCGGAGACCGATCCACCCGGTCGGGGAAACTTCCTCATCAAGGTGGGGGGCCGGCCGGGAATCCCGCTGCACGTCCAGCTGACCCAGGTGGAGCGCGACCTGGGGGTGCACAACACCTCCCGGCTGTGGGAGCACGTGTCCCGGATCGGACGAGTCACCGACCTGCCGCCGGTGGACCCCGAGCTCGGGGACGTCGCCGAGGTGCGGCAGATGCGCCGCCCGCCGGTGCCGGGCGCAGTGAGGGACGCGCGGTGACCGGTCGCCGGCCGATACGGGACCCGCAGGGGTCGGCGTTGCTGCTGATCACCCTCGTCGTGATCATCGCGGTGGCGGCCGTCAACGGGGCGGCGTGGCTCGCCGCGTGGCTGTCCGGCACCGAAGAGGACTGGCCGGGGAACCCGTTCACGCTGGCGTTCGGGTTGCTGACCGGCCGGTACACGTGGCCGCGCGACGCGTGGATCGCCGCCGTCGCGGTCGGATGCCTGCTACTGGTGGGGATAGTCGCGGTGGGTGCGGTCGCGGCCACCCGCCGCCGGGGCCGGACCCGGGTGGACTACGCCGCCGCGCACATGGCCACCACCCAGGAGCTGCGGCCGCTGCTGGACGCCGTAGGACCGCGGATCGGGCGGGCCGTGTCCGGGGGTGGCTGGCTGCGCCGACCCCGGCAGTGGGTGACGTTGCAGCTGTGGGCGCCTCGGATGGGAAAGACGTCCACCCAGGGCATTCCGGCTGTCCTCGACGCCCCGGGTGCGGTGCTGGCCACGTCCAACAAGCGGGACCTCGTGGACGCCACTCGCGAGGGCCGCGCGACCCGCGGCGGCGTGTGGATCTTCGACCCGAACTGCATCGCCGGGGAACCGCCGGTGTTCTGGTGGAACCCGCTGTCCTACGTGACCGACGAGACGAAAGCCCGGCAACTGGCCAAGACCTTCACCGCCGCGCAACGCGAGCCCGGCGCCCGCACCGACGCCTACTTCGACCCGGCCGGGCAGACGCTGCTGGGGAACCTGCTACTCGCCGCCGCGTGTTCTGGTCGGCTCCTGCCCGACGTGTACGGATGGCTCACCCGGCCGACGAACCGCACTCCGGTGGAGGTGCTCCGGGGCCGCGGCTACCCGATGCAGGCCGACGCCGTGGAGGCCATCATCGACTTGCACCCGAAGCAACGCGGCGGGATCTACGGCACCGCCGAGCAGACCATGAGCTTCCTGACGTCCCGGGCGGTGCAGGCGTGGATCATGCCGCCGGAGGGGCCGTTCGCTGTGGAGTTCGACCCGGCCGCGTTCGTTCGTTCCACCGACAGCCTGTACCTGCTGTCGAAGGAAGGCGAAGGGTCGGGCGGGCCGATCGTGACCGCGTTGACCGTCGCCGTCGTCGAGGCTGCGATCAGCTACGCCCGCGGCTGCCCGGGTGGACAGCTACCCATTCCGATGACCGTGGAGCTGGACGAGGCCGCGAACATCTGCCGCTGGCCTGACCTGCCCGACCTGTACTCCCACTTCGGGTCGCAACACATCGAGGTCGCCACCTACCTGCAGTCCTACGCCCAGGGCGAGGCGGTGTGGGGCCGGGAAGGGATGCGCAAGCTGTGGTCGGCGGCGAACCTGAAAGTCGTCGGCCCTGGCGTGTCGGAGGTGTCGTTCCTCGCTGACGTGTCGCGGCTGGTCGGAGACTACGACCCGACGCGGGTGTCGACCGGCTACGGGCACGCCGGCCGCTCCGTGAACTACTCCACGGAGCGGCGCGCGATCCTGCCAGTGTCCGAGCTCGGATCGCTACCCGGTCCCGTCAGGGGCGGCGATTTCAGCCGGGCCCGGATGCTGGTCCTTGCCGCTGGTATCCCCCCGGCGCTGGCCCGGCCGGTGCCGTGGTGGGAGGGGAACCACGCGGCCACGGTCCGCATGTCGCTGGCCCGCAACGACCCGGGGTCGGCGCCGGCCCCGCCGGTAGTGGTGCCGCATGACGTGCCGCCGGCCGGTGACACGTGGCGGAAGCGGAAACGGTGACCGGGCCGGGCCCGGACAGCCCGTGGCTGGACCCCGACGTCTGGGGTGACCCTCCCGGCGTTCCCGAACCGCCGGCGGACCCGGACCCCGATGGGCTGGTGCTCCAGTTCTCCGACGTGGGGGAGTTCGTGGAGCAGCTGCTGCGCCCGGTGTACCGGCGGCGGCTTGGCGCCGACCGGCTGTGGTGCGCCCACTGGTTTCTGCACGCGGAGGCGGTCGCCCGGCTGGAAGGGGTGTGGCGGGCCTACGAGCGGCTGCGGGTGGAGGACGAGTGGACGGGGATCTCCACCTGGCAGCGGGATTTCCTGGACTACCACCTCGGAGTGTTGATGGACTCGGCGGGTCCGTTCCAGTTGTGCCTCGACGGGCACGTCGACTTGCCGCCTTTGCCGGGCGTGCCGCCACCGGCCGGCATGTTCTGATCTGAGCTTCCTGCCTGCCGACCGGCAGGATGGGGGATGACCACACCGAAGGGAAAAGGAACATGCACAATTCACTGCGCCGCACGGCGCGGCTGCTGGCAGTTCCGACGATCTCGCTGCTCGCGTTGGTGACGGCAGCGGGATCGGCGGACGCCAAGGACTACCCGGACCCGGGCTCGGAGACGACCCCGAGCTCCACTGCAAGCCCCACGCCGAGCTCTGCCCCGAGGTCGGCCGCGCCGACGTCGGGCACCACACCGTCGGATTCGGCGTCCGGGGCACCCAGCTCCGGCGCCACCCCGACGACGGGGCAGACGGTGACCGCCACGGGGGATGTGGTGACCGCCGAGAATGGGGAGATCAGCGCCTGCAACAGCGCCTGCGTGGCCAACCTGGATGAGCTGCTCAACGGCATGTTCGCGGTGTTGCATCCGCCCGGTCCCGATGGGAGTCCCGCCACCACCGGGACCGACGATGGCGGGACCACCGGCCCCCAGCCCAGCACGCCGCCCAAGACCGCGGAGGTCGGTGACCGTGTCACGGTCACCAGCGACGACGGAACTGAGCTGACCGGCAAGGTCACTGCCGTGGCCGGCACCAGGGTCACCGTCGAGCTGACCCCGGCCGACGACAGCACGACGGACGCCGAAGCGGCGCTGACAACCGCCGAGCGGAAGGTCCTGGAGCTGGTCAACGCCGACCGGGCGAAGGTCGGGTGCCCGGCGCTGGTCGATGATTCGGCGCTGGACAAGCTGGCCGCCGCCCACTCCGCGGACATGGCGGCCCGTGGCGTGCTTGAGCACACCAACGCGCAGGGGGAGGACCCGTACGCCCGTGCGCGGGCGGCGGGGATCTTGACCCTGCGGGCGGAGAACACCGCGGCGGGACAGACCACCGCGGCCAAGGTCGTGGAGGACTGGCTCGGCTCGGAGGGACACAAGCAGAACATCGAGAACTGCCAGTTCACGACGTCGGGGATCGGGTCGGCGAAGGCTGCCGATGGCAGCATCTATTGGACGCAGGACTTCGGCGTGGCGGTCCCTGATAGCTCGTCCGCTCCGTCGGGTTCTGGCGCACCGTCTGGTTCTGCCAGCCCGTCCGGCTCCGGCACGCCGTCGACTTCTGCTGCACCGTCGACCTCTGCCGCACCGTCCGGTTCGCCGGCCCCCACCACCTCGCCGCGCACCTGACCTGGTGGATTAACGGCGGCGGGTGGGGCACGACCAGGGGGCTCATGATCCCCGGGTAGTGGGTTCGACCCTCATCCGCCCACCGCAGGACACGGGCCCCCGGCCTGACCCCTCTCAACAGAAGGGCAGGCCGGGGGCCCGTTCCCTATTCAGACGTCAACCAGGCCGAAGCCGTCGAGATTTCTGTCGTCCAGTCGTAGCCACCCCCGACGTCTACGCCTAGACTCGTGGGCGCAAGCGAGGGACACCGAGGCCCTCGGCCTGACCAGCCCCGGCCGGGCCACCCGCCCGGCCGCAACCCGAATCCGAAAGGCACTGACCCGATGACCACCGCCATCGACACCCACCCGTTCGTTCGCGGCGAGGGCGTCGCCGCCTGGATCTGCGAGTGCGGGAAGTCCCGCAACTCCTCGGCCCACGGCAAGGTCGCCCGCCCGCGTCACACCGACAGTCCGTCCCCGGCCTGGACGGTCGCCGCCTCCCAGGTCGAGCACGGCCAGCCCGTGGTGACCACCGACGTTGTGGGCACCGACTTCGCCCTGCCGCTGGTGGAGCCGGCGCGCCGGCTCCACGGCGGGTTTGTCCGCTCCGTCCGCTCCCGCTTGCGGGAGTCCGGCGGGACCGTGGTCCGGTTCACCGACGGCACCAAGACCCGGCCGCTGAACGGGCACACGGTGTTCCTCCTGGTCCGGCTCGCGGACGCCGACGGGGAGCGTGGCTGACCATGACGGTGAACCAGCGGGCCGTGATCCGCATGCGAGGGACGGCGGCTGTGATAGCCGCGGTGGTGCTGGCGTTGGCCGGGTGCAGCTCCGCCGGCGGCGACCAGACAGGGGCGTCGTCCCCTTCCGACACCTCGGGTGTCGAGGCCGACGGGGGGTCGCCGATCGTCCTGGACGGCAGGGTGGGCGACACGATCAAGTTCGCCCCCGACGAGGGGATGCCCGGCGACGCGATGAGCGGGTCGGTGACCCTGCACGCGGCCACCCGGGAGACCGCCACGGACCCGGACGTATGGGACCCGCAGCCAGTGGACCCGGCCGGGTTCCTGGTGCTCGACCTGGAAGTCGCCGCGACCGCCGGCGTGGTGCACGTCAGTGACCTGCAGTGGAGCCTGTGGGATGACCAGTCGTTCCAGCACCTGCCGGCCAACGGGATCAACGTGGCGGGGTCCCCGTTCCCGTCCACGGCGTTGAACCCGGGCCGGGCCGCCCGCGGCGTGCTGGTGTTCAACGTGCCGCCGGGCTCGTACATGCTGGATTTCGAGTCCAGCATGTCCAGCTGGCCGGTCGCGTCGTTCGTCATTCAGGCCTGAGCACGACGGAAGGCGCCCCCCTCCCCCGGGGAATCCGGGGGAGGGGGGCGCCTTCCGTCTGCGTGGGGAACCGGGCCCCACCTGTCTGCCTACCGGTCAGTTGCCACGCCAAATTCGCCGTTTTCCCGGCGCAGCCGATCCCCGGCCTCGTCGAGCAGGATGACCTCGTGCGGGTACCCGTACCGGCCCCAGGAGTTCAGCATCGGCACACCGGGCAGCCAGTCGGGGACCTTGAGGACGGCGCGCACGTCCGCCCAGTTGGTGGCCCACCGGTAGACGGCGATGCCCTCGCCCAGCCGGACCTGGCTGGCCGCCTCGGCCGGGTCGATCGCCGCGCCGCCGGGGCGAGCCGGGATCGCGCCCCACTTCTTCGCGACGTCCAGGGCGGCACGGACGCTGGTGCCCTCGTAGACGGGGGACGCGCCGGGGTATGAGCCACCAGCCCACTCGTCGTTGCGCTGGGCCTGCCAGTAGAGCCAGCGGGAGGTGATGTCGTACCGCTTGCGGTTGAGCAGGGACAGCACGCGGAGGACGGCGAACTCGCAGCACCTCCCCTCAACCCCCTGGTCATAAAACTCCCACCAGTCGACGTTGTCGGTCACGTCCCAGGGGCGCAGGCAGACCGCGTGCCCGCCGCGGAGGCTGCCCAGCGACCCGCCGCCGATCACCCAGTAGGTGCGGCCGTTGATGCGTCGCTGCTGGGGCTGGTCGAGGCCGGTGTACCAGTTGAGCCCGGCGGCCATCGGGGTCGCCTTGGCGGGCAGGGTGGCCGCGGTCAGCGGGTACTTGTCCAGGTGGTCGGTGCGGGCCGACACCAGCCGGTCCAGGCGTGGGTCGTCGGTGGTGGTTCCGTCGCGGAGCTCGATCATTGCCGGCCTCCCTGGTGGTTGTGGTCGCGGTCGGTGGTGCGCCTACGCGACCTCGATGCGCTCGACGAATGTCACGTCCAGCTCGGGGGTGTCGGGGTTGGCCAGGTACAGGTCGCCGCCGCCCTCGGGTACCCGGAACACGGTGCCGAACACGCCGGTCGTGTCCGCGTCGGGCCCGGCGAGTAGGACCGATGTCTCCCCGTGGTGCCCGTCCGCGTCGGGCTGCTCGTAGACGCTGTAGACGACGTCGACCCATGTGGTGTCCGCCGACAGTTGGGTCCGCTGGGGCACGATGGCGGCCTGCACGGCGACGTCGGTCACCACGTCGCCGTCCCGGTCCCGGAAGGTGCCCGGGTACACCCGCCACAGGCGTTCGATGCGGTACATCCTGAAAGCCACGGGTCACTCCTGCTGGGAGACGGTGAGGGCGGCCGACCGGGTGCGCCCGGGAGCGAGGACGACGGTCGGGCTGCGCGGTAGGCCGAGGCTTGTGGCCCTGCTCTGTCCGGCGGCGACGGCGACGTTGCGGGAGTGCCCCGCGGCGACGGCGGCCTGCCGGGACCGCCCGGCCGCCCACGCGACGGTCAGGTCTCGGCCCAGCATGGGCGTGTGGCCGAACCCGGTCACGGTGTAGGCGGCGCCGGCCAGCGCCGTGCCGGCGGTGGTGATCCGGGCGGTGCCGCGGGCGGTGATCGTCAGCCGGGCGGCGGTGGTGCCTCGTGGGGCCTTGACGCCGCGGGCGGTGGCGGACCATCCGCCGGGCGCTGTCGCGGTGCCTTGCCCGGCCGGTAGGAACGTCGGCGTGCCGGACGCGGACACGGCCCAGGTGACTGGGGCGGTGCCGGCGGACCCGGACGAGCGGCGGGTGCCGGATGCCGTCGCGGTGGACCGCCAGCCGCTGGTGGCCCGGCCGAGGGGTGAGGTGATGCCGGACGCGGTGGCCGAGGCGCGCCAGGGGCCGGTGGTGTGCCCGCCGGTGGTGGCGCGCCCGGTGGCGGCGCCGGTGGCCTGCCAGGAGGCGGCGGCGGTGCCGCTGCGCCGGGCCGCGGAGGACGCGGTGGCTGTCCACCTGGCGGTGGCGGCGGACGTGGCGGTGTGGGTGGCGCGGCCGGCGGCCGCGGCGGTGGGCGTCCAGGTGGCCGCGGTCGCGCCTCGGTGGGTTGTGCGGCCCGCGGCGGACGCGGTGGTCGACCAGGCGGCGGTGGCGTGCCCCCGGTTGACCCCGAGGATCGGGGCGGCTCCGGTCGCCGAGCCCTGGAGGGTCCAGGTGCTGGTGGCTGTTCCCCGGTGGCGGGTCGCGCCGCGCCCGGTGGCCGCGCCGGTCCAGGCGGCGGTGGCCGCGCCGGTTCGGCTGGTGGCCGACCTGGCGGTGCCGGTCACCGACCAGGTGGCGGTGGCCGCGCCGGTTCGGGCGGTGGCACCGTGCGCGGTGGTGGTGGTGGACCACCGGGCGGTGGCCTGCCCGGTGTGGGTGGCGCGGCCGGTCGCGGACCCGGTGGTTGCCCATCCGGCGGCGGTTGTGCCCCGGTGGCGGGTGGCGCCGGACGCGACCCCGGCGGTGGACCAGGTGGCGGCCGCGGAGCCGCGTTCCTCGGCGAGTGCGGGTGCCGCGCCGGTCGCGGTGCCGGTGGTTGACCAGGCGGCGGCCGCTGTGCCGTGCTTCTCCGCGAGCGTGGGAGCGCCGCCGGTCGCGATCCCGGTGGTTGACCAGGCGGCGGCGGTGGCTCCGAAGGGTGCGGTTGTGCCGGTGGCCGGGCCGGTGGTGGACCAGCGGCCGACCGCGGTCCCCCGCGGCCGCGTCCGGCCGGTGGCGGTGGCTGTGGCGGTGAAGGCTCCGGCGGTCGCGCCCCGGTGGGTTGTGCGGCCGGCGGCGGACGCGGTGACGGTGAACGCTTGGACGGCGGACCCGGCGGACCTGCGTGCGCCGGGTCCGGTGGCGGTGATCGTGCGGGGGGCGGTGGCCGACCCTCGTGAGGTGCGTGCCCCGGCTGCGGTCGCGGTGACCGACCAGGGCGCCGTGCGTGTGCCCCGGGCGGTGCGTCGCCCGGACCCCGTCGCCGCGATCGACAGGCCGGCGGTCGCTGCGCCGCCGAGGGTCTGGCCGCCATGTCCGGTCGCAGTGACCGTGAACCGGGCGGTGGCGGAGCCTCGGGAAGTCCGCCGCCCGCTACGGGTCGCGGTGATCGACAGCGCGGCGCTGGTGGCGCCGGTGGAGCGGCGCCTACCGGAGCCGCTCGCGGTGGCCGTGAGCGGTGCGGCGGCGGAGCCCCGCGACTTGCGCTTGCCGGCGCTGGTCGCGGTGAACGCGACGAGCCCGGTGGTCGAGCCCCTGGTTCTCCGTTTGCCCGCTCCGGTCGCGGTGACCGATACCGGGCCGGTGGCTTGGCCGCGCGAGGTCCGCCGGCCGCCCGCGGTGGCGGTCTCGGTCAGGGTCGGGGACGCGGAGCCCTTGGAGGTGCGCCGGCCGGAGGCGGTGGCCGTGGTCGACCAGGGCGCGGTTCTCGTGCCCTTCGGGCGGCGTTTCCCGGAGGCGGTGGCGGTGGCGGTGAGCGTTCCGGCGGCGGACCCCGCGCGGGTGCGTTTCCCCGCGCCTGTAGCCGTGGTCGACCAGGGCGCGGTTCTCGTGCCCTTCGGGCGGCGCTTACCGACGCCCGTCGCGGTGGTCGACCACGGCGCGGTACGGGTGCCCTTCGGGATGCGCTTCCCCGCGCCGGTCGCGGTCGTCGACAGGGTGGCGGTGCTCGTCCCCTTCGGGCGGCGTTTCCCGACGCCCGTTGCGGTGACGGACAGGGTGGCGGTGGCCGCGCCGCGGGGCCGGCGCTTGCCCGAGGCGGTGGCGGTGACCGTCCGGTTCGCGGAGGCGGTGCCGGCGCGGCTGCGCCTCCCCACGGCGGTCGCGGTGACGGACAGGGTGGCGGTGCGCGTGCCCTTCGAGGCGCGCCGGCCGGAGGCGGTGGCCGTGGCCGACCACGGCGCCGTTGCCGTGCCGGTGGGAGTCGCCGGAGCCGCCGATGTCACCGAGATGTGGACGAAGCCGGTGCCACCCGAGTCGGTGGCCGCGGACAGGGTCGTGCTTCGGGTGAGGGTCCCGGTGCCGCCGGTGGTGACCGTGGCCGTGCCCGCGGTCATCTGGACGTCGTTGCCGGTGACGTTGCCGGCGTCCGCCCGCTCCGTCACGCTGCTGAAGGTGGCGCCGGTTCCCGTGAGCGTCGTGCCGCTGGAGGTGACGTTGTCCGGTAGGCCGGTGGCCAGGAGGATGATGGCGTCGGCCGTCACCGCCATGGACGAGGAGCTGGTGATGCTCAGTGCCGTAGTGGCGGTGGTGTTGGGTTTGGGCCCGGTGACGGCGGTCGGGGTGGTCCAGGTGTCGGTGGGGCCCTTGCGGAACGTGTGTGCGGACAGGGCCATCACGTTGCCGCTGGTGACCGAGACGATCGGCATCGTCCAGGCGCTGGTCCGGTCCCGGTACATGACCGTCACCCGGCGCGGGCCGGTCCCGGCACCGTAGGTGCCGGGACCCAGGCTGGCGTCGACGACCTTGGTCCAACCGGTGGGCGTGCCCGTCGCCGTCGTCGGCGGGGCGGAGACGACGACGATGAACACCCGGTCGCTGCCGTCGGCGGTCGTGCCGGCCGGCAGGGTTGGGGCGCCGGAGGTCGTGGCGGTGGCCTGCTGGGTGGACGCGACGTAGGTGACGGCCACTGGTCACCTCCCCTGTTCAGTTGTCGTGAGGGGAGGCCAGGAGGGTGACGTGCCCCTACCCTCAGCCCGCGGCGCCGCCGGGACCGACAGCTCCCGGGGTATTAGTGCAGGTCAGGTCGCCGTTCCGTTGACCGTGAAGTTGGTCAGGGTGTACTCGCCGGCCGCGTTGAACGTCAGGTCGCCGGTGAGGGCGAACCCGCCGCCGAACACGCCGCCCGTCGCCAGCGACCACATGCCGACGAAGGTGCACGGCCCGGACGCCGCCCCGCCGGTGAAGTTGACGTTCGTGACGGCCGAGTCGCCGGTGCCCGACGCGGCCGGCCAGGTCGGGTTGATCCGGTTACCGCCGGTGGTGGCCGCCGACTCGTTGGTGCCGGTGGCGCCCGGGTCGGCGGTGTGCAGCGACAGGAACGGGAACGCGGCGGTGATCCCGTTGGTGCCGGCGTTGAGGGCGGCGTTGGTGAAGGGCATGCCTCAGTCCTCCTGGAGGAGATTGTCTGGGTCGTCCGCGGCGTGGGCGCCGGGAGTATCGCGAACGGGCACCAGCGGAACACCGTCGGCGTCCCGCGGATCTATCAGCGGCGTCACCTGCTTCCGCGCGCCCCGGGCGGTGATCAGCGGCAGGGCCGCGGCCAGCACAGCGCCGACGGCGGTCACGATGCCCCCGCAGATCACCGCCCACTGCATCACCTGCGGGCCGGTGGCCCAGCCGAGCAGCACGAACGTCGCGCCGCCGGCGGTCACCAACCCGGAGACCGCGCCGGCCAGCTTCGCCGCCTGCAGGACCGGCTCGGGCCGGTCGGCGCCCGAGAACGG
>Ga0136846_1238818_pt1 | contig 10409 bp, 7 predicted proteins | sample HopSoiMetagenom2_FD_96841 | JGI IMG/M metagenome (GOLD analysis project Ga0136846, IMG submission 96841) | Grasslands soil microbial communities from Hopland, California, USA - 2 Assembly 2016 (version 4) | ecosystem: Environmental > Terrestrial > Soil > Grasslands | place: USA: Hopland... | reverse complement strand
CTGCTCGCCGTCATGGACGGCCGCTACATCACGGAGGCCCGTACCGCCGCGGTTTCCGCGGCCTCGGCGCGGCACCTGGCGCGTCCCGACGCGCGAATCCTCGCGGTGCTTGGATCGGGCGTGCAGGCGCGCAGCCACATCGAGGCGATCGCGCACGTCCGCGATCTGAAGGAAGTCCGGATCTGGGGACGCCATCCCGATCGTGTGCAGGCGCTGATGAAGGACATGCCGGCGCACGTCAGCGCCAACGTAGTCGCGTGCGCGTCTGCGCGTGAGGCCGTGGCCGGCGCCGACATCATCGCGCTCGTCACCGCGTCGCGTGAGCCGGTCGTCGAGCGCGCCTGGATTCGCGGCGGCGCCCACATCTGCGCCGTCGGCGCGTGCCGCCCGGATCAGCGGGAGATGGCCAGCGACGTGGTTCGCGATGCGCGGCTGTTCGTGGATTCACGCGCCGGCGCGCTGGCCGAGGCTGGCGACATCGTCATTCCGATCGCGGAAGGCGCGTTCGACGAGTCCCACATCGTCGCGGAGCTCGGGGATGTCTTCGGCGGACGCGCGGAGGCACGCCGCAACGCCGACGAGATCACGATCTTCAAGTCGCTCGGCATGGCGGTCGAGGATGTCGCGGCGGCGCGGCTCGCCTATGAACGGGCCTCGGAGCGCGGCCTCGGGCGGGGATTCGTGCTCTAGCCGGCGTTCTTCTTGCGCTCGGCCCAGCGCTTCTTCATCGCTTCCGACATCCGCTTGCGGGCTTCGGGCGACATGCCGCGGCGGCGTTTCCGACGGCTGGCGGGTTTCTGCGGTGTGGCGTCATCCGCGCCTGGCATGTCTGCCGACGACACGGCGGACTGGGCTGCCGGCGGCCGTCCCGGTTTGCGGCCGATGCGAGAGCGCAGCTGGTTGGCCTGCGCGGTCAAAGCCGCCAGCCGGTTCTTCGTTTCGAGGATCTCGCGTTCGATGCCGCCAAGCGCCCAGCCGATCAGCTCGGCCGACTTGATCAGCACGTCCTCGGGTGTACGGGGCGGACGTCCTCTGGCCATCTGGTCGCTCCTCCGTGAGCCGCCGGTGACGCGGTTTACGCCTTCGCAGGTATGTCCACCAGCGCAGCTATCATAAGCGCATGACACCGCGCCGGCCAACCATCGCGGCGCTGCTGTTCTGCCTCGCGACCGCCGCGAGCGCGCGCGCGCAATCGGCGCGCGACCTGCGCCAGCGCGCGTCCGATCTGAGCTACAACCTCGATCACGACGACGCGATCAAGCTGCTGCGCCAGGCGGTCGCCGCCGAGCCCAACGAGGCGCGCAACCACCGCGCGCTCGCGTCCACGGTGTGGCTGGAGATCCTCTTCAAGCGCGGCGCGGTCACCGTCGATCACTATCTTGGAAGCTTCACCAGGACCAACGTCGAGATCAAGAACCCGCCGCCGGAGCTCGACGCCGAATTCAAGCGTGAAGTCGCCAGAGCCATCGAGCTCGCCGAGAAGCAGGTCGCCGCCGCTCCGAACGACGCGCAGGCGCACCTGGAGCTGGGGACGGCTGTCGGCTTGCAGGCCACTTACATCGCGTCGGTCGAAGGAAAGCTGATGGCCGGTTTCAAGGCGGCGCGGCGCAGCTACGACGAGACCGAACGGGTCTTGGAGCTCGATCCGAAGAAGAAGGAGGCGGGGCTGATCGTCGGCACCTACCGCTACATCATCTCGACGCTCTCCCTGCCGATGCGGCTCATGGCCTACGTAGCCGGCTTCGGCGGCGGCAAGGAACGCGGCCTGCAGATGATCGAGGAGACCGTCGCCGCGGGCGGGGAAAATCGAACCGACGCGGAGTTCGCACTCGTATTGCTCTACAACCGGGAAAAGCGCTACGACGATGCGATGCGCGTGCTGGCGGGCTTACGGAAACGGTATCCGCGCAACCGTCTTGTGATCCTCGAAACCGGCGCGACCGCCACCCGCGCCGGCCGCGCCGCCGAGGCCGAGCGCGTGCTGACCGAAGGAATCGAGATGCTGGCGAACGATCCGCGGCCGAGAATCCCCGGCGAGGACGCGCTCTGGCACTATAAGCGCGGCGCCGCGCGCGTACGTCTGGGGCACGCGGAGGCAGCGCAGAGCGATTTGAAAGTGGCGATGTCGGCGGGCGCTGCCGGCTGGGTGCTCGGACGTTCGAACGTGGAAATGGCCCGCCTCGCGCAGCAGAAGGGGGACAAGGCAGCCGCGCAGCGGTATGCTGCGGAAGCGCTGTCGGTGTGCACCCGCAGCGCCGACCCGATCTGCGTGGACGAGGCGAAGGCGATCAAATAGACGTCATATGGCAGGTAAGGTCAAAACCTGGGTCTGGGTGGTCGTCGGCATCGTCGCCGTCGGGATCATGTGCGTGATCGCGGCGGCCGCGGTCGGATTGTGGTTCCTGCGCTCGCACGTCGACATCCATCCCGCGACCACTGCCGCCGTCAGCGACGAATTTCAGACCGTGCGCGCCCGCTTCGCCAACCAGAAGCCGCTGATCGAGCTCGACGAGCATGGCAACATGTTCCACGCCAACACCGACCGGCCGCAGAGGAGCGGGCAGGTGCAGACGCTGAAGTTCATCGCGTTCGATCCCGACGCCGAGCGGGTGGTCAAGATGGACATTCCGTTCTGGCTGCTGCGCCTGAAGATGCGCGGGACACGGTTCGACTTCGGCGGCAACAACGTCGACCTCGCGAAACTCCGGATCACGGTGGAGGACCTGGAGCGTTACGGCCCGACGCTGATCCTGGACCACAAGGAGCCCGACGGATCGCGTGTCCTCATCTGGTCGCAGTAGCTGTCCCCCGGCGGCAACCCCTGCCGCGATTCCCCGCAAATTCCGGCCTGTTTTTCACGTCCGGCACGGGTTCGCCTTTTGCTCTTTCGTGACGCAGAGACTTGCGACGCGGGAGAGGAACCATGACTTCAAAATTTGTGACGATATCGGCCGCGCTTGTCATGCTGAGCGGGGCGCCGGCAGTGGCGCAGACGAACAGCTGGCTCGGCGGCTCGACCGCCTACGCCAGCGACGACTACCAGGCCTCGTACGCCGATGCGCAGCGGCAGGCCTACGACAACGGCTACCGCGACGGCCTGAAGCGGGGCGAGCAGGCGGCGCGGGATCGCCAGCCGCTCGACGTCCAGCGCGAGCGCGACTATCGCAGCGCCGACGGCGGCTACAACCGCAACTATGGCGACCGCACGCGCTACCGCGACAACTACCGCGGCGGCTTCACCCAGGGCTACCGTGACAGCTACAACCGCTACGCCTCGAACGGCGGCTACGACAATCGCGGCGTCTGGAACGATCGCAATGGCGGCAATGGCGGCTGGAACGATCCGCGCAACGGCGTCGGGAACGGCCGGAACACCCGCGGCTACGGCTACGGCGGCAACAACCCGGCGGCCTACGGCGCGTATCAGAACGGCGTGAGCGACGGATACCAGAAGGGGCTCGACGACGCGCACGACCGCAAGTCTCCGGACGTGACCCGGCAGAAGTGGTATCGCAGCGGCGACCACGACTACAACAGCCGCTACGGCTCGAAAGACTCGTACCGCGTGGAGTACCGGCGGGGATTCGAAGAAGGTTACAACCGGGCGTATCGCGACGGGCGCCGGTACTAGGAGAGCCGCAGGAACTTCTTCATCCGCGCCATCAGCGTCGTCGTTTCCACCGCCACGGTTCCGGCCGTGGCGGTTTTCATTTGTTCGAGCCCGGCGCGCCGGACCATCGCGTCGAGGCCGATCTTCTCGATCGCGGCGGGATGCACGGTGGCGAGCCGGCGAAACAGGTCGGCGACGATTTCCACGACGACGACGTCCCCTATGGCGACGACGGTCGCGGACCTGGGCTCCCCGGTCAGCAGCGACATCTCCCCGAAATATCCGCCGCGGTGGATCCGCGCGACTTCGTCGCGTGAGGGTTCGAGCACGACGCTGACGCTGCCCGACACCACCACGAACATCGACTGCCCTTCTTCACCCTGCCGCACGATCGTCTCGCCGCTGCCGTAGACGGCCATCGGCGCCGACCGCGCGACCTGCGAGCGCAGCTCCGGCGGCAGCGTCGCGAACAGGTCGACGCTGGCGAGGAGGCGCTCCTCCTCCTCGACCTTCTCGTTGATGTCCGGCTCCTTCCACTCCTTTTCGTACTGGACCTGGATCGGCCACGGGATCTCGATGCCGTGGCGCTGGAAGGAGTAATAGATCGCCGTGCGCACCTCGTCGCGCGACTGCTCGTCGGCGGCGTAGTCGTCGATCCAGAAGCGCGCCTTGTAGGTGATCGCCGAGTCGTCGAACGAGAGCAGGACGACGTCGGGCGGCGGCGCCGCCAGGACACGCGACGAGTGGCGGAGCGCCTCCATGATCGCCGCCTTCACCTGGTTGGGCGGCACCATGTACGACGCGCCGACCGTCACCTCGAGGCGGAGCGGCGCCGCCGGCTCCGAATAGTTGGTGATCGCTTCTTTCGCGACGATGTTGTTCGGCAGGATCACGAAGTTTCCCGCCTTGGTCCTGAGCTTGGTCGCACGCCACGTCACTTCCGCGACGCGCCCCTCGTGATCGCCGACGCGGATCCACTGCCCGACGTGGAACGGCTTCTCGCTCTGGATCGCCAGGCCGGCAAAGGCATTCCCCAGCGTGTCCTGCAGCGCGAAGCCGAGCACCACGGCGCTCACCGCTGACGTCGTCACCAGCTGCTGGCTGAGGAACGTCGAGGCGAGCAGCACCAGTGCGATGACGATGGCGTCCTGGAGGATGGTCGGGAACCGCTCCGGAACCCGATCGGCGCGCAGCGGGTTGATCAGCAGGAAGACGGCGGCGTTGATGATCGCAGCCGCCATGGCCAGCTTGCCGAATGCCGAGAGCTGGGTGGAGGTGTCGGGGGCGAACGGGTAGAACGCGAGCGCCACGTCCGCGGCGACATAGGCGATGAGCAGGAAGACCGAGAGCCGCAGCTTGCGCCGGATGAGCCGGTTGACGGTGAGGCTCATCAGCCCGAGCATCGCGGCCATAGCCGCGATGCCCAGGATCAAGTGGGCGGAGTGATGCGCGAGCTGGCCTAGGATGCGATCCCCTTCTTGAACGTGTCGACCTCGGCGGCGGTGACCTTCACGCCCAGCGCGTTCTTGTTCGGTCCGCCCTTGGCGTCACGATCGGGGACGCCGCCGCGGGCGCCTGCGGACGCAACCTGCTGGTTGTTCTGCGCCTGCTTGCCGCCGGTGATGCTCGACAGCCCGAAACCCTTCTTCTTGCCGTCGTCCTTCTTGGCGTCGTCCGCCTTCTTGTCGTCGGCTTTCTTGTCGTCGTCCTTTTTCTTGTCGCCGGCGGCGAGACCGGACGCGCCTTCGACGTCGGCGGCGATCTCGGTGATCGGCTTGGCGTCGAAGGTGATGTTCTGCTTGTAGCGGCTGGCGACGGTGGCGCTGGCGGTCAGCTTCGCGCTGGCGATCTGCTTCTGGATGGTGTCGATGCGTTCCTTGATCGCCGGGTGCGACGCGAACATGCCGTTGCGGTCCTGGCGGCTGCCGTTGCGCTCTTCGATCTTCTTGAGCACGTCGAGCAGGCCGGTCGGCGCGTAGCCGACCTTGTTCGCGACTTCCACGCCAATCTTGTCGGACTGCGTCTCGTCGTGCTGGCTGAAGTCCCCTTCGAAGATCTTGTTGAACGCCGCGGCCGCCATCTTGGTCAGGAATTGTTTTCTCAGGTCGCTGCCGCCCGCCTGCTCGCCTGCGATCGAGATGCCCTTGCTCTGCTTGATGGCGTCGACCGTGTGCTTCTCGGTGACGTGCGTGATCTCGTGGCCGAGCACGCCGGCGAGCTCCGCTTCGTTCTTCATCAGCCCGAGGAGACCGCGCGTGACATGGACGATGCCGCCCGGGGCCGCGTAGGCGTTGACACCATCGGTGTCGAGCACGATGAACTTCCACGGGTAATTCGGCTGCTTGCTGGCCTGCGCCAGCGCGCTGCCGACCAGCGTCACGTACTTGGTGACGGCTTCGTCCTGGTAGACGCCGAAGTGCTCGCGCAGCTTGGTGCTGACCTGGTCGCCGAGATCCTTCTCTTCCTGGTCGGTAATGTTGTAGTCGTCGTATTTCTGCTTGGCGTCGACTGCCTTGTCCGCGCCCTTCTTCAATTTTCCAAGCGCCCCCAACTGCGCGTGGGCCGGCGAGGCGCCGACGACCAGCAACGCGCCAAGGACGAATACGGCTGTTCTCATACTTTCTGCACCTCTGCCAGTGGAGCGGGGACCTTGATTTCGAAAATCGCGACCGCTTTGCTCTTGCCCTTGACGACGACATCGCCCAGCGGCGCGATGGCGTATTGCCCCGTCAGACGGGCCCGGGTCGCGTCGCTAATGATAATGCGGGTCTTGTATTCCTTGTTGAGCGACTCCAGCCGCGACCCCAGGTTCACGTTGTCGCCGATCACCGTGTAACTCATGATCGACGACGACCCGATATTGCCGGCGATCATGTCGCCCGAGTTGATGCCGACGCCGATGTCGAGCGGCGTCATCCCGCGCGCCGACCAGCCTTGATTGAGCTCGCCGAGGACCTTCACCATCTCGATCGCCGCCAGCACCGCGTTCTCCGCGTGCTCGGGATCGTCGACCGGCGCCGAAAAGAGCGCCATGACCATGTCGCCGACGAACTTGTCGACGGTGCCCTTGTGTTTGAAGACGATCTCGACCATCCGCGAGAAGTACTCGTTCAACTGGCCGACCAGTTCCTCGGGATTACCGCGCTCGGTCACGGTGGTGAAGCCGCGGATGTCGGAGAACAGCACGGTCATCTCGCGCCGCTTGCCTCCGAGCTGCGCCGAGTCGGGGTGCGCCATCAACTGCGTGTAGACGTCGCGCGAGACGTACCGTCCGAATAGTTTCGAGACCTTCCGCTTCTCCCGTCCTTCGATGAAGTACTGGTAAGCGGTACCGAAAAAGAGCGCGACCGCGCCGGCGGCGACCGGCTGCACCAGGTTCAGCCACAGGCCGCTCTTGAATGCCGTCACGGCCAACACCGTCCATCCGAGGAGGATCGCGAGCGACGCACCGGCGGCGACCGTGAATGGCAGGAATGCGGCAAGCAGGCCGATCGCTCCGGCGGTCACGATCACCGCGGCGACGCGCGAACGCGCCGTCGCCGGACGGATGAAGCGGTTGGACAGGATGCTGTCGGCCATGCTGGCGTGCAGCTGGATGCCGGGCATGCGCGCCGACTGCTCCGAGGACATCGGCGTGCCGAACACGTCGATCAGGCCCGATCCCGTCAGGCCGATGAAGACGATCTTGTCCTTGAAGACCGCCGGATCGAGGCGCGGCTTCAGGCCCTTCTGGATCTCCTGTTCGGCGGCGAAGATCTCGCGGAACTCGTAGCTCGGATACGGGCGCTCGAATCCGCCCGCGCCGTTCGGCACGAGCGCCGGCGCGCGATAGTTGATCAGCATCGACCACTGGTCGTGCCCTTCCACCCGTCGCTTCACCAGCGGAACATTGCGATCGCCGATGTGCAGCACGCCGTCCGCGGCGCTGACGTCCGCGGGACGGAAGCCGCCGGCCAGCAGCGCGGCTGCGACGCCGAGCGACGGCAGCTGCTTTCCGTCGCTGACGATGAACGGCGGCATTCGCCGCGCGTTGCTGTCATCGTCGGACGGCAGGAAGTTGTGGCCGAGCACCGCCGCCGCGTCGCTGAGCTCCTGGTATGGACCGAGCACCAGCGGACGCGGCTCGGCGAACGAGCCGACGTTGTACCGCGATCCCTTCCAGGCGGCGGCGGTCGGATCGGCTTCATTCCCTTCACGCCCGCGCGAGACCGCGTCGGCCAGCATGACGACATTGCCCGACTCGGCCGCCCACTCTGCGAGCGCGCGGTCACTCTGCCGCCCGCTCCACTTGTCGGCCGGATCGTCGAACACGTAGCTCTCGACCTGGTCGCGCTCGCTGAAACTGAGATCCACGGCGACCACCTTGGCATGGCCGCGGCGGAGGAAGTCGATCGCCAGCCCGACCGCGACACGCGGCCACGGCCAGCGCATGCGGAAGCCGTCCTGCAGTTGCCGGATGCTGAGGTCGTTGATCTCGACCAGGACGATGTTCTTGTCGACGTGCGCGGGATCGGCGGCCAGCCGCATCCGCCAGTCGTAGGTGGTCAGCTCCTGGCGGTCGAGCAGATCGGCGGACGAGGCGAGCGCGAGCACGAGCGCCGCGGCCAGCGCACCAAGACCAAGCCCTGCAATCAGCTTGCGCAGCATCAAGTCTCTATTCAGCTGGGGAGAGTAGTAACGGGGGTCCGTTACCGGTCACCCATTTTACCCCAGTCAACCTTCCCGCGTTCCCGAACATCTGATGAACGTGATCCTGATGAATTCCTGGTTTCGAGACTTGCGCTACGCCTGCCGCCTGCTCTGGCGCCAGCCGGCGTTCAGCGGCGTCGCCATTCTGACCCTGGCGCTGGGGATCGGCGCGACCACGGCCGTGTTTACGGTCGTTTATGGCGTCCTGCTGCGGCCGCTCCCCTATCGCGATCCCGCTCGATTGATGATGCTCCTCTACGGGCATCACGGTTCCGTTTCCCCGTGGCTGTCTCCATTGAATTTTGGCGACTACGTCGGTCAAAGCGATGTCTTTACCGATGCCGCCGCGATCGCGCCGACCATCGCCAACATGACGGGCGCCGGCGACCCGGAACGGCTGCAAGGGGCGAAGGTCTCCTGGAATTACTTCACCGTGCTGGGCGCGAAGATGGCGTACGGACACGCGTTCACCGAGGCCGACCGGCAGGGGGACGGCAATCGCATCGTGCTGAGTTACGCGCTCTGGCGCCGGCGATTCGGCGGCCGGGAGGACGTCATCAACTCGACCACCACGTTCGACGGTCGTGCGGTGACGGTCATCGGCGTCGCCGCCCCGCAGGTGAGATTTCCAGCGACCGCGGAATTCTGGCAGCCGCTGATCTTCACTCCGCACGATCTCGCACCCGACGCGCGAGATGCGCAGTGGGTTCACGTCCTGGCTCGATTGAAGGATGGCGAGTCAGTCCGGCACGCGACGGCAGCGCTCGAGACGGTTGCAGGCCGCCTCGCGCTGACATTTCCGGAATCGGAAAAGGATGCCACGGTCATCGCGATCCCGCTGCAGGAGCAGATCGTTGGCGACAGTCGGCCCACGCTGTTGGTACTGCTCGGCGCCGTGACACTGGTCATGCTGATCGCGTGTGGGAACGTCGCGAATCTCATCATCGCCAGATCGCAGGGGCGCGGGCGTGAATTTTCCGTCCGTTCCGCGCTCGGCGCGAGTCGTGCACGGCTGATCCGCCAGCTGCTCACCGAGAGCCTCGTGCTCGGGGTTCTCGGCACGATCGCTGGCGCGGCCCTGGGCTTCCTGCCTGTTCGTGCGATCGTGCTGCTGGGTCCATCGTCGATTCCGCGACTGTCGGAGGTAGCGGTCGATATTCATGTCCTGGCGTTTGCGGCGGGCGCGGCGATCGTGACCAGCCTGATCTTCGGACTGACACCGGCGATCGCGACGTCGGCGTGGTCGGGCGGCGGCTCCGCGCTGAGTCGCGCCGTCGTCGGAGGAGCTGGCACCCTGCCACGGCGCCTCCTGGTAGTCGTGGAGCTGGCACTGGCGGTCATGCTGCTCGCGGGCGCCGGCCTTCTCATTCGCAGCTACGTGCAGCTCCAGCACGTCGCGCCCGGATTCGATCCTCAGGGCGTCGTCACATTCAACCTGTCATTACCCGACGCGAAGTATTCCGAGGCTGGCCGCCCGACCGCGTTGGTGACGACGCTGCTGGCGCGCGTCCAGGGCGAAGCCGGCGTGGATTCGGCGGCGGTAGCGATGGGCCTGCCGTTCACGAGCGATCTCAATGTCGTGACGGGCTTCCGTCGCGAAGGGGATCCGGAGACCGACTCGGCCTCGATGCCATCGGCATCGTTGCGAATCATCACCACCGACTACTTCAAGACGATGAGGATTCCGATCCGCGCCGGACGGCTCTTCTCGACACGAGACACCGCGACCGGCCCCCAAGTCGCGCTGATCAACCAGCAAGCCGCGCAGCGATATTTTGCGGGACTGGATCCGGTTGGACAACAGATTCGAGTCAGCGCGGAACTCTCGCGGCGCGGCCGCAACGGACCGAAAACGATCGTCGGCGTTGTCGGCAACGTGAAAGACGGCGGTCTCGAAGAGGAGACGCCCGCGGAAATCTACCTGCCGTACGACCAGCATCCAGTGGACGCTTTCACTGTGGCCGTGCGGAGCCGGCAAGATGCTGCGACGCTCGTGTCTGCGTTACGCCGGGATGTCGCGGCGCTCGATCCGTTGCTGCCCCTCGCCAACATCAACTCGCTTGCGGATCTCGTCGACGGGTCGATGGCCGGACGCCGATTGACACTCGTG
>Ga0136846_1231238_pt1 | contig 10410 bp, 7 predicted proteins | sample HopSoiMetagenom2_FD_96841 | JGI IMG/M metagenome (GOLD analysis project Ga0136846, IMG submission 96841) | Grasslands soil microbial communities from Hopland, California, USA - 2 Assembly 2016 (version 4) | ecosystem: Environmental > Terrestrial > Soil > Grasslands | place: USA: Hopland... | reverse complement strand
ATCGGCCGCCACTTCGCCGAGGTAGACCTCGCGCGGCACCATGATCGGGTCACCCGACTCCGCGCGTGCGAGCAGGAAGAGGTCATCGACGATCTGCTTCAACCGGTCGCTCTCGGCGCGGACGCGCTCGAGTGCTTCGCGCAGCTCCTCCGTGGATCGCGCGTCGCGTGACAGCGCGAGCTCCGCCTCACCGCTGATGATCGCCACCGGTGTACGCAGCTCGTGCGATGCATCCGCCATGAGCCTCCGCTGCTCGTCGAACGAGTCGTCGAGTCGCTCGAGCAGGTCGTTGAGCACCGCGGCAAGTCGGCCGAGCTCATCGCGCGGGTTCGGCACTGCGACGCGCTCGTGCAGCGATGTCGCGCTGATGCGCGCTGCCTGCTCCGCGATCGCGGAGACCGGCTCGAGGCTCTTTCGCGCGAGCAAGCTGCCGCCCGCTGTCGCCACCAACAGCATGAGCGGAATCCCGAACCCGAGTGCATAACGCGCCTCACGCAGCGTCGTTTCCTGCGACTCGAGAGAGCGCGCGGCGCCGATGACGATGTCCCTTCGTCCCAGCCGATAGGGAAGGGCGACCACGCGTACGGGACCGCCATCGCCGAAGCCTGTCGCGAACGTCGTGGGGTCGCCGGGCTTCGTGCGGGCGAGGATCGTGCGAAGATCAGGGAGTTGTTGCGCCGCGTGCGTGCGCGGCGGCGTCGATCTCCGTCGCGCTACGAGATCGACCATCGACAACTCGTCCGTCCGGCGGTCGAGCACCGTGACCGCGATGTCGCGGAGTCGGAATTCCTCGAGCACGTCATCCGTAATCGTGTCGAACGGCTTGCCGCTCAGGCGCTCGAACTCCATCGCGCCGGCGACGGCGCCGGCGGTCTCGGCGAGATACTCGTCGATGCGCTGTTGCGTCGTGTGACGGAGAAACGCGTAGCCGGCGAGCGCGAACACGGAAAGCAGCAGGGCGAACGCACCCGCATACCACGCCGAGAGGCGCGTGCGAATGGACGCCGCGACTTTCATTCGGCTCAGTCTTCCTCGTCGGGGCGTGGCGGAGTCGGACGCCCGGCGGCCACGCTCGCGCCGCGCTCGCCGCCCTCGGCCGACAGCAGGTAGCCGGCGCCGCGGCGCGTGTGGATGAGCGGCGTGCCGCCGGCGTCGTCGACTTTCTTGCGCAGTCGGTTGATGTAGACCTCGATCGCGTTCGAGAACGGGTCATGATTGGCATCCCAAACATGCTCGCACAGCTCCGCGCGGCCGATGACGCGTCCGGCGTTTCGCGCGAGGTACTCGAGCATCACGTATTCCTTGGTCGTGAGCGGGATGCGTCGCCCGGCACGCGCGACGTCCTGGCCGCGCGTGTCGATGATCAGGTCGTCGATGGTGAGCGTCGTCGGCAGAAGCGCGGGCATACGTCGCAGCAGGGCGCGCAGTCGGGCGTAGAGCTCGTCGAGCTCGAACGGCTTGACGAGGTAGTCGTCTGCGCCGGCGTCGAGTCCCGTCACGCGATCGGTGACGGCGTCACGCGCCGTGAGCATCAGGATCGGCATGGCGCGGCCCTTCGCGCGCAATGCTCGGCTGACTTCGAGTCCGCTCTGCTTCGGCAGGTTCACGTCGAGAATCAGCGCGTCGTATTCGTTGACCGATGCTTGATAGACCGCATCGGTTCCGTCGTGGGACACGTCCACGGCGTAGCCCTGCTCGCGGAGGCTGCGCGCGAGCATGTCGGACAGTTTCGTGTCATCCTCAACCAGCAATAACCGCATGGGTCGTCTTGCCTCGTGTGCGTTGCGAATACGTTAACCGTCGTTTAGCTCGCGCCCCGCATCATCAACTCCAACAACCGCGGCCCGCTCTGGCAACGGTTACGAGGACACGCTGCCGCACGATGCGGCTGCTTTCAAACATTGGAGGAGAGAATGCTCGCACGCAACGCACTCGCTCTCGTGGTTGCTACCGCCCTGACCGCTGCGGTCGCTGGCGCGCAGCAGCCGAAGTCCACCACGCCGACGAAAACATCGGCGACGCAACAGGCCCCCGCCGCGAAGTCGTCGTCGAAGACGTCGACCGCGAAAGCGCTGCCCGTCAGCGCCGATTCCGCCAAGAAGATCGTGGCCGCCAATGAAGCCGGTGCCACGGTGACGTCGGCGAAGCTGCACCACGCTTCGGGCAAGGCGTATTACGAAGTTGGTTACAAGATGAAGGGTGAGTCGCACACGCAGCACGCCACGGTCGATGCCAACACGGGCGAGTTCGCGCAGAAGCCCGCGTCGACCAAGTCTTCGGCGAAGAAGTCTTCCTGACCGGCGACCTGACCGGCGCCGTAGACGGTGTCTTCCGTACTTCCGCCCGGGCGCGCCAGGCGCGCGCGTCCGGGCCCCGCCGGTGCCAGCGTTAGGCCAAGTTCCGCCCATGCACAACCGCGAGTCCGTCAAGAGTCCGCCGATGCTTCGGGACCAGCGGCCGCAACGACTCCTTTGCGCGACACTCGAGCTGGGGTCGAGCGCAGTTCCACCCGCCGATGGCTCGTACCGGCCGTTGCCGTCACGCTCGGTGGCCTCGCGCTCCTCTCGCTCCACACACAACTCCACGCATTTCGCTATCGGCAGGTAGCCGCGGCGGTTCGCGGGCTGTCTGCTCGGTCGCTGCTGATCGCCGGCGTACTGACGCTGGCTGCGTACGCGATCCTTCCGGCCTACGACGCGCTCGCGCTTCGCTATGTCGGTCGGCCGCTCGGGTGGCGCCGAACCGCGTTCACCTCACTCGTCGCCTACGGGTTCAGCCAGACCATCGGACTGGCGGCGCTGGCCAGCGCTTCGATCCGGTACCGTTTCTGGACCGCCTGGGGGCTCTCGGCAGTAGAGGTCGCCGAAGGCGTCGCGTTCACGACGGTCACGCTGTGGCTCGGCGTCGCGACGGTCGGTGGGGTGGCCTGTCTCGTCGGCAGCGTCCCCATCACCGGGCTCGTTCCTACGTCGGCGGCGGTCCTGCGTTCGTTAGGCGTGGTGCTCCTCGCGATCCCGATCGCGTATTTCGTCTGGAATGTCCGGGCACGGCGAGAGGTTTCGATCGGCGGCTGGCGGCTCTCGGCGCCCGGCCCTCGACTCGCGGCACTGCAGATCCTCACCGCCGCGGTCGACTGGCTGCTCGCGAGTCTCGTCCTGTACGCGCTGCTCGCGCCGTTCGGCGTCGGCTTTGGCACGCTGGTGCAGGTGTTCGTCTTTGGCCAGGTGCTCGGGCTGGCGAGCCACGTCCCGGGCGGACTTGGAGTGTTCGAGTCGGTTGTGTTGCTCACACTCCGACCGATCGCGCCGCCCGAGGCGGTGTTGCCGGCGCTCATCGCCTATCGCGCGATCTACTATCTGATTCCGTTCGCCATGGCGGCCGTCGGCCTCGCGGTCTACGAGCTGACCAAGCGGCGATCGTCGGTCGCGTCTGTCGTGCGCATTGCCGGCGGTTGGGTACCGGGAACCATCCCGTACTTCCTCAGCCTGACGACGTTCGCGGCCGGTGTGCTGCTGATGTTCTCTGGCGCGACGCCTGGGATTCACGCTCGGTTGCGGTGGCTGGACGCCTTCTTTCCGCTCGCGGTCATCGAGGTCTCGCACTTCGCCGCGAGCCTGGCCGGGATGATTCTCATCCTGCTCGCGAACGGAATCCGCCGCCGGCTCGACGTCGCGTACCATCTCACGGTGGTGGCGCTCGCTGTCGGCATCGTTGGGTCGCTGCTCAAGGGCGCTGATTACGAGGAGGCCATTGCGCTCACCGTCGTACTTGGCGCGTTCCTGCCTGCGCGACGTCACTTCTTCCGTCCCGCCGCGCTCACCAGTGAGCCATTCACGCCGGGGTGGATCGCTGCCGTAGCGTTGGTGCTCGCCGGCACCGTTTGGCTCGGCGTCTTCTCGTATGGCCACGTGGTCTTTTCGCAGCGTCTGCTTTGGCACTTCGCGACCGTGGCGGACGCCGCGCGCTTCGTGCGCGCGATGGCTGGCACGTCTGCGGTTGTGATCGCGTTCGGGGTTGCCCGACTGCTGCGCCCGGCGCCCGCGCGCAGCGAGCCCCCCGCCGCTGCCGATCTCGAGCGCGCCAGGGCGGTGGCGCGTCGCTGCCCCGACGTGCGCGCTCACCTCGCCTTGTTAGGCGACAAGTCGCTGTTGTTCAGCGAAAGCGGCAACTCGTTCATCATGTACGGCATTTCGGGCCGCAGCTGGGTCGCGCTTGGCGATCCCCTTGGTCCCGAATCCGAGCACGCCGAGCTGGTGTGGGCGTTCCGTGAGCTCGCGCTCCGGCAGGGTGGTTGGCCGGTGTTTTACCAGATCACGCGGGAGCTGCTCCCGTTATGCATCGACCTCGGGCTCACCATGCTCAAGCTCGGGGAAGAAGCGCACGTGCCGCTCGCGACATTCTCGCTCGACGGCGGGAGCCGGCGAGGGCTCCGGCGGACACTCCACGACGTGGAGCGGAGCGGAACGACCTTCGAGATCGTTGCGCCCGAGCGCGTCCCGGCGCTTCTCCCAGCGCTCGAGGCGGTCTCGGACGCCTGGCTCGCCGCCAAGCGAACGCGAGAGAAGGGATTCTCGCTCGGGTTTTTTGACGCCGAATACCTCCGAAACACGCCCATCGCGCTTGCCTGGCGCGGGGGTGAGATCGTGGCGTTCGCAAATGTGTGGACGAGTGAGGCGAAGCACACCGCGTCAGTCGATCTCATGCGCTTCTCGGAGCAGGCACCTCGGGGCGTCATGGATTACCTGTTCGTGAAGTTGATGCTCTGGGCCCGAGACGAGGGGTACCGCGAGTTCGACCTCGGCATGGCGCCGCTCTCGGGCTTCGAGCGCCGTGCGCTCGCGCCTGCGTGGCAGCGCCTTGGCGCGCTGGTGTATCGGCACGGCGAGCACTTCTACCATTTCCGCGGGCTACGCCAGTACAAAGAGAAGTTCGACCCGGAATGGGAACCGCGTTATCTCGCGACTCCCGGCGGTCTGGCCATCCCGCGGATTCTGGCGAACGTGACGGGACTCGTTTCGGGTGGACTGGTCGGCGTGGTGAGGAAATGAACCCGCGCGCAGTCTCGATCGTCGCCGCAGCGTGGTTGGCGTTAGGCTCTGCAGGAACGTGCGCGCTGGCCCAGAACGCAGCCGTCATCCGAGACGATGGCGTCAAGGGTCTGCCCTTGTACGAGGTGCCGACGAAGTCGCCGGCAGCCGCTGCCGTTGCGATTTTCCTGAGTGGCGACGGAGGCTGGGCAGGGCTGGACCGCCGCATTTCCGACGATCTTGCTGCGCACGGTGTCGCGGTGGTCGGCCTCGATTCGCGCGCCTATCTCATGAAGACGCGGACGCCTGACGAGGCGGCTGCCGATATCGCCCGCGTGATGCGCCACTACACGGCCGAGTGGGCAGTGCAGCACGTGGCGCTCGTCGGCTATTCGCGCGGCGCCGACATGGCCCCGTTTGTCGTCAACAGGCTTCCGGGCGACCTCCGCTCCCAGCTGGCGTTGGTCGCGCTCCTCGGGCCGGCTGAGCGGGCCAGCTTCCAGTTTCATTGGACCGACTTGCTGACCGACACCTCGAAGCCGTCGGACCCCCCGATTCTCCCGGAGCTGGAGCGCCTTCGCGGGACGCCGGTGCTGTGCGTCTATGGGAGGGACGAGAAGGAGTCGCTGTGCCGCCTCGCCGACACGAGCGCCGTGCGGGTCGACAAGCGCAAGGGGCACCACCACTTCGACGGCGACTACGACGCCATCGCCGCCGAGATTATCGGACTCCTCGCCCCGGTGAACGCAACCAGTCGTTAGGCCGCGTCCCGGCGCGGAGGCGTAGTCTAGTGCGCGCCCGCGTGCTTGTCGCCTAACGTCGCGACCGTCTGCGGCACCGAATGGAAGCGGTACTCGCCGCGACGGTACAGATCGTCGGCCGACTGGAAGTAGGCGATGGCATCTTCCACCAAACGGCGTGCGCTGGCATCCGGCGTAGCGATCCGGTGCATGGCCGCGTTCGCGTCCAGATCGTACACCGTGGTTGCGCCGCGAAGTCCGAGCACCGCCAAGCGGTTGTCTCGCATGAGGGCGATCTCGTTGTTGTGCGTCATGACCGCGACGCCTGGTCGTGCATGAGGCGACAGCACGTCACGTCCGAAAAACTTCGAGTCGTAGTCGCCGCCGAGCAGCCCGAGGATAGTCGGCGGCACGTCCATGGACGACGCCAAGTCACCGACTCGCGCGCCCGCCGAGAGGATGCCCGGCGCGTAGAAGAGTACCGGCACCGCGTAGCTCGCGAGGGGAATCTCGGCGGCGCCGTAGACGCGCGCCCCGTGGTCACCCATGAGCACGAACACCGTGCTGTCGAAGAACGCGTGCGTTCGCGCCTTGCGGACGAATCGGCCGAGTGCCCAATCCGCGTACTGCACGGCGTTCACCCGCTTGTGCTCGTTAGGATTGGCGGTGATGCGGCCAGCCGGATAGGTATACGGCCTGTGGTTCGAGACGCTCAACACGAGCGTATAGAACGGTCGCCCGGTCGCGTGGAGCGAGTCCATCTCCGTCAGGGCCTTGTCGAAGATCGCTTCGTCCGACACGCCCCACGCCGTCGTGAATTCGCCGCTCGGGTAGTCCTTCTGCTCGATGACGCGCTGCATGCCGTTGTTCCGCATGTACGAGCCCATCCCATCGAACATCGCGCGGCCGCCGTAGATGAACTCCGTGGAATAGCCGCGCGTGCGGAGCAGGGTGGGCAGCGTAAACAGGTCCACCGACTCGGGTCGCCGCACGACGGAGACCCCGGGCAACGGTGGGAGCGACGATGTCGTCGCCTCGAGCGCGCGGATCGTCCGGTTGCCCGTCGAGTACGCGCGGGTCAACAGCGTCCCCTCGCCCGCGAGCGAGTCGAAATGTGGCGTTAGGCTCGGGGCACTGTCGGGATGCAGGACGCCGATGAACTGTGAGCCGAGGCTCTCTTCCAGCACGACGACGACGTTGAGGCGGCGGATCGGCCGCGTAGCGGTCACGTGGCGGAACGAGGTCCACGGCGTGAACGCAGCCGGGGGCGACGCGGCGTCGGCGAGCAGGCTGCGGAGTCGGGGAAGCGTCTCGGTGGAGTCGCGGCGCGCGTACAGCGCGTCGTAGCTCGTCCCCTGACCCTGGAACGCTTCCCAGAACGCGTAGTAGCCGTTGGACGCGACCTCGTTCAGCGCGCGGTCATCCGACACATGAGCGAGACTGGGCCGGGCGATGCTCGTCGAGGCCAGCAGGACGACGACGTACGCGAGCGCTAGCCCGAATCTCGCTCGCAATGGTGCCGCTGCGTCGATTGCCCTGCGAAGTGGGCGGCGCGACGCGTACACCACAACAGCGGCGACGAGCGCGATCGCCGCGAGGATCCAGCCTGTCGGATAGCTCTCCCAAATGTTGTTGACGACCTCAGTCGGATAGATGAGGTAGTCCACCGCCACAAAGTTGAATCGCCCGTCGAACTCGTCGAAGAACACGAGCTCCGCCACGGCGACGAACAGTGCGCCAGCGGTCGCCACAGCGACCGTCGCGACCAGCAGTACGCGATTGACACGCCGCGCGAGCCAGGATGGCGTCGCAATCGTTAGGTAGAACGTCAGCGGCAGCAGCAACCAGAGGGTCACCGCCACGTCGTAGACGGCGCCGACGGCGAATGCCCGTGCGAGCGCGGGCCACCGTCCGGCCGGCCATCCGCCGTGAACCGCGATGAGGAGGGCTCGCGTGATCAGCGATAGCACGAACACCACTGCGCCCAGGATGCCGACGGGGGCGTAGCGGACCAACGGAGATACGCCGCGACTGTCGGGAGTCGCAGCGGGAAGCGCGCTCGAGGATTTCATCCCGATGAAATCTCGCACTCGAGCATTAAACGACTATGAACGGCCCATGAACGCCCAATCCCCACGTTTCACATTGGAGTGCCCCAATCGAGCCCGGGCGTTCAACAACGTCGAGCAGCCGGGCCCGTTCATTATTAATACAGGTATGATGGCTAGGCTGTGACGTGTGAAGTCCCTAACGCTCACCGCTGCCGCCTTGGCACTGCTGTGGACCGCCCCGCTCTTGCAGGCGCAACAGTGCGACACCGTCACGTCTCGCACGTCGATGAGTGAGCTCAGCGGCGCGCGCATCCATTCCGTTCGGGTCGTGACGCAGGGCCCTCCCGCGTTCCCGGGCGTGGCCCGTGCGCTCGACGGCCTACACGTGCGCACCCGCGCGGCGACGGTGCGCCGGCAGATCCTGTTCGCCGCCGGCGATACCGTCGACACGCTTGCGGTGGGCGAGTCGATCCGGCGGTTACGGAGCCTCCGCTACCTGCGGGACGTCGAGCTGAGCGGTATTCGCTGCGGTAGTCGGCCGGTGGACCTCGTGCTGACGACGCGCGATGACTGGAGCGTCAAGCCGAAGGTACAGGTGCGCTCGGGCAAATCAGAGGTTGGCGTCACGGAGCGAAACCTCCTGGGCTCCGGTCGCGAGCTCTCGCTGCACGCACGCACTGATCAGGGACGAATCGGCGTGGGCGTGACGCTCAACGACCCGTGGTTCCTCAACTCGCGGTTCAGCGCCCAGCTGGGCGAGAATACGTACCGCGATGGGCAGGACTGGACGGCGACGCTCCGTCTGCGCGAGGAGAGCGTGCTCGCGCCCTGGGGAGCCGAGCTGGGCGGCATCGTCTCGTCGTACGAACCGGGGCTGGTCGGCAGCGACGCGTTCGAGCGCGCGTCCGGGCATCTGCTCATGAGACGTCGCCTCTTCGACACTCCGTCATCAGTGACGTCGTTGCTAGGCGGCGTCGAGACGGAGCGCGCCGAGCTGACGGCGGGAACGAACGCGCTCATCGCCGGCCCTCCGCGCACGAACCGAAACTTCATGGGGCTCTCGATCGGCGCCGCGCGATCGTCCGTTGGATACGACACGCTCACGTGGATGCTGCCGAACAAGGGGATCGTCGACGTCCCGCTCTCGTTCGAGACGGACGCGGTGGTCGGCCTCGGTCGTGAGTTCGTTCGCGACGTGCCGATGATGCATCTCGATCTCTGGGCGGGCAAAGCGTGGCTCCCATCGCGTCGGTCGCTTGCAGTGGCGGACGTGTGGGCCCTGGGATACGCGTCGCGCGGACAGTTCGACGCGGCGACCCTGCGCGGGTCGCTCGGCTATTTTCGAGCGGCGGCGCGTGGCTTCTGGGCCGCGCGCTTCACGGCCGAGCGACTCGTGAATCCGGACCCGGACGTTCGTTCGTTCGTGACGATCGATCCCACGACGCCGCTGCTGCCGGATGGAGAGCGGCTGGCGCAATCGGCCGTCGGATTCTCGGTGGAACGCGATGTCTCGCTCTTCCCGCTTTCGAGGTCATGGGCCCTGAACGGGGCGCTGTTCGGCTCGGCGTCATCGCGCTGGGAAACGGTCGCTCCCGGGCCGGAACACGCGGATGTCGCGATCGTAGGGCTCGGCTTCCGCCTGACGCCGACACGCCCAGGCCGCGCGACTGCCCGCCTCGACCTCGGTTACCCGATTTCGATCTCGGGCGCCCCGCTGGCGAAACGAGGCCTGTACTTCGGGATCGGACTGTCGCCCTGGTGGGGCGACGAGCGCCACCGGCCCAGCCGTCGCAACTAAAGCGCACGCCCGATACGCCGGGCGCGCGCGTTCCGCGTTAGGTGAGCGCGGCCGGAGGCTGCAGCGTCGAGAAGAGCGGCGCGAGGGCCTCGACTCGGCACCATCCGCGAGCCGGCCGAATCACCACCATGAACTTCACGCCGGCCGGCTTCGTCAGCTGCGCATATGCCGTCCAGAACGCACGCTCACGCGGCACGAAATCCTCGTACTGCATGACCGACATCGGGTCGGCAGCGTCGACGACGAAGGTGACCCACTGTCGTCCGGATGAGGTTCGCAGGTGCGCGACGACTGTGGCCTCCTGACCGAATACCGCCACCGCCAGCCCCGTCAGAGTGCGCTGGAACTCCTCGAGGCGGTGACGTCCGATCGCGCGGCCCACCGCCGCTCGGCGGGCGACGACACCCCCGCCGCCGTGTCGACGTTCGTGAAATGCCGCATCGCCGGGCACCGACCGCGTCGAGGGCTTGCTTCGGTTTCCGTTCTTGGTTCCACCCATCGTCGCCTCCCGGATCGGATCGTTATGCGGCTGCGCGGACACCCCGCGATCTTTGGAATAGCAAGGGACGGACCCTGCGCGGTGAGTGCCCGGCCGCGCCAGCGCACGGCCTGGGACGGGCACGCTCGTCGCAAAGGTATGATCACTTGTGGTTGGCGCCGACAGGCGAGGCCGTTCCGGCCTTTCTTGCTTCGCTCGGAACGACGAGGTATTACAGGCCTCGCCTCTGCTCGCTCCCCTTTGCAGCCAACCATGTCCATCCCCTGGTTCCGAATCACGCTCAGTACCATCGCGT
>Ga0136846_1242975_pt1 | contig 10412 bp, 12 predicted proteins | sample HopSoiMetagenom2_FD_96841 | JGI IMG/M metagenome (GOLD analysis project Ga0136846, IMG submission 96841) | Grasslands soil microbial communities from Hopland, California, USA - 2 Assembly 2016 (version 4) | ecosystem: Environmental > Terrestrial > Soil > Grasslands | place: USA: Hopland... | reverse complement strand
TATGGCCGGAAGATGCTCAGGCTTGAAGCTGGTTCCGGCAACGCCGCCGATCGCACGTGGAAAGCGGAGCGGCACGGCCGCTGGCTTGATAGCCGTGATCATGGTGCTTCTCCGCTTTCAATCCGTTGACGGGGCGTGTTGGCTGGCTGGCGTCAGACCGGCTTGAGCGAGCCCTTCTTGCCGCCCGGCAGGTCGATACTGGTGCAAGTGCCGCCCTGGACGAATTTCCAGGCGTTGCCCTGGAAGTCGGCGGTCGAGGTGCCTTGGCAGGTGGTTCCTGGTCCCGCGGCGCAATCGTTCTGGCCCTTCAGCGCGACGCCGAAGCACTTTTCCTTCTTGGCGGCGACGGCGGCATCGGCCTCGGCCTTGGTCAGCGGAGCGGCGGCGGCGAGCGTTGCGAGCGCAGTTGACATGGCGCCGGCGAGAACGAGCGTAGTGACGGCAAGTTTGGCAGACATCGGCTTCTCCTTTTGAGATGGCATCGCTTTGCGAGCGAAAAGCGCATAGTCCCGTTCGCCTCGTCCACGACCCGCGTTACCTTGGAGCCGCTCACGAGTCCGTGAGACCGTTGGGTGAGTGCACACAGGCCGTGCGCCCCGGGCCCGAATTTGCCGGCAAGTGGCCGGCCAAATCCAATGCCTTGGCGCTATCGAGACGTTAGCGGCAGAGCATTGGCGGCCCTCGACCAGGCCTGCCAGAGGTAACGAACGGCGGTACATCACGTAGAGCGATGTCAGGAGCCGCGCGCGGCCCGAGGGTGGAAGCAGCGATGAATTTCGATCCCGGACGGCAGTTTCACGCGATCGCCAGGCTGACGGTCAGCATCCGCCTCGCTGTCTCGGCGCTGGTCCTGACCGCAATCCTGCTGACGGCCGCCCTCTCCAGCCTGTTGTGGTGGCGCACGGCGGAGGCGACCAGCCGGCAGCTTGCCTCGACCATCAACGAGCAGATCGTCGCGGCGGTGCGCAAGGAGGTCTCGGCCATCGTCGACGAGGCGCGTGCCGCCCACACCGCGATCCGCACGCTATTCCTCCAGAACGTGCTCGACACCCGCGAGGCCGACAAGCGCGAGTTCGTGTTCCTGTCGCAGCTGCAGTCCCAGGCGACGATCTCCTGGGTCGCCTTCGGCTGGCCCGACGGCTCGTTCTTCGCCGCGCACAAGCTCGGTGATCGCCGGCTGGAGATGATGGAGATCTCGCTCACGGATCATCCCGGCCAGCGCCGCGTCGACGAGTATGACGTGGTGCCTGGCGACATCGAATTCGCCAATCGCCGCTTCGAGCCGACCGAGTTCCGCGTCGCCGATCAGGCCTGGTTCAAGGCCGGGCTCACCGCCGAAGAGCCGCAATGGTTCAGGGTGATGGACCATCCGACCGGTGAGCGGCCGTCGATTGCCTTTGCGGGCCCGATCGACGTCTATCAGGAACGGCAAGGCGTCCTGGCCGTCGTAATCGAATATACCAGGCTGGCGCGCTTCCTGTCGCAGCTCGAGGTCGGGCGCACGGGAACGGCGTTCATCGTCGATCACACCGGCGAGCTCGTCGCCGCGCCGGACAGGATTGCCGACGAGCTGCACCCCGCGGGCGGTGACACCGCGCTGCTCCCGCTGGCGCGCGTTGCGCTGGAAAAGGCGGGCGAGGCCGGCCGCAAGGAGGCCTGGCGCAGCCGGCTCACGTCGGGCGGCGCGGCCTACGAGGTCGCGCTGACGCCGCTGCCGTTTCCCGGCTGGTCGCTCGCGACCGTGATCCCCGAGGCCGAATTTCTCGGTCCGGTCGAGACGACGCTGCGGCGGCTGATCCTCGGCCTTGCCGTCGGCGCCGTGCTCGCGGCACTGGCCTCGGCCATGCTGGCGCGTTCCGTCATCGCCGCGCCGCTGTCGCGCGTCGTCGGCGAGCTTCGCCATGTCGAGGCTTTCGCGCTGGAGCGGGTCCGCCGGCATCCTTCGCGGCTCAAGGAGATCGCGAGCCTGTCGGGTGCCATCGCCGAGATGGCGTCCGGTCTCTCGGCCTTCCGCAAGTTCATTCCCGCCGATCTGGTCCGCGCGCTGCTGCGCCAGGGCGTCGAAGCAAGGCCCGGCGGCAGCATCCAGGAGCTCAGCGTGATGTTCATCGACATCGCCGGCTTCACCGGCCTGTCCGAACGGCTCGGCGACCGTGTCGTGCCGCTGCTGTCGCGCTATCTCGACCTCACGTCGGAAATGATCGTCGCCAATGGCGGGACCATCGACAAGTTCATCGGCGACGCGGTGATGGCGTTCTGGGGTGCGCCGCAGCCGCAACAGGATCACGCGGCCCGATGCTGCCGCGCGGCACTCGCCTGCCGCAGGGCGATCGAACAATCCGGTCTGGCCGACGATTTCGGCCAGCCGCTCCAGATCCGCATCGGCGTCAATTCCGGCCGCATGCTGGTCGGCAATATCGGTTCGGAGCTGCGTCTGAACTACACCGTGATCGGCGATGCCGTGAACGTCGCGAGCCGGCTGGAGAGCGCCAACAAGTCCTACGGCACGCAAATCCTGATCGGCGAGGCGACCGAGCGTCTGGCTCGCGGCGCCATCGTCGCGCGGGAGATCGACAGCATTGCGGTGTACGGACGCGAGGAAGGCTTTCCGGTGTTCGAGCTGATCGCGCTCGCCGGGGAGGGTGAGGCCGAGGCCGGCTGGATCGGCCGTTATCAGCAGGGCCTCGCCAACTATCGGGCGCGCCGGTTTGCCGCCGCGCTTGCCGATTTCGAAGCCGTGCTGACCGAGCGCGGTGAGGATCGTCCGGCTGCGGTGATGCGCGACCGCTGCCGGCAGTTCGCCGCGGTCCCGCCCGATGCGGAATGGCGCCCGATCGCGGCGTTGACGACGAAATAGTGGCGAGGCATTGCGCGAGCTGTCCGCGAACCGGTTGGCAAAGCCGGCGCATCACGCGCATGATAAAGCCGATGACGTCGGCCCACACGCAATTCCCGGATAGTTCCAAGACATGAAAACCACGCTGCTGAAATCCGAAGACTACACCCGCTCGCCCTGGAAGAACGGCGGCGGCATCTTCACCGATATTGCCGGCGCCTGGCGCGCCGACGCGCCGGTGAGGGATTGGAACAGCCTGCTCTGGCGTTTCGCCTCCACGCCGATCGTGGCGCCCGGTCCGTTCTCCTCCATGCCCGGCATCGACCGCCTCCAGATGGTCGTGGGCGGGCGCGGACTGGTGCTGAAATCGTCTACGGAGGAATTTGACGAGCGTGAACCTTTTACGACGGTGCGCTTCACCGGCGAGATGGAGATCGTGACCGCGCTCGAAGCCGGCCCGGTCGAGGTCGTGAATTTGATGGCCCGGCGCGGTGCGGCGGAGATCGAGCTTGCGGCGCTGAAACAGCCCGGCGACCGGCTATTGCCCGCCGGAACGCATCTGGTTTACGCAGTTGCCGGCAATTGTATCATTCGTCTCGATAGCGAGGATATGTTGATTCCCGACGGCTGCACGCTGAAGGTAGAGCTGACCGGGGCGTCCACGCTGGCGCTTGTTTCGGGGCTGGTCGTGCTCGGATCGATTCGGCTCGTCGGCTAGACGGAAACCGCCGCAGCGGCTGCGCACAATCCATGCAACTGGCTAGGTTGACGCGGCGGGGCCGGAGCACGATATCTGCTGCGATGCAGATCGCCGCCGCCGAGGGGCAGGATATGAACGCACCAGACAAAAGCCCCACCCTGTCCGACGGCGTCGTCCACTGGCTGACCAACGGCACGCGCGACGAGCGCTTCATCGACATCATCTTTGCGCAGATGTGCATCCGCCTTCAGCAGGCCGGCATTCCGCTGAAGCGCTCGACGCTCCACGTTCTGATCCATCATCCGCAATGGCTCGGGGCCCGCTTCATGTGGTCCGACGGCATGCGCGAGGCGGAGATCGCGCGGGTCGATTACGACGTGCGTGAGCGATCCGAATTCATCGGCAGCCCCGCCAACGAGATGCTGGAAGGCGCGACCGAGGTGCGCGAGAACCTCGAACGCGATCCCGCGCTGGGCCGCAAGCATGCCCTCTACGACGAGATGCGGAGCAAAGGCCTGACCGAGTACGTGGCCTGGCCGCTCTATCATACGCTTGGCAAGCGACATCTCGTCACCTTCGCCACCGACCGGCCCGGCGGTTTCGACGAGGCCCATATCGCAGCCCTGAAAAACCTGTTGCCGGTGCTGGCGCTGGTCAGCGAGATCCGCATCAAGAACCGCCTGGCGCGAACCCTGCTGGAGACCTATGTCGGCGCTCACGCCGGTGAGCTGATCCTCGCCGGCGCCACTAGGCGCGGCACCGGCACCACGGTGCGCGCCGCGATCATGATCTGCGACCTCAGGGATTTCACCAAGATCTCCGACAACTGGCCGCGTGACGACGTCATCGACCTGCTCAACGATTATTTCGACGCGATGTCCGAGCCGATTGCGCGGCATGGCGGCGAGATCCTGAAATTCATCGGCGACGGCCTGCTCGCGATCTTTCCGCTGAGCGAGCCCGACGCCTGCGCGAACCTGCTGCATGCCGTGACGGAGGCGCGAGCGGCCATGGTCGCGCTGAACGCGCGGAACAGCGGCACCGGCCGCGCGCCCCTGAACTACGGCATCGGTGTCCACGTCGGCGACGTCATGTACGGCAATATCGGCTCGACCACCCGGCTCGACTTCACCGTCATCGGCCCCGCCGTCAACATGGCTTCGCGTCTCGAAGCGCTCACCAAGCAGTTGGGACGCCCGGTGCTGCTGTCGCGCGACTTCGCCGAGCTGGTGCAGCCGAAGTTCGAGCTGGAGCGCGTCGGCAAGTACGAGGTGCGCGGCTTCAGCGATCCGATCGAGCTGTTCGCGTATCAGCCTGATGCGGGAACATGATCGCGAATTGACGCGAGAGCCATCGGCAAATCTTCGATCCGGCGTCCTGTTGCCAATGCGGGAGCGTGCGACTACGCTTTACCTGAGATAGTCCCAAAAATTCCTGCGACTGGCCGCGCGTTCATGCCGAAATTTCTTCGCATCGGAGTCCATTGGTCGAACGTGTCAGGATACACGTCGAAGGCCTGGTGCATCAGGCGCGTCGGCTCGACGGTCTTCCTGAAGTGGGGCGCCGTCGAGGTCCAGGGCGCCGGTGCCGGGCGCAAGGTCCACTGGACGCGTTCGCCGCAGGAGAAGACCATTCGTTGCGGCACGGCGCAGCGCGCCCAGGACTACGCCAAAGCCGCGATCGCGCGGCGCCGCAATCATCGCTACGAACCGCTGACCGGGCCGATCGCGAACCAGCGCCGATCGGCCGGCGCAAGCGCCGAGCCCAAGCAGGCCCGCGCCACCATCCTGATCGTCGACATCGTCGGTTCCACCGCCAAGGCCGCGAAGCTTGGCGACGCGCGCTGGACCAAGATCATCGGCCACTATTACGCCGCCGTCCGCAAGGAGCTGAAGACCTCGCGCGGCAAGGAAGTCGTCACGACCGGCGACGGCGTGCTGGCGACGTTCAAGGCGCCGGCGGCCGGCATCGCTTGCGCGACCGCGATCCAGAAGGCGGTGCGCACGCTGGGCCTCGACATCAGGGCTGGGCTGCACGCCGGCGACTACACCATGAGCGGCGGCGAAATGGTCGGCCTCGCCTTCCACATCGGCACCCGCGTCGCCGCGAAAGCGCGCGCCGGCGAAGTGCTGGTGTCGAGCGCGGTCAAGGATTCGCTGAAGACCCAGTCAACGATCAGCTTCAGGGATCACGGGGTGCACCAGCTCAAGGGGGTGCCGGAGCGGTGGCGGTTGTGGCGGGTGGAGGGTTAGTTCGCGAAGACGTAACCGCGGTCCTCACAAGATCGAGGCCGGAGCCGTTGACGCGTTCTATCGGCGCTGGAGATTCACGGCTTCCCAGAAAAACCGCGAGGCCTCGGCTTGCGCTTCATGCACGCCGATGCCGATGTCGCGGAGAAGCTCGGGGTTCTCCCTGAGATCCGCGCGCAGTTCTGTCCTGAAACGAGAGCGCTGCCACCATGTGGCGGGCAGGTTGAGGAGTGCGCGGATACGAAGGCCGTTGCTCCCGGAGGTTGGCCCCAGCGCCGGTATGACCGCGGCCGGACCGGAAACCGCGGCTTGCGCGCTTGTCCGCAAAGCTTGCGATTGCATATCAAAAATCTCCAAATCTCATTGATGGTCGCCGGCGGCAATAAGCCTGCCCGGGCGCCGGTCGGCATCCGCCGAAGCCGGATCGGTCAACCGTTTCTGCTTCGACTCCAATGGCCGGGATCACGGTTGCCTGATGCCATGAAACATGCCGCCGTCGTTGCCGGCGTCAGTCGGGCGTCACAGCAGCGTTATTTCTGCCGCGGCGGCGGTGACACGATGCAAATGCGCTGACATCAGACGCGCAAAGCGCGCGGGATCTGCTCTTTAGGCACTGGCGCGACGCAGTCGGGCATGTAGTATGCAAGCGTCGGAAGGGGAGCCAATTTGCGCGGAATGAATCTTCAGGATCCCCTTTTCGCCACCTATGTCGTTGCTGCCAGCCTGATGATCCTGAAGGCCGTGGCGATGTCGTGGCTGACCGTAGTCCGGATGGTGAGCGCCCAAGGCGGCTACCGTTCGCCGGAGGACATCAAGAAGACGCCGATGAATCCCGCGCCCGATCCGGCGCAGCTTCTTCCTAACGAAGGCGTCGAGCGAATCCGCCGGATCCAGCTGAACGATCTCGAGAGCCTGCCTTATTTCCTGGTCGCGGGCTTTCTTTACGTTCTCACGCAGCCGTCGCTGCTTCTCGCGCAATGCCTGCTCTACGGCTACGTCGTCTCGCGCCTGCTGCATTTTCTTGCCTATCTCACCGGGCAAATCCACGACATTCGCGCAATTCTGTGGACCATCGGCTCGCTCATCCTGGTCTTCATGACCGTTCGCACGCTTGTCGCTGCGCTCGGTGCTTGAGGCTCAGTCGGCCACGCCGGCCGTCTGCTGGGCCGAAAGATAACGTTCGAGCGTCTCGTGCTGCTTGAAAAAGCGCATGGCGCGCAGATCGCGGATCGTTGTTTTTTGTGTCGCATCGCGAATCCGGGTGACCTCGCGGGCTTCTTCCAGGCGGCCGATCCCGACGAGATTGGCCGCCAGCATGCGATGGCCGGTGCCATTGCTCGGATTGTGCCGAACCGATTTGCGTGCCCAGGTGATGCCCTCCTCGTACTGCCCGAGCGCAAAGTAGGATGCGGTCAATCCCGTCATCCACAGATGCAGCATCCTGTCGTCCGGACTGAGGACAAGGGATCGATGCAGGCATTCGACGGCATTCGCATAGGCGCCGCCCATGCTGTCGATCATTCCGAGCACACCCCATGCGAAGGCCGAACTGGGATTGAGCCTTGCGGCTTCGCTGGCGTGAATACGCCCTTGGTCGTTGTCGCCGGCCGGCCCAAACAGCGTGAAGCCGTAGACCGCGTGAGCGAAGGCGTCCTCACCATCCTCCTCGACAGCACGACGGGCCAGACCGAGCGCCTCGGACGCGGCATCCGGAGACGTGTTGGCGCCGAGCGGGGGCGCCATGACGAGCCCCCAGGCAAGCGCCGCCAGCGTCGCCGTTCGCTGCTGGTCAAGGCTCAGAGACTGTCGAAGCAGATCGATGGCCTTGATGACGCCTTCACGGGTGCCGCCCCATAGATGGTGAAGTCCACGCAGATAGAGGTCATAGGCCGAAAGATCGGTCGGCGGTTTGCGGCGTGCGCGTTCGATTTCGGCGCTCCGAACGACGGGAGCGACGACTGCAGCAACACTGCTGCTGACGTCGTCCTGCAGGTCGAAGATGTCGACCAGGGGGCGGTCGTAGCGACTGGACCAGACCTGGGCTTCGCTGCCGGTATGGGTGAGCTCGGCCGACACCCGAATGCGGTTGCCCGCCTTGCGTATGTGGCCGCTCAGGAGATATTGGGCACCGAGCTGTTGCGCGATCTGCTGGCTGGTCATTCCCTTGTCCCGAAAGGCAAAGCTCGATCCGGCCGCAATCACCACCAGTTCGCGAAAGCGCGATAGAGCGGTGATGATGTCCGCGGTGACGCCTTCGGCAAAATATTCCTGCTCGGTGTCGCCGCCCCTGTTCTGGAACGGAAGCACCGCCACGGAGGGCTTGTCGTTGCCGATCGTGTGCCCGGCTTGTTCCGTCGCGATGTCTGCTGTTGCCGGCGCCGTCTTCTGCTCCTGGACCTTGCGCAATTCCGCAGCGAGCGTGTTGGTTGCCGCATCGGGCCCGGTGCCAAGCTCCTGCTTCAACATTGTTGCGATGGACTGATGGTATTTGAGCGCTTCGGCGTTGCGACCAGCTGCCGACAACGCGCGCATGATCAGGCGGTGCGCATCCTCGCGCATGCTGTTGAGCGCATTGGCACGCTGGCCGACGAGAAGGGCATGGCTGGCACGCCCCCGAGACAGTTCGGACTCGCCGAGCGCCACCATTGCGCCAACAGCCAGCTCCGACAGCCGCTCACGTTCGCCGGTCAGCCACTCGCTCCAGCCTTCCTCGTTGACGCCGATGTCGTCAACCAGAGGCCCGCGATAGAGATCTGTCGCCGCGCTCAGCGCCTCATGGTGACCCTGTCCAACAAGCTCCTCAAATTGCCGCATGTCGCAGCCGACCACCGCGACATCCAAGGAGATGAATTCGCCGTCACTCCTGAAAGCGCTCTGACCGAGAACCTGACGGAGCTTGAACAGCGCTTGCCGCAGATTTTGCTTCGCCTGCGCCTCGAAGTGAGATCCCCACAGCAACGCCGAGAGTTTTTCCCGGTGTTGAGGCTGCGGTGACGTGCAGGCCAGATAGGCAAGCAGTCCCGCGAGTTTCTTGTTCGGCAAGCCGACGACGCCGTGCGGCCCCGTCAGCTCGAAACGCCCCAGAACCGAGAGAGTAAAACTTGGGCTGGGCGCAGATGCAGTCTCGGTCATTCCGCCTCAAAATTGAGCAGGTATGCTCGCAGGTATACATCCTACACGAGTTGCCAACTTTGCGAACAATATTAACGCGGAAATGACGATTGAATAACGGCCGCGATGACGGCGCTGGGTTCAGATCGCGTCGCGACGGGATCCCGATTGGGTTGATCGACGCAGAGCAATTTCATCCGGCGAGCCGACATGCGCGTGCGTCACCTCATCCTCTTCGTTGTCAGCCTGTTCGTGGTCCTCGCCGGATTCGACGCAGCGTTGACGAGCTTTGCACACCCGACACTCAGGGCCGCTTCGCAGTCGGCACCGCCCATCACACCGCTCCTTTTCGGAGGCGACTGATCGCACTCCGAACGTCGCAATCGCCATCAAGCAGGAGGTCGCATTGACCGATATCGCGCAGCCAGCAACGAAGCCCTACAATTTCCTCGCACGCGAGGAGGAGCAGCGGCTCATCAGTACGTGGCGACTTGGACTGATCGCATTCTATGGCTCGCTCCTTGCGCTGTTGATTGCCTTCGCTGCGATGAGCCCGGCGCCCCGAGAGCCTCAAGCGGATCTCGCGTCGGACGATTTCGTCACCCATTACGTCTCGAACCCGCCGGCGCCGTAAGCGATCCGCACCGGCAACAGGGCCGCGTGAACAAGAGAGTCCCCGTGGTCGGTCCGTGACCCTACGCAACTCCAAAAAGAGAGAAAAGCCGTGAAAAACGACGTTGATGCCGGGTCTGCAGGTCGGGCCAGATCTCCAATGCCACGTGACGGAAGCGCGAGCCGAGGCGGCAGGACGCGCCTGATGATGCTCGTTCTTCTGGGCTTCGCCGTCGTTCACGGGATGGCCGCGATCCTCATCCTGCGGGCGTCACCCGCGCGCGGTGACGCTCCGTCGGCGATCGATTTGCGTGCCGACTGACCGGCACGCATGGAGGATCCAACTCACCGACTCGAAAGGCAAAGCGGCACCATGACCGCAATCATGCGCGCGATTTCCCGCACGGCGCTCGCGGTCACCGCCGCCGACATCGCCAAACACGCCCTGCTGTTCTGCGCAGCTTGCGCCTTCGTGTTCGTGCTCTCGCTGACCCATGGGCTGGATTTGAGCCCCGGATTCTTCTGACCTTCGTCGGGCGGACTCACCAACCGACCCCGTCGTTGCCATGGCCTCGCGATGACCTTGGGCCGCTTCATTCGCTGTCGCGCGCCGCACATCCCGGACCGCCATGGCCGCGCAGAAGGCATCACGCCGCTGCGCATGCAAAGGAGGAGGCGATATGTACGTTGGCCGGATATTGTCCACGCTTGGCGGGCAGGGACCGATCCTTCTGGTGATCTCGCTCTGCGCAGGGCTGTTGATCACGCCCCTCGCGCGCTTCGGCTACGATCTCTTGCCTTTCTCGGCATTTCTTCTGACGCTTGGTTCGTTTCTCACCGCCGGTCTTGCTCCCTCCGAAGGCAGCATTCGTCTGCCGCTGATAGGCCTGGTGCTCGGCTGGGT
>Ga0136846_1220380_pt1 | contig 10412 bp, 12 predicted proteins | sample HopSoiMetagenom2_FD_96841 | JGI IMG/M metagenome (GOLD analysis project Ga0136846, IMG submission 96841) | Grasslands soil microbial communities from Hopland, California, USA - 2 Assembly 2016 (version 4) | ecosystem: Environmental > Terrestrial > Soil > Grasslands | place: USA: Hopland... | reverse complement strand
GAGAAAGAGCTGCTGCGCTTGGCCGAGATCATGGGCTCGCTCGCCTTCCTGCGCTCGCTCTGCACGGCGAAGGACGCGCCGGAATGGCCGCGCCGGATGCAGGCGCTGATCGAGGCCGAAGGCACGACGGCGGGCCGCAAGGAGCGTCTCGCCGGCGCCTACAATCGCGGCTATCGCGGCTTCGCGATCACCTACCGCATCTGCACCGCCTCGGCCGCCGAGGCGACCGAGCGCTATCTCAAGGAAGGCGAGACGCTGTCGCGGGGAATCGCCGGCCGCTTCGGCGGTTGAGCCCGGGCATCCGGCAAAAGCGCCGGGCGGCGTTAACCTCTTCGCAAGGCGCCGGTAGCCCGCGTTAATTCTTCTTACTAAGGTCCCGGAACACCTCGGACACCGCTCGACGCGGCAATGAAGCACGCATGACCGTCGACGACGCCATCCCCCTCAACCTCCAGGACGCCACCGCCGAGAAGCGGGCGGCGCTGACCTACGTGGTCGAGGCCTTCGTCGAGGCCCAGCTGGACGGGCTCGACGGCGACTGCATGGCCCATGCGGCGCTCTTCGCCGCCTTCCAGGAGCTCGTCGCGACCTACGGCGAGGAGGCGACCGCGCGCTACGCCGAGGGCCTGCCGGAGAAGATCCGCTCCGGCGGCTTCTCGACGAGCCCGCGGCACTGATCGCCTCGCCCGGGTGCCGGAGATATCCGAGTCGAGTTCGACGCCGCTTCGCGGCGGAGTCTTGCGCTCGGTCCCGGGTCGCATTCCGCTTTCGCTGCATGCGCCCGGGAAAGCAGTGGAGAGAGCTGCGCCCAAACCATCAACCGCGCTTTCCCCGGAAGCCTGTAACGGAGCGAAGCGAAGTGGAAGGCTATCCGGGACCCAGCGCAAGAACTCGCCGCGAAGCGGCACCGAATCTCACCTTTCGCAGAGGCCTCGCAAGCCGGAGAGGGAGGACCGGGGTGGGCTTGAGCGCTTCCGCGGCGCGCCATATGTCAGCCTCTGGTTTCGGCAAGCGAGGCGGCTTGTGCCCACGGCTCACCTCTCCGATCGCGGCGTCGTGCGGGTTTCCGGCGCGGATGCGCGCCCGTTTCTCGACGGCCTCGTCACCTGCGACCTCGACAAGGTCGGGCCGGATCGGCCGCGCTTCGGGGCGCTGCTGACCCCGCAGGGCAAGCTGCTGTTCGATTTCCTGCTCTTCGAGGCGCCGCAGGACGCCGGCGGCGGGTTCTATCTCGACTGCCTGCGGTTCATGGCGCCGGACCTCGCGAAGCGCCTCGGCTTCTACAAGCTGAGGGCGAAGGTCGCGGTCGAGGACCTCTCCGAAACCCTCGCCGTCGTCGCCGGCTGGGGCGACGCACCAAAGCCGGACGACGCGATCGGCCTCGTCGGCGGCGACCCGCGCCTCAAGGCGCTCGGCTGGCGCGCGATCGTCGCGGCCGAGGATGCGGCGGCTCTCGCCTCTCCCGCGGAGGGAGAGGCCGAGTCGCGCGAAGCGCGACCGGGTGAGGGGGAAAGCGCGACACCGGGGCATGGCGCTTACCATGCCCACCGCGTTGCGCTGGGCGTTCCCGAAGGCGGCAAGGATTTCCTGTTCAACGACACCTTCCCGCACGAGGCGCTGATGGACCAGCTCAACGGGATCGATTTCGACAAGGGCTGCTACATCGGCCAGGAGGTGGTGTCGCGCATGCAGCATCGCGGCACGGCCCGCACCCGGATCGTGCCGGTGGTGTACGAGGACGGCTTTACGGCCGAGCCCTGGTCGGAGGTCACGGCGGGCGAGCGCAGGCTCGGCAAGGTCGGCACGGGGGCGAACGGGCGCGGTCTCGTGATGATCCGCCTCGACCGCGCCGCCGACGCGCTCGCGGCCGGCGAGACCATCCGGGCCGGCGGCATGCCGGTCAGGATCGAGAAGCCGGATTTCGTCGGCTTCCCCTTCCCGGGCGAGGCCGCTACACCGGCCGCATGAGCGAGACCGAGGGGTTGGTCCGGCACGCCGACGGCAAGTGCCGCTGCTGGTGGCCGGGCACGGACGAGCTCTATGTCGCCTATCACGACCGTGAATGGGGCGTGCCGGAGTTCGACGACCGGGCGCTCTACGAGAAGCTGATCCTCGACGGCTTCCAGGCCGGGCTGTCCTGGATCACAATCCTGAGGAAGCGCGAGAATTTCCGCCGCGCCTTTTCCGGCTTCGATCCTGCCGTGATCGCGGCCTTCGGCCCCGAGCACATCGAGGCGCTGATGTGCGATGCCGGCATCGTCCGCAACCGGCAGAAGATCCTCGGCACCATCGCCGGCGCCCGGGCCTGGCTTGCGATCCAGGAGCGGCAGGGCTTCGCGACGTTCCTGTGGGGGTTCGTCGACGGCCGCCCGGTGCAGAACGACCTCGCGAGCCGGGCCGATATCCGGCCCGAGAACGAGACCTCGCGCGCGATCTCGAAGGCGCTCAAGGCCGAGGGCTTCAACTTCGTCGGCCCGACCATCGTCTACGCCTTCATGCAGGCGGTCGGCATGGTCAACGACCACCTCACCGGCTGCTTCCGGCATGCCGAGGTGCGGGCCATGGGCGAGCGGCTGTGATGGGCGCCAAGGCGCCGCGTGCATTCCCTTCCCCCTTGCGGGGAGGGGCAGGGGTGGGGGGCGCGCCGCCAGCGCGATGGCTGGAGTGCGCAACTGTCGCTCTCTCGAATGGCAGCGCGCTCTGCGCCCGCGCCCCCCACCCCGCTCGGGCTGCGCCCGAGTCGGCCCTCCCCTCCGGCGGGAGGGAAGTGCGGCCATGACCGGGAAGGCGCCGCGCGCCTGGCAGCGCATGCTGTCGGGGCGGCGGCTCGACCTCCTCGACCCCTCGCCGCTCGACATCTAGATCGAGGACATCGCGCACGGCCTCGCCCGCGTCGCGCGCTGGAACGGGCAGACCGTCGGCGACCACATCTTCTCGGTGGCGCAGCATTCGCTGCTGGTGGAAGGGATCACCGCACACCTGCAGCAGGACCTGACCGCGGCATCGAAGCTGACGGCGCTCCTGCACGACGCTGCGGAATACGTGCTTGGCGACCTCATCTCGCCCTTCAAGGCCGTCATCGGCGAGAGCTACAAGGCCGTCGAAGCCCGCCTCACGAGCGCGATCTACCTGCGCTTCGGATTGCCGGCGGAGCCATCCGCCTCGCTCAAGCGCGTGATCAAGCGAGCCGATCGGATCGCCGCCTATCACGAAGCGACACGGCTCGCCGGCTTCGCGCGAGAGGAGGCGCTGAAGTTTTTCGGCCGTCCCGATCTCACCCCGAACCTGGTCGCCGAGTATCTCACGCCCTGGGAGATCGGAGCGGCACAAGCCCGGTATGTCGCGCGTTTCCGTGATCTCATGGAGGATAGTTCCGTGGTTCGTCGCGTGCGCGATAGCGAACCTCGTCCGGTCTACGCTCAGATCGATTTGAGCCGCCTCAAGCTGGACAGGCAGCTTCGGTCGAAGATCCTGCTGCTGCGGCGCGCGATCAGAGACCGCAAGCAGGTCACCGGCATCGAAAAGGGGTTCCCGCGCGAATTCTGCCCCTACACGCTCGGGACCAAAGACGGTGAGTGGCGCGTCTTCTCTTGGCAGTTCGGCGGCCGGTCCTCAAAGCCGATCGGGAACGGCGTCTGGCGCTGCTTCCGGCTTGAGAAACTCGTCGACCCGAAGCCACGCGATGGCGAGTGGCAGCACGGCGAATACACGGGGCAACACGCCAGCAACAGCTGCATCAGCGAGATCGACACCGACATCGCTCTGAAGCCCAAGCTCCTCGGCTGATCGTCATCCGTGCCAGAACGGCATCGTCGCGAGCGCGATCGCGGCGCAGAGCGCGAGGGCGGCGCGGCGGTAGCTCTCGTCGGTCGAGCGGTCGAAGAGCCGTGACCCGAGCGCCATCGCGCCGGCGTAGAGCGGCAGCAGCGCCAGCGCCCCGATGAGGCGCGGCGCCGTGAACAGCCCGGTCCACCAATAGCCGGCAAGGCTCACGATCGAGAACACGCCGAAGAAGGCGAAGATGTTCGAGCGCACCCGCGCGGCGCGCTCCGGGCCGCCGAGCCAGAACAGCACGATCAACGGTCCGCCGAGCCCGATCGCGCCGGAGAGGAAGCCCATCGCGAGCCCGACCGCGAAGGTCTGCCCGATCCGCGGCTCGCCCTTGTAGCGCAGGCCGCTCGCCATGGCGGCGGTCGCGACCAAGATGAACCCGCTCAGCACCCAGCGCGTCGCGACCGGATCGACGCTGAGCAGGAACAGCAGCCCGAACGGGAAGGCGAGCGAGGCGGCCGCCGCCATCGGCCCGACCTCGCGCCAGCGGCAGTTGCGGAAATGCGGCGGCAGGATCGGCGCGCTCGCCGCGGTGTCGATGAGGAACAATAGCACGATCGCGACGATCGGATCGTAGATCGCGCTTGCGGCCGGAATGAAGACCATGCCGGCGCCGAAGCCGGAAAAGCCGCGCACGAAGCCGGCCAAGATCGCGACCGCGGCGACCGCATAGAGCCGCGCGTCCGACCAGTCGACGGTCGTCAGGATGTCGGCGAGGGACTGCAAAGGCGCGATTCGGGGAGCGTTGCGGGTAGGCAGGGCGGGCGCGCCCGGCTAGATGTTGCGCCTGTCTAGCCGGAGCCGGGACTTGGCCGCAAACTCGCTGTCCGAAATCGACCTCCAGGTAATGTGGAGCCGCCTCATCGCGGTCGTCGAGGAGCAGGCGCAGGTCCTGTTGCGCACCGCCTTCTCGCCGATCGTGCGCGAGGCGGGCGACCTCTCGGCCGGCGTGTTCGATCGCGAGGGCCGGATGCTGGCGCAGGCCGTCACCGGCACCCCCGGGCACGTGAACTCGATGGCCGAAGCGGTGCGCCACTTCATCGCCCGCTTCCCGCTCGAGGCGATGAAGCCCGGCGACATCTACATCACGAACGACCCCTGGATGGGCACCGGCCATCTCAACGATTTCGTGCTGACTACGCCGTGCTTCCATCGCGGGCGGCTCGTGGCGCTGTTCTCCTGCACCAGCCACCTCATGGACATCGGCGGCATCGGCTTCGGCCCGGACGGCACCGACGTGTTCATGGAGGGGATCTACATCCCGCACCTGAAGCTCGCCGATGAAGGCCGGCTCAACGAGACGCTGATGGCGATGATCCGCGCCAACACGCGGCTGCCGGTCGACACCGAGGGCGACGTCTACTCGCTTGCCGGCTGCAACGACGTCGGCTGCCGGCGCCTCGTCGAGATGATGACGGAGTTCGGGCTCGCCGACCTCGACCGCCTCGCCGCGCACATCTGCGAGCGCTCGCGGGAGGCCGTTCTCGCCGAGATCGCGACGCTGCCGAAGGGCTCGTGGCGAAACGAGATGACGGTCGACGGCTACGACGCGCCGGTGACGCTTTTTGCGACGACGACGATCCGCGACGACGGCATCCATGTCGATTACGCGGGCACCGGGCCGGCCTCGCCGCGCGGCATCAACGTGCCGCTCGCCTACACGACCGCCTACACCGTGTTCGGCCTCGGCTGCATCGTCGCGGCGCGCATTCCGAACAACGCCGGCTCGCTTCTGCCGCTCACCGTCTTGGCCCCTGAGGGCTCGATCCTCAATGCGCCGAAGCCGGCGCCGGTCGCCTCCCGCCACGTCATCGGCCAGATGCTGCCCGACGTCGTCTTCGGCTGCCTGCGCCAGGCGATCCCGGACCGTGTGCCGGCCGAGGGCACCTCCTGCCTGTGGAACCTCAACGTCCGCGGCCAGAGCGCCGAGGACACCGGCAACTACGGCTTCACCATGACCGTGACCTCGAACGGCGGCACCGGTGCGCGCCCGATGAAGGACGGGCTGTCGGCGACGGCCTATCCCTCCGGCGTCAAGGGGACGCCGGTCGAGATCGCCGAATCGGTCACGCCGCTGATCTTCTGGCGAAAGGAGCTCCGCCCCGATTCCGGCGGCGCCGGCCGCACCCGCGGCGGCCTCGGCCAGATCATCGAGATTGAGAGCGGCATCGGCCGCCCGTTCGACCTCCTCGCCGCCTACGACCGCATCGACCATCCGCCCCGCGGCCGCGACGGCGGGCGCGACGGCGCTGCCGGCTACGTCGGCCTCAAGTCCGGCCGGAAGCTCAAGGGCAAGGGCTTCCAGGAGATCCCGACCGGCGACCGACTCGTCGTGATGACGCCGGGCGGCGCCGGCATCGGCGCGCCGGCGGAGCGCGAGCTGCGGCTCATCGAGAGCGATCTGGCGGAAGGGCTGGTCTCGGGGGAGAACGGCGCCGCCGCGTACGGCGCGCTTGACAAAGCCTCGATGTAGCTACAAATTGCTCCATGCGGATCGTCTGGGACGAACCGAAGCGGCTCGCCAACCTGGCAAAGCACGGGCTCGATTTTCAGGAGCTGGATCACGGCTTCCATTTTGCCGAGGCGATCATCCGGCCCGCGCGGGTGAGCCGCCACGGGCATCCCCGCTGGAGGGCCACGGGCCCGCTGAACGGCTGAATCGTCAGCGTGATCTTTTCGACGCTTGGCTCGGAGGCGCTCGCCGTCGTCAGTCTGCGGCCGGCACACCGGTCCGAGAGGGAAGAGCATGACCGCCGCTAAACGAGGCTATCAGCCAAACCCCGACTACACCCAGGAAGACTGGGACGAGGTCTCCGACAATCCCGAATGGACGGCGGAGGACTTCAAGAAGGCGCGGCCGTTCAAGGAGGTCTTTCCGGAGCTCTACGAATCGTGGAAGCGGACGCGCGGCGCCCAGAAGGCGCCGACGAAGCAGCTCGTCAGCCTGCGGCTCGACCCCGACGTCATCGCCCATTTTAAGGCGCAGGGCGCCGGATGGCAGACGCGCATCAACAAGGCGTTGCGCAAGGTGATGGCGGACGCCAGCGGAGCGAAGTAGGTCTCGACCGGACGCGCGCCAGCGGTTTACGGTGAGGCGCCGCGCAGGAGCCGCGTGCGGATCGGCGCAACCGGAGACCTCACATGCTCGCACGACGTCACCTCATCATCGGCCTTGCGGGCGCTGCCGCGCTCGCGGTCCAGGCGATCCCGGCCGCCGCGCAGGTCAAGTGGGACCTCTCGACCGTCTGGCCGGAGACGAACTTCCACACCCAGAACGCGCGCCGCTTCGCCGACGAGGTCAAGAAGGCGACGAACGGCGCCGTCGAGATCACGGTCAAATCCGGCGGCCAGCTCGGCTTCAAGGGGCCGGAGCACCTGCGCGCGGTCCGCGACGGCCTCGTGCCGATGGCCGACATCCTCAACATCCAGCAGATCGGCGACGAGCCGCTGCTCGGCACCGAGGGCATCCCGTTCCTGGTCGGCAACGGCGACGAGCTCAAGGTCCTGCACAAGTACCTGCGGGCCGAGTACGAGAAGGTCGCCGAGAAGAACAATCAGAAGATGCTCTACACCGTGCCATGGCCGACCCAGTATCTGCATCTCAAGGCGAAGTCGGACACCGTCGACGGGCTCAAGGGCATCAAGGTGCGCGTGCCCGACAAGAACGCCGCCGACATGGTCAACGCCTTCGGGATGTCCGGCATCCTGATCCCCTGGGGCGAGACCATCCCGGCGCTCGCCTCGGGCGCCGTCGCCGGCGTCTCGACCTCGGCGGTGTCCGGCGTCGACGGCAAGTTCTGGGAGTTCCTCAAATACGTCTACCCGACGAACCACGTCTGGTCGTCGCAGATCGTCACCGTCAATCTCAACGAGTGGAAGAAGCTGAAACCCGAGCAGCGTCATGCGATCGAGGAGACCGCAAAGCGCCTCGAGCCCGAGTTCTGGGCGGCCTCCGTTAAGGCCGACGCCGACAGCCTCGCCCGCCTCAAGGAAGGCGGCATGGAGGTCGTCGAGATCCCGCCGGCGATGATGGCCGAGTTCCGGGCCCGCTCGGCGCCGCTCCTCGACGCCTTCCTCAAGCGCGTGCCCGCGGCCGAGAAGGCGGTGCGCGCTTATCTCGCCGAGATGAAACGCAGCTCGTGAACGAGGCCGGGGTCGCGGCGCGCAAGGCAGCGGTGCCGGCGCCGCTGCGGCAGATGCTCGATTTCGTCGACCGGCTCAGCCGTCTCGACGGCTGGCTCGGCGCCGTGTGCCTTTCCGCGCTGACGCTGCTGATGCTGGCGAACATCACGGTGCGGGCGCTCTCGAACGTCATCCCGTGGCTTCCGGCCGACATCCCGGTCGCCTGGGAGTACAGCTCCTATCTCATGGCCGCGACCTTCACCTTCGGGGCCGCGATGACGCTCAGGGCCGGCGGCCATATCCGGGTCTCGCTCGTGCTCGCGCATCTCTCGCCCGGACCGCGGCGCCTGCTCGAGATCGGCGCCTCGGTCGTCGCCGCGGCCTTCACGGGATTTCTCGCCTGGTCGATGGTGAAGTTCGCCTTCGCCTCGTTCAGCCGCGGCCAGACCTCGTATGCGAGCGACACGCCGATCTGGCTGCCGCAGGCGGTGATCGCCTTCGGCATGCTGCTCCTGACGCTGCAGTTCGCGGCGCGCTCGGTCCGCGCCGTTCTCGGCCTGCCGCTCGAGGACCACGCCATGCGCGCCGCACCGGTCGAATAGCCGCGTGGGCACGATCGTTTTCTCGATGTTCGGCGTGCTGTTTACAGCGCTCGCCGGCGGCATCTGGATCGGGCTGACGCTTGCCATCACCGGCACCCTGATGCTCGGGCTGTTCCGCAACATCCCGCTCGACAAGCTGCTCCCGCAATACGCCTGGAACATCCTCACCACCCAGGAGCTCCTGGCGCTGCCGCTGTTCATCGTGATGGGCGAGATCCTGTTCCGGACGAAGCTCTCGCGCTCGCTGTTCCAGGGGCTTGCGCCATGGACGGGCCTGCTGCCGGGCCGGCTCCTGCACGTAAACGTCGTCGGCTGCTCGATCTTCGCCGCGATCTCCGGCTCGTCGGCGGCAACGACGCAGGTCGTCGGCCGCATTGCGCTCGCCGAGCTCCTCAAGCGCGGCTACGGCAAGGACATCGCCATCGGCAGCCTCGCCGGCGCCGGCACGCTCGGCTTCCTCATCCCGCCCTCGAACATCATGATCATCTACGGCGTCCTCGGCGACGTCTCGATCCTGAAGCTGTTCACGGCCGGCTTCATCCCGGGGGCGCTTTTGGCCGCCGCTTTCATGGCCTGGATCATGATCCACACGGCGCTGAAGCCGGCGCTCGTGCCCGCCGCCGAGGCGGCGCTGCGCGACGTGCCCTGGTCCGAGCGCTTCCGGGCGCTGAAAGACCTCGGGCCGGCGATCTTCCTCATCGTCGCCGTGCTCGGCTCGATGTATGGCGGCATCGCGACGCCGTCCGAGGGCGCGGCCGTCGGCGTGCTCGGCGCGCTGATCGTCGCCTGGCTGCAGGGCGGGCTGACGCTGCAGGCGCTGCGCGAGGTGGCGATCGGGTCCGTGCTGACCTGCTCGATGATCGCGCTGATCGTGCTCGGCGCCTCGATCCTCGGCAACGCCGCGGCGTTTCTCGGCATCCCGGGCGCTGTCGCCGACTTCGTCGCGAGCCTCGGCCTGTCGCCGTTTCTTTTGATCCTGGCGCTGATCGTGTTCTACCTGATCCTCGGCTGCTTCCTCGACGGCTTCTCGATGATCGTCATGACGCTGCCGATCGTGCTGCCGATCGTGAAGGCCGCCGGCTTCGATCCGGTCTGGTTCGGCGTCTTTCTCGTCCTCGTCGTCGAGATGGCGCAGATCACGCCGCCGGTCGGCTTCAACCTGTTCGTGATCCAGGGACTGACCGACGACGGCCTCGGCTACATCGCCAAGGTGACCCTGCCCTACCTTATCATCATGGTCGCCTTCACCATGCTGGTGACGCTGTTCCCGCAGATCGTGCTGTGGCTGCCGGCGGCGCTCGCCCGGTAGCGCTTGTCATTCCGGGGCTCGCGAAGCGAGAACCCGGAACCCAGTCGCCGCACCAGGGCAGCCGGAGATGGCGTCAGGCGTATTGCGCGAGCGCCGAATAGTCGTGCGTGGCCTCGGCCTTCGCAAGATCGTGCGCGTCCTGGAGGTTCAGCCAGAACTGCGGCGTCGTCCCGAAGCGGCGGCCGAGACGGATGGCGGTGTCGGCGCTGACATCGCGGCGCGCGCGGATGATCTCGGTGATGCGGTTCGGCGGAACGTCGATCTCTTTCGCAAGCTGACGGGCGCTGAGCCCGAGCGGGATCATGAACTCCTCGTTCAGAACCTCTCCCGGGTGGGTACGGATGCGAGGCATCGTCGGTCTCCTTCAAACGGTTTGCGCTCTACCGGCGTGACCGATGTTTATGGGTTCCGGGCTCGCGCCGTTGGCGCGCCCCGGAATGACATTATGGCGCGAACGGCGCGATCGCGATCCCCGCGCCCTCGAGCTTCGCCCGCAGCGTCCTTGCCGTCGCGACCGCGGTCGGCTCGTCGCCGTGCACGCAGATGGT
>Ga0136846_1236163_pt1 | contig 10413 bp, 4 predicted proteins | sample HopSoiMetagenom2_FD_96841 | JGI IMG/M metagenome (GOLD analysis project Ga0136846, IMG submission 96841) | Grasslands soil microbial communities from Hopland, California, USA - 2 Assembly 2016 (version 4) | ecosystem: Environmental > Terrestrial > Soil > Grasslands | place: USA: Hopland... | reverse complement strand
TATTTGTACGACTACGGGCAGTACACGATAGGGTATGCTTCCATGTATCTTGATAACAACACTTACTTTTACCTGGAATCGGATAACTTCAGTGTTTGCTGCGGGTCCGAGTCTTCGTACGTGCAAGTTGCCCGATATGGGTCGCAATACCTGTACTTCTCTTCAGCTTACGATAAACAGAGCGGCACCCAATCAACCTACGGGCCTTACGAAATAAACGACCCGCTGCTGGGCCCGACGCAGTCCCTGGGAACGCGGCTGGTTGTGCAAGTGCCGGAAGGGAAGTACGGCGGTGACGGGGGAATTCCGGAGAGCAGCTTTTACCGCAGCAGCGACTATTATCCGTATGATTATGCGCCCGATGGCGGTTACGACCGGGGATTTACCCGCTCCACGTATGCTTCCGGTTACAACTACGGGACGACAGACGCGAGTAACCCGTAAAAGCGGCTAGATACTCATAGACATTTTTTGCAATCGGCTCGGATTAATCTCCGAGCCGTTCTTGCACTCAGAGAAGTCGGAAGAAGCCTCGATTCTTCAAGACAGATATTCGGCAATCTGGTCGGGCGCTCGCGATCGGAGGCTCGATCTCTGGATTGCTGAAGGATTGAGAGCGAGTTAAGCTCTGCGCCGTGTCAAAACGGAAAGTGCCAGCAAAACCCGTCCTTTCGGCAAAAGAGCTTCTGGTCATTCGAATCTGCCTGACGGCTGCATTGGGTGTTTCCGTTTATCTGGCCTGGATCGGTTTCACAAATTTTTCAATTCCAGGGTGCGGGCCGGAATCGGATTGCGACCGGGTCCTGGGAACCCGATGGTCAAAGGTCTTTCAGATTCCGGTGAGCGTCTTTGCGGCGTTCGTTTATGGCCTGGCGTTTTATTATCTGAGGGGAGGAGGAAAAAACTGGAAGGTTTTAAACACGCTTGCGGGAGTTATGGCGGGAGCGGCGCTCTGGTTTGTCGGCCTTCAGGTGGTGGCGCTGCACGCTTACTGCAAATTCTGCCTCACGGCTCATTTCGCGGGGACGGTGGCGGCCGCCATTTTGCTCTGGAAGAGTCCGCTGGGGACAAATGGGATATTTAAATGGAGTTCGTTAGGCGCAGGGGCGCTGCTATTGCTCATCTTCGCCCAGGTTCAATATCCGCCCAGCGAAAACCTGAAGAGTTACGCAAGCGGGACTCCTGCCGCGCAGGTTAGCAACTCGGTGGTGCAGGCAACCGGAAATGTACGAGAGGCAGTCAGGCTCTTTGAAACGCTGGGCGGCGAGGTCCAGATCGATGTCAGCATCGTGCCGGTGATGGGGTCAAGGGATGGAAGCAAAAAGGCGTTGCTCCTGTTCGATTATACCTGCCATCACTGCCGGAACCTGCATCTACTTTTTCAACCGCTGCTTCGGCAATATCCCGAACTTGGGGTGATTTCTCTGGCAATGCCACTGGACGGCCAATGCAATCCTTCAATCAAACGGACGCCACCGGCGCATATCCATGCTTGTGAATACGCGAAATTGGGGCTGGCCATTTTTTATGCCGATTCCGGAAAGGCGACGCAGTATGATGACTGGTTTTTTGCTTCCGAAACGCCGCCATCACTCGAGAGCGCCCGGAAGTATGCGGAACAACTGGTGACGGCGGAAGCACTAGAGAAATCGCTGGCCGACCCCAAAACGGCCCGGCAACTGAATCAGGACATTCAGATATATGAGTTGAATACACGGATGTCGAAAAGCCAGGGGCAGATGCCACAAATGCTTTTTCCGGAAGGGACTCACATCGGCGCGATCAATTCGACGCGCGAACTGGAAGAGGTGCTCAAAAACGGCATCGGCCTATGAGCGGATTCGCTTTGCCGCTGATGGGGAAATAAAAGAGGCCGGGATGAATCCCGGCCTCGTGTTCTATCCAAGCTTTGTCCAGTCTAGCGCGTCACTCGGAAGAATGTGTGCGCGCTGGCGGTGGTCTGAACGGATGCGCTTCCGGCGGTCTGGCCCGCGACAGGTGTCCACACGGCTGTGGAACCGAGGTTTGGCGAGCTTTGGAGCGTTCCCCCGTTTGTCCAGGTAATCGTCAGTGTAGTGCCGTTCCGGACGGCGGTTATCGTGATATCTCCGGCGGGAGCGGATTCCGTGACGCTGGAGAGCGGCTTGCCCTGGTTGCCCGCGGTCGTGATAAGGCCCATTTCTGAGGCCGTAAGAACTCTGTTCCAGACGCCCAGATCGTCAATCGATCCAATCAATGCGGTTGGATTTGCATCCAGCACAATGTCTCCTGAAGCGCTGTCTTTGGCGAGGCGAGCGCCGATCGAGAGATATTGAATATCCGCGGGACTAAAATTGCCGAGATATTCAGTAGCTGCCACTTCCACGCCGTCAACGTAGAGGCGCAACTGCGCGCCGTCCGCGCTCATACCCACTTGATGCCATGCGTCTGTCGGGAATGGGCTTGCCGCCGTGGCCCGGTAGATGTTCGGCCCGATGCCGATTTGCGCATCGAGATGCAGCGACCCGTCATTTGCATCTGTAATCAATCGCAATTCAAACTGGCCGAGGGAACCAGACGTCACGGTCATGTCGCCCTCTGCATTTCGGACCAGCGCTGAATCGGTGGTGCCAGCCGGCACGTTAACCCAGAGAGAAACACCGAATTGATTTGTGGCTTTCTTGTAATTGGCAACCTGGACGTAAGTATTACCGTCCAGAGTAAGCGCGTTGTTGATCTTTCCGGGTCCCCAGGCGGGAGTGCCAATGACATTCCCCGGAGAACCTCCGGCCACTGAGTTTGCGGCGGTGCTCCCGCTGGCTTCATCGAATTTGAGGTAAACAGCGAGTGCCGAATTGATGTTGAAGGCCGATATCAACGCAGCGGCGTTCTTGCTCAGAGAGCTTCCGGCAGGGTTGAAAACCGCGACGCTGTAGATGGCTTCGTCAGCAGGGCTGAAGCTGGCAATATTCAGAGTTGCCGTGTCCGCACCGGAGACGTTTCCACCATTGGGCAACGTTCTGCCGTTTTTCAGCCACTGATAGGTGAGGTTGTTCCCCGTAGCCGTGACGCTTAATCGCGCGGTTCCACCAGCCTGAACAACGGTCGGTTCGGGATTAGTTGTAACTTCCGGAGGCGCACCGGGATTTGGAGCGTTCAAGACGAGTTGCACTGCATTGACGCCCGTTCGTTGCGCCGCGGTGGTGAGAGTCGAAATGGTGATGGTGATATTGCCACCCGCATCGGGTTGAACTCCGTCAAAGCGAACAAAGTCCGCTTTAGTAGGGTTGTTCGGATCGGTGCTGGAGCCGCGATACCATCCGGGAGCTGCATTGTACTCGTCGGAGTTCATCGCGCGAATGTAGTAGGTCTTTTCCGTCGCCCCAGTGATTTTATAGCTGACGTTTTGGAATTGGAGCGGCGGGCTGACCACATAAAGCAGCACGGAATGGGAGCCGGGCGGGACATTTCCGAAGGCAAGGATCGTATCGGTTCCAGGACCTGTCGCTCCGATGGTGCCGTTCAGCAGGCGCTGAGTCGGTCGATCCACACCAGTACCTGATCCCCAGGTGCCGGATGACTCATAATGAAAGGTGATGCTGCTGTCCTGATTATCGCTATCCTTCAGCGGAACAGGATTACCGGCGGTATCAGTCCCTGGCAGATCACCGTTGGCGTCTGTGGCGTTATTCCAGTAGGCCTGCGGCTGGACCCCCATAACATCATTGGTGTTGATGAGAGTAGGCGCGCCGTTGGCGCCACCGCCCACAAAGTGAACACCGATACTCTTTGTCGCTGAAGGCGTAAACACGGCCGCGTGAACCGGAACACTTTCTTCTCGCCCGACGATCTGGACGGTATAAACGTTCGTTTGATTCTGGCTGGTCACAGGATCAGTGGTATAAGTGGTCTTCGTGGCTCCCGGGATCGGTTGACTATTCTTGTACCACTGCACCGGCCAGGGGCCGTTTAAGTCAACGAAGAATGTCGCGGGCTGGCCTTCGATAACGGGCGTATCGATTGGCTGACTCAAAAATCTGGCCGATTCGGGCGCCGTTGATGTCACTGCCAGGAACTCCACCTCGGCGATCTGCATACAGCAGTTGTTCGGAGTCGTCTGGGTTTCCGTCACCGTCCATCGATAATGCTTATAGGACTTCTGATTGGGAAAATAAAACTCCTGGGTTTGGAAACGGGACGGATCAAAGTTATCCGTTGTGTCCGGATCTGGATAGAGAGTCGTCCATGGAGTGATATTAGGAATATCCGCTATTGGCTCCCACGTTCCGCTATTGAATGCGGTGATTTGATCATCATTAGAGCCTTCGAGTATTACATGTTTTGGATCCCGATTTGGCGAGTCATTTGCCGATTGCATCGCCAACCCAATGACAGTCGTCGGTCCCACCGAGGGTGTCACGACAAACCCTGAAGGCTTAAACAGATTGTTCTGGCCGCTGTCAAAGTTGAGATACTTGGTCGTTTTATTGTCGATCGCGTTTGCCACCGCTTCGGAAGCAGGACTATTCGCGCTGGAAGGAATGATGGCGTCACCGGGTTGGGTCACATCCTGAGGCGCGGAGGTGCCGAGGAGTTCCACTTCGGCAATCTGCATGCAGCAATTGTTCGGTGTGGTCTGAGTCTCGGTGACTACCCATCGATAATGTTTATATGGAGTAACATTATCGAAGAGAAAGGTCTGGGTTTGGAATCGGGAGGGATCAAAATTATCCGTAGTATCGGGATCCGGATACAAGGTGGTCCACGCCGTTATGTTTGTAATGCCCGTTATGAACGTCCAATTGCCACCAGAGAAACTTGTGATTGTATCATCATTCGAGCCTTCGAGCGTGATCGTTTTCGGATCGCGGTTCGGCGAGTCATTGGCTGACTGCATGGCAATTCCGGTCACGAGCGTTTTTCCGACGGAAGGGGTAACCACGAATCCCGAAGGTTTAAATACGTTGTTCTGGCCACTATCAAAATTGAGGTATTTCGTGGTTTTGTTATCGATCGCATTGGCCACTGCCTCGGAAGCGGGGCTGTTCGCGGAAGAAGGAATGATTGCGTCACCTGGTTGGGTTACATCCTGTGGAACGACAGTGCCCAGAAATTCCACTTCAGCAATCTGCATGCAGCAATTATTTGGAGTGGTTTGAGTCTCCGTCACCGTCCAGCGATAATGCTTATAGGGTTTTAAGTTTGGAAAACTGAAGGTCTGTGTCTGAAAGCGAGAGGGATCAAAATTATCCGTTGTATCCGGATCGGGGTATAAGACCGTCCACGCCGTGATATTTGGGATGTCGGCGATCATTTCCCAATTCCCGCTATTAAACGCGCTCACCTGGTCGTCATTGGACCCTTCCAGGGTGACATGCTTCGGATCGCGATTGGGTGAGTCATTGGCCGACTGCATCGCCAAGCCGGTGACTCGGGTCAACCCGACGGATGGAGTGACAATAAAACCAGAGGGTTTGAAAAGGTTATTTTGACCGCTATCGAAGTTGAGATACTTCGTTGTTTTGCCATCAATCGCATTGGCGACGGCCTCAGATGCGGGACTATTGGCCGAACTGGGGATAATTGCATCGCCTGGTTGCGTGACGTCCTGTTGAGCTCGCGTTCCAAAAACGGAGAGCGCTGCCGTAATGAGGACAAAGGCGCTCCTCGGCAGGAAAGTTCTTCTTGGCATAGGTTTGTTTGGTTATGGGAACGGCGAAGGTTAGAAAATCATCCGCGGTGAGTCAAAGGGTTTTCTCGTGAATCTGCGTTTTTACGTGAGGAGCCTAACTATTTTGCTGCTTTCGAAATAATGAGTTCCTCTCTTCCGGCTTCAAGGGAAGTTCTCGTGACGGTTCCGCCCGGCCATACCACCCGCGCGTGGCTTGGCGCGCCGGATGGAGACGGCGCCATGAGAACGGTGGGCGCATCCTGAGACAAGTAACCGGAACCCTTATGAACTTCCCGGGCGGGACCGAGCGTCCCGGCGGTTTCTAGGCGGATGATTGCGCCTGCTCCGTCAGGATTGCCGGGATCTCCCTGGAGGCGAATGCGCAAGCTTTTCCCTGACGCTGTATTCTTGAAAAGTTTCGTGGCGGCGCCATTTTGGGTGACAACCAGGTCCGTGCGGCCGTCATGATTGAAATCGGCGGCGGCGGCGGCCCGTTGTTCTCCGTAAATGAGGATTCCAGAGTCGATACCATCCAGCGCTGTAAAACCGCCATGACCATCGCCGTGCAGCAACAATCCCCGGCCGGCATCGATGCGGCCGATTCCAGGCCGCACTGGGAAAAAGTTCTGCGCCAGGAACAGGTCTTCGGCGCCATCGGCATCGAAATCCGCGACGACGATTCCGAAGACAGGCGCCAATTGCGCTTCTCGCGGGAGTGGACGGAGTTCGAAAGTATCGCCGCGATTGAGAAGAAGAATGGTCTCGAGTGTTCGAGCGGAGTAGCGCGTTGCGTTACTCGCGTAGGAACCAAGGATTTGATCGAGGTTTGCGTGACTGTAAGAGTTAAAGCTGCCGAATTTGCCAGCCAGGAAGGGCAGTCCCGCCACCAGTTCCTCCAGGGGGCGGGTCGGGGTGAGTTTGCCGTCCGAGTCGTAACTGGTTTCCACCAGGGAGAGAGCGGCAGATCCGGACCAGGGTCCTGCCAGGATAACGAGCGGCTCTTTTTCCGAGGCGCGCAGAGGAGAGTTCTCGCCCCAATTCCCAACGACGAGATCCATTTTTCCATCGCCGTCAAAATCACCGGCCGCGACGGAACTCCAAAGGCCCGTCCATTCGCTCAACGGCTTTTTGCCGTTATGCTCAACCTGCCAGGCTGAATCTTTAAACCGGCCGCGATCATTTTGAAAAATCCGAATCGGCCCCCATTCCCCCACCACGACGAGTTCCGGGAAGCCGTCTCCGTTCAGGTCAGTGAACACGGCGCTACTAACGCAGCCGCCGCCGGAGAACAGTTCCGATGTTGCTTCGTCCTTTTTCCAGGAAGCATTCTCACGGCGCAACAATAAAGAAGGAGTTGCTTCAGGCCATCGCGCTGCGGTAACGCGTCCGCCGATGAATAAATCAAGGTCTCCGTCGCCGTCTATATCGGCCAACGCGATCGGTCCGATGCTTGCGGGGAGATCTTTAACGATAGCTTGGGGACCGGGTTTCTGCAGATCGTAGGCGAATAGGCAAGCGGCATTCGTAAATCCGTCTTCATAATTGGCCAATCCAGCCAGCACCTGCCTGCTGCCGTTCTCGGAAGGCCACGACAAAATTCCGGTGGTGTCGCGCGGCAAGGCTTGCCGGAAAACAGCGGCTTGCGACGGAGTGAACGTTCCGTTTCCATTATTCAGGTAGAGAGCGATACGTCCTCCCGCTCCGGTGCCAATGGCGAGGTCTTCCCAACCATCTGCATTCGTGTCCAGCCATGCGACTCCGGGACCCGGCTGGCTGAGCTTCCAAGGCAAAAGCGGCTGGCGAGCCATGTCGTCATAATCGTTTTCAAGATGGGTATGATTGAGCAGATTGGAAACATCCACAAACCAGGGCGCCGCGTGCTCAGCTCTCTGGGTCGCCATCGGTCCGGCGCTTTCTTCGATTTCGTAGAGCCGATCGGCTTTGACGTGCTCAATCGTGTTGACGATGCCGGATCTCCACTTGATCTCGAGAGTCATTTCGGTTCGCCCGGTGCCCGCCGCAAAAACAGCCAGGGGATCACTTGCCGAAAGATAACGGCCGCCGGAAAAAACTTCCTGTTGCTGAACGGGAACCGCTCCGTTCCTGAGGGTGATTCGCGCTCCAATCCCCTCGGTGTTTGGCGGCTGACCCTTCAGGCGAACGGCCACTCGAGGTTTGGCGCTCAGATTTTTGTACAGAACGGCCGGGCCGTTCATATTATTTACAACAAAGTCCAGATCCCCATCTCCATCAAAATCGGCCGTCGCTATGCCATGATGAACACCCTTTTGGTCAGTTCCCCATTCGGTGGTCCTTTCCGTAAAAGTCATGTCGCCATTGTTTCTGAAAGCGACAATTGGACTTTCGAGTTGCGGGTAGAGCGACATATTCCCGCGCAAATCGTCTGAATAAACGCGTTGCCGCTCTGCCTCGTTGGTGAAAGCCCCGTAATTTTTTTGCCGCGCGCTTATTTTCATGGCGGCATCGCGATCCTGAACGTCATGCGCATGGCCCGTGGCGATCAGAATGTCGGGCATGCCGTCTAGATCAACGTCTATAAAAACCGGCTGCCAGGCCCATTCCGAGGCGGCGAGGTTGGCCGCATTGGCCACCTCGGCGTACGTGCCATCTTTTCGTGATTCGAAAAGTGTATTACGCAAAAACTGCGGACGGTCCAGGATGCGACCGGGCGGCTCAATCTCAAGCTTCTGGGCATCGTTCTGGCTTTTGCGGCCCGCGACCGATCGGCTCAACATATCGACCACGAAGATTTCCGGCCGACCGTCATTGTTTAAATCGGCAACGTCAACCCCCATCGAACTTGCACTGGTGTGTCGGAAGGCCAACAGCGGGGCCGCCTGAAAATGACCCCTTCCATCATTGAGCCAGATCCGGTCCGGAGTCCAAAAATCGTTGCAGACATAGAGGTCGGGAGCGCCATCCCCGTTTAAATCACAAAACCTGGCCGAGAGACCCCAATCCAAAGGGGGCCGATTCAACGGCCGGCCCGATTCATCTAAAAATGTCCCGCCAGTCCAGCTTAGCGCCTTGAAATGCCCGCGCCCGTCGTTCAGATACAATAAATCAGGTTCTCCGTACTCCAGTATTTCTCCATTTCGAAAGGTGAATCGATTTGTCAGATTAGGCGGAACGACCGGACTTCCACCGACCATCCGTAACTGAAGCTGCCCTTTGTCGCGGATGTCCTCCGTCCGATTGTTGACTACGTAAAGGTCGAGAGTTCCATTTCCGTCGATATCGGCCAGAGTCATGGTGAGACTGCCAGATTTTGAAGCGGTGGCCGCCTCCCTGGTCATGTCAGTAAAATGTCCCTTCCCGTCATTCCTCCAGCAATGCACGCCCTCTCCGTTGGCCGATAAAAGCAGGTCCAGTGCTCCGTCTCCGGTGATATCCGCCAGCACAATCCCCCGGCAAATCAGGTTTGTGGCGATCAGCCCAGATTCTCTCGTGACATTCGTGAAATGCCAGTTGCCAAGGTTCTTAAAAACTTCAATATCACCCTGGATTCCAGCAAAAACAACATCCGGTAAACCATCTCCGGTGATATCTCCAGTGGCGACGCCAGAACCGTTATAGAGCGTGCGGTTCGTGCCGCCCTGGAAGTCTGTCAAAATATTCGTGAACGAGATCCCCGTTTCCTCAGGTGAGAGTATTTGAAAACCGTCTTTGCCTTTTTCTTGCCGTGTCAAAGGTCGTGAACGGCCCCCTGGGAATTGATCCCAATCATTTTCAGCCGTCAGAATACGGGCGCAAGAGATGAGCATCAATAGCAGTGTGGATGCTTTCGAGATCACGGCGAGACGTTAAGATATCCCGGTGCAGAGTGGAATAGCGAAAATGTTCGGCCTAATTGTTTGTAACCGGCTGGAGGTTTGATTTGTCATCACTTCTTGAACAAAGCATAAGCGCAACCTGTCGTTGCGCAGCTAAGCCGCTTCGAGATTTTTGGGAACCGAAGCGGCCCTTTTTTGGGTATCGGAAAACAGCCTTCAATCGGGGCGAGCAGTAACTTGCTGAGTCAAACAGAATTCCTCAATCGGCCGTGCTGCAGGATGCATGCATGGCTTTTGAATTGGTTCGCTCCGACTCGATTGACATGAACTGACGCGTAATTACCATAATTACGTTAATGAAAGCATTGGAAACGAAGTTGACGCGGATCGGCAATTCGCGCGGCCTGCGTTTGCCCGCGGAGTTGATCCGCCGGTACCAGCTTGAAAATGGAATTCTGCTGGAAGAGCAGGAGAACCAGATTATTCTCAAGGGCAAAGGGGCGGGGAAGAAACTTTCGTGGGATGAAACCGCCAGGCAAATGGCGGCGGAAGAGGCACGCTTGCAGATCGCCTGCGCGGGCCGCCGGGCCGAAATCGCGGCGGACCAAATCCGCACGCTGGCAAAAAATCGAATCGGTCCAGTTATTGGGACTCTTAGTAAAGGGGATGCCGAACAGTTGCGCGCCTTGATACGTGAATTGTACGCTCAAGCGTAATTTGGGGCAGTGGCTTGATTGAATCGCTCTTGCGCAGCAATCCGGACAGTAAGAGACTGATCCCTATAAGTGAGGATCATGTTCGAATTGGGTTTGCGGACGCTATACTCCAGTGTGCTCCGATCAGAGCACTTTTTGATATTCCAATTATTGAGTTTCGCCGCGGATCACGCGCATGAAGACTTCTTGAGACCGGGTTCTTCTTCCTTGGAAAACGCGTTGCGCTAAAGTAAGGTTCAAGGAATGAGCAGGC
>Ga0136846_1231671_pt1 | contig 10413 bp, 4 predicted proteins | sample HopSoiMetagenom2_FD_96841 | JGI IMG/M metagenome (GOLD analysis project Ga0136846, IMG submission 96841) | Grasslands soil microbial communities from Hopland, California, USA - 2 Assembly 2016 (version 4) | ecosystem: Environmental > Terrestrial > Soil > Grasslands | place: USA: Hopland... | reverse complement strand
AATTGCTCGCCTGGCGTGAAAGTGCCGCATTGACGTTGCCTTTGTGGCGCAAGGGGTTGGGGCGGGTATTAGGGTTATTTGGGGTGGGTCAAAACAGGGGTACACGTAAAAGCGGCGTTGGTGCGCTTAAAAATTGATGGCGACAGTGCCCCTACCCCGATCAGTTATGCGGGCTGGCGCTTGTAACGGACGGAGTGAGGGCGTCCAGCTGCCTGCATCCGGTTCAAGACAGCCACGCCGATGGCGGCTTCAGTTTTCTGCGCTTCACTTCCCCGGGCCCGCAGCCGGGGACCGATAAGCGTTTTATAGCGGCCCATGGTCGTTTCGACCAGCGCACGCTGACCATAGCCTGTCGCCGTTTGCCAGGCAAGCCGGCCTTGCGTATTGATCATGTCGAGATGACGGTCACGCTGGCTTTCCGGGTTCCGTTCCGTGCTGGGCACAGCGGTCCTGCGCGGAGGAATGACCACCTCGATCTCGTCCCCCTGTTGCGCGATCGTTTGGTAAGTGGGCGCACCATCATAGGCGCCATCGGCTGTCGCTTTGCCGATTTCTTCGTCGATCTGCGCCAAAGACCTCCAGGCCCGTACTGTCAATCAACACATGCAGCGGTCCCTTGGGCGCTGATTTTGACTTCGTTACCGGCAGTCCCACTGCCCGCCGACTGACCGTGGTGTGATCCGGCACCGAGATCGTTAGACCCATCAATGTCAGCACCGAATCCATTAAACCTTCCGTTTGCCGAAGTGCTATCTTGAATGCGGTGCGAAGCATCAGACAAGTCTCAATGGCGATACTCCGATAGCGAGCCTGACCATTGGGCCCAATGCTTTGCCACTGATTCAGCGCATCCTCTTCGATCCATAACGTCAAACTGCCGCGCCGGCGTAGTCCGGCTTCATATTCCGCCCAGTTCTGCACCTGGAACGACATCTTCGGGATATGGTGACGGCGAGCGGCATTGTGCTTGCTGGGCATTGCGTGCATTCAGAAAAACGGAGCCGCATCGTACCATCACCCTCTTCTCAAGTCCGAAGTGCACCAACGCCGGTATTGGCGGCCATCAAGTCATGTAGTGCATTTCAATGTCATACTCGCAACTTACAGACTGTAAATTTTGAATTTACGTAACGTTGTCGTTAATAACTGATGTTACGCAGGCCGCAAGGTACAACCGCTATCTGTATTGAACAAACATGGCAAATCGCAACAATCTTCAACGGCTCTGCGCAACATTACTTGATAATTCTCTACCGGGAATTCTAGAACAATGACAAGACGAGTAGCAATCACCGGGTTTTCCTTCCGATTTCCCAGTACAAATATCAGCCAGTATTGGCAAGACCTGCTCAATGGCCGCGATCTTGTGACAGAGGTTGATCCAAAACGATGGACACAGGACATCTTCCGCCATCCGAACAAAAATCATGCGGGAACGAGCTATACGTTCGCAGCAGGTTCTATCGGAGACATCTCAACGTTCGACGCGGGCTTCTTTGGCATTTCCCCTCGGGAAGCAGCCATGATGGATCCGCAGCAGCGATTGCTGCTCGAAATGAGCTGGGAGGCGCTGGAAAATTCGGGGATCAAGCCATCTGCGCTTCGCGGCAGCCAGTGCGGCGTCTTTATTGGCATCGCCAGCTCAGACTATTCTTTTCGGCTGGCCGATGATCTTGCGGCGCTTGACTCGTCGTTCGCTACCGGCAATACCGCGAGCATCGCGGCCAACCGCATTTCTTATGTTCTTGATCTGCAGGGTCCCAGTATGGCGATCGATACCGCCTGCTCGTCGTCCATGGTGGCATTTCATCAGGCATGCCGCTCAATTCTTTCGGGAGAGAGCACCCAGGCGCTTGCGGGCGGGGTCAGCCTGCATCTGCATCCCTATGGTTTCATTATCTTCTCCAAGGCGTCCATGTTATCCCGGCGCGGACGATGCAATGTGTTCGACGCCTCCAGCGATGGCTATGTGCGCTCCGAAGGCGGGGGCATTTTTTTCCTCAAAGACTACGATCAGGCCATCGCCGATGGCAATCCGATCCTGGCCATTGTTGCGAATTCCGCGATCAACACGGATGGCCGGAAATCCGGCCTGACAGTGCCCAACCCAAAGACCCAGGTGGCGCTACTGGAGCAAGCTTACGTCCAGGCGGGCATTGATCCGGCAGAAATCGATTACATCGAAGCGCACGGCACCGGCACCGCCGTCGGCGACCCCATTGAAGCGCGCGCCTTGGGCGATGCGCTAGGCAAGCGCCGCCCACCCGATAAGCCGCTGCTTATCGGCTCGGTAAAGAGCAATCTTGGGCATCTCGAAGCGGCCTCCGGCGTGGCGGGACTGGTCAAGGCGCTGCACTGTATCCAGCATCGGACGGTGCCGGCAACCATTGGCATCAAAACGCCCAATCCAAACATTGCATTCGACGACTGGAACGTTGAGGTTGTGACCGAAACACGTCCTCTCAAGCCAAGCGGAAAACTGATTGTCGGCGTCAATTCCTTCGGCTTCGGCGGGGCCAATGCGCACGTCATTCTTGAAAGTCACGAACAGCCTGAACCAAAAGCGCCCAAACTCCTTGAGCATATGCTTTTGCCCATCGTGCTCTCTGCGAAAGAAGCTGTCGCACTGAAAGCGGCGGCGCGCGAATTTTCTGCTTTTCTGCAAGTACAGCCGCAATCCGCCTTTTACGACATTGCCTACAACGCCGTTTTCCGGCGGGAGCGCCATGAACACTGCGCGATAGTGTACGGGGCCACGCCGAAAGCCATCGCCAAGGCGCTGCTCAACTTTGCAAACGACGTGCCGGAGCAAGCTTCGGTGAATGCCGGAGCTGCATTGGACGCACCTGCCGGGCCAGCCTTTATCTACTCGGGCAATGGCTCCCAATGGGCGGGAATGGGCAAGCGTCTGCTGAAAGAGGAGCCGCTATTTCGGAAGGCGATCCGGGAAGTCGATGTCATTTTCCGCCGCCATGCCGATTACTCGCTGGAGGACGAGCTGGCAGGCAAGAATGGCGAAGGCCGCTATGAATACACGGAAATCGCGCAACCCGCCCTGTTCGCGCTACAGGTCGGGATCACGCAAATGCTGCGGCACCGGGGCATCACGCCTGTCGCTGTGGCAGGACACAGCGTGGGCGAAGTGGCAGCAGCCTGGGCATCGGGCGCATTGACGCTTGATGCGGCAGTGGCGGTGATCTATCACCGTAGCCGACTACAAGGAATGACCAAAGGCCAAGGAGAAATGACCGCCGTGGGGCTGGGCCAGGAAGCTGCCCAACATTTGCTCGACGAGCTGGCGCTTGCGCCATCACTGGTCATTGCCGGTATCAATAGCGCGTGCGGGGTGACCGTCGCCGGCAGCCCCAAATTGCTCTCCCGTTTTGAGTCAGCGTTAAATGACCGTGCGGTTTTCAATAAACGGCTCGATCTTGATTACGCCTTTCACAGTCCGGCCATGGACGAGATCGAACCCGATGTCAGGCAGGCACTGGCAGAGCTCCAGCCGGGTGAAACGCTCACTCCCTTCTACTCGACCGTCACCGGTACCCTGCAGGATGGAACGACACTCAACGCGCAGTACTGGTGGCATAACATCCGCAAACCTGTGCTGTTCAAGCAGGCAGTCAATCGTATTGTGGACGGCGGCATCAACATTTTCATCGAAATCGGCCCCCATGCCGTTTTACGAAGTTACATCCACGATTGCCTGAAAGAGGCGCCGACAGAGGGCCTCATCATTCCCACGGTGACGCGCGGTGACGATGCCCCGCAACGGGTTTGGGCGGCAGGCAACCAGGTGGTGATCTCCGGCGCAAGCATTGACTGGCAGCAGATGTTTTCATGGCCTGCCCCTTTTGTCCTGCTACCGAACTACCCGTGGCAGCGCGAGCGCCACTGGCACCCGGTCACACCGGAATCCATTGGTTTGCTCGATCGACGCAAAGTCCATCTCCTGCTGGGTTACCCGCTCCAACAGCATGAACTCACCTGGGAAAATCAGCTCGACACAAAACGCAACCCCGCCTTGGCCGATCATGTGATCGGAGAAGCCACCCTATTCCCGGGCACGGGCTTTTCCGAACTCGCCCTGGCAGCCGCCTTGGCCTGGCGTCCCGGTGCGCTGGCGGAGATCGAGGACCTCGAAATCCGTTCTCCGCTACTCATGAGCGACGACCACGCCAAGCTGGTCCGCTTGAGCATCGAGGCGCAAGACGGCAGCTTGACGATCAAAGGGAGAGCGCATGCCGGCACGGAACCCTGGACCCTGCATGCTGTGGGCCGCATCCTGCCTGAACCTCGCGACATTCTGCTTCGGCAGGAGAGCCCCGTATTGCCCACACGCTGGCCCGATTTCACCGGGGCCAGTCATGTCGCTCTTACCCAGGCAGCCGGGCTCGCGTATGGCCCGGCGTTCCAGTGCATTGATCACGGCTGGGTAGAGAACGGCTCTGCACTGGCCATTCTCAAGACACCGGAAAGTATTGCGGCTGAACTGGCGCATACCCACCTCCACCCAGCCATGCTGGATTGCACCTTCCAGCTCATCATCCAGTTGTTGAAGGAAGATGTGGGCATTCCCGATGGCGTTGCCTTTGTCCCCACCAAGATGGGGCGAATCGCCTTCCGCGCCGGCAAGACGAAACCCGGCCTGGCTCGTGCCACGCTTGTGCGTCGAACCGCACACGCCCTGACTGCGGAATTTACTGTTTTTGATACTGACGGCGTCGTCATCGCCGTCATCAAGGATGCGCGATTCCGCAGCGTTCGCCTGAGCAAAAACGCAGCGGATCATTTGCGTTTTCTCGATTACCACGGCATGCCGAAACCGCACGCCTTTACGCCTGATGTCGCGCCCATTTTCGCCTTCGAAAACGTGCAGTCAGCCATTGCCGAACTCGCAAGGCGGGCAGCACTTCAGGGCTCCCATCGTCGCTACTCGGAAGAAGTCGATCCCCTGCTGGATAGCCTGTGCAGCCGATTCACCCGGCAAGCACTCCAGTTACTATCGGCAGATGGCGAAAAGCTATCCTCTCAGGAAATCCTGGCTTGCCAAACCGCCCATCCGGAAATTACGCCGTTCCTTGACCATCTGCTGTCCTTGGCGCAGGACGATCAATCCATTGTACGTATCCATGACGGCTGGGAAATTTTACCGGGCCAGGATGACCAGGCGTCAGCTCAGGACATCTGGAACAGCCTGGTTGCCGATTACCCTGACTATTTCCAAATCGTGCATTCTGTGGGACGTATCGGGATGCATCTCAAGTCGCTTCTGGATGGGAGCCTGACGCTAGCGCAGATCTGCCCTCAGGAGTCATCACTGGCAACGCTGACACGCCAGGTGCTAGGCACGAGAAGCAAGCAGAAAGCCGGGCGGGCTCTGCGCGATTTGATTGCCCAGGAAATGCACCGCCTGCCTGAAGGCCGGCGCTTGAGCATCGTTGAAATCAGTGAAAGAACACCTTCATTTGCCATGGACGCCTGCGTCTCCATGGATTTCAATTGCTGTGATTATGTCTTTGCCAGCACCTCCGCCACGACGCTGGAGGATGCCGCCCGCATCAAAGAGCGCTTTCCGAGCATCGACACTCGTCTGATTGGCACCACATCAGAACAACCCGATGCAGCGCCGACCTGCCAGCTTGCGATCGTCACACTCGACTTCAACACACTGGAGGAAGCGCTAAGGGCATTGGCGTATGCACGCGCCTGCCTTGCGCCTGGGGGCACTCTCATTGTCATCGCACAACACCCATCGCGCTGGGTCGACTTTGTTTTTGGCGCACAACGCAAAAACTGGTCCCTATTGGAAAATGGCACATGGCTATCGAATCAACGCACGCCCTTGTTCTGGCAGCAGCAACTGCAACAGCTCAAATTTTCCAGTGCCGACATCTTTGAGCTGTCACCGGACACGCTTTCCGGCCCCTATTTACTGCTGAGCCAATTGGCAAAAAGCGCACTGTCGATCGCCCCATCCCGCAACAGGGATATGCCTCGCAGTTGGGTCCTGCTGGCAGATCAGAGCGGCTACTCGGCGCAACTGTCCGATCACCTGACGAAGAAATTGCAGGCACGGGGCGATCTCGTCGTACAAGCCTGCACCGGCGACACGCCCTACCTCCAATCCTTGCTGCGCGACACCACCGCCAGCTACGGACAACTTGACGGCATCGTACACTTGGTCGGACTCTCACCCGAGTCAGCCAAGAGGGATGCCGAAGCCGTTCAGGAGCAGCAAGTGACGCGATGCGCCACCGCCGTCAGCATCATTCAGGCTTGCGAAACAACCCAGACAAACACGACCTGCTGGCTGCTCACCACCGGCGCCGCCAGCGACTTGCTACCCCGCCGCGACGCTGCCGCAGCGCCGCAATCAGCCATCATTGCCGCAGACGCTGCGCTATGGGGGTTCGGTCGAACCCTGATCAACGAAGCCTCCAACTACACTGTCCGCCTGGTCGATCTGGAAGACCCTCTGGCGCTTGATACTGTCGCCACCGCACTGGATAGAGAGTTCGAACAACCGGACAACGAACAGGAAATCATTCTGACCAAACACGGCGCGCGCTATGCGCCGCGCCTGCGCCTCGAGCCGCGACCGCAGCCCCGGGAAAGCCGGCAGACCGAACCCCCAACGATACGCCTCGGCTTCCCGCTCCCCGGTCAGCTGCGCAATCTGCGCTGGGAAGCCCACCCGCGCAGCGCACCCGCCGACGGTGAAGTCGAAGTCGACGTCCACGCCACCGGTCTCAATTTCCGTGACGTCATGTACGCCCTTGGCCTGCTTTCCGACGAGGCCATCGAACACGGTTTTGCCGGCCCGACGCTGGGCCTCGAATTTTCCGGCATCGTACGCAGCGTCGGCAGCAAGGCTTGCGGATTTGCGCCGGGGGATCAAGTCGTAGGCTTCGGCCCTTCCAGCTTCGGCAACCGGGTAGTCACCCAAGCCAGCGCCATCTCCCACATCCCGCCCGGCATGTCCTTTGAGTCAGCGGCAACCATCCCCAGCACCTTCTTCACGGTCTATTACGCCCTGCACCATCTGGCTCGACTGCAACCCGGTGAAAAAGTGCTCATCCACGGTGCTGCGGGCGGAGTAGGCATTGCCGCCATCCAGCTCGCCAAATGGATTGGAGCCGAAATCTACGCCACGGCCGGGTCAGACGAAAAACGCGACTTTCTGCGCCTGCTGGGCGTGCATCACATCTTCGACTCCCGCTCGCTGGCTTTTGCCGACGACATCCTGGCTCAAACCGATCAAAAAGGCGTGGACGTGGTGCTTAACTCCCTCGCTGGAGAGGCCATCAACGGCAACTTCCGAGTGCTCAAACCCTTCGGTCGTTTCCTGGAACTCGGCAAACGGGATTTCTACGAAAACACCAAGATCGGCCTGCGCCCCTTCCGCAACAACATCAGCTACTTTGGCATTGATGCCGACCAGTTGATGCAGGCGCGCCCCGACCTCACCCGCAGTCTGTTCGCCGAGGTCATGGCCTTGTTTAGCGAAGGCGTGCTCCATCCCCTGCCCTACCACGTTTTCGAAGCAGAAGACATTATCGATGCATTCCGCTACATGCAGCAGGCGCGCCAGATCGGCAAGATCATCGTCACCTATCGAAATGGCATCAGCCACACGCACACCCCAAGTCCTGCCATCCGCACGCATCTGAATCTCGCGGCCGAGGCGTCCTATCTGGTGACAGGCGGTTTGGGCGGTTTCGGTCTTCGAACTGCGGAATGGCTAGCCAGCAAAGGCGCACGCAACCTCATTTTGCTCAGTCGTAGCGGCCCAAGCTCGGAAGAGGCCAGAAGCGCCATTGTCCAACTGGAAAAGCAGGGCGTCAGCGTTTACGCAGCCGCATGCGACATCACCGACAAACATGCCATTGCCGCCCTGCTAGCCAAAACAGCCAAGGCACTGCCCCCGCTCAAGGGCATCGTCCATGCCGCCACGGTCATCAATGACGGGCTGATCCGCAACATGGATGCGGATCAGATTCGCAGCGTGCTTGCGCCCAAGGCATTGGGGGCACGCTACCTGCATGACATGACGCTCGACACGCCATTGGATTTCTTCATCCTCTTCTCATCAGCCACCACCCTGTTCGGCAATCCTGGTCAAGGCAACTACGTGGCAGCCAATGCGTGCCTGGAAGCCCTTGCGAAACATCGCCGAGCCACTGGCCTAGCAGTGACCTGTGTAAGCTGGGGCGCCATTGACGATGTGGGATTTCTGGCCCGCAATGAAAAAATCAAGGATGCGCTGCAAAGCCGCATGGGCGGGTCAGCGCTCAACTCTGCCATCGCGCTGGATGCGCTGGAAAGTCTGCTGGTCGCAGACCGCTCCAACCTTGGCATCATGGAACTCGACTGGAAAGCGCTGGTCCGCTTCCTGCCCAGCGCAGGCAGCCCCAAGTTTAGTGAACTGGCCCGGCATGTCGGTGACAGCGATGCAGACCAGGACAATGCCGACGATATTCAACGCATGCTGTCGGAACTCTCGGATGCCGACCTGTTGGCAAAATTGACCGACATGCTCAAGAGCGAAGTCGGCGAAATTCTTCGCGTTTCGCCGGACAAGATCGACCCGGCCCGGTCAATCTACGACATGGGCCTGGACTCCCTCATGGGGGTTGAACTGGTCGGTGCGCTCGAATCCCGTTTCGGCATCCGGCTACCGGTCATGGCCTTGAGCCAAAGCCCGACCATCGCCAAGCTGGCGCAGCGACTCATCCAGCAACTGAAAGGAAGCGACGACATGGAAACGACCTCTGATCAAAAGGAAATCCTGGCACAGGCAAAACAACTAGCTTCCCAGCATGGCGCCGAAATCTCTGCTGAATCTCTCGCAACCCTGGTAGAAGACATCCAGTTTCAAGATGCTGCCGCACACGCCAGGATGATCCAATAAGATGCCGCGCAAAGGACCCCCCGGCCTCTCCGCCCAGATCAAGGACAAACTCATCCAGCAGGCGCTCGAACGCCGGCTCCGTCAGGCCGAGCAAGGGAGCAGCGCTGAAGCCCTCATCCACGCAACACCCGGCGCCGTCACCATCCCGGAGCAGCACTACCGTTTCCATCTGCATCCGGGTTACCAACAAATTCGCATCATCAATGATGGCGCGGCCCGGCTGGGCATCAGCAACCCTTTCTTCAAACTGCACGAGGGAATTGCCGGCGCGACCACCCAAATCGGCGGCCGCGAGTACATCAACTATGCCAGCTACAATTACCTTGGACTTTCCGGCCACGCCGAGATTGCCGAAGCCGCCAAAGCAGCCATCGACCGCTACGGCACATCGGTCTCCGCAAGCCGCCTCGTCTCCGGGGAACGGCCGATTCATCGGGAACTCGAACAGTCCATCGCCAACGTCTACGGGGTAGACGACGCCATCGTGCTGGTAAGCGGACACGCCACCAACGTCACGGCCATCGGCCATTTGTTCGGCCCGAAGGATCTCATCCTTCACGATGAACTCATCCATAACAGCGTTTTGCAAGGAATTGCGCTCTCGGGCGCCAAGCGCCTTCCGTTCGCCCACAACGATTGGTCCGCCCTGGATGCCATTCTCGCCGATCAGCGCCACCACTTTGAACGAGCGCTGGTCGTGCTGGAAGGCATCTACAGCATGGATGGCGATTATCCGTACCTGCCCCGCTTCATCGAGATCAAGCACAAGCACAAGGCGTTTTTGATGGTCGATGAAGCCCACTCCTTCGGGGTGATGGGCAAGACCGGCCTGGGAATCCGGGAACACTTCGGACGCGAAGGGCGCGACGTGGACATCTGGATGGGCACCTTGAGCAAGGCACTGGCCGGCTGCGGTGGGTATCTTGCCGGCGAAAGGGCGCTAGTGGAACACCTCAAGTTTCTCGCACCGGGCTTTCTTTACAGCGTAGGCATGCCCCCTGCCGTTGCCGCAGCGTCGCTGGGCGCACTGAAAACCTTGCAGCGGGAACCGGAGCGTGTCGCTACGCTGCAAGAGCGCGGACGATTTTTTCTGGAGCAAGCCAGGGCGGCCGGCATTGACACCGGCGCCAGCACAGGCTTGGCCATCATCCCCGTCATTACCGGCAGTTCAATCAGAGCGGCGCGCGTGTCCGCAGCGTTATTCGAGCGCGGGATCAACGTGCAACCCATTCTCTATCCGGCGGTACCGGAAAAATCCGCCCGCCTGCGTTTCTTCATCTCCTGCCAGCATACCGAAGCACAGATCAAGCGAACGATTCAAGCGGTTGCCGAAGAATTTGAGCGGTTCTGATCGGCGTTGGTGCACTTAAAAATTGATGGCGACAGTACCCCTACGGGACTGGCCCAAACGTGGGGAAACCGTGAAGATCTGGCATCAACTGCGAAAATGTAGTGCAATCCTGACATGATAAAGTTGGGAAAGCAAAATGAAATTT
>Ga0136846_1225813_pt1 | contig 10413 bp, 10 predicted proteins | sample HopSoiMetagenom2_FD_96841 | JGI IMG/M metagenome (GOLD analysis project Ga0136846, IMG submission 96841) | Grasslands soil microbial communities from Hopland, California, USA - 2 Assembly 2016 (version 4) | ecosystem: Environmental > Terrestrial > Soil > Grasslands | place: USA: Hopland... | reverse complement strand
CTTGGTCTCGCCGCGCTCGCGCTCCTCCGCCGTCTCCCCCACGCACGCGATCACGAACAGGCCGCCTTGAAGCGCGGCGTGGACGCGCCGCGAGACGGCGTCGTCGGTCTCGCCGAAGTACTGACGCCGTTCGGAGTGACCGACGATCGCGCCGTAGACGCCGATCTCACGCAGCATCGTCGCGGAGACTTCGCCCGTGTAGGCGCCCTCAGCCTCCCAGTGCACGTTCTGCGCGGCGACCCCGATCTCGGTACCGGCGAGGAGTTGGACGGCGACCGCAAGCGAGACGAAGGGAGGCGAGATGACGACGTCGACGCCGTCGAGCTCCTGCTCGCGCAAGCCGAGGCAGAACTCCGCGGTCGCGGCGGGCCCCTTGTACATCTTCCAGTTGCCGGCGATCAGCATCAGGCGGCCACCGGGATCACCGACACTCCGGGCAGGTCCTTCCCTTCGAGCAGCTCGAGCGCAGCGCCGCCTCCGGTCGACAGCCATGAGACCTCGTCCGCAAGCCCCAGCTCGGTGAGGGCACGCGCAGAGTCCGCGCCGCCCACGACCGAGTAGCCGTTCGAGCGCGCGACCGCTTCGGCAACCGCTTTCGTTCCCTCGGCAAAGCGGGGCCACTCGAAGACGCCCATCGGCCCGTTCCAGAAGATCGTGCGCGCGTCGGCGACACGCTCGGCGAAGAGGATCCGTGTCTCCGGGCCGATGTCGAGACCGAGCCAGCCGTCGGGCAACTCGTCATACGGTGCAACCTTCGCCTCCGCTTCCTCGGCGAACTCGGAGGCGGCGACGACATCGGTCGGCAGCACGACGTCGAACGGAAGTGGATTCTCGTCTCTTAGCTGCTCGGCCATCTTGCCTCCGATCAGCACGGCGTCGGCCTCGCCGCCGAGATTCTGGAGGACGCCGAGCTTGTCGTCGACCTTGGCGCCCCCGGAGATGAGCACGAACGGATGCTCGACGTCCGCGAGCAGCTTGCCAAGCTCCGCCAACTCGCGCTCGAGCAGGAGACCCGCGTACGCCGGCAGCAACTCCGCGACGCCGACGGTCGAGGCATGCGCGCGGTGCACCGAACCGAACGCGTCCTGCACGAACAGGTCGTTGTCACCGGCCAGCTCGCGGGCGAAGGCCGGTTCGTTCCTCGTCTCGCCCGGATCAAAGCGCGTGTTTTCGAGCACGGCGACGCTGTCCTCGCCAAGGAGCTCGTGCAGCCGCTCGGCGACCGGCGTCATTGAGAAGGCCGGATCTTCCCCTTTAGGTCGCCCGAGATGGGAACACACCGTTATCCGTGCCGCTTCACGCTCGCGCAAGAGCTGAAGTGTCGCGAGCGACGCTCGGATGCGTGTGTCGTCGGCGACCCGCCCGTCCTCAAGCGGGACGTTGAGGTCCGAACGGACGAGCACACGCTTGCCGGCGACGTCGGCGTCGCGGACGGAGCGCGGGCGATGCACCTAGGCCGAGACGGCCGCGGGTATGTCGGCGGCGATCTTCGAGACGACGTCGACGAGGCGGCAGCTATAGCCCCATTCGTTGTCGTACCAGCCGAAGACTTTCGCCATCGTTCCGTTCGCCATCGTCAGCTCGCTGTCCACGATGCAGGAGAAGGGTGAGTGGACGATGTCCGTTGAGACGAGCGGATCGTCGCCGTAGCGCAGGATCCCCTCGAGCGAGCCGCCGACAGCCGCATCGCGGTAAGCCGCGTTGATCTCGTCGACCGTCGCCTCGCGCGCGAGCCGGACGACGAGGTCGGTGATGGAGCCGGTCGGGACCGGTGCACGCACCGAGATCCCGTCGACCTTGCCCTTCAGATCGGGCATGACGAGACCGATTGCCCGCGCAGCGCCTGTCGAGGTCGGAATGAGGTTGATCGCGGCCGCGCGTGCCCGGCGAAGATCCTTGTGAGGCAAGTCCAGTATCTGCTGGTCGTTCGTGTAAGCGTGAATGGTCGTCATGAACCCCTGCTCGACGGTGAAGGTGTCGTGCAGGACCTTGGCCAGCGGCGCCACGCAGTTCGTGGTGCAGGACGCGTTCGAGACGATGTGGTGCTGCTCCGGGTCGTAGACGTCGTCGTTGACCCCGAGCACAATCGTCACGTCCGGATCGGTGGCCGGCGCCGAGATGACGACTTTCTTCGCGCCGGCGTCGAGATGCTTCTGAGCGCCGTCGCGGTCGGTGAAAAAGCCTGTCGACTCGATCACGAGGTCGACCTCCAGCTCGCCCCACGGCAGCCCGGCCGGGTCCTTCTCCGACAGCACCTTGAGCTCGATCTTGCCGGCGGTGATCGTGCCGTCACCGACCTCGACGTCTTCGCTCAAAGCTCCCAGGACGGAGTCGTACTTGAGTAGGTGGCCCATCGTCTTGGCGTCGCCCAGATCGTTGATCGCAACGATCTCGAAGTCACCGCCACGCTCGAGGTGAGCGCGGAAGAAGTTGCGGCCGATGCGGCCGAATCCATTGATGCCCACGCGTGTCTTCGCCATGCCGCGAGTCTAAATGCTGCCGCGGCCCTGGACGCCCGGACGCTCCTTCAGACATGCCCCGGGACAGTCCCGGGACATGTCTCGACACGCTCCGGCTGGTTGAAGCCCTCTGGGCCCGCCGGCCGTTGAAAGCCCTCTGGCCCGCCGCGAAACGGCGGGCCACGTCGAGATCGCTTGCGATGTCGACACAAGAAGGCCGGACGGGCCTTAGCCCGCCGGCCGTTGAAAGCCCTCTGGCCCGCCGCGAAGCGGCGGGCCAGAGGGGAAGCTCCGAGGACGACCTCCCCCTCTGGTTGAACCACGCTCAGGACCGTGGCGTCGGACGGGGTCTGAATCCGACGCCGGACGAGCGCAGACCCGCCGCACCTGAGTATGACGAAAGGATCGGGGCGAAACACTACGACGCGTAAGTCAGGTCGCTGCGAGTTGTTGCAACTTCTGTAAACGTCGGTGGGCTGCTGCCTTTGTGGTCGGAGGCTCACAGCGAAGCGCGAGCTCGCGCAGGGAAAAGGTCGGATGACGCTCGCGTAGCTCGCCGATCTCTTGAAGCTGCGGCGGGAGTTCCGCGAATTCGCCGTTGCTCCGCAAGCGTCGAATCGCGAGAAGCTGTACGTGGGCCGCACGACTCGTGCGGACGAGATTCGCGTGGTCGGCGTTGGCGATTCGGTTCGCTCGCGAGCGCGTGGCCGCCATGACGGCGCCCTCCTCGAGCACCAGGATCGTGCGTCCGGCGCCGGCGAGAGCGAGCACGTCGGAGATCGCTTCCGCGCCTTTCGCATACGCGACCGCGTGTCGATGGCGGTCGGCAGTGCGAAGCTGCACTCCTTCGTCGGCGGCGATCCGGACCAGGAACTCCGCACCTTCGGGCTCGGCGGTACGCAACTCGAGGTGGGCGGACGGCGGGCCGCTGAGCGAGCCACCACCGAGCAGCGCGCCGCGGAGGTACGCTCCGCGGCAGCAGGTCGTCGCGACGACACGGCGCGGAGGGCTCGCGAGCGGCGTGACCCGAGCGCTCAGGACTCCTGCCTCGTGCAGCACCTGCACGGCGCGGTCGTCGCCGGCGAGATGAAGCTGATAACGAGCCCCGCCCTCGAAAGCGCGACGCCGATAGGTGCGGATCTCCGAAGAGACGGCGAAGCCACGTAGGAGACTGAAGGCGCGCCGCGCTACCGCGGAGTCGGAGACGTCGACGTGGAGGGAGACCTCGCCTCTCCCTTTGAGATGAACGCTGCCTGCGGAGTGGAAGAGACCCGACAGCTCAGCGAGCCGGTCGCACTCGCTCCGGGGAGCGATCGCGGCCAGCTCCTTCCGGAGATCCTCAGAGAGTGACACCCTCGAGTGCGAGCAACCGTCGCTTGTAGTCGAGGCCGAGGGAACCGTAGGAGCCGAGACCGGTCGAGGAGACGACCCGATGGCAGGGCACGACGAGCGGGAAGCGGTTGCGCGCGCAGAAGGTCCCGGCGGCGCGTTGTGCACGTGGGTAGCCGGCCGAGCGCGCGAGCTCGGTGTACGAGACGACCTCGCCGTAGGGCACCCGCCGAAGCGCTGCGAGCACGTCCTGCTGGAAGGCGGTCCAGCCGTCGAGATCGAGCGTGACCTCGGCGAAGTCGACGCGCTCGCCCTGGAAGTAGCCCGCGACCCGATCGACCAGCCGTTGGACTTCCGGCTCAGTCTTGCGACGGACACGTGAGCGGTTCGCCGCTAACGTCGCCCGTGAGGGCGGCGGGTGTGCTTCCCCACCCTGGGTGGGGGTTTCACGCGCGTACACGCGCGCCCACGCGCGTGTACCTAAAGGAGTCTCCAACGGACGCGCGGCGACCGCTCTCGGCAGCTCGTGCCAGACGAGCCGGCCTCCGTCGTGCCACACCTCTCCCACGCCCCAGCCGTCGGCCGTGTACGAGACGCACGTCACAGACACTGGGCGCAAGCCTACAATCGCCTGCGATGTCCGCCGCTCCAGGCCTTTTCCGCCCGCCCCCGCCTCAGAACGAAGCTGTCAAGGACTACGCGCCGGGGACTCCGGAGCGCGAAGCTCTTCGGGTCCGCCTCGAGCAGATGCGTGCGGAGCAACTCGACTTGCCGCTCGTGATCGGAGGCGAGGAGATCCGCACCGGTCAGACGTTCGAAGCGGTCATGCCGCACGACAAGGAGCACGTTCTCGCGACAGTGCACAAAGGCGGTGCGCAGCACGTGGAGCAGGCGATCAAAGCTGCCGGCGAGGCGTGGGAGGATTGGCACCGCACTCCCTGGGAGGAGCGGGCCGCGGTCTTTCTCCGCGCGGCGGAACTGCTGTCCGGCCCGTGGCGGTCGACGCTGAACGCGGCCACGATGCTCGGCCAGTCGAAGACGGCGCATCAGGCCGAGATCGACGCCGCATGCGAGTTGACGGACTTCTTCCGTTTCAACGTCCAGTTCATGCTCCGCATCTACGCGGAGCAGCCGAACTCGTCCCCCGGTGTGTGGAACCGGATGGAGTATCGCCCACTCGAGGGCTTCGTCTTCGCGGTGACCCCGTTCAACTTCACGGCGATCGGCGGCAACCTGCCGGGCAGCGCCGCGCTGATGGGCAACACCGTCGTCTGGAAGCCGGCCTCGACCGCCGCGTATTCGGCGCATTTCCTGATGAAGCTGTTCGAAGCTGCCGGCCTGCCACCGGGCGTAATCAACTTGGTCTACGGCTCCGGCTCGGAGGTCGGGGACCCGGCTCTCGCGAGCCCGCACCTCGCGGGCGTGCACTTCACCGGGTCGACGCCGGTGTTCCAGTCCATGTGGAAGACGATCGGCGCCAACATCGCGAACTACCGCAACTACCCGCGCATCGTGGGGGAAACGGGTGGCAAGGACTTCATCGTCGCCCATCCGTCCGCCGACGCGGAGGCGGTCGCAACGGCGATCTTGCGGGGTAGCTTCGAGTACCAGGGACAGAAGTGCTCGGCGGCGTCCCGCATCTTCGCGCCCTCGAACCTCTGGCCGGAGATCCGCGACCGGCTCGTCGAGGACGTCGCCACCATTCGCATGGGTGACGTGTCCGACTTCGGGAACTTCATGGGCGCCGTCATCGACGCCGGTTCGTTCAAGACACAGAAGCAGGCGATCGACGAGGCGCAAGCGGCCGACAACGTCAAGGTGCTGGTCGGCGGCGGCTATGACGACTCACAGGGCTACTTCGTCGAGCCGACCGTGCTCGAGACGACGGATCCGAACTTCCGCACGATGAAGGAAGAGCTGTTCGGGCCCGTCGTGACGACGTATGTCTATCCCGAAGGCAAGTACGACGAGACGCTCGACCTGGTCGACAGCGGCGCACCGTACGGCTTGACCGGAGCGGTTTTCGCGAACGAGCGCGAAGCGCTCGAGCTCGCCGACGAGAAGCTGCGCTACGCGGCGGGCAATTTCTACGTCAACGACAAGCCGACCGGCGCCGTCGTCGGCCAGCAGCCGTTCGGCGGCGCGCGCGCCTCGGGGACGAACGACAAGGCCGGCTCGCTGTGGAACCTGATCCGCTGGGTGAGCCCGCGAACGATCAAGGAGACGTTCGACCCGCCGACCGACTACCGCTATCCCTTCATGGCGCCCGACGACGGGCGCGGCGCGATCTAACGCCGTGACACGGGGTCTGTTGGTCGCGGCGGTCGCAGCCGCGGCGCTTGCGCTGAGCGCCACGGCTCACGCGGGCGAGCGAATCGATGCCGCCGTTGCGGCCCTGCAGACCGATCCCGTGTACGTCGACCCGACCGCCGAGCTCGCGATCGGAACCGCCGATCGGGCGCGGCTCGAGCGGACGATCGACACCGCCGGCGCAGGGCCGGTGTACATCGCTATCCTCCCGCGCGCCGCGGAGGACGAGACCGGCGGCGATCCCGACGGCGTGTTGCAGGCCCTGCACGACGGACTCGGACGTCCCGGCACATACGTAGCGGTCGTCGGGCGTCACCTCCGCGCCGGAAGCCAGGGCGTCCTGCCGCAGGGCGAGGCGGGCCGGCTGGCGACCCACGCGCTCGACGCGCACAGAGGCGACGGCGTCACCGCGACTCTGACGGACTTCGTCGGTCGCGTCGCGGCTGCGCGACGCTCCGGCGACAACGGTGGCCCGGGCGAGGAACCGGGCACGGGCGGCGGCGTGCTGATCGGGCTGCTCGCCCTCGGAGCCGGCGGCTTCCTGCTCGTGCGCAGCCTGGCCAAGCGGCGGCGAGCGCAGGCCGAGTTGGCGGAAGTGAAAGCCGCCGCGCACGACGACCTGATCGCGTTGGCCGAAGACGTGCAGAAACTCGAGCAGCCCGTCGAAGCGAACCCCACCGCGAAGCGTGAGTACGACGCAGCGCTCGGCGACTACGACAACGCGACACGCTCGTATGACCGCGCAAAGCAGGCCAGGGAGCTCGAAGGGGTCGCGAGCGCGCTCGAAGAGGGCCGCTACCACATGGCCGCGGCGACGGCGCTCCTCGCCGGCAGGACGCCACCCGAGCGCCGGCCGCCCTGCTTCTTCGATCCCCGCCATGGCCCGTCGACACGGGATGTCGAATGGGCGCCGCCCGGCGGTGCGCTGCGCGAGGTCCCGGCGTGCGAGGCTGACGCGCAAGCGGTCGAACGCGGTCTCGAGCCGACATCACGAGAGGTCCTGGCGGGCGGGCAGCGAGTTCCGTACTGGGGCGCCCCGGCCTACTTCGGCCCCTGGGCCGGCGGGTATTTCATGCCGTTCGGCGGCATGGGCTTCCTGTCCGGGCTGTTCGTGGGCGAACTGCTCGGGGGCGCGTACGGCGGGTGGGGATACGGCAGCTGGGCCGGAGCGGGCGACCCCGGCGGGTTCGGGAGCTGGGGTGCAGGAGGAGGCGGCGACTTCGGCGGCGGCATGGACTTCGGTGGTGGCGACTTCGGCGGCGGCGGAGGCGGCGACTTCTAAAACCGCCACACTGAGTCGGTGATCCACGCCGTCGCCCATGCGATCGGGGTCTTCTTCGACCATCTCACCGCCGTCGAGTGGAAGTGGCTGGCCTTCGGCGTTCTCACGCACTTCTGCAAGCTCCTCGCCGTCTCGCGTGCCTGGCGGAACATCGTTCAGGCCGCGTACCCGGAGCAGCTCGTCCGCTGGCGGTACATGTTCGGTGCCTACGTCGCAGGCACCGGCGTCAACGCGATCATCCCGGCGCGTGGCGGCGACGTCGTGCGCCTCTTTCTCGCGAAGCAGCGCATCGACGGCGCCACGTACACGACGCTCGTCTCCACGTCGGTGCTGCAGACCTTGTTCGACATGGCGGTGGCGACCTGCTTCGTCCTCTGGGCGGTGACGCAGCACGTGCTGCCCGGATTCGACGTGCTGAAGAGCCCGAGCCTCCCCTCGCTCGATTACGGCTGGGCGTTCCGACACCCGAAGGTGGGCCTGATCCTGTTCGGATTGCTCCTGATCTTCGGCACGCTGCTCGTCGCCTGGGTCGCCGAACGCGTCGAGCAGTTCAAGGCCAAGGTCGCCCGCGGGTTCGCCGCGTTTCGCGACCGGCCGTACTACCTGCGAAGCGTCGTCCCCTGGCAGCTGCTCGACTGGTCGCTTCGTCTCGTCGCCGTCTTCTTCTTCCTACGGGCGTTCCAGATTCCGGCAACAGTGCACAACGCGCTGCTCGTGCAGGTGAGCCAGAGCCTCGCGACGATCCTGCCGGTCAGCCCGGGCGGCATCGGCACGGAACAGGCGTTTCTCGTCTACATGTTCCGCAACGTGGCGTCGAAGAGCACCGCGCTCAGCTTCAGCGTGGGTATGCGTGTCACGCTGATCGCGGTGAATGCAATCGTCGGCTTCAGCGCGATTCTCCTGATGACGGGCACGCTACGCATCAGGCGTGTCGCCGAGGCCGACCGCGCCGGCGGCGAGCCGGCGCGGTAGCGGCGTCGGACGGCCGCTATTCGCGACCGTCCGAAAAACCGTCAGTCGAGTGGCCGCCGCCGTGCGTGGCGGCGGAGAAACCCGGCTTCTTTGGAGCAGCAGCCGACGCGTTGGCGACGCCGAACGTGACGGCGACCACGACGAGAGCTCCCATTGAGAACAGCTTCCGCAGCATCCTGATCACCTCCCTTCCTTAGAACCTGACGTCCTGGAGTGCCTCTGCCGCCCGCCGGTAGAGCGTGGCCGCGGTGCGGTGCTCGCCGCGTCGCGTCGCGAGGTCGCCCTGGGCCGTCCAGGCGACTGCGCGATGGCTGGCAGAAGAAAGTTGCGAGAGATTGAGCTCGGCCTCCGCGAACGCGTCGTGCGCTTCGTCGAATCTGCCCTGCTCCATGCACGCCCGTCCGAGGACGATCCAGGCGTTGCCTGCTTCGTCGAGGAAGTCCGGCCGGCTTTCGAGAAGTTGTAGCGCGTGGCGTGCCTGCTCCTCTGCGAGCGACCAGTCACCCGCGCCGAGGTGCACCTGTGCGAGCGATGACACGGCCTGCGCGGCGTCCGGGTCGCTTCCGACCTCGAGCGCGACCGAGAAGGCGCGCTTCAGGTAGTCGATCGCGTCGTCCGACTTCCCGAGCAGGTAGTTGAGGCCACCGAGGTTGTTGAGCAACCGCCCGACGTTCTTGCGGTCGCCGTGTGCCTCGTACAGCTCCTTCGCGCGCTCTGCGAGCGTGCGTGCGCGGAGCCAGTGTCCGTCTCGCTCGGCGACGATCGATGCCTGGAACGTGACGTGCGCGACGGTGAGCGTGTCGTCGATGCGGTCGGCGAGCTCGAGCGCGCGCTCGATGTCCTCGCGGGCGCCTGCGAAGTCACGCTGGCGACGCGAGCAACGGGAACGCCACTCGAGAATGTGTGAACGCAGCCGGTCGCACGGGAGCCCGGAGCGGTCGGCGAGGTCCAGCGCCTCTGTCAGCAAGGTCACCGCGGTGTTGATCGACGTCAGCTTGTACCGGCACACACCCATGCGGTAGAGGACCTCGGCGCGCTCGACGTCCGAGAAGCCGGGGTGCTCCGACAGGTCGCGCGCTCGCGTCAGCAGATCGAGTGCCGGGCGCAGCTCGCCCTGCGACATGCGTACCCAGCTCTCTGCGAGGCAGGCGCGGAACTCGAGCTCATGCGCTTCGGGTGAGTGGGTGAGGCCGTCGAGGGCCTCGAGGACTTCGTCGTAGCGCTGGCCTTCGACCGCCGCCTCCGCGCGCATCACGGCCGCCTCGACCTGCGCGTACTCGTCCCAGCTCTGGCCGGTCTCGAGGAACGAGGAATCGACGCCGAGGCGCTCTGCGATCCAGGAGAGCGTCTGCGGAGTCGGGCGGGTCTTGCCGCGCTCGATCTGGCTGACGTACTCCTTGGAGAAGCGATCGCCGGCGAGATCGGACTGCGTCAAGCCCGCGGCGACGCGCAGCTGTCGCAAACGGGTACCAAGACCCGAGTGCGCACGCTGCGGCGGCGCGACGGTTGTGAGGGTGCGGCCTTCCATGGCTGCGGCCCTCTAGCTATCGGCGCGCGGCGACTCGAGGGGGATCGCTTGACGGAGTGACCCGATCGAGGGATGCCGCTAGCCGCGTCCGGCCTTGTGCAGCTGCGCGTAAATCGCCCGCGCCGTCTTTGCCGGAACGCCGGGGACCCCCTCGAGCTCCTCCTGCGTCGCGGCGACAAAGCGCTCCGCGGAGCCGAAGTGCTGGAGCAGCGCGCGGCGGCGCACCGGCCCGACTCCCTCCAGCTCGTCGAAGATCGACGCGAAGGACCGCGTGTCCCTGCGCTGCCGGTGAAAGCCGACCGCGAACCTGTGTGCCTCGTCGCGAATGCGCTGCAGCAACTGCAGGCCGGGCGAATGCGCATCGAGGCGGATCGGATCCGGCCGCCCCGGCACGAAGACCTCCTCGACCCGCTTCGCCAGCGCAACCACGGCGACGCGCGGCAGGTCGAATCTCTGCATGGCAGCGAGCGCCGCCGAGAGCTGACCCTTGCCGCCGTCGATGACAACGAGGTTGGGCATCGCCGCGAAGGACT
>Ga0136846_1208303_pt1 | contig 10413 bp, 12 predicted proteins | sample HopSoiMetagenom2_FD_96841 | JGI IMG/M metagenome (GOLD analysis project Ga0136846, IMG submission 96841) | Grasslands soil microbial communities from Hopland, California, USA - 2 Assembly 2016 (version 4) | ecosystem: Environmental > Terrestrial > Soil > Grasslands | place: USA: Hopland... | reverse complement strand
TATGAAATACGCTGCTCCGCTTAGCTGATAAATTCCCGGCACCCGAAGGGCGCGCATACCAACAACGGCGAAATTAAGCACGGGAACGAGACACAAGAAAATGTAACTGAATCGTCGAGCGCCGTTCATTGGTTAACGGAGACGAGAGTACCTTCGGTCCGTTGCTAACACCTAACGGGAACTACCCGAAATCCAAAGCCAAATATTGGCTAACCACCATGCGGCAGACGGCGGGTTCGATGCACATGGCTTACGACGCATTTTCTTTTGCCATTTCCTGGCCGCGTTTTGTGGCGGCGATGACCGCGGCACTGAGGCCTTCCGCGGTACGATGCTTGTCCATCTCAGCCAAACCCGCGGCGGTGGTGCCGCCGGGAGTGACTACCATTTTTCTCAGTTGCTCCGGAGTCATTTTGCTTTCGATTGCGAGCTGCGCGGCGCCGAGGACGGTTTGAGCGGCGAGCGTTCCGGCAACGTCCGCCGGTAAACCGCAGGTCTCGCCGCCCGCGGCCAGCGCTTCGATCACGGTGTAAACAAATGCCGGTCCGCTGCCGGCCAAAGCAGTTACGGCGTCGATGTGACCTTCATCCACCTCAACCACCAGTCCGACTGCTTCGAAGATCTTTCGCGCGATCGCCGCGTCATCGTCCGTGCAGCGCGGGCCGCGAGCCAAAGCTGTCGCGGCACGGCAAATCGCGGATGGAGTGTTTGTCAGGGCGCGCATGAGACGAGCATGAGCTACGTGTTCCATGCTTTCGAACCGAACGCCGGCCGCGAGCGAGATGACCAGCTTGTTCTTCACCGCATCGCGCAGATTACGCAGCACCGGCAGCACCATTCCGGGTTTTACGCCGACAAAAATGATTTCGGCATTCTTCGCGGCTTCCGCATTATTGGCAGCAACTGCGACGGCGGTGTCGTTGACGAGTGACCCGCGCGCCTGCTCGTTAGGCTCGCTGATCACGATCCGACTGGGGGAGCAAAAGCCGGCCAGAACCAGGCCGCGAATGACTGATCCGGCGAGCTTGCCCGCCCCAATGAACCCAAGCTGGTAGGTTTGAGATTCCATACGTATGCCGGATATTAACCCGATGGTAGGTGCAGGTGTAAACTTTGAGATCGGAACGGCCGGCGCGACCAACAGACCGGCAGCGCAGGGCCCGGCTAATCGGTCCGGTATCGATCTTGCCCAGGAGCTTCTGGAGCTCAAGCGCCAAAGAAACGCCGTGATCCTGGCGCACAATTATCAGGTTCCGGAGTTACAGGATGTTGCCGATTTCGTCGGGGACTCGCTGGGATTGAGTTACCAGGCAGCCCAAACCGAGGCCGATGTCATTCTTTTCTGCGGCGTCCACTTCATGGCCGAAACAGCCAAGATCATAAACCCGCGAAAACGGGTGATTCTGCCCGATCTCGATGCTGGCTGTTCGCTGTCGGAGTCGTGTCCGCCGGATAAACTCGAGCAGTTTCTTCGTGAGCGACCGGAGAAGAATTATTACGTGATCGCCTACATCAATTGCAGCGCCGGCGTTAAAGCGTTATCCGATGTGATCTGTACCAGCGGTAATGCCGACAAGATCGTTCGGGCCGCACCGGCTGATCGGAATATCCTGTTCGTGCCGGACCAGAATCTTGGCGCATGGGTCATGGAACGGACCGGCCGGAAAATGGATCTGTGGCAGGGCAACTGTTACATCCACGTAGAGTTCACGGCGCGGAGCATCAGCAAGATTCGTCAAGAATTTCCCAACGCGCCGGTAGTAGCTCACCCGGAGTGCACTTATGCCGTGCGGATGCTGGCGGACGAAGTTTGTTCCACCGAGAAAAAGGTTAGTTTTTGCCGGGCCTCGCCGGCGCGCGAGATCATCGTGGTGACCGCCGAGGGCATGCCGCATCGGCTGCGCAAAGAGATGCCGGATAAGATTTTCATCCCCGGACCGACCGACAACTGTTTCTGCGGCGAATGCCGGTTCATGAAAATGAACACGCTGGAAAAAGCGTGCAATGCGCTCCGCCACATGCAGCCGGAGATCACGTTACCGGAAGAAATCCGAAAACGGGCGGAAGTGCCGATTCTCCGGATGCTCGAGCTCAGCCGGTAGGGTTGAATCGTTAAAACGTTGAATCGTTGAACCGGGTCGGGCCACAGAGTGTTGTTCCGCGTCCGGTTTTATTTTTTTTAAGGATTTAACTGTTCAACGTCCGCCTTCCGGCGGTTTTCCCTTGTCACTGGTGACCACCCACTTTTCAGTGGTGCCGAATGCAACGTCCTTCGATCTGGCTCATGCTCGTCATTCTCATGGCCTGCATGTTCTTTCTGCGGGAGCCCAGATTGCAGCGGTTTGACGATTCATTCCTGCATTGGCTCCTGAAAAACGCCCCGGCTACGGGCGCAACGGTGCCCCTTACGATTGTGGACATCGGCGGCGACTCCAGCCTTTCCAAGAACCGGGCCCCGGCCCCTGCGACCGAGAATCCCGGACCGGGCATCTCGCCTGTTGAATACGCGCTGTTTCTCCAAGCCGCTTTGGAGTTCAATCCGACGGTCGTGGCGTTCGAGCCAATTCTTCAATGGAATGGCCTCCAGAAGGACCAGGAACAGATTTTTCTCGATCAGGCAATGCGAGTGCCGAAGCTTCTGACATCGGCGGAATTGACCGTTGTCACCGATCCCGACGCGCCGGTTGCCGAGATTCCGGCGTTTACCCAGGTATCCGGCAAACGGGGCGGCCTGGCTGAATTCTCCGGCATTGGCCGCCAGCCTAACGAGGATTTGCGGGTGCTATCGACCGTTGGCTACATCAATATGCCAAAGGAAGTGACCGACGAAGTTCACGTTCCGCTTTTGTTTCAGTATCGTGGCGAAGTCATCCCCTCGTTCGCGCTCCAGGCGCTGCTGCTTTGGATGCGAGTGACTCCGGCTGAGGTAAAAATCGACCTCGGTTCGTACATCTATCTGCCGCAAGGCAAAAAAATTCCGATCCGATCTGACGGCGCGCTACTCACGAACCCGAGCACGTTGAAAGGGGCACGCACTCTGAAACTGAACGAGCTACTGCTCGCCGCTCAGCAACACGAAAACAAAGCTGCCGGGGCGACCCAGCTTGAGGATATCCGCGATCAGATTGTGCTGGCGCGTGCCTCGTCGAATTCGGGATTTGCGGCTGCCATCGCTACCGTTCAGGCGAACGCGTTTGTCCATCGGGTTCACTGGATTTTCGATGTTTTGTTCGTGATCGCGTTGTCGGCGGTGAGTGGCATCGCCCGCCGCTTCTCGCGCATCGATCTGATTCTCGCGGCCATCGCGGTATCGGCGGCCTACGCGATGATCGCGATTGTCCTGGTGTCGCGCTGGTTCGTGTGGTTGCCAGGTGTGCTGCCGCTTGGCGCCGTGTGGCTGCTCGCGCTGCTCTGTTTGTTTGCACCAAGAGCGAAGGAAGATCCTGATCTGCCGCCAATCGCGCCGCCGCCGCCGTCCCCCTGACGGCAAGGAAATCCACGTTCCGAACCCGTTAGGCAACATATGACATCGAACGAATCCATCGAATCACGGGTTACTCGGCTTCATGCGAATGGGCTGATCGATCTGCATTTTGATCTGCCAATGGACCTCTACGAGAAGCGCAATCGACCCGGTGTCCTGACCTCTCACTTTCTGCCGGAGTTCGAGGCGGGCGACATGGGAATAATCGGCGCGGCCGTTTATGTTGAGGACCGTTATCTGCCGGAGCAGGGGCTTCGGGTTGGCCTCGGCCAGATCGCACGGCTTTATACTGAGGTCGCGCAAACGACTCAGTTCGTCATCTGTAAGACGAATGATGAAATACTGAAAGCGCGTGCAGCAGGCAAAATCGCGCTTTTGATCGCGCTGGAAGGTGTCGAGCCGTTAGGTGACGATCTGAATCTGGCTCGGGTTTTCTACGAATTGGGCGCCAGGGTTGCCTGCCTTACCCATGCCCGGCGGAACGCGGCCGGGAGCGGTGGAATCTTCGCGGCGAGCGGTTCTCCAAAGGATGGCCTGACCTCATTTGGCCGCGAACTTGTGTGCGAGTTCGAGCGGCTCGGCGTCATTCTCGATCTGGCGCATATCAACCCGCAGGGATTCGAGGATGTGATCAGCCTAACCAAAAAACCGGTGGTCGTTTCGCACACGAACGCTCGAAAGTTTTACGATATTGAGCGGAACGTCTCGGACGATCAGATCAAGGCAGTCGGCAGTCGAGGCGGTGTAATCGGGGTGAACGCAATCCTGGTCAGCTCCTCGCGGGACAAAAGTAATATCGACCATTACATCGATCATATCGAACACATTGCCGGCTTGATCGGGATCGACGGAGTGGGGATCGGGTTCGATTTTTGCGAATACCTGTTCAATCAGCTTCCGCCGAGTGTCGTTGCAGAGATCGAGAAAAAATTAGCACGGCCCCATTTCATTCCGGATCTGACTAACCATTCACACGCTCGTAATCTTACCCGGAAACTGATCGAGCGCGGGTTTAACGACGTGGACATTGAGAAGCTTTTGTTCCGGAATTGGATGCGGATCTTCGAGCAGCTGCTCTAGGGCAGGGCGGAAAGCGGAAAGCGGAAATCTGAAGGAGACCCTTCACCTCAAGCCTCTCGCTGCGAGGGACCGGGAAATGAAGATGGCGATTGGTCAATCGCCGCTACCAAATAACCGCCCGACCTTTTACTTCCCCGGGACGGGAATGCTGATGGCGTAGGCGATGAAGGCGCAGATCGCGACCATCAAGGTCATGGACAGGATGAATAACCAGTCGGCGAGTCGTTCGAACCGTTTCATCTTCGATGCGGTTGGGGCTCTCAATGCAGTGTACGACAATAACGATGTGGTGAGAAATAGCACCGCGTCGAGTGCCAGGAGGTCGTCCGCAATCGTGTCGGCTCTTCCGAGGGTGATGACCACGCGAACCAGTCCGATGACGGTAAGACAGACGCCGACCATTCCGGCTGAGACGGAAAAGATGTGGATACAGATGTTCTCTTCGCGTCGCGAGTTGTTGATGTTGTTGCTGTTGTCTTGCGGAGTCATAGCATTGGTTCAGTAAATTCTATCCACCGAGCTGCCGGGGTGAACGTTCGACATTCGTCAGATCAGTCCGTTCACTGCAATCCAACGCCGTAGTGCGGGGTCCGATTCGCGCGGTTTCCGGTTAGGTGAGAGTTGCGTACGGCGAAGACTCCTCTTTATATAGAGTGGCTAACGGTCGGCTGGTTACATGAAATTCATAAACTTGACGCGCCGCGTTGAGATCGGCGCCAATTCCTATTTTGTTGAGATCGACGGCCACCAGCTGGTCCTGGACAGCGGCATGCATCCGAAGTTTGAGGGAGAAGAAGCTCTCCCAAACTTGAAGTTGATTCAGGAGCGGCAACTGGATGCCATTGTCATTTCGCATGCGCATCAGGACCACATCGGTACCTTGCCGGTGCTGATGCGGAGGCAGCCGCAGGCGCGGGTTTTCATGCCCGAAGCAACCGCGGCCATCGGCGATGCGCTGTTGCATAACTCCGTGAACGTCATGACGCGGCAACGGGAGGAGCTCGGAGTCATGCTTTACCCACTGTTCACACATCGCGAAACCGAACGCGCAACGGATCAGTGGCAGTCGTGCCCGATGCGGCAGCCGGTGACCATTTCAGGCGAACGCGCGCGACCGAATGAGTCGGACGTGTTGACGTTTGAATTCTACGATGCCGGTCACGTGCTCGGATCATCGGGCGTGTTGCTACGGGGCCGCACCCAGAAAATTTTCTATACCGGCGACGTCAATTTTGACGATCAGACGATCATGCAGCCGGCAGCGTTTCCGGAGGAAGACGTGGACATTCTGATCATGGAATGCACGCGGGGCGATCACGCCACGCCGCCGGATTGGACCCGCGAGAGCGAGGAGCAGCGTCTGGCGGCGGCAATCCTAGACGCATTCAACAAGGGCGGGTGCGTCTTGATCCCGGTATTTGCGCTCGGCAAGACGCAGGAATTACTCGCGATGCTGCACAACTTCAGGCACAGCGGCATCATGGGCGATTTCCCGATCTACATCGGTGGGCTGAGCGCAAAGATGACGGAAATCTACGACGAGCGCTCCGGGATGAGTCGCCGCCATCTGCCACGGCTCCAGCTGTTGCCGGAATTGGATCCATTTGTGCTGAACGGCCAAACCATTCGCGATGCACCGGCCCGGCCCGGCCGCATCTACGCGTTGTCGAGCGGAATGATGACGCCGAAAACGCTTTCGAACATTTTCGCACGGCGCGTTCTGGAAGATCCAAAGCATTCCATCTTTTTTGTCGGTTACGCCGATCCGTTGTCGCCTGCTGGTATTCTGCGCTCGGCAAAACCGGAGCAGGAAGTGGCGCTCGATTCCGATGAGCCGCCCTTACGGGTGCGCTGCAACATTCAGGAATTTCAGTTCAGCGCCCACGCCTCGCGCGAGTCACTGATCAGTTATGCCAAGAAGTTGAAGCCGAAGAAAATCATCCTGGTTCATGGCGATCCGCCGGCGGTTGATTGGGTTCGCTCGAAATTGTTGAGCGAATTGCCGGGGGTGGAAGTGATGGTGCCTACGCCCGGTCAGGAGATCGAACTGTAGCTTCGCTCAATGTTGGGGCGAAACTTCGTTAGGGCGGCGTTGCTTCGGCGGTCATAGACCGCCGCTACAGGAGACATGAAGATCGCTTCGTGGAACATCAATTCACTCCGGAAACGGCAAGACCAATTGTTTGCCTGGCTAACGAGCAGTGATCCCGATGTGGTTTGTTTGCAGGAAACAAAATGTCCGGATGACCAGTTCCCGGAACTCGCTCTTCGATCGGCCGGTTATCACAGTGTGTTTCATGGGGAGAAATCCTACAACGGCGTGGCCATCCTTTCCAAAACGGAACCGTCGGAAGTCCGCGCCTCGTTATGCGACGAGGTAGAAGATCCGCAGGCGCGAGTGATATCCGCCAGGATTGACGGTGTGCGTGTCTACTCGGTTTACGCGCCGAACGGCCAAGCGGTGGGCTCCAGCGCTTATGAATACAAGCTGAAATGGTATAGGCGGCTGCGCGATTGTCTGAAGCGCGACGCAGCGCGCGGCGGGGCCGCCGAAAGACTAGTCGTTAGCGGCGACTTCAACGTCGCCCCGGAGGATATCGACGTGCACGATCCGGCATTATGGCATGGAGCGATCATGTGTTCCGATGGCGAACGGGCCGCGTTCCAGGACCTTTGCAGTGTCGGCCTGGTTGATACATTGCGGCTGCACCACAACGAACCGGGACTCTTTACGTGGTGGGATTATCGAATGCTCGCATTTCCGAAGAATCGCGGCCTTCGGATCGACGCCGTTCTGGCCAGCAAACCGCTGGCTGACGTTTGCGTGGACGCCGGTATTGATCGGGACGTGCGGAAGGGCAAAGAACCTTCGGATCACGCACCGATTTGGGCAGCGTTTCGAATGTAATCCACTTCGGCCGGCCGGTTGAGAAAGCGGGCCCGTTGAATAGAATGTTATCATGCCGAAGGAAGAACAAATCGCGACCGAAGGCACGGTGACGCAGCTGTTGCCGGGCACCATGTTTCGGGTGGATTTGCCCGGCCGGCGGAATGTTCTCGCGCATATCTCCGGGAAGATGCGGAAGCACTTCATCCGGATCGTTCCGGGCGATAAGGGGTCCGTGGAACTTTCGCCCTACGACCTGAACAAGGCCCGGATCATCTTCCGGGAGCAGTAGCCGTTCGCCGTCGGTGGTTTGGACAGCCGTTTCTAGCGGTTGCAACTGGTGGCAATTGAACTACCTATTCGCCCCTGCAGACTCCGCGGTTGATGACAGACACAACCCCGCGGATAGTTTGAAACGAATTAAACCCGGAGGAATCAATGGCCGAAGATAACAAAACCAATCGCACATCGGGAGTTTCCGATGCACAAGACAAACTCGAAAACAGCAAGACTCACGCACGCAAGGCGGCGGAAGAATTGAAGGGCGCTGCCGGCGCTATCGCTGGCGAATACCGCGGCAAGGCTGAACAGGCATGGGACGACGCTCGTGGCCGCGCTGAAGAGGCGTGGACCGATGCACGGGATCGTGCTCGGACGTTCCAGGAAGACGCCGAACAGTACGTCCGTGAGAACCCGACCAAAGCAGTCATCACTGCTCTGGGAATCGGCTTCGTGCTCGGAATGGTATTCCGGCGCTGATTGCCGCTCCAACTAAATGGCTTTTCAGACCCTCCACTCCCGCGACCCAGCGGGACACGGCGGGCTGATTGGTACGCTGCTGGCGCTGGTCACTGATTTCGCCTCCCTGGCGGAAAGTCGGCTGGCGCTGTTTGTGCGGGAGTCGAAGTCGGCTCTCGTACAATTAATTTTCCTGGTGGCATGTCTGCTGGCCGCTCTCCTTTGCGTTTTCCTGGGATACATTTTCCTGCTGGTCAGCGTCATTTTTGGAGTGGCGCGGTTAGTGCAAACATCCTGGATTTGGATCGCTCTGATCACTGCGGGCGCGCATTTTCTGCTCGCGATCATTGCCCTCGTCCTGGCACGGCTGAAAACGAAAAAGGCGCCTTACCCCGAACTGGCAGCAGAACTGAAAAAGGATCGTGAATGGCTAAAGAACCTCGACACGAGCAGTCGGCCGACGAGCTAAAGATCGAGATCGCACGGTCTCGTGACCGGGTGTCTCGTGATTTGCGCGTGTTCCGTCGCGAGATCGACATTCCGCGCCGGATCAAACGTTCGTTTCAGCGGCAGACCGGCGCCTGGATCACGGCTGCGGTTGTTGTCGGTGCGCTACTGATCGTGCTGCCGGCGAGGCGAAAGGTTGTCGAGGTGGAAGCCAAGCCGCGGAAGGGCAAGCAGCCGAAGCTGCTGGAGGCCGGCTTCGCGCTAGGCGCTCTGAAGTTCGCGGCAACGCTGTTGAAACCGATGATCGTCTCGTTCGTTACCAAGAAGATGCGCGGGTATACGGCCGATTCCTATTCCGAGCGGCCGCGGCCGCGGAACGTGTTTTAGGTTTACGGCGCAACTGGCGTTCGTAATCATTGTGCTCGGATGACGGACAGGTCCACCGAGCTCCCGCCTTCACATCCGCTCCCTCACGTCGACGATTACCTGTCGATCGGACAGCAGGCTGGCGCCTCCGATGTTCACCTTGGAGTAAATGCTCCTCCGCTCTGGCGGTTGAACGGCACGCTGCAACCGATTTGGCCGGACGCGCCGCCTCTGACTTCCGACGATACTGCCGCACTGGCGGAAGCATTTTTGACCGATTCTCATAAGATTCAGGTCAACGAGCGAGGAGACGCGGACTTCGCCTACGCCAATGAACATGGGCGGTTTCGCACGAGCGTAGTTAGGCAGCGCCTCGGCATCGATGTCGTTTTCCGGATTATCAACACGCGCGTGCAAACGATGGACGAGCTGCGTTTGCCGGAACACCTGAAGTTGCTGACCCGTTATCAGAACGGGCTCATTCTCGTCACCGGCTCAGTCGGTAGCGGAAAGTCCACCACGCTTGCGGCACTGGTTGAGCAGATCAACGTGGAACGCCGGGAGCACATCATCACTTTGGAAGATCCGATTGAGTATGTGTTCGAACCGAAGGGATGTCACATCACTCAGCGGGAAGTGCACACTCACACCATGTCGTTCGGCGCGGCATTGCGGGGGGCGCTGCGTGAGGACCCCGACGTCATCATGGTGGGTGAAATGCGCGACCTCGAAACCATTTCACTCGCGATTACGGCGTCGGAAACAGGTCACCTGGTGCTGGGAACACTGCATACCGGTAACGCCTCCCGAACCTTGGATCGGTTGCTCGACGTGTTCCCGGTCGATCAGCAGGAACAGATTCGCATCATGGTGAGCGAATCTCTTCGCGGCGTCATTAGCCAGCAGTTGATTCCCCACCGGGATGGCCACGGCCGTGTGCTAGCTCTGGAAACGCTGACCAACACGCCTGCGGTTGCGAATGTGATCCGGGAGGCCAAGACCTACATGCTGCCCGGTATCATCCAGACCGGGAAAAAGCAGGGCATGCAATTGATGGACGATTCGCTGGTGCAGTTGTTCAAGGCTGGGGCAATCGATGCCGAAGAGACCTACGCCCGCGCCGAACAGAAACAGGAAATGCGACAACTGCTGAAGCAGCTGTAAGCTCCAAATTCCAAGCACCAACATCCGGTGAATTCCCAAGCTCCAAGTTCCAAACAGACACGCGATCAGCGCGCGGTTGAGTGGGTGCCTGATGATTCGTTATTCTCTGGAGCTTGGATGTTGGAATTTGGAGGTTCCGTTCCATGGCCTATCTGGATCAATTCCTAAGCGTCGTCGTCGAACACGGCGGATCGGATCTTCACATTGGGGAAGGTCAGCCGCCGAAGATGCGGAAGCACGGCGATGT
>Ga0136846_1243290_pt1 | contig 10415 bp, 7 predicted proteins | sample HopSoiMetagenom2_FD_96841 | JGI IMG/M metagenome (GOLD analysis project Ga0136846, IMG submission 96841) | Grasslands soil microbial communities from Hopland, California, USA - 2 Assembly 2016 (version 4) | ecosystem: Environmental > Terrestrial > Soil > Grasslands | place: USA: Hopland... | reverse complement strand
TCCGCAGAGCTTGCCCTGCATCGCTTCGTCACGATCGTCGGCCCCGGCGGAATCGGCAAGACCTCGGTCGCACTCGCCGTCGCGCACCGCGAGCTCGAAGCCTTCGACGGCCAGGTCTGCTTCGTCGATTTCGGCGCGCTGACGGATGCCCGGCTCGTTCCCGGAACGATCAGCGCCGCTCTCGGTCTGACGGTCAATTCCGACGACGCGATGCCGGGCCTGCTGACGTTCCTGCGCAGCCGGCGGATGCTGCTGGTGTTCGACAGTTGCGAGCACATCCTGGACGAACTCGCCCCCGTCGCCGAGCGCATCGTCCAGGAGGCTCCAGAGCTGCATATTCTCGCCACCAGCCGCGAATCCTTTCGCTCCGAAGGCGAGCGCGTCCACCGGCTGTTTCCACTGGATTGCCCGCCGGAGCGAGACGGGCTCAGCATTGCCGACGTCCTTGCCTATCCCGCAAGCCAGTTGTTCGTGGAGCGTATCGCCGAGAGCCTGAGCGAATTCGAACTGAGCGAGGAGGATGCGCCCCTTGTCGCCGAGATCTGCCGACGGCTGGACGGCATCGCGCTCGCGATCGAGCTCGCGGCCGGACGCGTCAATGCCTATGGCATCGCCGGAACCGCCTCGCTGCTCGACAGCCGCTTCTCGCTGCTGTGGCGGGGACGGCGCACCGCGATCCCGCGGCACCAGACCTTGGGCGCCGCGCTCGCCTGGAGCTACGATCTGCTTCCGGCGGCCGAGAGCGCGACGCTGCGCGGATTATCGGTATTCGTCGGGCCTTTCACGCTGGAAGCCGCGCTGGCCGTCGCGTTCAGCCAGGGCATCAACGAGGCCGAGGCGGTCGAGGCGATCTCGAACCTGCTCTCGAAATCGCTGATCGCGACCTCAGCTGCGGAGCGGCGGCTGCGCTATCGCCTGCTCGACACCACCCGGGCCTTTGTCGGCGACAAGCTCGTCGAGCACGGCGAAGCCGCGCGCGTCGCACGCGCCCATGCCGGATATTTCCGCGATTTCCTGCGCGATATCGCGCTCAAATCCGCGGGCATGCAGAGCGCAGGCGGCTTCCTTCCCTATGCCGATCACCTGCCCAATGTCAGGGCCGCGCTGACCTGGAGCTTTTCGGACGGCGGCGACCGGACCATCGGCGTCGACCTGGCGGCCTCGGCGGCCCAGTTCTTCCTCGAGCTGACATTGCTGACGGAATGTTATCGCTGGACCCGGCAGGCGCTGACGTCTCTCGGCGCGGGGCCGATCGACAGCCGCCAGGAGATGACGTTGCAGGCCGCGCTCGGCGTCTCCGTGATGTTCACGCAAGGAAATACGGAAGCGGTCCGCTCCGCGTTCACACGCAGCCTCCAGCTTGCGCAGGAGCTCGAGGACATGCACTGGCAGCTCTGGCTGCTGCGCGGCCTGCACATCTACCTGACCAGGGTCGGGGATTTTCACGGCGCGCTCGGGACCGGCGAACAAGGCGAAAGTGTCGCGCGCAAGCTGAACGATTCCGCCGCCATGCTGAACGTGGAGTGGATGCTGGGCGTCGCGCATCATTTGATCGGCAACCAGGACAAGGCCGTGAAGTTCTGCGAGAGCGCGATGGCCCACAATCCCGGCACGCAGCGGCTGAACATCGGTCATCTCGGCTATGACGACCGCATCGTTGCGCTCGTTGCGCTGGCGCGCGGGCTCTGGCTCACTGGGCGGCCCGATCGGGCGATCGAGGCCGCCAGATACACGGTGCGCGAGGCCGAGCTGCTCGAGCAGCCGCTGACGCTCGGCATCTCCCTGATCTGGACCATCTACGTGTTCCTCTGGGTCGGCGACTGGGCCAATGCCGAAACCTCGATAGAGCGGCTGATCAACCATGCCGAGCGGCACTTCCTCGGCCCCTATCACGCCGTCGGCGTCGGTCAGAAAGGCGAGCTGCTGCTGCGGCGTGGCGACGTGGCCGGCGGAATCGAACATCTTCGCCGGAGCCAGGCCACGCTGTACGCCACGCGGCACCGGATCATGACGACCGTGTTCGCAACAGCGCTGGCGGAAGGCCTTGCCTCCCAGGACCAGCCCGAGGAGGCCCTGCAGACGATCAATCAGGCGATTGCCCAGATCCCGGATCACGGCGAATGCTTCGACATGCCGGAGATGCTCAGGGTCAAGGGCGAGATCCTGGCGCGATCGGGCCATGGCGCGGAGGCCGAGAATTACTTGCGGAAATCGCTCGATCTGTCGCGCCGGCAATGCGCCCTCGGCTGGGAACTGCGGGGGGCGATCAGCCTCGGCCGCATCTGGCGTCGCGCCGGAAAAGCCGGCGACGCACGCGACCTGCTCGGCCCGCTCGTCGCGCAGTACCAGGAAGGCCTCCAGAGCCGCGATGTGCTTGCCGCGAGGGAGCTCCTGGCCGCGCTGAATTGAGAGTATCTTCAACGAGATACGACCGTCCCGCCGGCTCGCAACTCCTAACAACTTCTAACACGCCAAGCCGCGTGCGCCCCGCCATGGTGATGATGTTTCACGGTGGATATGGCGGGACATGGCTCTTCTTGACGACGTTATCGATGCCAGCGGCGGTTTGGCACGCTGGAGCAGCTTGAGCCGGTTTACGCTCCACCTTTCCGTCGGCGGAACTCTGTTCGCCAGCGCCGGGCATGCCAGGGAATTCAAGGATGTGACCGCGGAAGGCTCGACCCGGACGCAATCGGTCCGCTTCACCGGCATCACCGGAGGAGAGCACTCAGGCTCCTTTCAACCGGACGCGATCACGATCGAAAGCCTGGATGGCGAGGTGCTGCGGAGCTGGCGCAGCCCCGGCCTCGCGTTTCCCGAGGCCAGCTCTCCCGTGCTTGCGGACGAACTGCACCTCGTCTTCTTCTGCGGCGTCGCGATCTGGAATTATCTGACCAGCCCATTCCTCCTTGCCCATCCCGATGTCGTCACGGAGGAGCTCACGCCGTGGCGTGAGAGCACCGAGACCTGGCGGCGGCTGCGGGCGCAATTTCCCGCGCATTTGCTCACGCTCGCGCCCGAGCAGATCTTCTATTTCGACGAAAGCGCACTGCAACGGCGGACCGACCACGATCTGTTCGGGATGAAGGTCGCACATCACTCCTGGGCGCATGACAGTTTCGGCGGCATCGTGGTGCCGACGCTCCGACGTGCGCAGACGCGGCGGCCCGACGGAACCGTGATCGCCAAGCCCGTGCTGATGGACGTCGAAATATTCGACGCCGTGTTCGAGTAGGGGCGGCACGACGCCAACCAATGCAACGCATTTTAGAGAAACATGAAAACAGAACGGCGAGCTGTCGCACCGCCTGCGCTCACACAACAACTAACAGTTCCTAATCATCGCTAACGGGCGTACCGGCGCGCACACGCATACTCTCTAATCATAGCGAATGCGGAATTTGCGTGTTCGCCGGCCACAATCGGTCGCTGAGACGAGAGAGGACGAACGATGTTCACCGACTTGCAGGCCCACGCCCGGATCGATCTTCGCGCCGCCAACCCGAACCGCGAGCCGCCGCAGGTCCGCCCCAGGGTCAACGCGTTGCCGAAATGGCGGCTGCGGCGCGTCGAGCAATATGTCGCCGATCATTTCGACCGCTGCATCAGCCTGTCCGAGCTCGCCAACGTCGCCGGCCTGTCAAGAATGCACTTTGCGGCGCAATTCCGCGCCGCGACCGGTTATCGACCCCGGGAGTATCTGCTCCAACACCGGATCGAACAGGCCAAGACGCTGCTGGCAACCACCGAGCGACCGCTGGCGGAGATCGCGCTTGCGGTCGGCTTCAGCACGCAGGCGCATTTTTCAACCGTCTTCAAGCGCATCAGCGCTCAATCCCCGGCACGCTGGCGTCTCGCCAGCAAGGGCGAACGGCCGGAGGTGAAGATGCTTCCGCCGCGTCGTCCTTCTACGGACAGGGACTGGATCAGCGCAGCCGCCTAGTCAACCGGCTCGCACCCCTCCTCCTCCCGGGCCTTGCGAGCCTCTCGGGGCCGCCCCTGCACCCACACAGGGCGGCCCCTTTTTTCTAAACCGGATCGAACGCCCGGATCGGCGGCAGATTTCCGGTGAACTTCTCCACCTCGACCGTGGTCAGCTGCCCCGTGCAGCCCTGCGCAAAGGACGAGGTGCCGATGTCGCGGGTGAGCACGTTGGGATTGCCGTGAACGCAGAGTGGCGCGTCGTCCTCGGGGTCCATCGGGTCGTACCAGGCGCCGGTCGGCAGCTGCACCACACCGGGTGCGATGCCGTCGGTGACGTGGACGGCGGCGAGGCAAGCGCCGCGCTCGTTGAACAGGCGGATGATGTCGCCGTCCTTGATGCCGCGGGCATCGGCATCAACCGGGTTCATGCGCGCGACCTCGCGGCCGCGATGTTTTGCTGCCAGCGAATGGCCACCGAAATCGAGCTGGCTATGCAGGCGCGTCACCGGCTGATTGGCGACGAGGAAGCATGGCGCGCCGGGCTTGGGCATATCGGTCTTGTCGAGCCACACGGGATGGCCCGGACAATCCGCATCGCCGTGGCCCGCGATCTTCGCCGAGTAAATCTCGATGCGCCCACTCGGCGTCGGCAGCGCATGCTTGACCGGATCCTCGCGAAAACTGCGCAGCCGGCCACCGTCGTCGGGCTGCTGCGGCACGACCAGGCTGCCGCGCTGCCAGAACTCGTCGAAACTCGGGGCCTCCAGGCCGCGCGCCTCGAGCGAGGCGCGGGTCGGCTCGTAGAGATGTTTCAGCCACTCCCTCGACGTGCGGCCCTCGGTGAAGGGCTCGCGGACACCGAGACGATCGGCGAGATCGGCAAAGATCTCGTAGTCGTCGCGCGCCAGACCAAAGGGCTCGGCGATCTGGTGCATCGCGACCATGAGGGGATCGTTGCTGGAATAGCCGATGTCCTCGCGCTCGAGCGTCATGGTTGAGGGCAACACGATGTCGGCGTGCCGCGCCGTCGCCGTCCAGGCGAGCTCGTGCACGACGAAGGTGTCGAGTTGCGCAAACGCCTTGCGCAGGCGATTGATGTCCTGGTGGTGATGGAAGGGATTGCCGCCGGCCCAGTAGACCAGGCGGATGTCCGGATAGGTCCGCGTCTCGCCATTGTAGCGATAGCTGGTTCCGGGATTGAGCAGCATGTCAGCGATGCGTGCGACCGGAATGAAATCACGAACGCCGTTGCGGCCCTGCCCGAGCGTCGGCCCCGGGACGTCGTTGACGCGGCGGCCGTAATAGCCGATCGCCCCCAGCGAATAGCCGTAGCCGCCGCCGGGCAAGCCGATCTGGCCGAGGGCTGCCGCGAGCACCATGCCCATCCACACCGGCTGCTCGCCATGCTCGGCACGCTGCAGCGAATGCGAGACGGTGATGAGCGCGCGCCTTCCGGCAAGACGGCGCGCGAGCGTGCGGATCGCATCCGTATCGACGCCACAGATCGCGGCGGCCCATTCGGCGTGCTTGGGCTGGCCATCGTTCTCGCCGGTGAGATAGCGCAGGAAGACCGGCCAGCCCTCGGCGTAGCGATCGAGGAAGGCCTGGTCGTGCAGATTTTCGCTCACCAGTGTGTGAACGATGCCGAGCATCAGCGCAGTGTCGGTGCCGGGCACGCATGTCATCCATTCGGCACCGGCCTCGACCGGCAGATCTTCACGCAGCGGGCTGACCAGGATGAACTCGCAGCCGCGACGGCGGGCCGCTGCCATGGCGCCGCGCTCGACATGCTTGCTGATCGAGCCGCCGGCCACCATGGAGTTCTTCAGCGCCATGCCGCCGAAAGCCAGCACGATCTCGGTGCTATCAGCGATCTGCTCCCAGGTGACGTTGCGCTTGGTAATGTCCTCGTAGCCCGCCAAAATCTGCGGCAGCAGCACCGAGGACGCGCCCGACGAATAGGAATTCACCGACCGCACATAACCGCCCATCGCGATGTTGAGGAAGCGATGCACCTGACTCTGAGCATGATGGAAGCGGCCCGCGCTCGCCCAGCCATAGGAGCCGCCGAACACCGCGCCGGGGCCGCGGGTGTCGCGGATGCGGCCGAGCTCGTCGCCGAGAAGATCAAGCGCCTGTTCCCAGCTGACCGAGACAAATTCGTCGCGGCCCCGGCGATCGTCGGGGCCGGGCCCGCGCTCGAGCCAGCCGCGGCGAACAGCCGGCTGGGCGATGCGCGCCTGATGGCGGAGCGCACCGGGGAAATTGTCGATGATGCCGTTTGGATCGGGATCGCCCGCATAGGCCCTGACCTCGAGCCCGGCTGCGCCCTGGCGCGCCGAGAACACGCCCCAATGCGAGGTATGCGGCTTGAAGCCGTCGGACAGGTCGAGACCGGGGTCGGGGAAACCAATCGTGTCGTCCATCGTCTGATCCTTCTTCGGGCTCGGCGCGGTCCGGCCGCCCCCGTGTCAATTCCGGTGGCAGTATACCGATCCGCATCCGAATGTCGTCGGGTCGGAGCCATCGGAAACGCCGGGCTCCCACGCGCAGGACAGCCTTGGGAAGGTTCGACGGGGGATCGAAAGCGATTCCAGAATCAATTTAGCTCTTTGTTTTCAAAACTTTATTGCGCCATCCCGGGCCCCCCGCCCCGGCGAACCGCTGCAAGGCCGTCGCGGGAGTCGCGTTGATCAGAAATGTGCGATATGCCGCCCGTCCCCGCAGCAACATCGGCCTTGTCATGATCCAGCGCGTCTTGCCCTACGAAGGACTCCTCCACGAAGTGGTCGAGCATAATGGCGTGCTCTACATCGGTGGAATCGTCCCCGAAGACACGAGCCTCGATATGTCGGGCCAAGCCAAGGACGTGCTCGGACAGCTGTCGCGCCTGCTCGAGACTCTCGGATCAGATCCTGCCAGCGTCCTGCAGGTGACCATCTACATGACCGATCTGAAGGAGAAGGCGCAATTCAACGCGGCCTGGAAGGCGCACTTCGCAGCAGCGCATCTGCCGGCGCGTGCCGCGATCGGCGTGGCCGATTTGGGTCCGGGCGTCAAACTCGAGATGACTGCCATCGCGGCCCGAACGAGTTAGGCGGCGTCAGCGCCGCTACGACGCCAGGAACGCATCGATGCGCCTGCACGCCTCGCCCTCCGCCGAGACGTCGGCCGCAATCCGCTCATAGAGACCGGCCGCGCCCTTGTAGATCAGCGCTTCCGGGAACTCCTCGCCGATGAACTCGGAGATCGCGTGCATCTCCTCGACCCAGCGATAGGCTTTCGGGTACATGTCCGGCAGCGTCTTGGCGAAGCGGGCCAACAATTGCGGCTGGCTTGCCGCCAATTCGGCCTTCAGTGCGGCGCCTGCTCCCGCACGTTCGGCAGCAAGCACCATCGCGGTCGCGATCGCCACCAGCCCCTTGGTAATTCCGGCGTAGGACAGTTTCAACGCCGAGGCCGCACCGATCGGACCGTTGACGATGCGGACGTCGAGGCCGTACCTGCTCAACTCCTTGAGTTCCGGCGCAGCATCGCCCGAAAAATAAAACGCGGGTCCCGGATCGTCGCCTTTCGGCGGAAAGCCAATGATCGCCCCGTCAACGAGGCGCGCGCCGGTGCGGCGGAACAGGCGGTCGATACCTGTCATGGCCGAGACGCCGACCGCGTTGCAATCGACGAAGAGCGGCGCCCGGCTGGCGCGCCCAAGTCGTGCGGCGAAGCGCTCGGCAAGCGCATTCGCCTCGCTCGGCGGCACAATCGAGAGGATCACGCCGGCTTCCTCGACCAGGCGCTGATCGTCGGCGTGCTGCATGCCCGCCGCCTCCGCCCGCGCCTTGCTGTTGGCGCCGCGGCCCTCGAGCGACGTGAGCACCTTCAAGCCCTGCCGGGTCAGGCGCGCCGCGATGGCGCTCCCCATTGCACCAGGTGCGATGATCGCAATCGTCGGTGTCATGCGTGCTCTCCTTTTCGTGGCTGGACTCAACGCCAGGCGACTGCCTGGACGACAATGGAAATGCTGACGGCCGACAGCGTCGTCGCCAGCGCGAACGAGCGCGCGGCGTCCTCGGCATGCCGACCAAATTGCACCGCCAGGACATAGACGTTGATGCCGGGTGGCAGCGCCGCGGTCACCGTCGCGATCAGGATCTGCTCCTTGGGCAAACCCATCGCTTGCGCAATCGACCAGATCAGCAGCGGATGAATGACGAGCTTGAGCACGACTGAGGCGACCGGCGCCGCGAAACTGGTCGGCAGCGGCACGCGCGCCACGGTCGCCCCCAGCGCAATCAACGACAATGCCGGTGCTGCGGCCGCAAGCATTCCGATGAATTGATCGATCGGCTCCGGAACGGCGAGCCCGGTCCGGCGCCAGACCAGGCCGGCGGCCAGAGCGATCGTCATCGGGTTGCTGATCGCCGAGACCAGCGCCTTCGAGCCGCCACCCGCACCGCCGCCGAACGCGAGCAACAACGTCGCAAGCGGAATCAGGACGAGCGTGTGAATGGCGATAATCTGGCTCAGCAGCGCAACGCCCTGATTCCCGAGCAGCGCCTGCGCAATCGGAACGCCGATCAGCGAGGAGTTCGAATAGATCACGCCCATCCCGAACACGACGCATTCCGCAAGGCTCAGACCGAGCGCGAAGCGTCCGTAAGCGAAGGCGACCACGACCAGCGCCGCACAGCCCAGCAAATAGATCAGCGCTATCTCGCCGTCGCCGGACGCCTGCGCGCCGGCCGCAAGCGAACGAAACAACAGCGCCGGGATCGCGAAGCAGGCGACCAGCTTCAAGAGCCCGCCATTGGCCTCGGCCGTGAGCAGCCCGGTCCGGGCGGCGGCAAAGCCGAGAGCGAGCAGTGCGAAAATCGGCGCGAGGACGGTCAAGGTCATCAGGTCTCTCAACGAATTTGCACTGTCGGAATTGCGCCGGCCCGGCCCGGCGCAATGCTGATCACGCGGCCACGCGCATCAACGGAGCCCGCCGCTCGGTGATATCGGAGGGATCGGTCTGCACCGCCACGCCGTGGCGATCCAGCATGTCCGCAGCGACTGTGCACAGCTCGACATTGTTGGTCGGCCTGATCTTGCCGTCATCGCCGAGCAGGAACGGAGTGTCCTCCATCCCGACGCGCACGACATCCACCTCGCTGTCATCCTGCGCCGCATAGCCGATCACCCTGCGCACGGCGTCGAGCGGACGTCCGGCCAACGGCCCAACGTCCATCACCCGAACCTCGCGCGCGGCGTGATGCGGCAAGATCGCAGCCCCGACGGTGATCGAGACCTTCCGTTTGCGCACGCCCTCGGGCGTATCGCGCTCGAGCGATTTGGCCATGGCGACGACGGACCGGAATTGATCGTAGGTTTCCGGGAACGGCAGCTTCGGCGAGAAACCGAACAGCAGGGTCACGTTGAGCTGGTCGGCTCCGGCCAGCCTGATGTCATGCCGCGCGATCGCCATGCGCGACATCGCGTAGCTCCTGATCGTCTGGACCCATTCGATCTCGTCGAGCAGATGCAGCCGCCTGCGCGCCGCGACCGCTTGTCCGTAGGCGGTAAGCTGGACCGCGGGCGACGACCGGCCGTAATTGTTGCCGTTGGCTGTCGAGTTGGTGTTCATCTTCACCTCCTCCTGACGGGTCGAGGGCTGATAGCGCTCGACCTCGCGCAGGAAGAGATCGCTGTCGACGAGCTCACGTGTCAGCGGACCGATGCGATCCTCCAGGTCGCAGACGATCTGCAGCTCGATGGCGGCCTGCATCGTGATGAAATGTGCGCCGCCCGCGCCGAGCGGCAGACCGGCGTGACTGACCCGCTCCCACTCGCCATGCGCGCCGATCCGCTGGATCACCTCCCGGCCGTTCCGGCTGGCGCCGAAGCTGATCAGCATGTCGGGCGACAGGCGCTGCACCAGCAGGCTGACCCTGCGATAAATGTCGTTGTCCGTGGTCTGTTCGCGGGTCAACGGATTGCGGCCATGATAGTGATAGTAGCGGCAGCCGAGCCTGGTCAGCTCCTCCACCTCTCGCGCGATCTCCTCCTCGGTGACGGCGATGTCGACGCCAGTGCAGATGCGGTCGAGCACGGCATCGCCGGATAGATGGTGATTCAGAGGCGTATATTTCGCACCGGTCGAGCAGCATCCAAGTATCAGGGTCTTCGGCATTCTCGTCCTCTTGCTTGTTGGAAAGGGAATCTGGTCGTTGCTCGATCCGGCTTCAGGCAAAGGGGTGGCGCGTCCGGCGCAGGGATATGCGCCGGCTGTGCGTTCGATCGGTCTTGGAGGTGCGTTACTTCAGGCTGTCCAGGTAGCTCACGACGTCCTTGCTCTCCTCGGGCGTGGCGAGCCCCCCGAAAGGCATGCGATTGCCGGGAACGACATCCTGCGGATCGGACAGGTATCGCGCCAGCGTCTCTTCGCTCCAAATGATCCCGCTACGCTGCATCGCGCGCGAGTAGCGGAAGTTCTGCATCTGGCCGGCCTTGCG
>Ga0136846_1243044_pt1 | contig 10415 bp, 11 predicted proteins | sample HopSoiMetagenom2_FD_96841 | JGI IMG/M metagenome (GOLD analysis project Ga0136846, IMG submission 96841) | Grasslands soil microbial communities from Hopland, California, USA - 2 Assembly 2016 (version 4) | ecosystem: Environmental > Terrestrial > Soil > Grasslands | place: USA: Hopland... | reverse complement strand
GAAGAGCCCCTCGGCTTCTTCACCCCTTGGCGGCTGTCCGGCCTCTTGTCCGGATACCTACCGACTGACACACGACCACAGGCACGTGCGAAATTGGGCAAGAGCGCACATAAGCGTTTTGACTCTGCTTCGCAACAATTTTTTTAGGCTGAGAACAGAATTGCCTAACATCTGCTTGCGCAGTGTTGCGCGAGCGACGCGGAAGATGAACGCGCGTTAAGTTTTCGGTGCAGCGCGCGTCTCTCGCGCGCGAGGAGGCGTCAGCCGCGCTTGGTGAAGGGCTCGACGCGCTGAGCTGCGCGGATGAAGGCGGTCATCACGAGCACGCCGAGCGCGAACAGCACGGCCTGCAGGATATGCGTGCCTTGTTCGCCGAGCCCGAACAGGATCGCGAGCGCCCAGCCGCCGGCAAAGGCGGCGCCAAACACCTCGGCGCCGATCAGGATGGCGGCGCTGATGACGGTGATGACGCTGGGCCAGACGATCTGGCGGGAGGACGAGGAAGGCGCGTTCATGGGGCTCAGGGGTCCGTGTCTTCGAGGGCCGCAATCTCTCCGAAAAGGCGGGCAGGAGCAAGGCCAAATGGCCCAAAAAAGCCCGATCGCATGCTATAGCTGGCCGCAACAATCGAGCCTCAAAAACCGGACTTGCGATGTCAGAACCCCGCCAAACTACGGACTCCGAGACCAACCCGCTGCTGCAGGCCTGGGTGACGCCGTTCGCGACCCCGCCGTTCGACGAGATCCGGCCGGAGCACTTCCTCCCGGCGTTCGAGCAGGCCTTCGCCGACCACTCCGCGGAGATCGCCGCGATCACCAACGATCCGGCGGCGCCCGACTTCGCCAACACCATCACGGCGCTGGAGCGCTCGGGCAAGCTGCTGAGCAAGGTCGCGGCGGTCTTCTACGATCTCGTCTCGGCGCATTCCAACCCGGCCATCCTGGAGATCGACAAGGAGGTTTCCTTGCGGATGGCGCGGCACTGGAATCCGATCACGATGAACGCCGTGCTGTTTGGCCGCATCGCCCATCTGCACGAGAACCGCGCGGCGCTCGGTCTCGACCCGGAGCAGCTCCGCCTGCTGGAGCGCACCTATACCCGCTTCCATCGCTCCGGCGCCGGCCTTTCCGACGAGGCCAAGACGCGCATGGCCGAGATCAACGAGAGCCTCGCCCAGCTCGGCACCGGTTTCAGCCATCATCTGCTCGGCGACGAGCAGGAATGGTTCATGGAGCTCGGAGAGGCCGACCGCCAGGGCCTGCCGGAGAGCTTCGTCGCCAGCGCCAAGGCTGCGGCAGAACAGCGCGGCATGGAAGGCAAGGCCATCGTCACGCTGTCGCGCTCCTCGGTCGAACAGTTCCTGAAGAGCTCGGCGCGGCGCGACCTGCGCGAGAAGGTCTACAAGGCCTTCACCGCGCGCGGCGACAATGGCAACGCCAACGACAACAACGCGACCATCGTCGAGATCCTGAAGCTGCGCGAGGAGAGCGCGAACCTGCTGGGCTATCCGACCTACGCCGCCTACCGGCTCGAGGATTCCATGGCCAAGACGCCGGACGCGGTGCGCGGCCTGCTGGAGCGGGTCTGGAAGCCGGCGCGCGCCCGGGCGCTCGCCGACCGCGACGAGATGCAGGGGCTGATCACGGAAGAGGGCGGCAATTTCAAGCTCGCTCCGTGGGACTGGCGCTTCTACGCCGAAAAGCTGCGCCTGCAGCGCGCCAATTTCGACGACGCTGCGATCAAGCCGTATCTTTCGCTCGACCACATGATCGCCGCCGCCTTCGACTGCGCCACACGGCTGTTCGGCGTCACCTTCCAGGAGCGCAAGGATGTCCCGGTCTGGCATCCGGACGTCCGGGTCTGGGAGATGAAGGGCCGGGACGGCAAGCACAAGGCGCTGTTCTACGGCGATTACTTCGCCCGGCCCTCGAAGCGCTCCGGCGCCTGGATGACCTCGCTGCGCGACCAGCAGAAGCTCGACGGCGAGGTCGCACCGCTGGTGCTCAACATCTGCAACTTCTCCAAGGGCGCGGATGGGGAACCCTCGCTGCTGTCGCCCGACGACGCCCGGACCCTGTTCCATGAGTTCGGCCACGGCCTGCACGGCATGCTGTCCAACGTGACCTATCCCTCGCTGTCGGGCACGTCAGTGTTCACTGACTTCGTCGAGCTGCCGTCGCAGCTCTATGAGCATTGGCAGGAGCGGCCCGAGGTGCTGCAGCAATTCGCCCGCCACTACCAGACCGGCGAGCCCTTGCCCGACGACCTGCTGCAACGCTTCCTCGCCGCGCGAAAATTCAACCAGGGCTTTGCCACGGTCGAGTTCGTCTCCTCGGCGCTGGTCGACCTCGAATTCCATACCCAGCCGGCCGCGGCGGCCAGCGACGTGCGGGCCTTCGAGAGACGCGAGCTGGAGAAGATCGGCATGCCCGAGGAGATCGCGCTGCGTCACCGTCCCACGCAGTTCGGCCACATCTTCACCGGCGACCATTACGCCGCCGGCTATTACAGCTACATGTGGTCGGAGGTGATGGACGCCGACGCCTTCGGCGCGTTCGAGGAAGCTGGCGACATCTTCGATCCCGCCGTCGCCAAACGCCTGCACGACGACATCTATTCGAGCGGCGGATCGGTCGACCCGGAAGCCGCCTACGAGGCCTTCCGCGGCCGCCCGCCGGAGCCCGACGCTCTGCTCCGCCGCCGCGGCCTGCTCGACGCCCCGAAAGCGGCCTGATGGGCATGCGAGCCCTGCTCGGACTGCTGGTCGCCGTCGCCCTGTCGCTCGCAGCAGGCGCTGCGAGCGCGCATCCGCATGTCTGGATCACCGCGACCAGCGAGCTGCTCTATGCCGCTGACGGCACCATCACCGGCGTGCGCCACGCCTGGACGTTTGACGACATGTTCTCGGCCTATGCGGTGCAGGGGCTCGAGAGCAAGACCAAGGGCGCTTACACCCGCGAGGAGCTGGGGCCGCTGGCGCAGACCAATGTCGAGTCGCTGAAGGAGTATGCGTACTTCACCTTCGCGCGAGCCGACGGCAAGAAGGAGCGATTCCAGGAGCCGGTCGACTACTTCCTCGACTACAAGGATACGGTGCTGACCCTGCACTTCACGCTGCCGCTGAAGAACCCGGTCAAGCCGAAGCAACTGATGCTGGAAGTGTTCGACCGTTCCTTCTTCATCGACTTCCAGATGGCCAAGGACAACCCGGTCAAGCTGGTCGGCGCGCCCGCCGGCTGTCAGATGAAGCTCGATCGGCCCAGCGACGGCACGGCGACCGCGCAGAAGCTCAACGAGCAGACTTTCATGAGCGGCGAGAACACCAATTTCGGCATGATGTTCGCCAACAAGATCACGGTGGATTGCCCTTGAAGCCGCCACTCTTCCCGCTTGCCCGCGGGCTTCTCGCCTGCGCCACCATTATTGCCGTGCTGGGCGTGGCCGATGCCGCGCTGCATGATCTCGTCGCACAAAATCCGTTCGGCGCACCGCGGCCGGCCCAGGCGGCCGAGCCAGAGGCCGGCGGCCTGATCGGCTGGCTGTTGGCAAAGCAGTCGGAATTCTATCGCCAGATGTCGGCGACCATCCGCGCCGCGAAAACCGACGGCTCCGCGGTATGGACGCTGCTCTTCATCTCTTTTGCCTATGGCATCTTCCACGCCGCCGGCCCGGGCCACGGCAAGGCGGTGATCGCCTCCTATCTCGTCGCCAACCGCGAGACCGCGCGGCGTGGCATCGCGCTGTCCTTTGCCTCGGCGCTGATGCAGTCGCTGGTGGCGATCCTGATCGTCGGCATCTCGGCCTGGGTGCTGAATGCGACCGCCAAGACCATGTGCAAGGCGGAGGGGGTGATCGAGATCGCGAGCTACGCCTTGATCGCGCTGTTCGGGCTGCGGCTGGTCTGGGTCAAGGGCCGCACCTTCGTCCGCGCGCTCCAGGCGGTTCAGCCGGTGCCGGCGATCGCGGGCGTGCCGCATCACGATGATCACGACCATCACCACCATCATGATCACGCCCACGCCGATCACGATCACGGGCATGATCACGTCCATGACGAGCATTGCGGCCATTCCCATGGTCCCACGCCGAGCGAGCTGGCCGGCCCCGGCGGCTGGGGGCGCGGTTTTGCCGCGATCCTGACCGTCGGCATCCGCCCCTGCTCGGGTGCGATCCTGGTGCTGGTGTTCGCGCTCGCCCAGGGCCTGTTCTGGGCCGGCATCGCCGCGACCTTCCTGATGGGGCTCGGCACCGCGATCACGGTCGCGGCCATTGCCGTCGTCGCCGTCTCCGCCAAGGGCGTCGCCGCCCGTCTGAGCGCAGGGCGCGACGGCGGTGGCGCGCTGTTCATGCGCGGCATCGAGTTCGGCGCCGCAGCCCTCGTGCTGCTGTTCGGCGCCGGCCTGCTGCTCGGCTACATCGCGGCCGAACGGACGACGTGTTTTTGAGCGGAGCGTCTGCGATTTGTGGCGCCCGCCGAGAATGACGGTGGTGCGCCTTGCTCCGTCATTGCGAGCGTAGCGAAGCAATCCAGAATCCCTCCGCGGCGGCAGCCTGGATTGCTTCGTCGCAAGGGCTCCTCGCAATGACGAGCTCGAACCAGTCTCGTAGCCTCACACCGGCAAGAACCGCTTCAACATCGGCATGAAGAAGATCCCGAGATTGATCGCAAAGCCGATGCTCCAGAGGATCGAGCGCAGCGTCGGGCGGTTGCCGAGATAGGTCAGCACATAGGCGATCCGCACGATCAGGAACAGCACCGCGAGCTCGTCGATCAGCCGCTGCGGCGAGTCCCGGAATTGGGCCAGCAGCACCGCGAAGGCGAAGAACGGAAAGGTCTCGATGCCGTTCTGGTGGGCGCCGAGTGCGCGCTGCGCGATGGCGTCTTCATAGAAGGCGGGATCCCGCGGCCGGGAATTGTCGAAGCCGCGAAACCTGATCCATTTGATCGAGACGATCGTCAGCAGATAGAGCAGCAGCGCGCCGAAAACGCACCATTCCGCCAGCGTCATGGTTCCTCTCCCCACCGGGCTGCGACCCTACCGAAGGCGGCCCAATCTTGACAAGTTCAGTCCGACGCGCGAACCCACAGCTGTCATGACCAATGTCGTCCCCCTCGAGGCCACGAAGCCGGCCACCCAGCCCCGCGCGCAGCGCGTCGGCGTGCTCCTGGTCAATCTCGGCACGCCCGACACGGCCGATGCGGCGGGCGTCCGGGTCTATCTCAAGGAATTCCTGTCGGACGCCCGGGTTATCGAGGATCAGGGCCTGATCTGGCAGCTCGTCCTGAACGGGATCATCCTGCGGACCCGGCCCCGCACCAAGGCGCGCGACTATCTGAAGATCTGGAACACCGAGAGGAACGAGTCGCCGCTCAAGACCATCACGCGCTCGCAGGCTGACAAGCTCGCCGCCGCGCTGTCGGATCGCGATCACGTCGTGGTGGACTGGGCGATGCGCTACGGCAATCCCTCGATCAAGTCGGGCATCGACGCGCTGATCGCGAAGGGATGCGAGCGCATCCTCGCCGTGCCCCTCTATCCGCAATATTCCGCCCCGACCTCGGCGACCGTCTGCGACGAAGTGTTCCGCGTGCTCTCCCTGCTGCGCAACCAGCCGACGCTGCGGGTGACGCCGCCTTATTACCAGGACGAGGCCTATATCGAGGCGCTCGCCACCTCGATCGAGACGCACCTCGCCACGCTGTCGTTCAAGCCGGAGCTGATCGTGGCGTCCTTCCACGGCATGCCGAAATCCTATGTCGACAAGGGCGATCCCTATCAGGGCCAATGCGTCGCCACGACGGAGGCGCTGCGCCGCCGGCTCGGGATGGACGAGACGAAGCTGCTGCTGACCTTCCAGTCCCGCTTCGGCAACGCCGAGTGGCTCCAGCCCTACACCGACAAGACCATGGAGCGTCTGGCGAAAGAGGGCGTGCGCCGCATCGCGGTGGTGACGCCGGGCTTTTCCGCCGATTGCCTGGAGACGCTGGAGGAGATCGCGCAGGAGAATGCCGAGATCTTCAAGCACAATGGTGGCGAACAGTTTTCCGCGATCCCCTGCCTCAACGACAGCGAACCCGGCATGGACGTGATCCGCACCCTGGTGCTGCGCGAGCTTCAGGGCTGGATCTGATGGACCCCCGATGAATCGCCGCGAATGCCTGGCGCTTCTTGGGATCATTGCCGCGCTGCCGGCCCCAGTGCTGGCGCAGCAGCCGACGCGCCGGCTCGGCGTGCTCTCGGTCACGGCCGCCGACGATGCGATCGGACAGACGCGCAGCGCCATCCTGGTCGAGGCGCTCGCAGCCCTGAGCTGGAAGGAGAACGGCAACCTCAGGATCGACTGGCGCAGCGGCGCCGGCGACCGGGTGCGGATTTCAGGGCTGGCCGATGAGCTGATCGCGCTCAAGCCCGACATCCTGCTCGCGGTCGGCACGCCCTCGGTCGAAGAGCTGCGCCGGCGCACCGCGACGATCCCGATCGTGTTCGCCGTGGTCACCGATCCCGTCAGCCAGGGCTTTGTCGAAACCCTCGCCCATCCCGGCGGCAACATCACCGGCTTCACCGATTACGACGGTCCGCTGGCCGGCAAATGGCTGGAGATGCTGAGCCAGATCACGCCGAAAGTGTCCCGCGTCATCGTCGTCTACAATCCCGCCACCGCACCGTTCGGACCCCTCATGCTGCGCACCATCGAGGACGCCGCGCGGACGCTTGACGTGACGGTCGAGCCCGCGCCGGTCCATGACGCAGCCGACATCGCCGCGCTGGCCTCGCGGAAAGACGGCGGCTTCCTGATCCTGCCGGACTTCTTCACCATGGCCAACCGCGCCGATCTGCTCGCGGCGATCAGCGAGGCGCGCGTGCCCGCGGTGTTCTGGAGCCGCAGCTTCGTCGAGGAGGGCGGGCTGATGTCCTATAGCACCGACAGCGCCGAGCAGCTCCGCCGCGCCGCAGACTATGTCGATCGCATCCTGAAGGGCGCGCGGCCTGCCGACCTGCCGGTCCAGAACCCCACCAAGTTCGAGCTCACGGTCAACCTCAAGACGGCCAAGGCGCTTGGCGTCACGCTTCCGCCGGGCTTGCTCGCAATCGCGAACGAGGTCATCGAATGAATTCGGCTGTGGCGGACGACATCTCCGGATTCGTTAACTTTCGCCGCTAGGTTTGCGCCCGCACGTTTCAAGAGCCTTTCGGAAATACATATCGTGACCGTTCCCTCCAGGCGCGTCTTGTGCAGAATCGTGCTGATACCGACGTGAATCGCGACCGCTGAACCGGTAGGGTCGCGATCCCGACCAATGACAGCGCGGGAGAGGCTTTTCCTGCCTTGGAGGATATATGAGCGGTTTCGACATTTTCGCGATTGTTCTGGTTTTGCTCGTCATCGTCACGCTGGTTGCCGGCGTGAAGACGGTGCCGCAGGGCTATGACTGGACCATCGAGCGGTTCGGCAAGTACACCCAGACGCTGAGCCCCGGGCTCAATCTGATCGTGCCCTATTTCGATCGCGTCGGGCGCAAGATCAACATGATGGAGCAGGTGATCGACATTCCCGAGCAGGAGGTGATCACCAAGGACAACGCCACCGTGACGGTGGACGGCGTCGCCTTCTATCAGGTGTTCGACGCCGCGAAGGCGAGCTACGAGGTCTCCAACCTGACCCAGGCCATCACCGTGCTGACCATGACCAACATCCGTTCGGTGATGGGCGCGATGGATCTCGATCAGGTGCTGTCGCACCGCGACGAGATCAACGAGCGCCTGTTGCGCGTGGTCGATGCCGCGGTCTCGCCATGGGGCCTGAAGGTCAACCGCATCGAGATCAAGGACATCGTGCCGCCCGCCGATCTCGTCGAAGCCATGGGCCGGCAGATGAAGGCCGAGCGCGTCAAGCGCGCCGACATTCTGGCCGCCGAAGGCCAGCGCCAGTCCGAGATCCTGCGCGCGGAAGGCGCCAAGCAGGGCCAGATCCTCCAGGCCGAAGGCCGCAAGGAAGCTGCATTCCGCGACGCCGAAGCCCGAGAGCGGTCCGCGGAAGCCGAGGCCAAGGCAACCCAGATGGTCAGTGAAGCCATCGCCAAGGGCGACGTTGCGGCGCTGAACTATTTCATCGCCGACAAATACATCAAGGCATTCGGCCAGTTCGCGGACTCGCCGAACCAGAAGATCATCATGCTGCCGGTCGAAGCCACCAGCATGCTGGGCTCGCTCGCCGGCATCGGCGAGATCGCCAAGGCGACGTTCGGCGAGAGCGCGGCGTCCGCCGCTGCCGCCGCTCGACGCGGCTCGGTGCCGACCACCGGCAGCACGCCGCCCGCGGTGCCGCCAAGGCAGGGGTAAAGCGCATGCCCCGGAAAAGTGGGCACCGGTTTTCCGACAAGGGCATGGGCAAAATCAAAGAGGTCGTGTCATGACCGACATGTTCGTATCGCTCGGCACCTGGAACTGGCTGATCTTCGGATTCGTCCTGATGGCGCTGGAGGTGCTGGCTCCGGGCGTGTTCCTGTTCTGGCTCGGGCTCGCCGCGCTGCTGGTCGGGCTGATCTCGTTCGCAGCAGCGATATCCTGGCAGATCCAGCTCGTGATGTTCGCGATCTTCGCCGCCGCCGCCGTGCCGGTCTGGCGCCGGCTGGCCCGGCCGAAGCCGGATGCAAGTGCCGCCAGCCCCTTCCTGAACAAGCGCGCGGATGCGCTGCTTGGCCGCGAGTTCACGCTGGAGAAGCCGATCGTCGACGGCACCGGCACCATGCGCATTGGCGACACGGTCTGGCGCGTCGCCGGCCCGGATACGCCGGCCGGGACACGGGTGAAGGTGGTGCAGGTAGACGGCGCGAATCTGACGGTCGCGGCGGCGTAGCTGTTGCCTCCCCGTCATTGCGAGCGAAGCGAAGCAATCCAGACTGCCTCTGCGGAAAGATTCTGGATTGCTTCGCTGCGCTCGCAATGACGACCTTGTTGGGGCGGCATCGCCAGACTTAGGCGCCGCTCTTGCTGCGCCACCTCTCCGCAAACCGGTGCAGCGGCATGAACGTCTCGCACAGGTCCCGCCCCAGCGCCGTCAGCCTGTAACCTCCGGCTTCGCCGAGTTCCACGAACCCAGCCTCGCGCAGCTCGCTCAGGCGCGCTTGCAGCACGGTGGGCGAGGCCTCGTCGCACGCGGTGCGCAATGCGCGGGAGGTGAGGGATTGTCCGCGCAGCTCCCACAATATCCGCAAGGCCCAGCGCCGTCCGAGCAGATCGAGCAGTGCCATGACCGGCCGCCCGGTGCGCGAGCCGCGGACGCTGGGTGTGGTCGAGCCGGTCTGTTTCGCCATCGTCGGCCCTCTTGCGTCTTGCTACAGATAGTGTAGCGTATTGCTACGTTAAATGTAGCAAGGAAGACGGCCAATGTCCCAGGGCTCACCGCGCATCGCACCGCTCGCGCCGCCTTATCCCCCGGAGATCCAGGCCCAGTTCGACCGCATCATGCGCGGCGCGCCGCCGTTGGTGCTGTTCCGGGTGATGGCGGGCCACAGCCGCGCCTGGGACAAGTTCCGGGCCGGCGGGCTGCTCGATCCCGGGCCGCTGTCGTTGCGTGAGCGCGAGATCGTGATCGACCGCACCTGTGCGCTGAACCATTGCGAATACGAGTGGGGTGTGCATGTCGCGCTCTTCGCCGGACCGGCGAAGCTCACCGAAGCCGAAGTGCGCGCCACCACGCAGGGCAATGCGACCTCGCCGTGCTGGTCACCGGCGGAGCAGGCGCTGGTCGCAGCCGCCGACGCGCTGCATCACCGCGCGACCTTCACCGACGCCGAATTCGCCGCGCTCGCGGCGCATTACGACGAGGCGCAGATTCTGGAGATCATGCTGCTGTGCGGCTTCTACCGCACGGTGTCGTATCTGGCGAACGGGCTGCGACTGCCGCTGGAGGACAAGGCGGCAAGATTTCCGGCGCCGCTCTAACCGCCGTCATTGCGAGCGTAGCGAAGCAATCCAGAGTCTCTCCGCTGAGGCAGTCTGGATTGCTTTGCTACGCTCGCAATGTCGAGAAAGAGCGCGCCCTACGCCACGCCCGCGCGCAGCAGATCGTGCAGGTGCACGATGCCGACCACCTTGCCCGCCTCGGTCACCACCAGCGTCGTGATCTTGCGGGTGTTCAGCACCTCGATCATTTCGGTGGCGAGCATCGACGGCGGCACGGTCTTGGGCTGCCTGGTCATGATGTCGTCGACCGACACCGTCAGCAAATCAGGCCGCATGTGGCGGCGCAGATCGCCGTCCGTGATGATGCCGACGGCCTCGTTGGCGTCGTTGACGATGCAGACGCAGCCGAGCCCCTTGGCGGACATCTCCATCACCGCGTCCGACATCTTGGTGCCCAGAGGCTTGAGCGGGATCTCCGCGCCGGTGCGCATGTAGTCGCGGACGAAT
>Ga0136846_1218450_pt1 | contig 10416 bp, 12 predicted proteins | sample HopSoiMetagenom2_FD_96841 | JGI IMG/M metagenome (GOLD analysis project Ga0136846, IMG submission 96841) | Grasslands soil microbial communities from Hopland, California, USA - 2 Assembly 2016 (version 4) | ecosystem: Environmental > Terrestrial > Soil > Grasslands | place: USA: Hopland... | reverse complement strand
TTGACAAACCCCTAACCTGATCCTACTCTGAAAAGAGCCTTCTTTTCTTGCCTGCTACTGGCTGCGGCTCTAACCAGCCGCGCTCATTTTTAAGATACACCGAGGTTGCAACAGCCTGATAAAAGGTGGATGGCTGAACAATAGTCTTCATCATCCCCGCCCGGTACTATTACCTTTGTAGCATATGAATGTTGTTATTACCGGAGCTTCACGCGGATTAGGCTGGGCAATCGCCAAAAAATTTGCAGGCGAAGGACATCAATTGTTCCTATCGTCGAGGGATAAACGAAGATTGGAACAGGCTGCTGACGAAATCATGAGGTTGCATCCGGGGGTGAAAGTAAAATATAAGGCGGCTGATATTTCATTGAAAGAAGAAGCGCTGGCATTGGGCGATTGGCTTCTGCAACAGGAGATATCGCCCGATGTATTGGTGAATAATGCAGGGAGTTTTATTCCCGGAAGCGTGCATGATGAAGAAGAGGGCGTACTTGAAAAAATGATAGCGGTGAATTTGTATAGTGCCTATTATCTTACAAGACAACTTCTGCCATCAATGATGCAGAAAAAATCCGGGCACATCTTTAACCTCTGTTCAATCGCTTCACTAAAAGCATATGAAAACGGTGGCGCATATAGCATCAGTAAATTTGCTTTATTGGGGTTTACTAAGAATCTACGGGAAGAGTTGAAGTCGTTCAACATAAAAGTGACCGCCATTCTTCCCGGCGCTGTTTATACGGATTCGTGGGCTGGTTCAGGTGTTTCCCAAGACCGAATCATGCAGCCTGCTGATATTGCAGAGTTAGTCTATGCATGTAGCCTTCTTTCGCCGCAGGCTTGCGTTGAAGAAATAGTTGTGAGACCGCAACTCGGTGATTTATGATGGCTTTTTAACTGCCTTTTATATAACTCTTGCCTGATGCCGTTGATTCCGGTTTAAATTTGTATTTGTTTCTGACCACATGGCAAACAATCACAGGCATAAGATTTCATCGAGGCTGTTAATGCGTTTCATCGCTGTTTCAATTTTATTTTTGATTCAATCTTCAGTGGTTGCCCAGGTGAAGTTTTATACGCGGGTAGACCAGCCGGTAGTGGGCCGCAATCAGCCAGTGGAATTACAATACATTGTTGAGAATGCGAATTCTGTTGAAGATTTCAGGCCACCGGATTTTCGGGATTTTAAGTTGATCCAGGGGCCCATCCAATCTTCGGGTATGTCCATTGTGAATGGAAATAGTACTCAATACAAATCACTCGTATACCTCTTGCAGCCTAAAAATGCCGGAAAGCTGCGGATCAAGGGAGCTACCGCGAAGGTGAATGGCAAACAAATGCGTTCGAATAACGTGGTGGTGCAGGTAACAAACCAGAATCCGGTTCCCAGTCAAAACACAGGACCGGCGATAGATTTTAGTTTCCCCGGTGATAGGGCTGAGGTGGAGCCTCAATTTTATTTGAAGCCGGGTGAGAATATGATTGAGAAGATCAAACAAAACCTGTTCGTGAAGGTGGAGGTGAGTAAAGTTAGTTGTTTTGTAAATGAACCGGTTGTTGCCACTTATAAATTGTATAGCAGGCTGAGGTCAGAATCTCGGGTAGTGAAGCGGCCTTCTTACAACGGCTTTAGTGTATATGATATGATAGAACCCGATGGTTCAGTGCGAACAACAGAAGTTCTAAATGGAAAGGAATATAATGTTCACCTCATCCGCCAGTCGCAACTATTCCCATTGCAGGCTGGCACCTATACTCTCGATCCAATTGAAGTGGAGAATGTTGTCAGCTTCGTCAAGACAGATGCGGAAGACGCAAATTCATTTGATGAAATTTTCAACCCTCGTGGCGACATAGTTGAGCAAACAGTTAACCTGAGTAGCAAACCGGTGACAATTAAAGTAATGCCATTACCATTGGATAAGCAACCCGCCGACTTTGATGGGGCCGTAGGTAATTTTCATGTCACTTCATCATTATCAAAGGACTCTGTCCATGCTGGCGAAATGGCAAGTCTAACGGTAAGGGTGAAGGGAAAAGGGAATCTCCAGATCATTAATGCACCATGAATTGCATGGCCCAAGGATGTGGAAGGATATGATCCAAAAACTGAGGAACAGATCAATCCTGAGACCGTGCCGTTGAGTGGAGAAAAAATATATCGTTTTCCGATCACCGCAAAACGAGAAGGAGAATTTTTAATTGAACCAATTCATTTCTCCTTCTTCGATCCCACTTCGCAATCGTACAAAACTGATAGCACGCAGCCAATCATGTTCCATGCACTTGCAGCGTTGCCGGGACAACGAAAAGCAATTCCGTTTATCAAACCATTGAAGACAACTTTCCAGGATAAGTTGATTCTCCTTATTGCCTTTGCAATTGTTCTCCTAATGACCGGAATATGGGTAGTTCTTTCCTTCAGAGCGAACAAAAGAAAAAGGAAAAATGAAGAGGCATTGGCTCAAAGAGAAAAGGAGAAGTTAGCTGCCCGCCCTGACCCGCTGGAGAAAGCAAGGCAGTTATTATCGACCGGCGATCAAATTGGATTCTTAAAAGAAATCGAAAATGCTATTTGGAAGGAAGCGGGTCACCAACTCCAAATTCCATCTACCTCACTAAACCAGGCAAAGGTTATGGACGAATTACGGTCAAGAGGTGCCAGCGATTCGGCTGCCCTTTTCCGTGAGTTAGTGAATAATTTTGAAACGACTCTTTATATTCCGGGCGCCTCTTCGGCCAACCTGCAGGATATATTGGAGATGGGAAATATCTTCATTCAGCAATTGGGTTCTCTAAAAGCGTGAGATCATTTTAACCATTCGGCGATCGACTTGTTTCCAATCACTACATCAGTGACCGCGGCGTCTCCGTTCAGGACTTTAATCAGCGCATACGTATGCATTGATGAATCCCGGAGGGAAGAACTATATAGTGCTTCAGCCCTGGGCGCTTTGTATTCGTTCATGTAAAAGCCGTTGAATGGATATTTAAACCGATACGTTTTTGCAGAACTGCCGGTAGTTTCCGTAATGTAAGTCAGTATCGCCTCAACATAGTCCGCGTTATTTGCAGGCGGCGTCCTTGACACGCTTTTGATAAAGGCAAAGCCTTTGCCATTTATACCTAATTGGACGTATACTTTCTCATCATTTTTGAATTGAACAGAAGAAGTTGAAGTAAACGTATCTAATTTAAAATCCAGGCTGATGTACCTGCCCATAAATGGACTGGAGGGATCGATGGGTTGGGTTTCAAATTTATATTCCCTACCAGCCACGATTACTCTTTCTTTCCGCCAAATAATTTTGAAAGGCACAGACCACTGTATCAGCACTAACAAGGCGAATAATGGAAGAATGAATCTTTTCATGATTGCGTTTTTTGGGAAAGCAACTTTTTGCGCTTAATGATGATGAGATTCGCTGCAAATATGCCGATGCCGGTAAGAAGAAAGATGATTCCTCTCCATATAAAAGGAATCGAATCATCAAAGAACCTGAATACTGCAAGGATAGTCACTATCAATAATCCGAAGTTTAATATTCCCAGATGAGAACGAATACTGCCTTTCCTGATATAATACAAGGCGAGCGAGAGCACCCAAAAATTTACAACCAATACGCCGGCTGTTGGAAAATGATAAAAAGCGACCAGGGCCAATGCGAAGAAGTAGGCGGAAAATGGAACGGGGTCGGCCGCTTCTGTACCGACTTCCTTAAATCTCTTGAAGAGCAGGTATCCGATCAATAAAAAGATAATCACCGTTAAGTATGGCAGGGGTCTGCTGAATGTGACAAGCCAGGGATTATCATATGGCGGCGATTCCCATAACCAATCAAAACTCCAGGTGATGAGGATGAACAGGATCCCGGTCAACCCTACTGAAAAAAGCGAATTGCCGAGAACTCTGCTTGTCTGCTGTACGATCAACGTTCCAATCAAATAATACAAACAAAACAATCCAAGGTAACCGGCAAAAAGAACATGATAATCTCCAAAGGATTTCGCCAAGGTCCCAAAGGAAATGGCAAATGAAAGCGCCAGGAACCAATTGAAAAAACGCATTGCATTACCTGATGGCTTTGACTTTAATACACGTATGTAAGCAGGAGCAAGAAGCAAGAGTAAGATGAAATACCAATAAGGGACGTGGTTTCCATATCCATATCCTTCAACACAAGCATACCAGGTTATGCCGCCAATATATAGCAGCGTAACAACGAATGATGAAAAGAAGTAAACGAGTGGGATGGCCAGGAACATCCATGTCAACAGGAATTGGGATAAGGTTCCGCTGATGTGATAAATTTGGCTGACCAGGGAAATACATGCGCCCACGCTAAAAAACAGGAGTGTAGCCGCGGATTCTTTCCAGCCAATGTTTTGCTTTTTCCTGAGAAGAACAAAAAAGCAGAGTGCCTGGGATAGTATAAGGGGTAAAAAAGCAAAAGCGGTTTTAATTCCCCGACCAAATTGATCCCAATTATGAGCAATCACCAGGATAATTCCTAAAGCCACCAGGATGGAACCAAGGATGCTTAAAATGATCGGGAAGCTGTTGTTCTCCGTTTTCTTTGATTGATAAAAAGCATGAATGTCATCGGCGGTTTGCTGTGAAATGACATTGGCTTTTACCAATTCCTGCAATTCTTTTAGAAAAGAAGCATTCATAATGGGAATTTGGCGCAACGGTTCAAAAAATATTATTCAGTGTATTTATATCCTACGCCCCTGACGGAATGGAAATATCGGGGATTCCTGCTGTCGTCTTCGAAATACTTGCGGAAGTTAAGAATGAAATTGTCAATGGTGCGGGTAGTGGGATACACATTATATCCCCATACAGTTTGTAAAATTTTCTCCCTCGGCACCACTTCGTTTTTATTTTCTATCAGGAGTTTTAGCAGCATGGATTCTTTTTTGCTTAGCTGAACTTTTTCTCCTGTTTTAGTCATGGCCTCTTGTGCCTTGAAATCAATTACGCTGTTTCCGAATGAATATGTGTCGCCAATTGATTCCTTATCCTGCAGCTTTTTATTTTTCTCAATTAATTTTTGCACGCGCAGCAATAGCTCTTCGAGGTTGAAGGGTTTAGTCAAATAATCATCGGCGCCTTTCTTTAATCCCAATACCCTGTCGGCCCCGGAATTCTTTGCACTGAGAATCAAAATTGGAATTTCATTATTCTGCAGCCGGATCGTTTCGATCACAGTAATGCCATCCACCTCGGGTAACATAATGTCCAGGATGATAAGGTCGAAATATTCCTGTTCCACTGTCTTCAGAGCCTGTGACCCATCATAAGCAGAGGATACGGAGTAGCCTTCCAGTTCAAGGTTTAAGCGAAGCGCTTCATGGAAGTTTTCTTCGTCTTCTACAATTAATATGGATGCCTTCTTGTCCGCCATGAGCAATCAATTCAGATAATCCGGAAAGGTGATGGTAAAAGTACTACCTGTTGGTGAGTTGTTGGATACCTCAATGCTTGCGTTATGATCATCTGCAATTTTCTTGCATAGATAAAGCCCGAGCCCGGTTCCCTTCGTGGTTCGCGTTTCTTCATTCCCTATGCGGTAAAATTTTCCGAAGATCCTTTTCTTTTCTTGATTGGGTATGCCGATTCCATTGTCCGCGATAGTTAACTTTGCCTGCTTGCCATCCCGGCTAAGTTCCGTATGAATCAATCCGCCCTTGGCGGAATACTTCATCGCATTCTCAAGAAGGTTGTTGATCAGGATCTGTAACAATAATGAATCGCCGGTTATATCAATATCAAGATCTATCTTTTCTTGCCACCGCATATCCGGAAACCGCCGACGAAAGTCGTCCACGCAACTGGCAGTGAGTAATGAGAGATCGAGTTCTTCTTCTGCGCGGTTATACCGGCCGCCTTCCAATTGCGAAGAAACAAGAATGTTATTCGTTAGGCTATTGAGTCGCTCGGTTTCCTGCAAGGTCATCGCAATGAGCTTTTGTTGCTTTGCCTCATCAAGTTTATGTTTTTGAAGCGTTTCCAGGTTGAGTTTGGAAACTGCAATAGGCGTTTTTAGTTCATGCGTAATCGCCATCATGAAATTTCTCTCCTGTTGCTGCAACCTCACCTGCTTACGTACCGAACGATATACGAAGGATGCGCCAAGCAAAGAAAGTAGCAGGAAGGTTATTCCTTCGCCTATATATTTGGCGTGTGCGCGGTTCTTCTCGTTTTCGATCTCTTTCGCCTTTGCCGTGTATGTCGCCGGGTCATTGGCATTTGTTTCCTTGAGCAGTTCGAGTTTGAGTGTAGCCATTTCATCACTCTGGTGTTGAAGTGATACAAACCACCATATTAACGCGGCTACAATGTAAAGTAGGAGGAAGATGTAGGCAACCGTAGCTGTGGCAAGATGTTTTTTCCTGCTGGCCTTCATTATATTTCTCTATGGAGCTTTTTCAATTCTAAGGCCGATATTCATGGCATGGGCTAATGGATCTTCCCGCATGATCTGTTGAATCGCATATTCATATTTGCCGGGTTTCCTAAATTTTGTTTGCGGTTGTATCAGTATGCGGTGTTCAAAAATATCGTCCATGCCAGAACCCAACCAGCCTTTGTCGTTAGTGGCCAGCAAAAGATCATACTGACCGGTTTTCCAATTGGTGGATCCTGGTTCTTTCACAGCAGCCTTTACCCAGAGGTTATTATAATTGTATGCATTCGTATGCCGGAACACTATAAACACATTATATGCTGATGTGGTATCATTAAGTTCAAACTCGATCCTGGGTTGAAAGGCTGTTTCCCATTTATAACCGGGAATCACCACATCTTTTTCGAAAACACCATTTCGGCTGCATCCGGGAAGAGTGATGATCACGATCAATATAAAAAAGGGAGCAAAGGTTTTCATTTACTTAGTGTATTCGTTAACGGTATAGGAAGGACATTGGTATTCACCAGGTCAAACAGCCTGAGGTTCCTTCATCACAAAACGTTTAATATTTGTTCTTTGGCTTTCTCTAATTCGTCTTTCATGAGTACCACGTATTTCTGTATTTCCGAATCATATGCCTTTGCGCCTGTGGTGTTGATCTCGCGGCCGATTTCCTGCAGAATGAACGACAGCTTCTTCCCTTTGCCTTCGTCACCCTCTTTAAGCACAACACGGAAGTAGTCGCAGTGATTCTTTAACCTGACTTGTTCTTCGCTGATATCGATTTTTTCAATATAGTAGATCAATTCCTGTTCAAGGCGGTTGGGATCGTAATTTTCTTTGCCAACATGTTCATCCAGGACCTTCTTTAATCCTTCCTTGATTTTTTGTTTCCGCAAAGGTTCCAACTTAATAATCTCTTCTTGCTGCTTGAGGATATTGGTTACGCGTTCAAGCAAGTCGTTTGCTAAAGCTTTTCCCTCGTCCACCCTGTGAATATTAAGGTCCTCGATCGCCGCATCCAAAACTCCTTCAAAGATGTCCCATTCGGTATCCGTCAGCGTATCGCCGGTAGGTGTGATCACTTCTGGCAATTTTAGGATGTTGCTAAGAATGGTGCTACTGTCAAGATTCAATTCAGTTGCCAGTTCCGCCAGTGGTTCATAATATGCTTTCGCAAGTGAAGTGTTAATGGAGACTGGTTTTGCGCTTCCCGTTTGTTTGAGACTGATAGTGCAGTCGAGTGTTCCTCTTCCCAGCTTTTTTGAAAGGATACTTCTTATGTCAAATTCATATGGCTTCAAAAAGGCAGGCAGCTTTAATAGAAGTTCGAATTGTTTTCCATTGAGTGATTTAATATCGATTAAGAAAGTTTTATCGCCTACCATTTGTTCCGCTCTTCCAAAGCCAGTCATGGATTTCAACATAGTGAATGATTTGCTGCAAAGTAAATGGAAATCACGCAGACTAGTGGTTCGTCCAGTTCGGGAGCTTCTTAAGGAAAGAATTTGGGCAAAGAAAAATCCCGCTGGAAAGCGGGATTATTATATGGATGGGTTAGTAAGTACCGGGAAATAAAATTTCCCTCCACAATATTAAAAATAATTTCTGCTAACAAAAAACTATTTGTAAGGAATTTTATTCACATTTTTCTTTTTCGTGTTAATAAGCGACACCCATTTTTCGGTTCTATCTTCTGGTTGACGATCAAATCTGCGGAATTCCGCAATTTCTTTTCGAATGGCTGTTTTTTGAATTCTCTGAAATATTGATCCGCACTGCATTCTATCAAGTCGTCTTTTTTTATGCATTCCCTGCTTAATCTCTAAGCTTACTTTTGTCAAAATCGTCACTATGCAATTTCCTTCACCCGTTGCCATTACTTGGATTGGCGAATTCATCGGCGCAAAGATCATTGGTGATAGAAACGGTCATGCCACAGGCATTAATGAGATACACAAAGTGGAACCCGGGGACCTTGTCTTTGTTGATCATCCGAAATATTACGATAAGTGCATTCATTCGGCCGCAACCTATATCATCATTAATAAGGAAGCGAACTGCCCTCCGGGAAAAGCGTTGCTGGTAGTAGACGAACCATTTGAAGCGTATCAAAAAATTGTTAGCCATTTCAGGCCCTTTGAGGCGGCAGTGAAGTTGGTCAGCGATTCTTCCAAAATCGGAAAGGATACTGTTGTATTTCCGGGTGCCTTTGTTGGGCACCATGTGGTGATTGGTTCCAATTGCATCGTCCATCCCAATGTTACCATCCTTGATCATTGTGTTATCGGTAACAACGTAATCATCCAGGCAGGCACGGTGATAGGGTCCGACGCTTTTTATTACAATACGAAAAAGAATCGTCCAACATGGTATAAAAAAATGTTGAGTAGCGGTCGCGTGGTCATTGACGATAATGTTGAGATTGGTGCCGGATGCACGATTGACCGTGGGGTAAGTCATGATACTCGAATTGGACAAGGAACAAAGATTGATAACATGGTTCATATTGGTCATGACACAGTGATTGGAAAGAATTGTTTATTCGCCGCCCAGGTGGGAATTGCCGGAGCGACCACCATTGAAGATGGAGTAACACTTTGGGGACAGGTAGGTGTGAGTAAAACTTTAACCATCGGTTCTAATGCAACTGTATTAGCACAGAGTGGTGTCGGTAATTCCATTGAAGGCAATAAGGTTTATTTCGGTTCCCCTGTGGAGGACGCACTCGTGAAGAAGAAGGAGCTGATTTGGGTGAAACGAATTCCAGAGATCTGGGAAAAACTCAGAAATCTTACTTCATAATACTCATGGGAGAGGGGTCTTACTTAAACACCGTAAGTCGATTTCAACTCCCTGCAATATTCTTTAATACTCTCTTCGATTGGCCGGTAAGCAAAGGCAGGAAAAAATTTCTTCAACTTCGAATTGTTGAATTCAACCTTTGCCCGGCCTGTAATGGCCGTTTCTTTTGTTAGCATCGGTTCTTTATGGCTCATCATGGATTTAAGCCATTCCAGTCTCCATACAACTCCTGCCAGGAATGCATTTACTTTTTTATGAGGCGGCCGTTTTCCGAACTCTCCAGCCATCAGGCCGAAGATGTCTTTGTATTTCCGATTCTCTGCACTAAGAATGAATCGTTCACTGCTGACGCTTGAATTCATTAACATGATCATCGCTCTTACCACATCACGTACATCTACGAAACCACTCATTCCCTCAGTGTACCATGGAAATTCATCATAAGCGCTCTTGAATAATTTTGAAGAACCGGTTTCCCAATCGGCAACGCCGAGAATCAGCGAGGGATTTACAATAACACCCTGGAGGCCTTCACCTATCCCGCGCCACACTTCCAATTCCGACAAATACTTTGATTGTCCATAATTTGAATTACTGGTTTCCGGTGTCCAAAACATTGTTTCATCTATCGGGGTAGTTTCCCGTAATCTTCCCATGGCAGAAACTGAACTTACGTGGACGATTTTTTGCACACCCGCTTCCACCGCCGCATTCACAACATTTGCTGTTCCTTCAATATTCGTTTTGAATAGCTGCTTTTTTCTCGCGGGATTAAAAGTAACTACAGCGGCGCAATGATAGACTTGTTGAATCCCCAGGACCGCGTCTGAAAGAGAATCGACGTCAAGTATATCGGCCTGCACCCAATCGATTTTTTCAATTTCTTTTATGCTTAGATGCGTGGGAATTGCCTTTCGATACAACGCTCTTACGGGTTGATCTTCCCTAAGTAGTTCTCTCAGCAGGTAAGTACCAACTAGACCTGAACCTCCGGTGACAAGTATCTGTGGTGTTAACGGGATAGCGTGTTTTTTGACGAAGATAAAGGATAGTGGTTACTGGTTACCCGATACTAGAGATTGGCTAAAATTCGAATTATTATTGACCCAAAAAAAACGAATTAACTGATATGCGTCTTCAACTTTGCTTGCCTATTGCCAGTTGCCGCTCCATTTTGAACTTTCTGGATTCAGGA
>Ga0136846_1211827_pt1 | contig 10419 bp, 11 predicted proteins | sample HopSoiMetagenom2_FD_96841 | JGI IMG/M metagenome (GOLD analysis project Ga0136846, IMG submission 96841) | Grasslands soil microbial communities from Hopland, California, USA - 2 Assembly 2016 (version 4) | ecosystem: Environmental > Terrestrial > Soil > Grasslands | place: USA: Hopland... | reverse complement strand
TCGCCTCGCACATGGGGCATGGAGGCGAAGGCGCCCAGGCCCCCCTGCCGGCGCCCAAGACGTCACGGTATGGGCCCCGCTGGGGTGCCGTTCGCTTTCGGTGGTCAAGATCATCCTGACCCACCCCGAGGACTGGGGTCCGGTCACGTGAGCATCCACGTTTCCGGGTGCCTCGGCGATGATCCGTTGCGTCCGCTTGATCTGGTGATCCGACACCACGAGCTCCAGGTTGTACGCCGGGTGCAGGCGCGGAGTGTTCATAGGTCGTTCCCCGCGTACGAGAGGTTGAAGCTCTTGTTGGTCAGCGGGAAGTCCGGGACGATCGTGTCCTGAAGAGCGAGGGGCAGCGCCGGCCAGTTGAGGAACGACGGGTCGACGATCTTTAGTCGGCTGAGTCGCTTGCCGGGGTCGACCTCGACGCGGTGGGTGATGGTCCCGCGCCAGCCTTCGACCAGCCCGACGCCGGAGGAAACCTGGGGCATCCAGGTGGGTTTGCTGGTCGTGCTCTCGCCGGGAGCCAGGACGCCGAGGAGCTCGCCGAGCATGGTGATCGAGGCCTGCACCTCCTCGGCGCGGACCAGAAACCGGGCCATGACGTCTCCGCCGGTTTGGGTGACCACCCGGAGCCCTGAGGTCGCGTCACTGAAGGGGTGGTCGTGTCGGGCGTCCAGAGCGATCCCGCTGGCCCGGGCTGCGTAGCCGACCACCCCCAAGCCGCGGACCTGGGCGGGGTTCAGCACCGCGGTGCCGGTGAACCGGTCGTTGACGACGCTGTGGCGCAGGGCGAGGTCGACGATCTCGCCGATGTCGGCGGCGACTTCCCGGAGCTCTTGTCCGGTGGGCATGGCGCGCAGCCGCGTGCCGCCGGCGAAGACGGCGCCGCGGAGCAGCCGGTGACCGGTGACCTTGGCGTTGAGCCGGAGCAGCCGTTCCCGGACCCGGAGTGCGTGGGTATTGAGCAGTCCCTGGCCGGCGTCGTTGCACAGGGCTCCGAGGTCGGTGACGTGGTTGTAGAGCCGCTCCAACTCTAGGAGTGCGACCCGGCTGGTGTTCGACTGGTGCGGCACCGGCCAGTCGAGCGCCTCCTCGACGGCCAGGCAGAACGCCACCGTGTGACCGACGGCGGTGTCCCCGGAGATCCGTTCGACGAGGGGTACCACGTCGGCCAGCAGTCGGCCCTCGGCGAGCTTCTCGATCCCTCGATGGACGAACCAGAGCCGAGCCTTGAGCTTGAGGATGGTCTCGCCGACCACGGAGAGGCGGAAGTGCCCAGGTTCGATCAGGCCGGCGTGGATCGGCCCGACGGGGATCTCGTAGACACCCGGACCCTCCACGGTGAGGAACGGGTAGGGCTCCTCCGGTGACCCGAATGGTGGGGGTGGCCCGGCGTCGGCGCGCATCGGATACCAGCCCTGAGGCCAGTGTTGATGCCGCACCAGCCGTTGGGGCAGGGGATGGTCGAGGGGGGTGATGCCGTAGAGGTCTCGCATCTCACGCTCGAACCGCCCGGCGGGGAAGGAGATGGCCGCGAGGCTGGGGATGGCGGGCGCCTCGGAGTCGGTGCACAAGACCAGCTCGACCCGGCGGTCCGGCCGCGCCGCCACGAACAGGTAGACGACGCGATACCGATCGCCATCTTCGTGCGCGGCAATCAGCGCCAGCCGGAAGTCGTCTGCAAGGAGCGTCTCCGCTCGTGACCGGAGGTCTTCTGCCGTGACCTCGACCTGGCGACGGTTCTGATAGTGCCGGTTCTCCGTGGCGGGCGCGGTCACGGGGTGCCGCCGATCAGGCTGGCGGAACGAAGCAGCTGGTCCAGCGGCCAGGCGACCACACCAAGGACGATCAGTGCCATCAGGCCGACCAGCAGCGGCGCGGGCGAGCCCACTGCGGCGGTGTCACCGGGGCCGGACGCTTCAGAGCCGAGGATCATCGGGACGAGGTGGACCGTGATGGAGACGAAGACCACGAGCAGGAGGGTCAGGGCCACCGCGATCACCCACGCGAACCCGGCGTCGGCGGTGGCTCGCGCGAGACCGAGCTCGCTTGCGAAGAGGCTGAAAGGCGGCAGGCCGAGGAGGGCCAGGAATCCGGTACCGAAGGCGCCTGCGAGCACTGGCCGTCGGGCGAGCAGCCCGCGGACCTCGGCGATCTGGGTGGTGCGCTCTGAGACGAGTACCTGCCCGGCGCCGCAGAACAGCACGGCCTTGCCGAGGCCGTGGCCGAGAATGTGCAGCAGGCCGGCGGCGATCGCGAGGGGCGTGCCGATGGCCAGGCCGATGACGACCAGCCCCATGTGCTCGATGCTCGAATAGGCGAGCAGCCGCTTGTAGTCGCGCTGGGCGATGATCAGGGAGGTCGCCAGCGCGAGCGACGTCAGGGCCATCGCCAGCAGGAGGGTCCGTACGAACGAAGGATCCAGACTGCCGGCGGCGATCACCCGGTAGCGGATCAGGGCGTAGACGGCGACGGGGAGAAGGACCCCCGACATCAGCGCGGACACCGGTGCAGGAGCCTGGCTGTGCGCGTCCGGGAGCCAGCTGTGCAGCGGGACCATCCCCCCCTTGGCGCCATAACCCAGCACCAGCAGTGCGAAGGCAATCCGCATGACGCCCGGGTCGAGCTCGTTCGCGTGCGTGGCCAACTGGTCCCAGTCCAGCGCACTGCTGGAGGGGAGGCTGCTCTGGCGCGCCGCGTAATAGACGAGGATGGTGCCGAGGTAGGCGAGCGCGATGCCGACCGAGCAGATGACCACGTACTTCCAGGTCGCCTCCACCGAGCCGCGGCTGCGCCGATGGCCGACAAGGAACGCGGTCACGATGGTGGTCGCCTCGACGGCGGCCCACAGGACCCCGAGGTTGTTGGCAAGTACGGCGAGCACCATCGCGGTCAGGAACCCGGGCACCAGCGTCGCGTAGCGACGCAGGTCGCTGTCGTCGACGTGACCGGCGGCGAGCTCGGTTTCCACGAACGCAACGCCGGCCCAGGTCGCGATCACACCCACCGACCCGATGACGATCAGCATCACGGCCGAGAGCGCGTCGATTCGCAGCACCGAACCCACGGTGAGTGCCTCGCCGTCGACCGTGAGCATTGCCGCGATGACGCCGCTGGCCAGGATGACGAAGGCAGCAACCACGGTGACCCAACCGACGGCCCGGCTCGGACGCCTGCGGGCTCGTGCGACCACAGCGGCGACCAGCGGCGCGGCCAGCGGGACAGTGATGACCAGGACGTCCATCAGTCCCTCAGCTCTCGTAGCTCGTCGAGGTCGGTGCTGCCGAAGGTCGCGCGCAGCCGGGCCGTGAGCACTTGCAGCACCAGCACCACAAGCAGCAGGTCCATCGACACCGCAAGCTCGACGACCACCGGCACCCCTGCGGTCACCAGGAACGCGGTGGCGGCGATGCCGTTGTCCAGCAGCAGGAAGCCGGCCACTTGAGACAGTGCGCGGCGGCGAGTGACCAAGAGGAAGAACCCGAGCAGCACCATCGCGATCCCAACCGGTACGGCCTGGGTGGTCGGCGTCGGATCGAGCTCGACCAGCGGCCTGCTGACGGCATAGGCCAGGAGGGTCAGCAGCGCCGCGGCGAGGAGTGAGGCCGGGACGTTGACCAGCGGCTGGGTCTCCCGGGCCGCACCGGTGTCGGCGAGGACCCGTCGCAGCACCGCGGGAAGGACGCCGCCCTTGAGGATCAGGACGCCCAGCGCCACCGCGTACAGCTCCAGGCCTCCGTCCTGGGTGCCCAGTAGCGCGGCCACCCCGGCCAGGATGACGCCCTGCGCGGTCAGCAAGCTGATCAGCGCGGAGAGCTGCCGGCGCCACAGCATCAGGACCGACGCGAGCAGCAAACCCCCACAGAGCAGGTACAGCAGTTGCGCATAGACGCTTTCAGACACGAGTTACCCTCCGCCGAGCGTCATCACGGGAGACCAGGGCCGGTCCGGGGGTTTCACTCGAGGGCCTCATGCGAGGAAGAAGGACGAGGAGACGGCCAGCACGCCGAACAGGAAGGATCCGGCGAGCAGCTCAGGAACCCGAAACAGCCGCCACTTCGCCATGAAGACCTCTGCTGCGGCCAGCACGGCCCCAAGCACGGACACCTTCGCCACGAGGCCTACCACGCCGAGCGCGAGCGCACCCGGCGCGGCCGTAGTCGCAACTCCCCAGGGTAGGAAGAGGGTGCCCCACAGACTCAGCAGGATGGCCAACCGGACGGCCGAGGCCAACTCCACCACCGCGAGGTCCCGGCCAGCGTACTCGAGGATCATCGCCTCGTGGATCATCGTCAACTCGAGATGGGTGCTCGGGTTGTCGACCGGCAACCGTCCCGCCTCGGCGACCACCACGATCCACAGGGCGACCGCCGCGAGCAGGGTCGCGGGCGACAGGATCGTGCTCGGGGCCCGCTGCCCGTGCTCGACCAGGCTCGCGAGGTTCGAGGAACCGACCCGAACCGAGAGCGCGAAACCCGCGACCAGCAGCGTCGGCTCGGCCAGAGCGGCAACCGTGACCGCCCGGCTCGACCCCATGCCACCGAACGCGGAACCGGTATCGAGCCCGGCAAGGGCCAGCGCAACCGAACCCAGCAGCAGCAGCGACACGACGGCGTACAGGTCCGCCACACCGTCCAGCGGGGACGTCGTGGCGATGAACGGCGCGGCCGCGGTGATCAGCAGCAGGGAGCTCAGCAACACGAACGGCGCCGCGGCGAAGACGATCGTCGATCCCTCCGGCGCGATCGGCTCCTTCCTCAGCTGCTTGCGCAGGTCGCGCCACGGCTGCGCCGATCCGGCCCCGGCACGACCCTCGAGCCGGGCGCGGACCTGGCGCATCAGGCCCACCAGGAACGGGGCGCCGACCACGACGACCGCCACCTGAACGACCACGGCGACAATCGCCCAGGTCGTCGCACTCACGACGTCACCCCGACCACGACCAGCACGACCAGAAGTCCCACCAGACCGTAGGCGAGGTAGCGGTGCACGCTTCCGTTCTGCAGGCGTCGGGCCACGCTGCCCCACCGGGTGGCGACCGCGAGCAGGGGCGGGTAGAGCCGGTTCTCGATCCGGTCGGATACCCGCTGGCGGTAGCGGATGCTTTCCACGAGGTAGCGCGACTCGACGTAGTGGGTGATGTCCACGTCATGCTCGGGACGGAGCACGTCGTCGAAGACGCGGGTCAGCGGTTCCGCGTACGCCGTCGCCGTGTACTGCATGCGCGGACTCAGCCTCGTACCGCCGCAGCCCCAGACCAGCGCCGCGCGACGCGGCTGTCGCCCACCGACCAGCCGCAGGAGCAAGACGACCAGCAGCGAACCCCCGGCCAGGCCAAGCGCGATCAGCAGCGGCGACATCGACCCTGCAATGGCTGACAGGTGCAGCTCGGCCGCACCGTGCACCGGCTCACGCTCGCCGATAGCCGGCATCGCGGCGAGCACCCGCTCCAGCGGACGAATCATTGCCAGCGGGGCCAGAGCGAGCACGACACACGCCACGACCGCGACGCCCATGCCCACCCGCATCGAAGGCGGCACCTCAGTCGCGGCCATCGCCTCAGCCGAGCGGGGGCGAGCCAGGAACCCCACCCCGAACGCCTTGACAAAGGTCGCAACAGCGAGGCCCGCCGTCAGCGCGACGGCGCCGACGGCCAGCGGCATGGCGATCGCCACCGCGACGCTCGGCGCACCGGCCGCTGACAGGCTGTGGATCAGCCCCTGAAGCAGCAACCACTCCGAGACGAACCCGTTGCCCGGAGGGAGTCCCGAGGCTCCGAGCGCACCGATCCCGACGAGAACCGCGGTCGTGGGCATCCGCCGCGCCAGCCCGCCCATCTGGTCCAGGTCGCGCAGTCCGGTGCTCCTCAGCACAGCGCCGGAGCCCAGGAACAAGACCGTCTTGAAAGCCGCGTGGTTCGCTGTGAGCAGGATCGCGGCGATCATCAGCAGGCCGGCCAGCTGCGGATCGCCGCCAGCGGCGAATACCCCGGCAGCGCCGACACCGACGAAGACCAGCCCCAGGTTCTCGGTAGTGGAGTACGCCAACAGCCTCTTGAAGTCCGAGGCAGCGCTGGCCTGGAGGACGCCGTAGAGCGCGGATAGGCAGCCGATAGCGAGCACCACCATCCACCACCATTGCGGGCCGCCCCCGAGCAGGACGAAGCCGATCCGCAGCACGCCGTACAGGCCCATGTTGACCATCGCCGCCGACATCAGTGCCGACACGTAGCTAGGGGCCTCGGGATGGGCACGTGGCAGCCAGACGTGCAGCGGCACCAGACCGGCCTTGGACCCGAACCCCGCGAACGCGAGCAGGAACACTGCCGACCTGGTGGCTGGCGAGATAGCGGAAGCGGCCGCCCCCATCTCGTCGAACGACTCGGTTCCGGTCGCACTCGAGAACATCACCAAGCTGAGCAGGATAGCGAGCAGACCGGCATGGGTCATCGCGGCGTACCAAGCCCCGGCTCGACCTACCTCGGGCCGCGACCGGTGCTCCGCGAGCACCAGGACCAGCGACGCCAGCGCCATCAGCTCCCACAGGAACAGGAACGTGGTCACGTTGCCGGCTGCGGGCACCGCGACCATCGCGGCCGCGAACATTGGCAGCGCCATCTGGACGGTCCTCGACGCAGGGCCGCCGGCGTACTCCTCCGTCCGCGGGTATCCGGCGCTGTAGATGCCGGTTGCGACCGCGACCCCACCCACCAGAGTCATGAAGAGTCCCGACAGCGGGTCCACCGCGAACACAGCCTCGCTCAGCGGCAACAAGTTTCGGGCTGTCACTGACCAGGATGCGCCCCCGAGGGCGCCCACCCCGGCGAGCACACCCCCGAGACCGACCACGCAAGTCAGTCCGGCCGACACTCGCGCTCGCCGCAGCGGAGACGCGAGCACGCCGACCACCAGGGAGGTGGCCGCGGCAACCGCAACGAGCAGCAGCCCGGCGCTGACCAGGCTCATTGGACCGGGCTCATCGACCACTCAGACGCCGCAGTGCGGTGATGATGGCCTCGGGCTCCGGCGGACACCCTGCGACCGTGACGTCGACCGGAATGAAGTCGCCAACGCGTCCCTGCACCCCGTAGGCCCCGGCGAAGACTCCGCAGTCGCGGGCGCAGTCGCCTAGCGCGACCACCCGCTTGGGCTCGGGCATGGCCTCGTACGCCTTCACCAACGGATCTGCCATGTTGCGGGTCACCGGTCCGGTCACCAACAACACGTCCGCGTGCCGGGGCGAGGCCACCAGCCGCACGCCGTACCTCTCGAGGTCGTAGACCGGCCCGAAGGCCGAGCCGATCTCGATCTCACAACCGTTGCAGGACCCGGCATCCACGTGCCGCACCTGGATCGAACCGCCGAAGACGTCGTCGACCCGGGCAGCGTCCGACATGTCCTCAGGAGGGTTCAAAGCCGGTTCGGTGATCAGTCCGTGACTGCGGATCATTCGGAGCAGACCTGTCATCGAGCGCCTCGGCGGACCTGGTTTCCGCGCGCGGTCCGCGCGTCGCTCTTCAAGGTCGTCAGCATGCTGGCCTGCTCGGACAGGACGCTGGTCAAGATTGATCGCGCCACCGCCATCAGCTCCGCGATCTGTGGGCTGATCAGCGAGTAGTGCACCGTCGAGCCCTCCTTGCGCGTCGCGACCAGGCCCGCCCGACGCAGCACTGCCAGCTGTTGCGACAGATTGGAGGGCTCCACCTCCATCTCCCGCAACAACTCACCTACAGAATGCTCGTCCTGGCTCAACAGCTCGAGAACCCGGATCCGCAGCGGATGGCTCAGCGTCTTGAAGAACTCCGCCTTCAGCTGGTGCAGCGGCGTGGTCATGACCCGTCTTTCGGTGGCCGCATCGTCGACGATCGCCCTTCGCTGTTCAGTCGCGGGTGACTACCGCATTAGCATTTGCAGAGGTTTGCAACTACTGTAGCAGTCAAACCCGGAGCCATGGCGACCGCTGAGTGACCATCGACAGGAGATGTGTCCATGAGCACCGCACCTCCCCCAGGAACGTCCTCGGAGCGGCCCGGCGACCCGTGGTACGTCTACGACCGCCACCAGAACCTGATGCACGTCGCGATGACCCTGGATGAAGCCGAGGCGTGGGCCATCCAACATTGGGACGTAGTAGAAGTCGCCGACCGGGAACAGGTCGAGGAGAACGACTACTGGTACCTCCTCTTCGCCGCCCCAGACGAAACGGGATCCGCCAGCCGGGACTATCACGCGCGCATCACGCGCAGAGACCAGGTGATCGCCATGGGGTTGAATCCCGACAGCCCGCCACGCTTTGCCTAGCTAGGTGAGCCCCACACCCTGCGTATTCACAGAATTGGACCATGCCCGGATGACTCCGCAGACGCCAACAACACCCCCGATCGACCAGGCGGCGCAACCGGCGGCGCCAAGGCCGCGCAAGCACCTCATGACCCCGGGAGAACCGCGCCCCGCAGCCCGACCGAATGCCATGAGTACCGAGCAGGTGCAAAGGTGGGTGGTGACTGCCCTGGCTGTGGTGCTTGTGGGGCACCTGGCCGAGGCGCTCGTCATCTTTGCTCTCATTACTCCTGCGGACCACCCCGCGTCGCGCATCGGGCTGCTCATCATCGGCGGTGTGGTGGGCCTTCTCGGGGCTGGCGGTGTCAGAGCCGTCCACCGGAGGCGCCTACTGAGTCCGTGGCTGCTCCTGGGACTGTTGCCGGCAGCGACCGGGGTCTACTTCGGCTATTGGGCATAAACCACTCCAGGGCGGGGTCCGGGCCTCGTTCACCTTCGAGCCACCCTCGATCCCAACAAGCAAGCGAGGACCCCTTATGCCGTGGTACTCAATGGAGCACCTAGGCGGCGTGTCCAGCCTGCGGCTCAAGGGAGAACCGTCGACCCGCGTCTTCCAGTGGTTGGGCGGCCTGATGGGTTACTGATATGCGGTTGCGGACATCTGGCCGTCAGTCTCGAGGAAGTCGACATCCGCAGTCCCGTGGATGCCGCCGTCGTTGTCGTTGTCACCCGACGCATCGAAGACGTCGGAGGCGAGGTGGTCTGCGTGGCACCGAAGGACGCCCACGCCCCGAAGATTCTGCGCCAGACAGGCGCCAGCAAGGTGTTCCCGTTTGCCGCGACCGTTGGGGGGGTTCCGAACTCCGGCTCCGCCATCACTCGGCTTCGCGGGTTGACCAGCCAGAAGACCTAGGGCGGTTCTGCTGGACGCCGGCAGCGAACCCGCGCCGGACGCTCGTCACTCGGAACCGCGACGACCTAGAGTGTGGGCTCATCGAAGTCTCTCAGCACTCACGATCGTCCAGTCTCGAGATTGTGCCGTCCACTCGATGGACGAAGACCTCGAACGGACCGAGTCCAGCGCCAACGACCTGGAGATGGGCGATCGCGTCTACTAGGCGCAGATGCACGTCAATCTGGGCACCACCGCGTGAGCAGGCCCACTGGCCGTCAGGCAGCTCGACGGCTCTGAGAAACCAGGGCACGCCGACAGCCTTGGCAACTGGCTCCACGAAGCACAAGGCACAAGGTCCCTTGACGATGTGTCGCCAAAGTGGCTGACGGGCTCCCGCTGGCGAGACGCACTGACCCGAGGCCTGCGGCCGCGGAGGTGAGCAGCAAGCCGCAACCGGGTTGGTGAGCCATCGTCGGTTGAGACCGGCGGGACCCACCCGAGAAGTTCACCGTGAACGTCCGAGTCAACGGGCCTGCGCTATCGACGAATCTCGACGACGGTTCGCGACTCACCAACGGGACCCCGAAACCGCGCTCAAGAGCATTCCGGCTCGACGGCACGCATGCTTCCCGAGGAAGAGGTGCCTCAACCTCTGAGCAACGCGGGAAAGTCCCCGGCCGTGTTCGTGTGGACGGATCCCGAGCCGCTGGAGCGGCGCTTGTTTGATGCCCTCCACCATTCGTCAGCGGCCGATGCTTGGGCCTGGCCGGGATTGGCCTGACAGTAGCTTGTGACGACGTTGGGTTCCGGGGGCCTGAGCTGTGAGCGCCGCGGCTTGGGTAAGGGCCGCGGTGGTGAGCTGGGGGCCATACCGGTCGATGTCCTCGGCGGCACGGTCGGTGGCGTGGGCGGGGCCGAGGTCGGCGCGCCGGACCTGACCGCGTACCTCGAGCAGTTCCGGCCCGCGACCTGACCCCGGTCATCTGCCAACGAGACGCCCCGCCGAGTGCACGCACAGGCGGGGCTTCATCCAGGGCTGCGGGCGAACCTTCAGAGCCCGAAGGCGCCGGCGTTTTTGGACGGTTTGTGGACAGTTTGGGCGCCACATTCAAATCTGAGAAGGCCCCTGCCTGGACGTTTCCCCAGGTCAGAGGCCTCTTTTTGCTCCCCCGGCTGGACTCGAACCAGCAACCCTTCGGTTAACAGCCGAATGCTCTGCCAGTTGAGCTACAGGGGATCGGGTTGCAGCGC
>Ga0136846_1210673_pt1 | contig 10419 bp, 8 predicted proteins | sample HopSoiMetagenom2_FD_96841 | JGI IMG/M metagenome (GOLD analysis project Ga0136846, IMG submission 96841) | Grasslands soil microbial communities from Hopland, California, USA - 2 Assembly 2016 (version 4) | ecosystem: Environmental > Terrestrial > Soil > Grasslands | place: USA: Hopland... | reverse complement strand
TTGGTAGGCATTCTGCCCCCCCCAAATGTTTCGTAGCGAATGATGTCTCGCGTTGTTACATCTCCGCCCCGCGATGGCCAACTGGCTGACGGTTCGCGCATCGGCGGCTGGTGGCACGACGACGCGGCGGATCCCGAGCGAATCGTCTGCGACCTGTGTCCGCGCGACTGCCATTTGCGGCCCGGCGACCGCGGTTTTTGCTTTGTTCGCGAGAACCGCGATGGCCAGATGGTTCTTTCGACCTACGGCAAAAGCACCGGTTTTTGCATTGATCCAATCGAAAAAAAGCCGCTGAATCAGTTCTTTCCCGGCACCAGCGTCTTGTCCTTCGGAACGGCGGGCTGCAATCTGGGCTGCAAGTTCTGCCAGAACTGGTCGATCAGCAAATCGAAAGAAATCGAGCAGCTTAGCGAAAATGCTTCGCCGGCCGCGGTGGCTCAGGCGGCGCTCAAGCTCGGCTCGCGGAGCGTCGCGTTCACGTACAACGATCCGGTCGTGTGGGCCGAATATGCGATCGATACTGCGAAGGCCTGCCGCGACGTCGGCGTCAAAGCGGTCGCCGTGACGGCCGGCTACATCACGCCCGACGCCCGGCCTGCGTTTTACGAGTACATGGACGCGGCGAACGTCGATCTGAAAGGCTTCACCGAGCGGTTTTACAAGCATCTCACGCTATCGCATCTCGAGCCGGTCAAGGACACGCTCCGCTGGCTGGTGCACGAATCAAATGTGTGGACAGAGATCACCAATCTCATCATTCCGCGCGAAAACGACTCGCATGATGAGCTGAAGTCGATGTGCGATTGGGTGCTCGAAGCGCTGGGCCCAAACGTGCCGGTCCACTTCACAGCCTTTCATCCTGATTTTCGCCTGCAGGATCGTGAGCGGACCCCGGCCGAGACGCTGCTCGCTGCCTACGAGATCGCCGTCCGCTGCGGACTGAATTATGCCTATGTTGGCAATATTCAGGCCCCGAAGCAGCAGACGACTTATTGCCCCGGCTGCAAGCGAGCGCTGATTGAGCGCATGGGTTATCAAATTACGCGCTACGATCTGAACGGCAATCGTTGCCGGTACTGCAGTGCGACTGTCGCCGGCCATTACGATCAGTCGCCGGGCAACTGGGGCAGTCGCCGCCAGCCGGTGCGAATCAGCGAGTTCGAAGTAAGTGCGGCCCGCGAGTATGGTATCTCTCCTGGGCCACCCGCGACGGTTTCTATTTCCAGTTCTCCAACTCCCATCACTCAGACCTCATCTTCCTCTCCTACTTCAGTGAGTCGTCCCATGTCTGTCGTCCTTGAAAATACCATGTCGTCGCCTCCTCCTGCTTCAGTGGGCAAATTGACTGCGGACCAAGAAGCGGCGATTGTCAAAAGCGCCGTTCGGGTGCTGGAAGCCGCGACGCACGGCCGCGATTTGCAGCTTACGCATGAGGATCTGGCCGGCACGGCGGACATGGCCGTTCTCGGCGCTTTCGTGAGCCTCAAGCGCAGCGGGAAGCTTCGCGGCTGCTGCGGTTTTTTAGGTCAAAGCGTGCCGCTGGCCCACGCGCTAATGCACGCCGCTCGCCGCACGGCCACTGACGATCATCGCTTTCCGCCCGTTGCTCCACGCGAGCTGCCAAACCTCGATGTCGAGGTGTGGCTGCTGTCGAATCAGCAGGTTGTTGAGGCCCGCGGCAAGGATCGCGTGAAGGCGATAGAGATCGGCAAACATGGCCTGCAAATCGCCCGCGGAAATGCGCGCGGGCTGCTTTTGCCCGGCGTGGCCACAGATAACGGCTTCAGCGCTGAGCAATTCCTCGAGCATGTTTGCCTTAAGGCGGAGCTGCCGCCAACGGCGTGGCGGGAAGACGATACGGTGTTGTGGACGTTCGAAGGGCACTCCATTCGCTCGCCGCTCAGCGACGCGATTGCAGCCATGCCGGATGCACCTTCGACTTTGCCTGTAGCCGCACAGCACCTGCCGGCGCTTGGCAATTATTGCGCGACGAACCTGCGGGCCTTTGTCACTGGGGCCACGCCGAGCTACTTCGCGTTCGGCCTGCCCGATGGCAACGTCCACGGGCTGGCGGTCAGCCTCGCGATGGCCGACGGCCGCGAGTTGATGCAGGGCAATCGCATCTCGCTGAAGGACACCATGCCCTTGCAATCGACGCTGTATGCAATGACCGAAGGACTGGCACAAGCCTTCCGCCGATTGCCGCCAGCTCAGCAGCAAGGCAATTTTCAGATCGGGCTGACGATTCTTTCGCAGCCGTCACTGCACGGCACGCTGGCCGAGCCCGATTTGCGGGGCGTCGATCCGCGGCGGCAAATGATTCTGGTCATCGATCGCAATCGCACCGGCGCACTCTATGATCCACAGCAATCAGCCGAAGCGCTCGTCGCTTCCGCAGCCAGTGAAGCGGGTATTCGCTCGCGCGAAACGGCGCAGGTCATTGCCCTGGAATGTGTGACGAACTTAGCTCGGTCGCGAATTGTTAACGTGCCGGCTGCCGCTGTCGGCAGCGAGGTTCGGCCGCCCGCCGTGGCCGGTCGCTTTTATCCGGCCGACGTAAATGAGCTGTCGAAGCTCATCGATGAATGCTTGCCAAAGAAGAAGGTCGCGGCCAAGGCCTGGCCCGCGGTGATGGTGCCGCATGCCGGCTTGATTTACTCCGGCAGCATCGCGGCTCAGACGTTGGCTCGCGTGAAATTTCCTTCGACGATCATTGTCATCGGTCCTAAGCACACGCCGCACGGTCTGGAATGGGCTGTCGCCCCACATTCCACCTGGTCGATTCCCGGCGCAACGCTGCAGAGCGATCCCGAGCTGGCCCGCAAGCTGTGCGAGGCAATTCCGGGACTGCAAATGGACGCCGCGGCTCACGCTCAGGAGCATGGCATCGAGGTAGAGTTGCCGTTCATTGCCCGCCTGGCGCCGCAATCGAAGGTCGTCGGAATTGTGATCGGTGGCGGCGATCTCGCGCGATGCCGCGAGTTCGCCGACGGACTGGCCAAGGTCGTTGGCGAGATGGATGAGCGGCCGTTGCTCGTCGTTTCCAGCGACATGAACCATTACGCCAGCGATGCCGAGACGCGGCGGCTGGACGAATTGGCCCTCGCCGTGATGGAGACGAAGGACCCCGGGGCGCTTTACCAGACGGTGACGAGCAAGCATATCAGCATGTGCGGCGTGCTGCCGGCGGTGATCGTCATGGAGACGCTCAAGAACCTGAAGAAGCTCAAAAAGATGGAGCGCGTCGCTTACGCCACCAGTGGCGATGTCAGCGGCGACAAGAGCCGCGTCGTAGGCTACGCCGGCATGCTGATCGGCGGCTAACGTATTGGGTTCTGTAGGGAACGCCCTCTGTGGCGTTCCTAAGCCGCCATTTTCGTTGCCGTGGTGTACATGCTCACGCGCTCCATCACTCGCAGCACGCGGCCGTCCGCCCCAAAAACCTTGATCTGATCTTCCTCGAAGAACCACAGGGCGTGGCCGTGGTGGGCTTCGAACCGCCGCCCGCAATAGTTACCGTCACGAATGAGCAGGGACTGGCGAGGTGCGTCCTCGTTGCTCAGGCGCAATTGCTGAAACACATCAGCGATGAGTTGTTGAACCGATGCGGCTAATTCTGCGTGGTGCATGATGGTGTTCAGGCAGTGCGCGGCCTTAATGACTTTCGTCCAGGATCGGCCCGCCGCTGACTTCTGGCGGCGCGATCAAAACAACCGGCACTACCGGCTTGTCTTAACTCGACACTTGACGCGATCAGAGCCGCTAGCACGATTTGCCAGCATCAGTAATGCAGCATGTCCGAATGCTGCATCATGATATTCAGGCTGCGCTTGGCGAGCGTGCAGCGGCCGAACAGCTTCGTTCGGTAAGCGGCGCGACGGGCAGCCGCCCGCAACTTCTCGTCTGTGCCGACATCGTCCAGAACGTATTGCAGATGGTTCAGCGCCTCGCGTGTCTTCTTCAAATGGGCCAGCGTACGGCCAAGATAGTAGTGTGCCAGCCGGCGAAGCTGCGCGGTGACATACGGCGTGCGAAACACGCAATCCAAAGCGTCGAGCGCCTCGTCATATCGTCGGTTCTTCAGGGCGAAAATGCCGAGCTGGAAGAAGTAAGCGGGGTTCGAAGCATCCTGTCCCACAACCTGCTTCATCAGCTCATAAGCCCGCTTGGCATCGTTGTGCATCTCAAACGTGGTCTTCGCTTCGATAAACAGCTTTTGGGCGGCCAGTTTTTCGGGGTGATCATGGTCAAAGGCGCCGCGGCACGCGACGCGGTCTTTGAGCGTGGGGAATTCGCCGCGGTTAAATCGGTTAACCAGAGGCAGCTCGACAAAGTCTGAGTGGCAGGCGGGCGCGGCGCCCGTTGATACCAATACGCGGTCATGCGCTGGGTCGAGCACCAGACTGCCCAGCGTTGTATGACAGCCGATCGTATTGCCCAGCCCGCGAACTTCGTTGACCTGTGGATCAATCTGATCGCCCAGAATCGAGGCCGCCTCAATGGCATCGAGCCGGCCGCGGGCGTCTTGAAGCCGTTGCTCAAGTCGCTGGGCACGACCGAACGAGTCCTCATCCACAGAAGCGTTCAGCAGCAGGTTGAGCTCTCGGAGCTCGGATGTGACGTAATAGTTTGTCTGCACATGCCAGTCGCCTTCGGCCGGTCGAATTGCGAAGTGATGGTTCGACATCTCCAGCGTGGCAACTTTGCCTTCATTGGTGCTCACGACGAGATAATTCCAGCCCGCCAGCGGCGGCAGGCGGCGAAACAGGTCCGCCGTCTCCTCAAAAGTGGTCGCCCGGCGAATGATCTGGTCAGCGGCAACCATGGCCGGAATTCCATGCAGCGCAACCTCCACGCTGGGCACCACGTGCGAAGCGAGAAAAATGCCCGCCTCGTTGTACGCTGTGATCCCCGCGTTGTGCACACCTGCGGAAACGAAGCTCATGTACCGCAATGCCGGCGCAGGCGGCTCGAAGTAAATCACCGTCGGAAAGCGGTCAAAATATCCATTCAGCGGATAGTCCAAATTGCGGCCTACGAGCAGCTCACCTTCGCCCGTCATGCTTTTCCAGGCGGCAAACGACGAACAACAAGTGGGCGGGACGATTGCCGCTTGCGGCCCGCCGGTTGGCGACCGCGTCCCTTGATATTTGGCCAGGATCAGCAGCAGCTCAGGATTGTAAATGCCCTGGATTGCGTCACTGATTGGTATGCCGGCTCCATCGCATAAAGCGATCAGCTCGTCCAGCGTCTGATCGCCGCCAAAAACTTCTGCGATGCGCCGGCTGGCCCTGGCAAACATCCGCCTCGTCAAAAATTGCTGGGCGCCAGAAAACACGCGATTTTCAAGCTTGCGCCGCGTCCAGAGCACGTTCGCAATGGCGTCGCCGACAAGCTTTGCCGACTGCGGCACGGCGCCTAATGGAATCTGGTCAGCCAGCAGCCGCCCGTGTTGAAACGCCATCTCGATATAATCGCCGCGCAGCTGCAACACATTCAAACCATGATGCCGAACAAGGCGGGCTACATGGAATGATCGACCGTTGCCCTCATGCTCTTCGACCGGCAGCTCGTACAGTTGACGATACTTGGCGCGTACCACGGCGGCCGCGTGGCGGTAGCTGGCCGGCATGGCGGCTGAGTTCTCAAACCCCGCCACAAAAGCTGGAATCGGCTTGAATTTGGCTAGCGAAGTAAGCACCCTGTCGGATCCTGCATTGGTAATTGCCCCCTCTGCTGCCATATTTTACCGGTCAAGCCTCTTCGAGCCGTCCGCATCCCTGTCAGTTCCACCTTGTAACGCCAGCCGCAATGGGGGCCAATAAAAACCAGACGCCTCACCACAAGCTTATGTCACGTCGCGGCCTGATGCCGGATGCAAATTCCTTTCCCAACTAAACGAATCGTTATCTGAATGGTCCCTAACGCAAAAAGCGGCAAAAGTGACCCACGCTGGCGACTTTTGGTCGCGGTGTGGCTCCTCAGCATTAGCTCGGCTGCACTCGCCGAGCAGCCCCGGCGGCGAGGCGAAGTTCAAGCCAATTCGATCGGCCTGAAGTTGGTGCACATTCCGGCCGGCGAGTTTTACATGGGCGCTCAGGAGTCGGCGGAAGCGCTGTGCCAGGTGTTTGCCAGCTACGACCGCAAGCCCGAAGAGTTCGGCGACGAATATCCTCGGCACAAGGTCGAGCTCACGAGACCCTTCTGGCTGGGGCAGTGTGAGGTCAGCATTGGTCAGTTCAAGAAGTTCATCGACGCGACCGGCTACATGACAACGGCCGAGACCGACGGCAAGGGTGGCTGGGGCTATGACCCAAAAACGGGTATCTGCTCCGGCCGCTTTCCGCAATTCAGTTGGCGCGACGCCGGCTTCCCACAAACCGATGATCATCCGGTTTTGAATGTGAGTTGGTACGACGCCATCGCCTTTTGCGATTGGCTCAGCCAGAAAGAGGGCCGCAAATACCGTCTGCCCACGGAAGCCGAGTGGGAATATGCTTGTCGAGCCGGCACGCAGACACGGTACTTTCACGGCAACGATCCAGCGGCGCTGCCGAAGGTCGCTCGCCTGATGAACGCGCTCACCGATAAAAAATATGCCGATGTGCAGAGCCAGGTTCATTTCCTGAAGCCCGGCGAATCGCTGACCGCGAAAGTCGGCAGCTTTGAGCCGAACCCCTGGGGCCTGTACGACATGCTCGGCAACGTTTGGGAATGGACGGGCGACTGGTACGGCGAAGATTACTACTCGCAGTCGCCGGAGAAAGACCCGCCCGGTCCCGAAGATGCCAACGTCAAAGTCCGCCGCGGCGGCGCGTGGAACACCTTTCCCCTTTATGCGCGCTGCTCGTATCGCAACTGGAACTCGCGTTCAACGCGGTGCATCAATCTGGGTTTTCGCGTTGTGCGGGAAGAATAAAGTGGGGCAGACATTCTTGTCTGCCACAAAAAGTAGGACAGACATTTCTTTCTGCCACTCGCATTTATACTGTCCCCACTCGCCCCGCACCCTTGCCAAAGATCAGGGGCTCACCAGCCTTCACTGATTGCTGCAACCTGTAGCGCGCTGACGAAAATGGCCACTCCTGAGCCGCCGAAACCAATCTGGCCTTTACCGGATTCTGCTCGACATACCAATGATTCGCAATAATTCAAGCTCGTCGCGCACGCAGTGGTCGAATGACTCATCCTGCCAAAAACGGCCGGTTTTCCCCAGCTTCCGATTGCACTGCCGCGCGGTATACCCTTTGACGCTCTTCCATGATCCGTTCTCGCGGCGTGCGACTATCGGAGCTTGAAGAAACTGCCTCGCAATAGGCAGGAGTCGGGGATATCACCCAATGAAGATGGCTCGGCATTACAACAAACGCGAGCAGGTTGTAGCGTTCACCGGCGAGGAACCACAAAGCATCGTGAACGATTTGCGCGAGCTGAGGATCCGCTAGATGCCTCACGGCCGGTTCGTGATCAAGTAGTTCATCCAGTCGCTTGAACACCAGTTTGTGCTTGCGAAGCTCGCAATCGGATGTACTGAGGTCGGCTGGTCGCGGGCGCGAGTCGAGCTCATCCCGATACGCATGCAATGCCTTTAGCCCTGCCGCGGGAATGCTGCCCGCAAGACACGTCGTGATGAAGTAGGTGGCGTCCGCTACGTCCCAATGCGGCAAACGGCGTCGGCGGAAAACGCCTTCCAAGGACATCAACTCACTCCTCGAACAAGGCAGACAAGAATGTCTGCCCACTTAGGCCAGAACCTTCTTCCGCAGCTCGCTCAGCAGCTTGATCGCGCCGCCGATCTCGGCTTTTTGGCGCTCGGGCTCTTGAGGTATTTCGCGCTCGATCGTCAGCGGGCCGTCGTAGCTGATTTCCTTAAGAGTCCGCAGGTAGTTTTCCATGCCGACGTCGCCCTCGCCTAAGGGCACCTCCTGGCCCCATTCCTTGCCCGGATTTTTGGCCCATTTGCCGTCCTTGCAATGGATGCTCTTCACATAGCGGCCGACTTTCTTCAAGGCCGCGATCGGCTCGCCTGTGCCGTACAAAATCATGTTGGCCGGGTCGAAGTTAATGAACAGGTTATTCCGCTCGACATCTTGAATGAATGCCAGCAAGTCGTCGGCCGTCTCCTGACCTGTTTCTAAGTGCAGAGCTTGCCCGTGATTTGCGCAGTGATCGCAGACGTCGCGAGCGACGTTGATAACTTCCTTGTACAGCGGCAGCGAGCGATCGTGCGGCACGAAGCCGATGTGCAGCCCCACCGCCTTGCAGCCGAGCAACTTTGCAAAGTCGGAAATCTCTTTGAGCTCCTTGGTTCGCGCCGCGCGGGTGGCTGGCGGCACCAAACCCACCGTGCGGGCCACCGTGGGGATATCGGCGTAGCTTTCGCCTTCGAAGCCCCCGAAGACGCACGTGAGCCGGATTCCGTAGCCGGACAGTCGCTTCAGAAATGCGTCGGCATTCGCCTGGGTTCGCGTGGCCTGATGCGGAGCGTGGAGCTGAATCGTTGGCACGCCCAGCTCGTGCGCCACCTCCAATTTCACGCCCAATCCGGCATCAACACTGGCAAACACTCCGATCGGCCACTGATCCATGACACGGCTCCCCGGCAATGAGCAAGAAATGGCTTACCTGTAGCAGCAACGAATGTAGCGCCGCTTCGTGCGCTCTGCAAGTTGGTTGCTTTCCACAACAATCAAGGAGAAAGGGGTCGGGAATCTTTGGCGGTACTGAATGCTCAATCCAGGAGCGCTGTTCGCCGCCAAAGACTCCCGACCCCCATCGTTCCGCTGAGATTTGATCATTCAATAGGCGTGCTGTGCGCGCATCTCATAGCCCAAGAGCTTATGCGCACGCCGGCTCGCCGGCTGGCGTTCCCTTGAGCTTGGCGAAGAACGCTTCGATCTCTTCGCCCGTCTCGGCGAAGTACTGCAGCAGATCCTGGCGAGAGAGAATTCCGATGACCTTGCCGTTGCTCATTACCGGGATCCGCCGAATGCGATGCAGCACGAAGTAGTTGGTGGCGGTGCCCAGAAGGGCATCCTCGTCAATCGTGATGACTTCGCGCGTCATGCACTCCTCGACTCGCGAGTGCTTCACCGTCGGCTCATAGAGCACTTCCAGCAGTTGATACTGCGTAATGATGCCGCACAGCCGGCCGCTGTCGTCGATCACCGGGGCGCCGCTGATGTTGTGTTTCAGCAGCAGGCGGATCGCTTCTTCCAGCGTGGCCTGCGGGCGAATCGAGAGCACGCGGCGGGTCATCGCGTCTTTGACCTGATACATCGGCGGCGGTTCCTTTGAGCAGATGCGGGAATGAACTGCGGGCACTTCCCAAACCATTGCTCGTGTAGCGCGGGGAGCAAGTTAGAAATCTCTGGTTATCGGCGCCGCCGGAATAATCGCTACCTACGGCCCACGAAGGACGTGCGATTCGCCGGCGTGTCGCCGAAAATCGGCCAAATCGCGGCGGGCTTTAGCCGCCAGCGGATTGCCGATCGCCTAGTAGGCCGCCCGCCACATTGCCAGAAAAATGGAGTACCACGGGCATTTTGCCTGTGCTGCCGCTGGCCGACACTAAACCGCTGCTGCGGCCTCGATGTGCTTCGCCAGCGCGATATCTTGATTTGGCGGCCTGGGAAGCGATTTTCTCAATGGCGGCGCAGACGACGACATCCTGATCGGCGGCACCACCGACCACGACGGCGACCCACTCGCTCTGCAGGCCATTTTTGCCGAATGGATCAGCGTCCAGCCAGCCAGCACCCGCATTAACAACCTGATCTCCGGCGGCGGGCTCAACGGCAGCTTCGTCCTCGATCCTAGCCTCACCGTGCACAGCGATCATCGATCGCCTCGTTGGCAGCGCCGGCTTCGATTGGTTTTTGGCATCTGCGGCTGATGGCGACCGCTTACACCATTTCAATCCTTCCAAAGACCGGCGCGATGATGTTTAAGCACCGCCCGTCACCCACGCCCAGTGAGGGCGTGGGTGACCCTGAACGATATGGAGTGCCACGGCTATCTTGTCCGTGCTGACCGACATTAAACCGCCGCTACTGCCTCGATGTGCTTCGCCAGCCGCTTGCGGGCGACGTGCAGCCGGCGCTTGATCGTGCCCACCGGCGCGTCGAACGCGTCCGACATCTCGACCAGCGACTGCCCGCGGACGTAGAACGCCACGAGCGTCTCCCGATCGAGCCGGCGCAGCTGCTTCAGCCCCTTGCGCACCTCCCGCGCCCGCTCGGTCGCCAGCGCGTCGCCCAACGGCGTCCGATTCTCGACGCAGACGTAGTCGAGCGCCTCGCGGTCGGTCGCATGATCGGGGGTCTTGCGCACCAGCCGATTGATCGCCATCCGGTTGGTGATCGACCGCAGCCAGCCGGCAAACGCTTCCGGCTCGCGGAGCTGGCGGATTTTTTTCAT
>Ga0136846_1243786_pt1 | contig 10420 bp, 10 predicted proteins | sample HopSoiMetagenom2_FD_96841 | JGI IMG/M metagenome (GOLD analysis project Ga0136846, IMG submission 96841) | Grasslands soil microbial communities from Hopland, California, USA - 2 Assembly 2016 (version 4) | ecosystem: Environmental > Terrestrial > Soil > Grasslands | place: USA: Hopland... | reverse complement strand
GCTCCTGCAGCGCGACCGTCGTCTTCGGCAGCTGCATCAGCGACAGCACCGCCTCCTGCATCCGCGCTCCGCCCGACGCGGTGAAGATGATGTACGGGCATTTGTCCGCAATCGCCTTGCGAACGCCCGCCACGAACGCAGCGCCGACGGCAATGCCCATCGATCCCGCCATGAAGGCGAAGTCCTGCACGCCGACGACGGCCTTGTGCCCGTCGATCTTGCCGCGCGCGTTGACCAGCGCGTCGGGCTCATGCGTCGCCGCGCGAGCCGCCTTCAGGCGCTCCGTGTAACGCTTGCTGTCCTTGAACCGCAGCGGGTCCTCACGGACCTCGGGCGACGGCAGGATCTCGTATTTCGCGGCGTCGAACAGCTGCTCGAACCGGACAGCGGGCCCGATGCGATCGTGAAAGTCGCAGCGCGGGCAGACGCTGTAATTTTCTTCCCATTCCTTGAGGAAGACCATCGTCCCGCACTTCGAACATTTGTGCCAAAGGTTCTCGGTCGTCTGGCGCTTGGGCAGGAAGGGAATCCCGCTGCGCACTCGGCTCAGCCAGCTCATTCAAATTCTCGCAGGTTCTTGGGTTTGCGTAAGTTCGGCGGCGATGTCGGCGATTGCCCGCGCCGGATCAAGGGCGCCGGTGATTGGGCGGCCGATGACGAGGATCGATGCGCCATCCTCGATTGCCTGGCGCGGCGTCACGACGCGCTTCTGGTCGGCGACGTCCGCGCCGGCCGGACGAACACCGGGGACCACGAAGAATCCGTTGGGCCAGCGCTTGCTCACCGAACCCACTTCAGCACCCGAGCAGACGATGCCGTCGATGCCAGACGCCTGGGCGAGGTCAGCAAGGCGCAGCACCTGGTCGGCAGGGCTCCCGGCCACGCCGACTTCGGCGAGGTCGGCCGCGTCCAGGCTGGTGAGAACGGTCACCGCCACCACCTTCGTCTTGGGCGATGCGGCTGCCTTGGCAGCAGCCAGCATCTCGCGCCCCCCGGCGGCGTGAACCGTCAGGATCGCGGGTTCCAGATAGGCGAGTGCCGCGACCGCCTTCGCCACCGTATTCGGGATGTCGTGAAATTTCAGGTCGAGGAAGATCGGCATCTGCCCCTCGGCAATTCGGAGCACGCCTTCCTCGCCATTGGCGCAGAAGAATTCGAGGCCGAGCTTAACGCCGCCCGCCAACCCGCGAATTGAGCGGGTAAGCGCTGCGGCGCGGTGAAGGTCAGGGGTATCGAGCGCGACGAAGATCGGGTTCATGCGGCGGGCTCGAGCTCTTCGGCGGGGGTGGGCGGAGCGGTCGTTTCGGTCCGTTGGCGCTCATAGGTCTCGAGCCGGCGCTTGGCCGTCCAAAGCCGCGCGCGATGCAGCAGCCAGGTCGGCAGCCAGCCGAGCAGGAAGACGATCAGCAGCAGCACCGGCAGCTTTATGTCGGCCTGGAGGTTCGCCCACAGGTTAACGGTAACGGGATGCCAGTTCCAGCTGGCGAAGAGCACGGCGACGACTGCCACCAGCACCCAGAATAAAGTCTTGAGGAACTGCATGGGCCAGCGTTCTCCTGGCGCGGCTCTTAAGCGAGCGGAACCGGGAAGGCCAGAAGCCCGTTCGTCGCACCGCAGAATCGCCTCGTCGCAAGCGCATCGAGAGCCAGTTGAGGCGACAGAGCCGCCGCGCCACACCGGCAGCGGGCGGGGAGAGTATCTGTTGGGAAAATCGGGTAAAATCGCGTTGGTCGCCGCGGGCCTGCTGATGGGCGCGTCCCTGCTCGCCATGCGCCCGCACGCCGCGTCCAAGGACAGCGCCGAGCCGGTCCAGACTCATGCGAAGCTGGCGGCGCTGTCGACCGAATCCCGGCGCGACGTCGATTATGCCCTGCTCGATGCCCGCCTGAAGCAGCTCATGACCAAGCCCGCGATGGTGGGACTGGCCGTCGGCGTGGTCGAGAACGGACGGATTACGTTCCTCCGCGGCTATGGCGAGACCCTCGCCGGATCAGGCGATCCCGTCACTCCCGACACCGTCTTCCGCTGGGCGTCGACCTCGAAAGGCGTCGCCGCGACAATGGTCGCGAAACTCGCCGAACAGGGCAAGATCGACCTCCACGCGCCCGTCGCCAACTACGCGCCGGACCTGAAGCTTCCCGCCGGCAACGAGTATCGGGCGAGCGTCGGCGACCTGCTGTCGCACCGGCTCGGCCTCTATCGCAACGCCTATGACAACAAGCTGGAGGAAGGGCAGGACCCGAGCATGCTGCGGTCGAGCCTGGCCCAGCTGAGCGCGGTGTGCGCCCCCGGCACCTGCTGGGATTATCAGAACGTCGCCTATGACGCGTCGAGCGAGATGGTCTCGCGCATCACCGGCCTGCCCTACGAGCAGGCGGTCGAACGCTATTTGTTCAACCCCATCGGCATGACCAGCGGCAGCGTGTCGATGACGGGGCTTCAGTCGAACAGCAGCTGGGCCAAGCCCCACAGCGCCGGCCGCCGGCCGGAGCCGATCGTGGATACCTATTACAAGGTGCCGGGCGCGGCGGGCATCAACAGCAACATCAAGGACATGGCTCTGTGGATGGAAGCGCAGATGGGCGAGATGCCCGATGTGCTCGATCCCAAGCTGCTGGACACGATCCACGCGCCCTACGTGGTCACGCCCGGCGAGCGCGGCCGGCTGCGCAAGTTCCTGGAGCGCGTGGGCACCGCCTGGTACGGCTACGGCTGGCGCAGCTACGATTATGCCGGGCACCGCATCATCGGCCACCGCGGCGGCATCAAGGGCTACCGCTCCTTCATCCTGTTCGATCCCGTCAAGAAGAGCGGCGTCGTGGCGCTATGGAACAGCGACACGTGGCAGCCGGGCGGCCTGGAGTTCGAGGTGATGGACATGCTCTACCACCTCCCGTTCCGCGACTGGCTCGAGCTCAACAAGAACGCGACCCAGTCCATCGCCGCCGCCGAGCCGGAGCAGACGGACAGCGGAGACGGCGGGGTCGGACATTGAGGCAGCGATCGTGAGGTTTCGGACACTCAGCAGATCAACCTGCCTTCTTGCAGCCGCGATTCTTTCGGTAGGTTGTCGATCGACCTCGATGTTCCGTGCACCTTTATCGGTCGAGACTTCAGTCGATAATGCAGCATCTCATCTAAGGCCCGTCGATGAGCGCACAATTCGAAGTTTAATCGTCGGTCACCAGATGCGCCTCGGCTCAGGAGTCATCGAGAATTACCGCGTTACCGGCCTCATGGAAACGGCTCTCGATCGAGTTCAGTACGCCTACGAATACAAGATTAGAGGCTCACAAGTTTGCATCACGGAGGGGCTATTCTCGACACTCTGTAGAGGTGTGTTCGTGGATGAGGCAGGACAGCACTATTTCTCTTACCAAGGAAAATTAGTTCCCTTTTCGAGCCTGTAGGCTCGCCCGGTGGTCTGGAGGCTCGGCTTAGGCTTTCCGCTCGGCTTTTGCCTTCGTCTTTTTGAGTTCTCGCTGCTGGTCGAGGTGAGCCTTGTAGCGGAAGGCCATGCCGAGGATTGAGGTGGCCATTCCCGCGATCAGCAGGGCGACGTGCCAGCGCGGGTCCTGGGGCTTGGGCCAGGCGACCGCTCCCAGCAGGAAGACGCTGCAGATCGAGACGAGGTAGCCGAGGCCTTTCCAGTCGGTCCCCGATACAGCCGGGACCGGGACGGGTTCGTGACGCATGAACTTAGGAACATCCGTCGCGGCCAATTGGTTTCGCTTCTGACATTTGAAGGAGCGTACCCATGGCCGAGTCCACCTCGCGCGACGCAATCGCGCTGTTGAAAGACGATCACCGCAAAGTCGAAGAGTTGTTCGAGCAGTTCGAGAAAGCGTCTGGCGACGGACGCAAGGAGAAGCTGGCGCAGCAGATCTGCCTCGAGCTTTCCGTCCACGCGACGATCGAAGAAGAGATTTTCTACCCGGCCTGCGAAGGCAAGGTCGAGGAAGACCTGCTGAAGGAAAGCTACGTCGAGCATGACGCCGCCAAGGTCCTGATCGCGCAAATTATCTCCGGATCCGGCGAGAATGATGAGTTCTTCGATTCCAAGGTGAAGGTGCTCCAGGAAGAAATCGAGCATCACGTCGAGGAGGAAGAGAAGCGCATGGAAGGTCTGTTCGCCCAGGCGCGCAAGGCCGGCCTCGACATGGACGCGCTCGGTGAGCAGCTTGCCGCGCGCAAGGAAGAGCTGACCGAGACGTTCAAGGCGACGGGCATTCCGAAGCCCGAGCTGAAGACGATGGACGAGGTCGCGATATAACAACCGTTGGTGTAGGGGCCTCCGTCATGGGGGCTCCTTCCATTACCGCCTTCTTCGACGAGGCGACCAACAGCGTCAGTTACCTGGTTGCGGACCTCGCGACCGGCTCTGCGGCCATCATCGACCCGGTGCTCGATTTCGACGCCGCGAGCGGCAAGGTCGCGACCCGGTCCGCCGACCGAGTCCTGGCGACGGCCGCCGAGCAGGGCCTCCAGGTCGAATGGGTGCTGGAGACCCACGTCCACGCCGATCATCTGTCGGCCGCTGCGCTGATCCGCGACAGGACCGGCGCCAAGGTCGGCATTGGCCAAGGCATTGCCGACGTGCAGGCGGTGTTCGGCCCAATGCTTGGTGCGAACGATCTCAGCGACGGCGACTTCGACAAGATGTTCGCCGACGGCGAGACGATCCCACTCGGTGAGCTGGCAATCGAGGTCATTGCCACGCCCGGTCACACGCCGGCCTGCGTCAGCTACAGGGTCGAGGACGCCGTATTCGTCGGCGATACGATGTTCATGCCCGACTACGGCACCGCGAGAACCGACTTCCCTGGAGGAAATGCCGGCCAGCTCTACCGCTCGATCCAGCGCATCCTCTCGATGCCGCGCGAGACCCGCCTCTTCATGTGCCACGACTATAAGGCCCCCGGGCGAGAGCAGTTCGCGTGGGAGACGACGGTTGGCGAGCAGCTCGACCGCAACGTCCATATCGGTGGAGGGAAGGCGGAAGACGCCTTCGTCGAGATGCGCGAGGGCCGCGACGCAACGCTCAACGTCCCGAAGCTGCTTTATCCGGCGATCCAGGTGAACATTCGGGGCGGACGCTTGCCGCCGGCCGAAGCCGACGGCTCACGTTTCCTGAGGATTCCGGTGAGCGAAGCCTAACGCAGCGACGCCATGGTCGCAGCGGCGGGCTGCTGGTCGCGGCCGTAGACGTCGTCGACGAGGGTCAGCTGGCCGTTGTCAACATGCGCCGTCAGGTAGGTGACGTACACCGGCACGGCCTTGGGCAGCAGGACCTGCTGCTCGGGCGCTGAAGAGTCGGTCGTCGGATCGCGGCCGAGCAGCCACCGGCCAAGGCGATCGGCGTCTTCCAGCCGCACGCAGCCGTTGCTGAGATCGCGGTCGTCGCTGGCGAACAGCTCCTTCTTGGGCGTGTCGTGCAGGTAGATGCCCGAATCGTTGGCGAAGCCGAACTTGATGTGGCCCATCGAATTCGCCGGGCCCGGAAGCTGGCGAACGCGGACGGTCGCTCGGCCGGCGGCGACGGCCTTCCAGTCGACTTCGTTCGGCGCGAGGAGACGCGGGTTCTCGCTGAAGTCCGACAGCACTTCGTAGCCGTGGGCCTTCAGGTAACCGGTCCCCTGGCTGACGACGTTGGCCGCGATGATCTTCTGGACGAGATCGGGCGGGACGTTCCAGTAGGGATTGAGCGTCGCATAGTGGATGACGCTGGCGATCATCGGGGTCTGGCTGGTCGGCTTGCCGACGATGACCTTCATCGAATCCGCAATCTGCCCGTCCTGCACCATGAACAGGCGGGCGCTGGCCGCATCGACGACGACGTAGCGGCCCTTGGTCGGAAAGGCGCGAGCCCGGTCGAGACTGGCGAGCAGGCGCGAGTCCGGTGTGGGCTCGCTGTAGGCCGCGTTGCGGAGCGCCGAGTAGATCGGATTGACCGTCGACACCGACCGGACGTGATCGGCCAGCGACGGCGCGGCCGCGGCCAGCGACAGGATATCGCGTGGCGACTCCGATCGGGGCGCAATCCATTGCTCGCCGTAGGTCAATCCGGCGGGTTGGCGGCGCAGCAGTTGGACATATTCGACCCAGCCGGTGGACAGGAGCTGGTCGGCCTCCATCAGCGCCGCCGGGTTGCCCGCGGCCGCCTGGCCAATCAGAACCTGAGCCTGGCTGGCGATCGACGGGCCATCCGCAAGGCCTTCGACCGACGCGCGCTGGAGAACCTGCATCAGCTCGCGGGCCGCGGCGCTGTTGGGCCCGTCGGCAAGCCACAGCGGATGACCGCCGCGAGCCGCGTAAAAACCGTCAACCGCAGTCCCGCCGAACATCGCGAACGGACGCGTCTCGGGCGTCGCCGCAGCCTGCGCTGGCGGGGCGCTCAGGGCCATCAGCGCCGCTGTGAATGCGGCACCGGCAAGCAACCGTTTCATCGGGCGAAATCCCTTTGTTCGTCAGAGCCTTGCCAGGCGAACAACTCTCCCGGCGCCAGGTTCAGATTGAGTGAGGAGGCTTGGTAAACGCCGCGAGCGGCCAGCCGAGCGCTCACCGTCACGCCCCGATGTAAACGGGGGTGCCGACGCCCGTCGTCGTGAAGAGCTTCTTCGCGAACGCGGAGGGCAGGCGGATGCAGCCGTGCGACGCCGGGTGACCAGGGTTGTAACCGGCGTGCATCGCGATGCCGTACTCGTCGATGAACTGCGCGAACGGCATCGGCGCGTTGTCGTACTTCTTCGAGCGGTACATCAGCTGCTTGCCGCGAACGGCGAAGATCCCGGTCGGGGTATCGCGGCCCGGCTGCCCGCTGGAAATGGTGGAGATCGCCATCAGCGTGTCGCCACGATAGAGATAGGCCATCTGGTCGGTCAGGCTGACCACCACGCGCTCCGGCCCGGCGCTGTCCGGAACGTCGCGCCACAGATACTGGCCCGGCTTCAAGTCCTTGAATCCGAACGCTTCCATCTTGTCCATTGCCGCGCGCGATGCGAGTTCGCTGGCTTCATCCTTGGCTTCCGGAGTTTCGAGCGCGAAGGCCGGCGTCGAGGTCACGGAAGTCGCAAGAACGCACGATCCCATCAGCGCTAGAGCGAGTGCTAGCTGCTTCATTTTACACCTAGAATTTTGTTATTGACTTTTGTCGCGGAAATGCACGGCGACCGAGTCGGGTTCCGCAAAAACTGCAGTACGTGCTTAAGAGGGTGTCCCCTCTCAGGCGGGATCGAGACCCAGGATCGGCCGATAAGAGGGATCGACCAGGTCCTGAACTTCCTCGTGCTTCTTCATGTAGGCGGCAAAGAACCGGCAGACAGGAACGACCCGCAAACCACGCTCGCGTGCGGAAGCGAGCGCAGCGCGGATCAAGAGGGTGCCAATACCCTTGCCTTCGTGTTTCTCCGGCACCTCCGTGTGGGTGAAGGTGATCTTGCCCGGGGACAACATGTAGGCCGCCAAGGCGACAGTGCCGTCGCCAAGATCGATCTCGAACCGGTGACGGTCGGGATTGTCGTGGACTTCATAGTCGGGGCCGTCATCGGTCATTGCACAAATGTAGGTACTGTCGTTGGAGCAAGCCAGCGGCCAATCGCGTTCGTGTGGCGTGAAGGACCGTGAACAGCATCTCGACGAGGAGAAGAGGTCCTCACCGCTTTCCGACCGCGAGATCGAGGAAGCGGACGACAGGTCGAGCACCACCGCAAAGGTGGTCCATGAAGCCATTCGGCTGGAAGGAACGGAGGAACTCGAGCGACCGTCGAGCTCGGTCGTATGGTCCGGGCTGGCGGCAGGGCTGACCATGGGTTGCTCGATGCTGGGGCAGGGCGTGCTGATGGTGCATTTGCCGGACGCGCCGTGGCGGCCGCTGGTGGCGGCCTTCGGCTATTCGCTCGGCTTCCTGTTCGTCACCATGGGACGGCAGCAGTTGTTTACGGAGACGACGCTGACGGTGATGCTGCCGGTGCTGCACAAGACGCACGGCATTGGCGATGTGGCTCGTTATTGGGCGATCGTGTTCGCTGCGAACATTGTTGCGACCTTATTGTTCGCGGCCGCGGTGAACATCCCGGGCTTGTTCAAGCCTGACCAGATCCACGCCTTCAGCGAACTCGGAATGAAAGCTGTCGAGCCGGGGTTCGCCGGGGTGCTGGTCAAAGGCGTGTTCGCGGGTTGGCTGATCGCGCTGATGGTCTGGCTCCAACCCGCGGCAGCCACTGCCCGGTGGATCATCATCGTTGCGGTGACATGGCTCATCGCCGTCGCCGAATTCAGTCACGTCATCGCCGGATCTATCGAGACTGCGTTCGCGGCGATGCGCGGCGACATCGGTTGGGATCAATATGTGCTTGGCTTCCTGGTGCCGGCGCTCGTCGGCAATTCGATCGGCGGCGTCGTGTTCGTGGCGCTGCTCAACCACGCGCAGGTCAAAGAGGAAGTTTGATCAACCGGCGCTGACGAAGCTGTCGAGCACCTTCTTCCTGCCAGCATGCTCGAAATCGATCTCCAGCTTGTTGCCTTCGATGACGGCGATGGTGCCGTAACCGAACTTGCCGTGGAAGACGCGCTGGCCGAGCGAAAGGTCGGTGCGGCCCTGGTTGCCGAGGCTGACGGCTGAGGCGCGGGCTTCGATGACGCGCTGCGGTTCCGGGTTGAAGTTGCCGCGTGAGGCGCGCTGCCAGCCGGGACCGCGCGTGCTGGCGCGCATCGACTGGGCCGGTCCGAGGTGGGCGAAGGGGTCGGCACGCTCCGACCATTGCGCGCGCCACAGGCTCTCGCCGCCGGTCATTGTCGTCTCCTCGTCGATGTGCGCCTTGGGCAATTCGGCGAGGAAGCGCGACGGGATGCTGCTAGTCCATTGGCCGTAGATGCGGCGGTTGGCGGCGTGCATGATGGTCGCCTTCCGCCGGGCGCGGGTGATTGCGACGTAGGCGAGGCGGCGCTCCTCCTCGAGACTGGCCAGGCCGCCTTCGTCGAGCGAGCGCTGCGACGGGAATACGCCTTCTTCCCAGCCGGGGAGGTAGACGATGTCGAATTCGAGGCCTTTGGCCGCGTGGATCGTCATGATGGTGACGCGCTCGCCCTGACGGGCTTCGTCATTGTCCATGACGAGGCTGACGTGCTCGAGGAACGCCTGGAGCGATTCATACTCTTCCATCGCGCGCGTAAGCTCGGCGAGGTTTTCGAGGCGGCCGGCGCTTTCGGCCGAGCGGTCGGCCTGAAGCATGGCGGTATAGCCGCTTTCGTCGAGGAGAATGCGGGCGAGCTCGGGCGCGGGAAGTGTGCTCGCCATCTCCCGCCAGCGGGCAATGTCGGCGACGAAATGGCCAAGGCTGCGGCGGGCCTGCGGCGTGAGTTCATCAGTGCCGAGGATGGTGGCTGCGGCGACGAGCAGCGGCTGCTGGGTGGCGCGGGCGTGGCGGTGGATGGTTGCGATCGCCTTGTCCCCGAGGCCGCGCTTGGGCTGATTGACGATGCGTTCGAAGGCGAGGTCGTCGGCGGGCTGTTGGATGAGGCGCAGGTAGGCGATGGCATCGCGGATCTCGGCGCGCTCGTAGAAGCGGAAGCCGCCGATGATCTGGTAGTTGAGCCCGATCGAAATGAAGCGCTCTTCGAACTCGCGCGTCTGGAACTGGGCGCGCACGAGGATCGCAACATCGTCGAGGCTGCCGCCGCGGATCTGGTGGGATTCGATTTCGTCGCCGATGCGGCGTGCTTCTTCGGGTCCGTCCCAGATGCCGGTTACTTTGACTTTCTCGCCATCGCCGGCATCGGTCCACAGGGTCTTGCCGAGGCGGCCGGCGTTGTTGGCGATGAGGCCGTCGGCGGCGGACAGGATATGCGAAGTCGAGCGGTAGTTCTGCTCGAGCCTGACGATCTTCGCTCCGGGGAAGTCCTTCTCGAAGCGAAGGATATTGGCGACCTCGGCGCCGCGCCAGGAATAGATCGACTGGTCGTCATCGCCGACGCAGCAGAGGTTGCGGCGCGGCTCGGCGAGAAGGCGCAGCCATTCGTACTGGCCCTGGTTAGTGTCCTGATATTCGTCGACGAGGATGTACCGAAAGCGCTCGCGGTAGCGCTCCAGCACGTCGGGGTGCTTGCGGAAGATGACGAGCATGTGGAGCAGCAGGTCGCCGAAGTCGCAGACGTTCAGCGTGCGCAGGCGCTCCTGATATTGGGCGTAAAGCTCGGCGCCGCGGCCGGCGGCGAAGCCCTCGGACTCGCCAGCGTCGATCTGGTCGGGAGTCCAGCCGCGGTTCTTCCAACGATCGATCAGGCTGGCGAGCTGGCGCGCGGGCCAGCGTTTCTCGTCGATATTGGCGGCGCTGATCAGCTGCTTGAGGACGCGGAGCTGGTCGTCGGTGTCGACGATGTTGAAGTTGGACTGGAGGCCGACGAGCTCGGCATGGCTGCGGAG
>Ga0136846_1243392_pt1 | contig 10420 bp, 10 predicted proteins | sample HopSoiMetagenom2_FD_96841 | JGI IMG/M metagenome (GOLD analysis project Ga0136846, IMG submission 96841) | Grasslands soil microbial communities from Hopland, California, USA - 2 Assembly 2016 (version 4) | ecosystem: Environmental > Terrestrial > Soil > Grasslands | place: USA: Hopland... | reverse complement strand
TGCGTGGATTTCCTTGATGCGGCCGGGGTAGCCGTCGCTTCCGGCTGCCGTGATCGTTCAGGTGGTGTTATCGGTGGCCAGCTCGGCTATCGCTGGCAAGCCAGCCAGTGGGTGTTTGGTCTGGAAGCTCAGGGCGATTGGGCGGATCTCAGCAATCAGCGCGTCAGTCTGATCGATCCGACGCTCTCCACTCGCACCAAAACAAGTGCCATCGGCCTCTTCACCGGCCAGATCGGCTACGCCTGGAACGCGTCATTGTTGTACGTGAAGGGCGGCGCTGCGGTGACAGACAATCGCCTGAGCGTACTTGATACTGCGTCCGGCGCCGAGCTCGCCGCGCAAAGCGCAACCCGCTGGGGTGGTGTCATCGGTGTCGGATTCGAGTATGGCTTCACCCCGAACTGGTCGGTGGGTCTCGAATACGACCATCTGTTCATGGGGCACCGGAATAATTCGTTCACGGTCGCTGATCCGCGACTTGCCGCCTTTGTGAACGACCGGATTACCCAGGACGTCGATATGCTCACCGTGCGCTTCAATTACCGTTTCGGCGGAGCAAATCCGGTCGTCGCAAGGTACTGAACTCTCCCGGCCTGATATCTTCAGGGGGTCGGCAACAACGCCGGCCCTCATTTTTGGCTTTGTTGCGTCTTATCCTCAACGTTTGCCGACGCGATCGACCGGACCGCCGCGATTGGTCGGAGTGCCGGGCCGCACTGCTTCGCGTGCTACGGGACGCACTCCCAACATGACGCCCGGTCTTGCGACGCAATGCGCAGGATAGTCCACGTATTGGCAGTATACGACAGCGTTGGCGTTCTCAAAACTCGTGAAGACGAGCCGGATCGTCATCAATGCAACGGCCAGTCCATGGATGACTTCATTTTGGCCGTCCCTTTTTTGGAGCCGTAGTCGAGGCCTGCGCGTTACCAGCGAGTTGATCCAGATCAACGGAGGGCTCGCGCTTCCGGAACTCCTCAAGGTTCGCCGTGGTTGGCTCAATCAGCGTATCATTGACACTTACATAGTGGAGCGGCCCGATGATCACAGTTCCGGAACTGGTGTCGCAAGCTCTGAGCGCGTTTCTGACGACGGAAACCAAGGACCGGTTCGGGGCTTCGCATGCCGGCCTGACCGAATTGCTTCCGTTTGCGGCCAAGCTCACGATGGAGTGCATCGGCAACAGCGATGCTCTCTATCATAACATCGAACATACGTTGCTCGTGACCCTTGCCGGGCACGATATCCTGACAGGCCGTGCGCTGCTCCGGCCCACCACGGCAAACGACTACGCGAATTTCATTCTGGCGTGCCTTGCCCACGACATTGGATACGTGCGCGGCGTCGTTCAGGGCGATGAGGACGACCTGTTCATTTCGGACATAACCGGCAACACGGTTCGTCTGCCGCGAGGATCGTCCGATGCAGCTCTCGCGCCATACCATGTCGATCGGTCGAAGCTGTTCGTGCTGGAGCGGCTGGATTCCGTCGAGCAGCTGGATGCCGAGCGGGTTGCTCGGGCGATCGAATATACCCGGTTTCCTTACACGATGTCCTCGAATGACAGCCTCGTCGAAGAAGAGGGATTGCTGTTGCGGGCCGCCGATCTCATCGGTCAGCTCGGCGATCCCAACTATCTGAAAAAATCGAACGCGCTGTTCTACGAGTTCGAGGAGATCGGCCTCAACAAGACCCTGGGCTACGCGACGCCGGCGGATATCGTCTACAAATATCCTCAATTCTATTGGGGCAACGTCGCTCCTCAGATCCAGCAGGCGATACGTTATCTCAATGTGACCTCGCGCGGCCGGCAATGGATCGCGAGCCTTTATGGCAACGTGTTTCGGGCCGAGCGTGAGATGAACCTGTCTGGACCACAGCCCTAGGAGGGGCCCGGCGCTTGATCTGGATCAAGCGGGCGGCGCGAGAGCGGGCGCTAGTTCGTGGATTATGCACGAGCGACTGAAGGCGTGTCCGTGAAGACACTTCGCCAGATATTCTCCGAAGACGAGATCATCCAGCTGGTCATTCGGCTCGGACTGCTGGCAATCCTTCTCGTCTGGGCCTTGCTCCTGGTTCGCCCGTTTGTGCCGATATTGGCCTGGAGCGTCGTGCTTGCAGCTGCCTTGAATCCGGTGTTCCGGCGCCTCAGCTCTATCCTCGGCGGGCGGCCGAAGCTCGCGGCGACGATCCTCACGCTCGTCAATCTCGCTGTGGTGATCGGACCCGCGACCTGGCTCGGCATGGGCGCCGTCGACGGGATTACCGATCTCGCCGCCCAGATGACGGCTGGTGAATTGCATGTTCCGTCCCCGCCGCAGTCGCTCAAGGATTGGCCCATCGTCGGGCCCCAGCTGTTCGATCTCTGGGACCAGGCGACGACCAATCTCCGCTCGCTCTTGCGCGCCGTGGTGCCTTACTTGAAGCCATTCGCGGCCACCTTGCTTGGGTTTGCCGGCAATGCCGGTGTGGGAACGGTCAAGTTTCTGCTGTCGGTGGCCGTGGCCGGGGTGCTGCTACCATATGGACCTCAGCTCGTGGCTGCCGGGCGCAGCTTTCTGTCCCGTATCGTGCCGGACCAGAGCGAGCACTTTCTGGACCTGGCGGGGGCCACGATCCGCGCGGTGGCTCAAGGTGTGATCGGTGTCGCCATCATCCAATCCTTGCTGGCCGGAATCGGGTTCAAGCTGGCCGGCATCGCCGCCGCGGGACTGCTGGCGTTCCTGGTGCTGTTGCTGTCGATCGTGCAGATCGGCGGAACGATCGTCATCCTTCCGGTCATCATCTGGATCTGGACCGACAAGGAATTTCCGATCGCGCTGCTGCTGACCGTGTTTCTCGTCGTCGTGTCGGTGCTCGACAACATCCTGAAGCCGCTGGTCATGGGGCGCGGGTTGACCACGCCGTCGCTCGTCATTCTGATCGGGGTGATCGGCGGGACTCTCTTCCACGGGATCATCGGCCTCTTCATCGGACCTATCATTCTATCGGTCGTCTGGGAGCTGACAGTGGCCTGGATCCGCGCTGAACGGGCTGCGCCCGCACAGTTGGCAATCGAGCGTTGACCTCCATGCGCTCGATGCAAGCTCCCGGATAAAGATACGACGACCGGTCGGAGATGGTGGTGGAAATGCCTGGCTCGCCAGTTGACGTTGCTCCGACCGCCAGAGTCGATGCAGGGCCTTGGCATGCTGCAACATTTGCCGTGTGAGTGCCATGGACACAATCCTTGTCATCAATGCCGGCTCCTCTGATCTCCGCTTCCATATCTACTCTGTCGAAGGAGAAGGCAGGTTACGGCAGCGGCTCAACGGTCGGATGGACGGCATCGGCCGCTGTCCGCGCCTGCGAGCGAACAAGACTGGCGGTGGTCCGCTCGCCAATCGCGCCTATCCAGTCGAAGCAGTGCCGGATGTTGCGGCCGCGATGGACATTGTCGGCGCCTGGTTGCGGGATGAACTTCATATCCATTCGATCGCAGTCGGGCACCGCATCATTCACGGCGGTGCGGAGCATGACCGTCCGATCGTGATCGATCAAGAGGTTCTGGCGTGCCTGGAGCGGTTGACCACGTTGGCGCCGTTTGATCTACCGCACAATCTGGCGCCCATCCGTTCGATCCTGGCGAATTTCCCGGCGGTCCTGCAGGTTGCCTGCTTTGACACTGCATTTCACCGCACACATGCCGCGGTCATCGACCATTATGCCATTCCCCCAGCGAGCCGCATCCCGGTCTATGTCGTCCCCTCCGACGAGAATCTTATGATCGCCAGGCACGCGCTGACGTTGCTGATGAACGGTAGCTCGAGGGAGCCGAGCTGAGCCTCATGATCGGGGTTCTTGATGCCGCAGTGCCGATGGAAGGCGTACACGCCCGCGGCACGTTGATTTGCATCAAACGCCTGCATCATCCCTTGGGTCGGATGGCAACGCTGACCAACCAAACGGCACCAGCCTGGGAGCGCGCGATGGCCGTCCAATTTCTGCTCGGCACTTTCATCAGCGTGATCAACATCATGATTCACGCGCTGGTGACCGTTGCAGCGATCGACATCGCCCGCAGAGCGGGGTTGAAGCACACGATGTGGCCCCGATCGCACCTGATGGCGGTGATGGTCACGATAGCTGTCATTTTGATGGTCGCACACACTGTCGAGGTTCTTGTCTGGGCGCTGGCTTACGCTTTGGTTGGTGCGGCGCCCGAGGGGAGCGAGCTGCTATATTTCACCTTCGTGAACTACACCACGCTGGGCTACGGCGACGTCACGCCGGTGCAGGGGTGGCGGCTGACGGGACCCATGACCGCCATGAATGGCATTCTGATGTTCGGTTGGTCGACTGCGGTCCTGTTCGAGGTGTTACGCAAGACCCTCGAACATCTCTCGGCAATTGTGGCTACCGGCTTCAATTCTGGAGATCATCAAGGGCTGCGAGCTGATGCCGGTCCAGGAGTATGATCTGGCGCTGGGTATTGCCGATGAACCCGAGAATGCCGAGATCATGAAGGCGGGACAGGGCGCGGGACACGGTCTCCAGGGTCAATCCGAGGTAGTCCGCGATATCGCGCCGCGACATTGGCAGCGCTATAATTCCTGCGGCGGTTAGCCGCATATCCATTTCCAGCAGGAAGGCCGCCACTCGCTCCAGCGAGGTTTTGCGGCCGAGCAGCAGCATGTGGTCTTCCGCGTGTTGAAGGTTGCTGGTGGTCATGCTGAGCAGGTTTCGGGCAACCATCGCATCGCCTTCTGCGACGAGCTCGAGGCTCTGCCGCTTGACAAGGCGCACGGTGGTGTCGACGATCGCTTCCGTGGTGAATCTATGCTCGCTGCCGTTTTCAAGCCCGAAGATGTCGCCAACCAGGTGGAAGGCGCCGATCTGACGACGCCCGTCCGACAGGAGCTTATAGCTTCGCACGGCGCCTGATTTGACCTGATAGACGTATTCGGCCGGCTCTTTCTCGCCGTAGATTTCGGCGGCTTTTTTATAAGTGAATTCGTTTAAACTGATGATCGGATTTGAACTGGTATTCAGGCCAAGGTCACGGAGTGAATGAGGCCGCGAGGAAGTGTCGGCAGCGTTGCGAACCAGCATGGCCAACTCCCGGACTGGTGCTGACGCGACAACCGCGAGCAGCCTATTTCCATCACCGGGAATACGGAGCCGCCGATAAATCACCCTTCCCGCGAAGGTTGTTTAAGCCAAAAGCAGGCTTTGCAACCATTGTCTGTAGGTGCATTGTACCAAAGTACAGGGGCGGCGATGAAGCGCTGGATGAGAAACCCGTCAGAACCTCTGTCGGATTGCGCGGCATCGGCTTGCGTCGTGCATTCCACCGAAGTCGTGCCACTGCAGGATGGCTGCTTTCATTGATGTTGACCGCGGGGTGCGAGGCGCCTTGAATTGCTTCTAAGGCTTGCGCGAGCAGTTGGGCGTTCTGCTTGCAAGAACAGGTCGGGAGGAAACATTGCCTGACTTCGTCTATGTAGTCGATGACGACTCATCCTTTCGGGTGGCGATCCAGCGTCGGCTCAAGCTGGCTGGATATGAGGTTGTGACCTACGCGTCAGCGCAGCAATTGCTCGAGGATCCCCCGGGCTCCGAACATCCAGGCTGTATCCTGCTCGACGTGCAGATTCCGGGCCTGAGCGGCCCCGAATTGCAAGCGCGCCTCGCCCAACGACCTTCGCCGTTGCCGATCGTATTCCTGACGGGCCATGCTGATACCGCAACGACTGTTCGCGCGATCAAGGCCGGCGCGGAAGATTTTCTGACCAAGCCGGTATCTTCGGAGCAGCTGATCGGAGCAATCGAGCGCGCACTGGCTCGACAGGAGGTGGTGCGCGGCCAACAGAGCAAACTGGATTCGTTTCGCTCGCGTTTGACGTCTCTGACGCGACGGGAACGCCAGGTCTTCGACCTGATCGTGCGCGGGAAGATCAACAAGCAAATCGCGTACGAGCTTGGAACCACCGAGCGTACCGTAAAGGCGCATCGGCACCAGGTGATGACGAAGATGCAGATGGCGTCGTTGGCCGAGTTGGTCTCCGTCGCCGAGCGGCTCGGTCTTCTGGGCTCGCACCCGGTGTGAATCGTCGGAATGTTGCGGTGGCTGGCGTCAATCTCGCCATGAGACCTGTACGATGGGACAATATGAAATGTTATTGACAGATTCCGGCAAGGACTGCCTAGTTGGCCTTTGGAATTGCGCAGGAACATTTGCGGCGCGTCGTCGTTGCGAGGCGAGTGCAGATTCTCCGATGAGAAAGCTCACCCATTGTTCGCACGCAGGTCAATATACGTCGTGGATGACGATTCATCGATGCGGCGAAGCATGGAGCGCCTGCTGCGGAACCACGGCTTTACCGCGGTTCTTTTCGAATCCGCCGGTGCACTGCTTCGTCATGGCCGGCTCGAAGACGCGTGCTGCCTCGTGCTGGACATCAATCTGAACGGCGAGTCGGGTATCGCCCTTCGGCGAAAGCTGGCAAGCGACGGCGCTACGGTGCCCGTCATCTACATCACGGGCAATGATAGCCAAGCAAACCAGGCGGCCGCGATCCAGTCCGGGTGTACGGCCTGTTTGAGCAAGCCCTTCGCGGCGCGCGAGCTTATCGAAACGGTCGAACGGGCCTGCGGCAAGAGCGCCTGATACGTACTCACGTGCTTACTCCTCGATGTCTTGCTCCAGGGTCTGTGCGGGCGCGCCGTTGTTAACGGAGGCGAACTGCGTCAGCGGCAACGATGTCGTCAGAGACAGAAGGTTGGAGTCGGTGAGTTCGAGCAGGAGGACTTTGCCTCCTTCCATGTCTTTGACGAACTTGGGATCCGCGGCGTCGGCTGCAATGCAGGCATTGGTCAGGCACCAGGTGTAGGGCAATGACTGGACACTTACCCCATCAATCGTCAGCTTGGCGGGCCTCTGCAGATACATGCCGACGGGAACAAACACTTGCAGACGCGCAATGGAGTCGCCGTCACGCTCGATCAGGTCCACGCGGATTGCCATCTGACCCGTAGCAAACCGCCCCATGATTGAGGTCCGGCACAGCATCGGCGTTCCACCAGGCTTCACGCAAAGCTTTTTCCACTCGCCATAGGTAATGTCCTTGGCCTCGCGCTGCCCGCGGGGTGCGATTTCAGCGGATTTTGCCTCTGGTGCCGGCTTCGGCGCGGCTGTAATCTGCGCCGAAGTTGGTCCGGCGAGAGCCACCGCGAACAATATCGACACGCAGGCGAGCGCACGCCCAGGCGAAAGTAGTGGTGTTGCGTCGATCATGTTCCGCCTCCAGGCGCCGGCTATTTCTGCGCGTCAAGAAATCGTTCGACGAGTGGTGACCACATCGGGATTGTGTCCGTAGAGCCGATGAAGAAATGTCCTTCGCTGCCAAAGGGCGGCATCAAATGGTATTCGGCCCTGCCGCCGGCCCCGGTGAAGGCCTCATGCATGCGCTTCGACAGGGCAGGGCCGAAGAACGTGTCGTTCTCGATATAGAACCACAGCATTGGCACCCGCGAGGTCCGGCCGAAATCGGCAGTCGCTTCGACGAGCTTGTCCGGCGCGCAATTGTTATTCGGTTTGCCGTCGACGCGACCGCCGCGTCCTGCCGCGAAGGTGATGATCCCTTTCACCTGCGGCGGGTTTGCGCTCGAAAGCGCAATGGAAGCCCAACCGCCTGCGGACTGTCCGATGACGATGACATCCTTCGGCAGAACGCGTTTTTCGGCTACCATGTAGTCGATGATCCAGAGATCGACCTGTGCCACGGCACGTCCTGCATCGTGGAAGTTCGGACTGGTGCAGTTTCCGACCTTGGAGAAGAACGGCCCATAAATTCCCCGTTCGGGGATATCGATGGCGGCCGCGCCGTAGCCGGTGCCGACCGGCGCTACGACGAAATAGCCGCGTTTTGCGAACCACTTCGCGGCATCGCGGAATTCCACCAGCGGGAAGAAACTCCGATCGACCGCTTTGAGCGAGACGCCGTGGTTCATGATCGCCAGCGGGAAGGGGCCGTCGCCCACGGGCCGCACCACATAGGCGAACATCGGTAGCGGTAGGGGCAGCGCCCAGACCTCCTCCTGGATGCGGACATCTTCGGCGCGCGCCGGAACGAACAAGCAGATCAGGAGGACCAGCACCGTTGCGATCGACTTCGGGGTTGCTGCCTGCCGAAGAGTCATACGCGCCTCCTTCAACTGGCAAAGGTGCTGGCCACGATGATCGGGCCGAGCACGGTCAAGACGACGTTGCCGACAGCGTAGGGGACGGCCACGCCGAGCACGGGTGTTTGGCTTTCTGCAACCTCACAGGCGCCGGTCACGGCGGCGTCGACCGTCATAGCGCCGGCCAGCGCTCCGCAAATGATGACCGGGTTCATGCGGAGCACGCGATGGGCAAACAGGGTCGTCACGATCAGCGGCACCAGCGTCACGACTAGGCCCATGCCGACCAGCAGCATGCCGTGGGACTGGATTGCGACCCAGGCGGCGTGGCCGTTGCCGAGCCCGATCGCCGCGATAAAGCCGCCAAGGCCGAGATCGCTCAGCGTTTGCTGCGCCGCCGGCGGCATTGCGCCCATGGTCGGCCGCCGCGAGCGCAGCCAGCCGCAGAAAAGTCCCGCTATCAAGGCACCGCCGCCGCCGCCGAGGGTCAGGGGCACTGAGCCGATCTTGACGCTCGCGAGGCCCGCGAGCAGCCCCATAGCAATGCCTGCGGCTAGGAAGGCGATGTCGGTACGATCTTCGGAGCTCAAGATCTGTCCAACCTGCGAGGCGGCGCGCACGATGTTGCGGGTGCTGCCGACCAGCGTCATGACGTCACCGACATAGACGCGGGTGTCCGCGCTCAAGGGGACCTCACGTCCCATCCGCGTCAGGGTGCGCAGGAACACGCCGCGCGCGGCGTCGCCGACACGGTCGGCCATGTCTTTGACGGAGCGGCCGTGGAGTTTGCGGTTGTCGACGAGGACGTGGACAACGTTGCCTGGAAGAGCCTTCAGGATCTCGTCGGCATCGATTTCGGTGCCAACGATCGGCTTGGCAGCGACGATGGCCGCGGTACGACCTGCGATGACGATGTCGTCGCTCGCTTCGAGAACTGTGTCGCGATGCGGCTCGACGTCAGCTCCCTGGCGCACGATCCGCTCGATCACGCTGCGGCTGCCGATATCGTCTTCGACGGCGCCGACGGTCCGACCCGCAGCGGCCGACACCCGATAGGCCCGGGCCTGGAATTTGCGATAGTGCAGATTTTCCGTCTGCGGGGGATTCCCTCCGGACAGCTCCGCTTCAAGCTTCGCCGCCTCCGTCTTCAGATCGATCCGCATCAATTTCGGCGCGACAAACGGCACGTACAGAAGCGTGAGGATATAGCCGAGCACGTAGGTGACGGCGTAGCCGGCCGCGATATTAGCGTCCTGCTGCTGCAGCAACTCTTTGGGCAATCCGAGTTGGGCTAGTGCGCCAGACGCGGTGCCGATGACCGACGACTGTGTCAGCGCTCCCGCAGCAAGACCGGAAGCGGTGCCGGGACCGAGCGCGAACACATGGGCAAACATGAGAACGATAATGAGACCGGTACCACCAAGCACCAGCGCGAGTGCGACCTGAGCCAGCGTCCGGATGCTCAGCGAGGCAAAGAACTCGGGCCCCGACCGGTAGCCGATCGTGAACACGAACAGGCTGAAGAGGATGACCCTGAGTAAGGACGGAAACGTGAAGGTGCCAAGCTGCCCGATCAGAACGGCAACGATGAGCGTGCACGCGGTGGTGCCGATCGAAAAACCGCGAATCCGGACACGGCCAAGAATGGTGCCGAGCGCGACCGACAGCAGCAGAAAGATTTCCGGGGCGGCGGAGATGATCCATCTGACCGTGCTCATTGCGCGTGCCCTCCAGCGATTGCGCTAAATCTGGTTCGTCAAATCCGGCGATGCTTGATTCAGATCAACCCCCTGGCGGGGTTAAGCCGCTCCCTGTTGAGCCGGAGGATTTGACATGGGGACATGAGCACGATGGATACCGCCGTTGCTTCGTCGATACGCCGCGACGAAACGGTGCGAGTCGCGCTGCTGCTGGCCTTCGCGGGCGGCTATCTCGACGCCTATACGTGGATCATCCACGGCGTGATGGCCAATGCCCAGACGGCAAATCTCGTGCTGCTGTGGGTCTATGGCTCGATCGGCGACTGGACGAAAGCGCTCCACTTCGTCCCACCGATCCTTGCGTTCGCGGTCGGTATCGTCGTCGCGTCATGCCTGCGCCGGGTAACCGGAAAGCGCGCTAGCGCGATCAGCACGCTAGTCGAAATCCTCCTACTGGTCGCTATCGCCGTCCTGCACAATCGCTTGCCGGATCTTGCGGGAACGCTTGGCATTTCCTTCGTCGCCGCCGTGCAGAGCGCCGTCTTCACGAGGGTCGA
>Ga0136846_1235976_pt1 | contig 10420 bp, 3 predicted proteins | sample HopSoiMetagenom2_FD_96841 | JGI IMG/M metagenome (GOLD analysis project Ga0136846, IMG submission 96841) | Grasslands soil microbial communities from Hopland, California, USA - 2 Assembly 2016 (version 4) | ecosystem: Environmental > Terrestrial > Soil > Grasslands | place: USA: Hopland... | reverse complement strand
CCGGAGGAAACTGCCAAAGTTTTACGTAACGGCTGGCTCCTGACCGGTGATATCGGCTACAAAGATTCCGATGCCTACATTTATATCACAGATCGGAAGAAAGACATGCTTCTGGTCAATGGCATCAATGTCTATCCGAGGGAAGTTGAGGAAATTATTTACCAGTTTCCGGGCATTAAGGAAGCTGCCGTCGTCAGCAGACCAGACCCGCGGAAAGGAGAACAGCCCGTTGCCTTTGTCGCCGCAAATGACGACGTAAAACTGGAGGAGCGGGCGTTGGTTCGATTTCTCCGCGAAAAATTAGCTGATTACAAAGTGCCGCGGCAGGTTTTCGTCCTTCCACACCTGCCCCGCAATGCGACGGGCAAAATCTTAAAGACAACACTGAGGGAAATTGCGCGAAGTCATTCCAGTTCCAAAGAAGAATAAGGCTTATTCGACGTTTATTGCGCGATAAAAGCGGACACCCGTTGGCGCATTCGTGTCCGTAAAAGTATAAGCGCCGCCTTGCGGGAGGAGACGCCCCGAAACGGCGGACCAACCGGTCAGATTCGTCGAACTCTGAATCTCGAATGCCTTGTTGTTCTTCAGCAGCACCTCGATTTTTACCGCTGCATCAGTGATGCTGAGGCTCTCTGCCTGCGGAGGGTCATCCCCAGGAGGAGTGTTAATATAGATCGTGACGGTAGCCACGTTCCCGAACTTCTGACCATCCCACGCTTTGTATGTAAATTGATCCTCCCCTAAAGCTCCTTGAACCGGCGAATAAAACAGATTTGTTCCAATCCCGTAAAGCAAACCTCTGGCAGGCCCCTTCAGGATTATTGTTTGCAGTGGGTCTTTGTCCTCATCTGTTACCTGCAGCGGCAAAGCAATGGCAGATCCTAAAATTGCATTAATAGTGTGGTCCTCGGCTTTAGGAGCGCGATTCTCGCGAATCACATTCAAATTTAAAACCGCCGATTTGCTCTCGAGAACTCCGTCAGTGACTTTAAAGGAAATCCGATCAGGCCCTTCATATCCCTCAGCAGGTCTATAGACGAAAGTGGGTCCATCACCCTCAAGCTGACCATGTAAAGGCAGAGACAGAACAATGACAGTGATGTCGTCTCCGTCTGGATCGACCCCGTGCAGAGTGATTTCACTCGAAATGTTCGGCTGCACGTGAACCGTGCCTCCCTGCGCGACTGGTGCTGCGTTCGTGGAAATAATAGAAATAGAGATTTTTCCTTCCGAACTATACGCTGTTCCGTCGAATGCTCTGATAAAAAATTGATCCGGGCCAAGGAAATTAGTGGCGGGCGTGTAGACGAGCCTTTGCTCCTGGACCGCCACGGAGCCATTGAGCGGCGGTGTTGTGACAAAGAACGTTAGCGGATCGCCATCGATGTCTTCCGCGGATGGACTTATCGAGACGCTTCGGTTGGACTTCGTCAGGAAGCTTTGATCTGCAATGGAAGGCGGATTGTTGCTGTTGATTACACTGATCGTGACTGTTGCGATCGGGCTGTCCAGCCTTCCATCATTGGCCACATAGGTAAACGAATCCGTTCCAAAAAATCCTTTTTTCGGATAATACGTGGCGATGGAAGGATAATTCCATAAGTCTCCATTGGCGGGAGGAGAAAGAACACGGTACTTCAAGGGATCGTTGTCCGGGTCAGATCCATTAAATATAATATCGACCGACGAATTCTTCTTCATGGACACGTCGATATTTTCTGCCACGGGCGGATCGTTAATGTTTTTCACCAACAAGTAAACTGAACCCGTGCTTTCCGCGCCATTGATATCATGGATGGTATAGTTAAACGTATCGGGTCCAGTATAGTTTTTGTTCGGTATGTACAGGAGATCGTTCTTTTGCCGCAGCACAATGCCATGAGACGGTTGGGTGAAGCTTTTCAATTCTAACGGAGCTGCCGTCACATTTAAGTCGTTCGTCAATGGGAACATGCGAAACACTTCACCCTCGGGGCAAAGCCATCGGTCGCGCACTGCAAAGATTTGATTGGTGGGCCCGGGATGAGCTACCAGCGGTAATGGATAAAAGCCGTTGTTATCTAATCCGTGGCCGAACATCGGCCACTCGGACGGATTTTGGTCCACGGCGGCGTTCAATCCCCAAACATAGATGCTGCTTCTGTCCTTGAGAGCAAGATCGTCAATCCCCGAGGTAAGATCCTGTATCGAGGCGGCAACCAGGTCGAGTTTTCCATCTCCGTCAAAGTCTCCAATGGTGCAAGGCGCCGATTTCTGAAAACTGGGTGTTGGAGTGAGTTCCATCGGCAATGTTTTAACAGGGGCTTGCCCCGCGAGGTTGATTTCCTCTCCCGAAAACTTCCATGCTGAGATGCCGCCGGTAAAGGAAATGTCGTCCGTCCAGTTTACCAGGAATGGGTAACCCGGAGCTGTCAGGATGATTTCGGACTGCTCATCATGATCGATGTTGGCGATGCAAACGCCTGCGCGAAACGTCGATTTGGCAAATAAATCCTGCGGCCAACCATCGGCTTCAAAACCATCCCACTGTACAACGTGGAGATTTTCAGGGTTTGATGACGGCACTACGATTTCCAGTCTGCCGTCGCGATCAAGATCTCCAAGGGCCGGAGACGTGGAAAAAGACGCGTCCTCCAGAATCGGCCAACCCGACCACGGCTCTCCCTTGCCATTGAAGATATAAATCCCCCCTTTGCTGAAACCGTTCTCCGCGGCCGCGGCGACGATAACATCCTGCTGTCCGTTGGCGTCCACATCTCCGATAACCGGTGAACTCAAGAGTGCGCCGCTCGTGTAGGCGCGCCATTTGGGTTCCGCGGAGCGATAGTCAAACGCGGCGATTTCCGAACATCCCGAGATGGTGACGATTTCCAGTCCCGGTTCATCATCCAGATTTGCCACCGCCGGGAAAATTTTCTGAACCTGGTTTGTAGAACCGCACCAGGGCAACTGCCATTTTCGAACAAGCGAACCATCCATTTTATAGACGGACAGCTCACGCATTTCCTGCACCTGGCTAAGAGCATACTCTTGAGAGTAGGTGATCAGTTCGAGTTTCCCGTCCTGGTCAACGTCCGCGAGAACCTTCGCGTGATTTCTCGTGCTCATCTCAATGGGCCACCCATCAGTCATCGGAGTACCATCGTAATGAAATCCGAGAATCCCCTTGGGGCCATCCACAAAGATCTCCATCTTTCCGTCACCATCGACGTCGCCAATTGCCGGGATATCCGGAGGAATATCAAATCCAAGATCTCGCGACCAAAGTAGATCACCGGTAACCGAATAGACCATCAATGTCTGCGGTCGTTCCAATGTGGCGGGATCAATAATCACGAACTCCGTTTTCCCATCGCCATCCAAATCCGCCGCTCTGATATTCCGCCATTCAGTCGATGGGAAATCCGCGTCGGTATTGAGATAAACTGGCCATCCTGTTTTTAGATGCCGTTCGATGTAATAGCCGGGTGCTGTGTACTCGGCCCGCTTCAGCTCGTTGCTAACCTCCAAACGAAGGGCATAAAAGCCATTGGTCAGGCCAGTTGTATCCCATTCCGCCAGATTCCCGTTCTTGATTGAACTTACCGCCCCGGATGCAATTTCGGTCCATGCCGTGGCTGGAACGCCTGAGCCCATCGAAATCTTATAGGTTCCATTTCCATTGAAGAAAACAGTTCCTCGAATCGGGTAAACACCTGGGGCGAGAATGTCTCCAGATTGGGGCGATGAAAGCATGACATTCAAAATTTTCGTGTAAGCAGCGGCCACGGCCGTGCTCCCGTTCCTGTTCGTGACAACGAGCTGCATGATTGCATCGCCGTCCGGGAGTTTCGATGTATCGAACGACCCGAGAAAGCGATTTGTCGCCCCTTCAACAGAGCTGGCAATCTCGATCCAGTTCGTCGGGGAACTCGCGCTCGCGGCTCGCAACGAATATCCCGTAAAAAAACGTCCATACGCCGATCCGCTCAGGTCGACTGTGCCTGAAATGGTTTCTGGAACCACTAACTTCGAGAAGGGCAGGGGCTCATCCATTTGCACTGCCAGGGACGCGTTGATGCGACCGTTCCCCATCGGTTTATCGGTGAGAATCGGATCGACGCTGTTTAAGAGTATCTCACGCAATTCCTCTCGTGAGTATTCCGGGAAACGCGATAAAACCAGGGCGGCTACACCAGCGACCTGTGGTCTTGCCATCGATGTTCCCCTCTCTACTTCATAGCTGTTTTCAGGCAGCGTGGAGAGAATGCTCAATCCTGGTGCAGAAACGGAAACCCAGGCGCCGAAATTCGAGAAGCTGGCGCGCTGGTCTTTTTCATCGGTTGCGCCCACGGCTATCACCGATGTGTAAGCGGCGGGATAAGAAGGCACATCGGTTTTGCTATTACCGGCGGCCGCCACAAAAAGGACGCCAGCATCGGTCGCAAAGTTTACCGCTTCTTCCAAGGCTCGGCTCTTCTCATCCAGACCCCAACTCGCATTGATGATGCGCGCGCCATTCGCCACCGCGTAATCAATTGCGTTAATCGCATCAGCGACACTGCCGTTTCCGTCCTGATCAAATGCCTTGACCGGCATGATTGAAACCCGCCAGCAGACTCCTACTGTGCCGATCCCATTATTTCCGACGGCTCCGATCGTTCCGGAAACGTGTGTTCCGTGGCCGTTGTCGTCGAATGGATCGCTGTCTCCTGAAACAAAATCGTATCCCTGCACATCATCAACATACCCATTCCCGTCGTCGTCGATTCCGTTTCCGGGGATTTCGCCGCTGTTCCGCCAGATGTTTCCCTGCAAGTCCTGGTGAAAATAATCGAGCCCGGTGTCGATCACCGCCACAATGATGTTCGTGCTTCCCGTCGTATAGGCCCATGCCTCGGTTGCTCGGATATCAGCGTTCTCCTTTGCTGTTCCCCCGCCCGTGTTTTGCAGTGCGTACATGTCGGAGAATTCGAGGTCATTCGGGATTACCTGGGGAGTGGTTTCCGAAATTTTAATCCGATAATTGGGTTCGACGTAGGCAACTCCAGGATTTGCCACCAGGCGCGCCAATTCTGAGGAAACATCCACGTTCGCTCCGAGAGTCAGCCGTTGGATTACTGAGACGTTTCCGCGAGAACTCTGCCTCGAAGCCGGCAAGAGGAGCGGCTCCAGTCGCAAGGTGTTCTTGAGGGCCCGCGCTTTATCTTCGGGCTTAACATCGTTCTGAAAGCGGATGAGCAATTCAACGGGCTTCTTCCCGGAGGAGAAATCACGGACCTCCCCGGCTGACGCCAGCCACGCAATTCGGCCTGAAAAGACCAAAAGCGCCACGCAGGCCAACGACAGGCGGTTGAAGCGAATCATTTTGAAAAGCGACCAGTGACCCATCCGCAAGATGGAAATTCGGCATAATCTTCGCTCAACTCTCTTGTTTCACAATAAAAATTATTCCGCTTTCCAGACTGGCGAATTAAGATGCAGGAGCCGTGCCAAACAGCCGATTATCATCCTTTACCGCCACAAATGTTAATTGAGCTCCACTGACTTATGTTCCTTCACCGTTTCCGACCCTTGAGATGACCGAGAGTTATTATGTGCAGGGCCAGGACCGCTCGCGAAAGGTTCGCCAACTTTTCGACGCTATAGCGAACCGCTACGATCTGATTAATGATCTCCAAAGCTTCGGATTGCATCGTTTTTGGAAAAACGAGCTGATCCGGATGTCCAAAATTCGCGCCGGAGAGAACGCTCTCGACCTTTGCACCGGAACCGGCGACATCGCGATAAAAATCGCCGCCCGCGGCGCAGAGGTTACTGGATGTGATTTCAGCGAGCCGATGCTGGCGAAAGCCCGCCTCCGGTGTTCAAATATCAATTGGATCGCAGGCGACGCGCTGAATCTGTCGTTGCCCGATAACTCTTTTGACGTTGTTAGCAGCGGGTACGGCCTGAGAAATCTGGCTGACTTTCGAAAAGGTTTGGATGAAATGCTCCGCGTCTTAAAACCGAAAGGCCGTTTGCTTATTCTCGAATTCGGAAAACCTCGAAATCTCGTCTGGCGCAAAATGTACTTCGCTTATCTTCGATTTTTTGTGCCGGTCCTCGGCGCGATCTTTTGCGGCGATCCTTCGGCTTACCGTTACATTCTCGAGTCGTTAAATCAGTATCCCGGGCAGGATGCTATCCACGATCTCCTGTTAAATCTTAACTGCCGGAATGTGTCCGTGAAGAATTTCCTCGGAGGTGTGATGAGCATCAATTACGCCGAGAAGCCCTGATCACCTCGCCAGGGCAACGATGTACCGCTGGCATCTCGCCATCTCATCGCTGCGTGACAACCGTGTGTAAATCTGATGAAGGTTGGAGCACATCTTTAAGAGCATTCGCCGTCCTGTGACAGGCGCAAGGTACGATTCCTTAAAGCCATCCCGTGTATGCAACAGGTACTTCACGCAGTCCGCCTTGGTCAGCAACTTGCCTCGATTAAATGCGTCGATGAACAATTCCTCAGTCGTCGTCTGATACCTGCACAAGAAATATTCCGGCATCCCGATTCCAACGATCGGGAGTTTTAGCCGTTTCGCCAGGAACAAGTAAACACTGCACAGGCTGAGGGCGTCACCGGTCCGCCGGTCCATTACCCGATTCAAATAGCTATTTTCCAATTCGTAATAATTCTCTTCGTTGCCATGATAGCCGAGTTCCCCGAATAGAAAATGGTTGATGATCGCAACGGTGTTTTCAATCGAAGGCGAAGCGTGAATCTGCTCTTTCAAATCCGACGCGTAGCTGTCCAGGAGGGCCTGATAAGCTTGCGTGTTGATTTCGGGATATTGCGTCTGCGCCAGCCATAACGCCCCCTCCTCGACATCCAGTTCTTCGCCCTGATTCAAGCAGAATGCGATAAACCGGTTATCTGCCACTTCACGTGACAGGCTTTGAATGATTTCTGTAGCCCTCCTCCGCAGGACCGGGTCGCGGCTTAAGGTGGAGGGATGCAGCCACTTCGTCGCGGCAAAGCCGTAACTTAGGATTCTCGCCCGGACCGATTGATAAACCTTAGAATCTTCGTCGCCGAGCAAATTCAAAAGCGCCTTCTTTTCGTTCTCGCAAGGCTCAACATTACGTCCTGGAAGGCTTTGAACTCGCATCTGTTAATTCGACAATGGACGCTCCTACTCCATTCAAATGAATTTTTCACAAAATAAAAAAACTGGGTCGCCCGTTGGACAACCCAGTTTCCGAAGACTGAACTAATTACTTCTGGATTCGGTAAAAGCGATGAACGCCCGACGTTGTATCGGTAGCTGTGACGCTTCCCCCGGTTCCTTGTACAGTGGTTAGCGTGCTCCAATTTGCGTCCGTCAGGTTGTCCTTGTACTGAACCGTGTAGCTCGCTCCCGCCTGGGTATTCCAGCTTAAGCTCAGATTTCCGCCCGTTCGCGTTACCCCGCTGAAATGCAATGCATTCGGGTCGATCCCGGAGTTCGGTCCGCCCGGGCTCGCGCTCGGTAATGCTTTGATAGTCGTGCTTCCATCGGGGACGCGGCCTTCGCTGACATCTGCCGTCTGTTTCCCGAATGTGACGCTATCAATTACGGCGCCACTCGGGGAAAAGAGAATGATGCTTTCTCCTGCTGCCGCGAGTTTAAAGCTGGCGTGCAACTGGCCATTGGTGGAACTTTCGTTGTCGGCCCAAATAAACAGGAAACCTCCCGCCGGAATAATTGTCCCTTGTGGCAGCGTGTACATCCCTGGCTGGGCCAGTTCGGTGGACAGAGTATATCCCCCGAGATCGGCGGGCGCAGAGCCCGCATTGTACAGCTCGAACCAATCGTCGAAGTCGTTATCGTCCGGATCCTGGATCGTGTGGGAGTTACTGGCCATCCACTCATTGATAAACACTCTCACCGGTGGCGTGCTTAAAGTATTGGCTGCTCCCGGGGTGGCTGTGAAGAATAGCTCCCGCCGCACCGCTTGCCCTTCCGGAAAAGCACCGTATGACTGCCCGGCTGGAAGTTGCGAATAATTCAGGTAATCCAGCACTACCGGTTGGCCCGATTGTATTCCGACCAGCGCTATCGCTCCAGTCGTCGGACTCAGCCGGAAGCTGGTATGTAGTTGAGATCCGGTTGTTTCAGCGGGTTCGCCATCAGCCCAGATAAGCAAATGCTCTCCAGCGCCGATAGAAGCAGTGCTCGGGAACGCCCACTTCGTCAGATTTGTGTAATCATCCGTCAGATAAAATCCGGCAAGGCTGATCGCGGCGGTCGTCGGATTAAATAATTCGACCCACGGATCTTTATCACCGGCGTTGTCTGCCGGCCCGTTGAGGTTTGTCGGCTGCACCTCATTAAGCCAAACGGACGGATAGGCCGCGATCGTCACTCTGAATGAGTTGGTGGCCCCAGGTGTGGCGACACCAGCCTGCGCAGCCCAGTTTGCCACGCGCGTGATGTCTTGGGTCGGGTCGATCAATTGCAACGATCCGCCGGTTCCGTCAGCAGCAGAAGGCCATGGCGGATCATTATCGTAGCGAACGCTCGAGATGACCACTTCATTCGTGCCAGTCTGGTCAGTCGTGACAAGGCTCAGCGTCTCACCCCCGTTATCGAGGCTGCCGCTGAATTCGCCCGCGAGCGGGATGGTATACCCATAGGCATCCCCAAAACTCACCGCGTCTTTCGCTACCACCAGGAATCCGCTCGGCGCAATGACGGTCCCCTGCGGGAAGGTAAAATCAATTCCATTAAGGCGGTACCCAGACAAGTCGTAGGACGTAGTCCGCGACGTATTGTGCAATTCCACAAATTCTGTCCCGGGGACAAGAGGATTGTACTGGATCTCATCGATCACCACACGTCCGCTCAACGGATCGCCAGAACTGGTTACAGTGATGGTGATGTTATCGGTCGCGTCCACAAGGGCGTTCCCGGCGGAATCGTACCCTTGAATGTTTAGCACATTTTGCTGTCCGGGGCGTAACGCAATCTGAATCTGCCAGCCTGTTACAGAAGTCCACGTGACAGGATATTCCACGCCATTGATTTTGATGGTCTTAACGTTCACCGGAGCGGTTCCGGTCAACACGGCCGTATTGCGGTTGGTGCTGTAATTATTTCCGTTTACCGTAAATCCAGCGCTTACATTAGCCAATTGCGAGAGAATGAATTGCCTCCGAGCTTCGATCCAGTCTTTCACTCCCTGAGGCGAGGTGACCGGAACGCCGTTGGCCAAAAGGCTGTTGTACTTCGCATCAATAATTGGACTGACCTGGTTCGCCACAAATGGGCCGTTGGCGATCTGATAAAGGGCCCTGAAATAAGCCCGCCTGAACGGGGCCGTCTCGTACATTTTCTTGCTGATCGTATCGATACTGCCATCAAAATGGGTGGTAGTGAATAGGTCCTGCGTGATGCCGTCACCTAAGCCGAATGCGAAAGCTATGTCCCAATGCATCAGGTGCCACTTGCCGTTCTCCGGCTTGTACGCGTACATGTTCTTGCCGCGCGTGTAGCCAAAGGAGTCCCAATCGCCAACGGCATGACGCAGTGCGGTGGCCCCCATCCATTCGTCCACGTCAATCAACGCCTCGGTTTCAGCGATGAATTTATTCTGGTCTGGATTATTCACCGCCTGAACCAGGCGGAACAGTTCGGAGTAGTCGTGCGCAGAGCCGTTGAGCGCCCGTTTTCGGAACCACCAGCGATACCTCTCCCGTTTGTATTCCGGCAGGCCGGTGGTCACATTCGTGGTTGTCACCGCGACCAACTCTGCGTCCAGGTTAAAACGTTGGAAACTGTCGCTGAATTCAAACCAGTCCTCGATCTTGTAGAGCTCACCGTTCGGGTCTTTCGGAAACCATTCCTGGACAAAGTCACCGTTCGGTTGCTGCGCGTCTTCAAAGATAGCTACGGAAGATCCCGAGTTATCCCGGTTGACGCCATTCAATTGCACGTGACTGTACCGCCTGTAATTCGCTGGCTGGCCCAACTGACTCGCCATCCAGAAGAAGGTCTGTTCACGCACCCCCGTATTGTCGCTCGAGATATTGGACGGCAGATTCAGGACGAAATCAGACTGCCCAAGAAACAGATTGTCCGGCGGGAAGGTCATCTCGTAATTGCAGCCATTCGCGAGTGGCCCGTTATAACCCTGCCAATGGAACGGACTGCCGCTATACTGAGTGCCCATGTCGTAGACGACTCGTTCATTATTGTAGACAAACGTCGCATCCAGGTTCTTGTTGCTCGATTGTTCCCGTGTCGTCCACCGTTTGATATTTTTGTCGCTCAACCACAGCCGGTACGTTACAAAATTCCCCGGGGGCCGCGTATCTCCGAAAAACACCAGCGCTTCATCCTTCGGTGCTGTGGCCGGAAAGCGGCTGGCGCCGCCACGCGAGTCCAATGCTTCGATATAAAAGTCAACCATG
>Ga0136846_1229221_pt1 | contig 10420 bp, 9 predicted proteins | sample HopSoiMetagenom2_FD_96841 | JGI IMG/M metagenome (GOLD analysis project Ga0136846, IMG submission 96841) | Grasslands soil microbial communities from Hopland, California, USA - 2 Assembly 2016 (version 4) | ecosystem: Environmental > Terrestrial > Soil > Grasslands | place: USA: Hopland... | reverse complement strand
GATGCCGGGCAGGTGGGCGAGGCCATCCGCCTGCTCGAGCAGGGCCCGGTCAACGTGCGCCGGCCCCAGGACCACCATCTCCGGCTCTGGTACGCGCTGGCGGCGCTGTACGAGCGGGCGGGCGATCCGGTGCGGGCACGCGGCCTTTTCGACCGGCTGGTGTCGTTGGCACCGGAGTTCGCCGACGCCGCTGACCGGCTGTCCTCCCTCGGCGGCCGATAGCTGTCACAGGCTCGCTCTAGGGTGCTGCGCTACTTCCCCGGTGCGCTTGGAACAGAAGGGGAAGTCGTGAACATCACCGTCCTGCGTGGCCACCTGTCCCGCCCACCCGAGGCCCGGGACCTCCCGTCGGGCGACCGCCTGGTCACCTTCGAGGTCACCGTTGCCGGCGTCGGCAGTCGCCGGGCCGAGGGTGTGCCAGTGGTCTGGTTCGGGGCGCCCGCCTCGGCGGCCGACATCGAGCCGGACGCCGAGGTGGTGGTGGTCGGCCGCGTGCGCCGGCGCTTCTTCCGGGCCGGGGCGACGACGCAAAGCCGCACCGAGGTCGTCGCCGACCGCGTGCTCCCGGCCCGGCCGGCGGCGCGGGTGGCGAGGGCGTTGCGCGCCGCGGTGGCAGCGCTGGAGGACGAGATCGCCGGCTGAAGCTCAGGTGTTGGAGGCGGCCGCGATGCTGGCGATGGCCGCGTCGAGGGCGGCGTCGAACTCCTTGTCGCTCTGCTGGGCGCTGAGCCCCTCGGTGAGCGCCCGGGAGAAGCTGGCCACGTCGCCGTGGTTGCGGGCGAGGCGGGCGTTGGCGTCGTCGCGGCTGTAGCCGCCCGACAGGGCGACGACCCGCACGACCCTGGGGTGCTGCACCAGGTCGAGGTAGAAGTCGTCGACCTCGGGGAGGGTGAGCTTCAGCATGACGCCCTGGTCGGCGCCGAGCTGGCCCAGCTGCTCGATGACGGCCGCCTTGAGCAGGGTCTCGGCCTCGGCCTTCTGCGGGCTGTGGATGTCGACCTCGGGCTCGATGATGGGGACGAGGCCCTTGGCCAGGATCTGGTGGCCGACCTCGAACTGCTGCTCGACGATCGCCTTGACCCCGACGTCGTTGGCCAGCTTGATGACCGAGCGCATCTTCGTGCCGAAGATCCCCTTCCCCACGGCCCGGTCGAGCAGCCCGTCGAGGTCGGGCATCGGCTTCATCAGCTGCACGCCCTCGGCGTCGTCGGCGAGGCCCTTGTCGACCTTCAGGAACGGCACGACCTGCTTCACGTCCCAGAGGTACTCGGCCGTGCCCCGCCCCTCGATCTCCCGGTCCATGGTGTTCTCGAAGAGGATGGCGCCGAGGACGCGGGCCCCGTCGAAGCTCGGGCTGGTGATGATCCGCGCCCGCATCTCGTGCATCCGGGCGAACATCTCGTCGTCGCCGGTGTAGGCGTCCTCGCCGATCCCGTAGAGCTGCAGGGCCTTGGGCGTGCTCCCACCGCTCTGGTCGAGGGCAGCGATGAAGCCCTTCCCCGAGCTGACCTTCTGCAGCTGCTGTTCGTTCATGGCTGACCTCGTGACGTCGAGCTTTGGGCGGTCGCCACGCTACCGAACGGCCCTTCCTGGCCGGGACGGGCATCACCAGGGGAGATGGGTGTGATCACATCGACGAACAGCACCCGCGGTACCGTCTCTGGCGACGGGGCTTCAGCCCCAGGGAACGAAGGGGGTTCAGTGTCAGACACCATCCCGCGCCCTGACGCAGCCAAGGCCATCTCGGGCGTGGTCATCCGCTTCGCCGGTGACTCAGGCGACGGCATGCAGCTCACCGGCGATCGCTTCACCACGTCGAGCGCGCTGCTCGGCAACGACCTGGCCACGTTCCCGGATTACCCGGCGGAGATCCGGGCGCCCGCCGGCACGGTGAATGGCGTCTCTGCGTTCCAGGTGCGCATCGCCGACCACGAGATCTCGACGCCCGGCGACTTCGCCGACGTCCTGATCGCCATGAACCCGGCCGCGCTGAAGGCCGAGCTGCACAAGCTGCCGCTCGGCACCATCGTCATCGTCAACCAGGACACCTTCGACGAGCGGAACCTCAAGAAGGCCGGCTACGCCGAGAACCAGCTCGAGGACGACACCCTCAAGGGGTACACGCTGTACCAGGTGCCGATGACCTCGCTCACCGTCGAGGCGGTGAAGGAGCTCGGTGTCAAACCCCGCGACGCCGACCGGTCGAAGAACCTGTTCGCCCTCGGCCTGGTGAGCTGGATGTACTCACGCCCGCCGGAGCCGACCCTCGAGTGGATCCGGCAGCGCTTCGGTCGCGACTCGTTGGTCGCGGCCTCCAACGAGGCCGCCTTCAAGGCCGGCCACGCATTCGGTGAGACCGCCGAGCTGTTCGAGTCTCCCGTCGAGATCCATTCGGCGCCGCTGACCCCGGGCACCTACACCAACATCAACGGCAACACCGCCCTGGCGTGGGGCCTGGTGGCCGCAGGCCAGCTGGCCGGGACACCGCTGTTCCTCGGCTCCTACCCGATCACGCCGGCGTCGACGATCCTCCACGAGCTCTCCAAGCACAAGAACTTCGGGGTGCGGACGTTCCAGGCCGAGGACGAGATCGCGGCGATCACCTCGGCGATCGGCGCGTCGTTCGGCGGTCACCTCGGCATCACCTCGACCAGCGGCCCGGGCATCGCCCTCAAGGGTGAGGCCATGGGCCTGGCGATCAGCTTGGAGCTGCCGCTGCTGGTGATCGACATCCAGCGAGGGGGGCCGTCGACCGGTCTGCCCACCAAGACCGAGGCGGCCGATCTGCTGCAGGCCATGTACGGCCGGCACAGCGAGTCGCCGCTGCCCGTGCTCGCGGCCAAGAGCCCCTCGCACTGCTTCGAGGTGGCGATCGAAGCAGCGCGCATCGCGCTGACGTACCGCACACCCGTGATCATCCTGTCCGACGGCTACCTGGCCAACGGCACCGAGCCGTGGCTGCTACCGGACGTCACGACACTGCAGAAGATCGATCCCGACTTCGCCTCCGGCCCCAACCACGTGACGGCTGACGGGATCGAGGAGCACTGGCCCTACCTGCGCGATCCCGAGACGTTGGCCCGCAACTGGGCCATTCCCGGTACGCCCGGCTTGATGCACCGCATCGGTGGCATCGAGAAGGAGGACGGCAGCGGGAACATCTCCTACGAGCCGGGGAACCACGAGCGGATGATCAGGCTGCGGGCGGCCAAGATCGCCGGCATCGCCAAGACCATTGCGCCGCTCGAGGTCGAAGGTGATGCCGACGCCGACCTGCTGGTGCTCGGTTGGGGCTCGACGTGGGGTGCCATCGGCGCCGCTGTCGACACCGTCCGCTCCGAGGGGCATCGAGTTGCGCGCGCCCATCTCGTGCATCTGAACCCCATGCCGGCCAACCTCGGCGAGATCGTCAAGGGCCGGAAGAAGATCCTCGTCCCCGAGATGAACCTGGGCCAGCTGACCAAGCTGATCCGGGCCGAGTTCCTCGTCGACGCGACGTGCGTCTCGAAGGTGCAAGGCCAGCCGTTCACCGGCGGCGAGCTGAGCGCCCACATCCTCGCTGCCCTCAAGGAGATCAGCTGATGACCGACACTGCGACGACACCGAAGGACTGGGCCAGCGACCAAGAGGTCCGTTGGTGCCCCGGGTGCGGCGACTACTCGGTGCTCACGGCCGTTCGCATGCTGATGCCCGAGCTCGGCGTGCGGCCCGAGTCGACGGTCTTCGTCTCCGGCATCGGCTGCTCGAGCCGCTTCCCGTACTACATGAACACCTACGGGATGCACAGCATCCACGGGCGGGCACCCGCCATCGCGACCGGGCTGGCGATGGCCCGCCCCGATCTCGACGTGTGGGTCGTCACTGGTGACGGCGACGGTCTCTCCATCGGCGGCAACCACCTGATCCACGCCCTCCGCCGCAACGTCAACCTCACGATCCTGCTGTTCAACAACCAGATCTACGGGCTCACCAAGGGCCAGTACTCGCCGACCAGCGAGATCGGCAAGATCAGCCCGTCGACCCCGTTCGGTTCGGTCGACCAACCGTTCAACCCCATCAGCCTGGCGCTCGGGGCCGAGGCCACCTTCGTGGCCCGCACCCACGACCTCGATCGCCAGCACATGATCGAGACGTTCCGCCGGGCGCACGACCACAAGGGCGCCGCCTTCGTCGAGATCTACCAGAACTGCAACGTCTACAACGACGGCGCCTTCGACGCGATAACGACCAAGGCCAACCGCCCCAACATGCTGATCGCACTCGAGCACGGCAAGCCGATCCGCTTCGGCGACAACCTCGAGCGGGGGGTTGCGCTCGACACCCAGGGGTACGCCAAGATCGTCGAGGTCGCCGACGTCGGGGAGGACGCCCTGCTCGTCCACGACGAGACCCGTACCGATCCGACCTTGGCCTTCACCCTCTCCCGGTTGTCCCAGCGCCCGACCACACCGACGCCCGTCGGGGTGTTCCGGGCCATCGAGCGGCCCGAGTACGGCGGCGAGGTGTCGCGGCAGCTGGCGGCGGCCCAGGAGCAGAAGGGCCCAGGCGACCTTGCCGCCCTGCTCCGCTCCGGGGCCACCTGGGAGGTCTGAAACCGGGCTCCCCCGGGGGGAGTTCCATGAACGTGTGACGAATTTCATCGTTCGTGGAACACATGGGGGGAGTCATGTCCACCCGCCCGCTCCTCGTGCTCGTCGCCGCAGCGATGGCGGCCGTCGCCGCCTTCCCTGTGGTCGGCGCCTCGGCGAGCCCGTCGGCCCTCCGGGCTGACCAGATCGGCTGGTGGAGCCAGGCCCAGCCCGCCACCAGCGGCCTCGGCCTGCCCACCCGGGTGACGGCGCCCGCGCCACCGACGACGCCCAGCGGCTCGGCGCCGGTGAGTGCGGTCGCCGGCCAGTCCTCGTCGGTCGTCGCCATCGGCTTTGCCGGCGCCGGAAGCGGCGATGCGACGGCCGAGACGGTCACCGTCACCGTGCCGCTTGCCGCGGGGGCGACCGACACCAACGGCGCGTCGGCGACGATCGCCGCCTGCCCGATCTCGGCGCCCTGGGGCCCGGCTGACAACGGCCCGATGAGCGAGGCCCCGCCGGCGGACTGCGATCACTCGTCGCCGGGTCAGCGCCAGCCCGAGGGTGCGTGGCGGTTCGAGCTGGTCCCGGCAGACCTGGTGCACGGGGTGCTCCTGGTCGAGCAGGTCGACCCGCCGACGACCTTCCAGGTTCCCTTCACCCGCGACACGAGCGCGGTCGGCGTAGAGGTCGCGGGCATCACGACGGGCGCGGCACCATCGAGCCCGCCGCCGCCGGGTCCGGCCGCCGCGCCGTCGTACCGCGCCGCGCCTTCTTCAGTGAGTCCGGGACCGGCGGTGGTGCCGGCTGGCCTCCCCGACGGACTGAGCAGCGCGGCACCGCCGCCCCGGACACCGGCGGCCATGCCGGCGCTGCTGGGCTCGGCCGGGTCGTCGCGTCATCTTCCGAGCCTGCCCTCGACCTCGATCATCCTCGGGCTGGTGGCGGTCGTTTCCTATGCCCTTGCTGGGCTCTCTGTCGGACGGCGGTTGCTCAACCAGGAGGTCGCTCCATGAGACGCCCGCTGCTCGTCCTCTTCGCGTTGTTGTTCGTCCTGGCGGCGTGCGGGCAGAAGGCGGGCGTCCGCGACACCCAACAGGTCGGCGCCAGCGACGGGATTGGCTCGTCGTCGGAGACCACCGCGCCTGCGGTCGACGGCGAGGCGACGGTGCCGACGACGGCCGCGCTCCCCGGGGGCACCGTCGCACCGTCACCGACCGGCGGCGGCAGCAGCAGCGGCGGTACCTCGGCAGGCGGCTCCAGCGCGGGTGGCGCCGCCCCGACGACCTCGACGGCCGCACCGGTCGCCGGTGACCGGACGGGCATCAGCGACCAGGTGATCAAGCTCGGCTTCCACGCACCGGTCACGGGTGCGGCGCCGGTACCGCAGGAGTCCTTCCGCCGGGCGGTGATGATCTACTGGAACTGGATCAACGCCAACGGCGGTGTGTTCGGTCGCAAGGTCGAGGTCACGTTCAAGGACGACCAGTTCAACCCGTCGTCTGCGGTGCAGGCGTGCCGAGCGCTTGTCGAGCAGGACAAGGTGTTCATCCTGCTGGGCTCGGCCGGCGCCGATCAGATCACTGCGTGTGCGAAGTACGCCAACAGCGTCGGCGTGCCGTACCTCTCGCCCGGCGTCAACGAGTCGGATCTGTCGTCGCTCCCGGGCTACTTCGCGATCTCCGAGACCTACCGGCAACAGTCGCCGATGCTGGGGCAGCTGGCGAAGAAGCTCTCCAAGGCGGGCAAGGTGGCGATCGTCATCGAGGACACCCCGACCTTCCAGGACTCCCACGCCAGCATCGTCGCTGCCTTCCGGTCCCAGGGCCTCTCGATCGTCTACGACAAGCCGATCAGCAAGGACGCCAGCCAAGCGGAGATCCTGACGACGTCCAGCGCGCTCCGCGGCTCGGGTGCCGACGTCGTCTACTTCCTCGGCCCACCGGTGACCTTCATCCCGCTCGCCCAGCAGGGCCAGGGCCAGGCCTACACGCCGGCCTACATCGGGCCGGGCTTGTCGAACGGGCTCAACCTGGTCGCGCAAGCCGGCTGCCCTGGCATCGGCAACAGCCGGTTCCTCTCGCCGTTCCCCGAGATGGATGCCATCGACCGACTCGACCCCAACTACACGAAGCAGTACCGCGCCCAAACCGGGCAGGAGCCCGACGATCTCGGCATCGCCATCTGGGGCGTCAGCAAGACGATCCACCAGATGCTGCTGGCGGCCGGGCCGAACCTCACCCGGCAGAGCTTCGAGAAGACCCTCGTGTCGGGCAAGGCCTTCGCGTCCAACGTCTATCCGGCGCTGCGCTACACGGCGGCGAACCACTTCGGTGCAGCATCCGCTCACCTGTTGCAGGCCGACTGCGGCCACCAGCGCTTCATCACCGCCGCCACCTTCGCCTCGAGCCTGTGACCTGAGGTGACCGCCCAGGCATTGGTCATCGGCATCATCACGGGTGCGGCGTACGGCCTCGTCGCGCTCGGGTTGGTGCTCGTCTACAAGTCGAGCGGCGTGTTGAACTTCGCCCAGGGTGAGTTCGGCACGGTGGCCGTCTACGCCCTCTGGCTGGGGACCACCCACGGCATTCCCTACGTGCTGGCCGTCCTGATCGCGCTCGGCGTTGCTGCCGTCTTCGGCTTCGTCACCGAACGGGTCGTCGTGCGACCCCTGGCCGACGCGCCCCGCGTGACGGTGCTCGTCGCGACGGCAGGGGTGGCGCTGTTGGCCGTGGGCCTCGAGCTCTGGATCGGCCAGGCCCAGATCCGTCCCATCGCACCGGCGCTGCGCCGCCAAGACCGGCTGCGGATCCTCAACGTGTACATCTCCGACCAGCGACTGCTGATCATCCTCACCGTCGTCGTGGTGGCGCTCGTCCTCCGCTGGGTCTTCACCCGGACGTTCCTGGGCCTGGCCGTCCTGGCGGCCAGCGAGGAGCCCACCGGCACTCGCCTCATGGGCGTCCGAGTCGAGCGCCTCTCGAGCGCGGTCTGGGTGCTGGCGGCCCTGCTCGGGGGCGTGGCCGGTGTCCTGACCGGGCCGCTGTCGGGCTTCGGGCCGGGCTTCCTCACCAGCAGCGCGCTCGTCGCCGGCTTCACCGCGGCGGTCATCGGGGGGTTCACGTCGCTGCCGGGAGCCTTCCTCGGCGGGGTCGTCGTCGGCGTCATCCAGAGCCTGGCGACGTCGGCGAGCTGGCTGGCCGACGTCCCCGGCCCGCAGACGGCGGCGCTGTTCGTCCTGCTGGTCGTGATCCTCCTGGCGAGGCCCCAGGGCATCCTCGGGCGGGCGTCATGACCCCGCGTGTGGCTCCGCTGCTCGCGCTGGCCGCCGTGGTGCTCGTGCTGCCGCGGCTGGTCTTCGACAGCGCCGACTTCGCCCTTCTCTCGCTCGCCGTCGTGTACGCCATCGTCGGCCTCTCGCTCAACGTCCTCATCGGCTACGCGGGGACCATCTCGCTCGGTCACCAGGCGTTCGTGGGGATCGGTGCGTTCACGTCGGCGTACGTCGTGACCGAGCTCCGCCAGCCGTTCATCGTCGGCGTGCTGGCCGCTGCCGCGCTCGGGGGCGCCCAAGCCATGATCCTCGGCGGCCTGGCGTTGCGGGTCACCGGCCTCTACTTCGCGCTGGTCACCTTGTCGTATGGCGTGTTCGCCCAGGACACCCTGTTCGGGATCAAGGCGATCACCGGGGGCGGTGCCGGCCGGGCCGCGCCGACGCCGACCGGTGACGGCAACTTCGTCCCCTATTACTACATCTGCCTCGCCTTCCTGGGGCTGGTCCTCTGGCTCGACTGGCGGATGATGCGATCGAAGACGGGGCGAGCGCTCACCGCCCTGCGGCAGGATCCCCGCGTGGCGGCCTCACTCGGCATCCCGGTGAAGGCCTACCTGTTGCTCGGCTTCGCGGTCTCGGGCGTGTTCGCCGGCATCGCCGGCGCGCTGTTCGCCCATGGGAACGGGTTCGTCGTCAGCAACGACTTCAGCCTCCAGCTCGGGATCCTCTTCGTGCTCATGACCGTGGTCGGCGGGCTGCGCAGCCGTACCGGCATCGTGGTCAGCGCCGCTCTCACTGCGGTGGTGCCGCTGATCATCCGCGAGATACCGGGACTGGAGAGTGCCCTCGCCCGCCCCGAGCGCACGGTGCCGGTGGTGGTCCTCGTTGCCGGGCTGGTGGCGGTGGGCGTGGGCGTGCTGCGTGGCGGGCGGGCCGCCCAGGTCGTCGGTGTGGCCATGGTCGCGCTCTCGGCCGCGGTGCTGTCGCCGCTCCACGTGCCCGGCGTGGAGCCGCAGCTCGAGCAGCTGCCGGCACTCGACCCGTCGATGCTCCGCCTGATCGTGCTCCCCGCCCTGGTGGTCATGACGTTGCGCACGGCTCCCGGAGGGCTCGGCCAGCAGCTGCGCCCGGTCGTCCGTTGGGTCTGCGGCGGGCGGTTCAGCCTCGACGCCGGCCCCGGCGACCTGAGGGAGGTCGTCGATGCCCGTGCTTGAGGCCGATGGCATCTCGGTGCGGTTCGGCGGCGTGCAGGCCGTGCGCGACGTGAGCGTGCACGTCGGTGAGTGGGAGGTCGTGGGCATCATCGGCCCCAACGGGGCGGGCAAGACGACCCTCTTCAACGTGCTGACGGGGTTCCAGCGGCCCAACACCGGGCGGGTCCGCTTCGAGGGCGACGACATCACCGGTGAGCCGGTGCACCGGCGGGCCGCACTGGGCATGGGCCGCACCTTCCAGAACGTGGGCCTGGTGAAGGCGGCGACGGTGCTCGACAACCTCCTGACGGCGCAGCACATGACGGTGGGCTACGGCGCGGTTGCCGGCATCGTGGGATCGTCGCTGGCCTTCGAGCGCGAGCGGGCCGTCCGCGACGAGGCCGCGCGATTGCTCGAGCTGCTCGGCCTGTTGCCCGTCGCCGACCTCGTGGCCGGGCGCCTGCCGTACGGGCTGCGCAAGCAGGTCGAGCTGGCCACAGTGCTGGCCACGCACCCGAAGGTGCTGCTGCTCGACGAGCCGACCTCGGGCATGGGTCCGGAGGAGGCCGAGGCGTTCGGCGAGCGACTGCTCGCGCTGCGACGGGAGCTGGGCCTGTCGGTGCTCATGATCGAGCACCACGTGCCACTGGTGGCGGCGGTGTGCGACTACGTCTACTGCATGAACTTCGGCGAGCTCCTCGTGGAGGGCAAGCCCGACGACGTCCGCAGCCACCCGGAGGTCGTTCGGGCCTACCTCGGGGATGAGGCCGCATGAGCCTGCTGAAGGTTCGTGGTCTGGAGGCCGGCTACGGCTTCCCCGTGGTGCGGGGGGTCGACTTCGACGTCGAGGCGGGGGAGACGGCCGTGCTGTTCGGCCTCAACGGGGCGGGGAAGACGACCACCGTGTCGGTCATCGCCGGACTGCTCAGGCCGGAGTCGGGGTCGATCCTGTTCGACGGCGAGGAGGTCGCCGGGCGGTCGGCGGCCGAGCTGGTCGAGCGCGGCGTCGTGCTGGTGCCGGAAGGCCGCCGAGTCTTTCCCGGGCTGCCAGTGCTCGCCAACCTTCGACTCGGCGCCTGGACCCATCGGCGCTCCCGCTCGTTGCTCGACGAGCGCCTCGATCGCGTCTTCGACTACTTCCCGATCCTGCGGGACCGGGCCTCGCAGGCGGCCGGCACCTTGTCGGGCGGCGAGCAGCAGATGCTCGCCATCGGTCGCGCGTTGATGAGCGGGCCCCGGCTCCTCCTGCTCGACGAGGCGTCGCTCGGGCTGAGCCCGGCCATGACGAAGACGGTGTTCCGGGTCGTCGACCGGATCAACGACGACGGGGTCACCGTGCTGATGGTGGAGCAGAACGTCGGCGTGCTTCCGTTCGCCGACCGGGT
>Ga0136846_1222326_pt1 | contig 10420 bp, 5 predicted proteins | sample HopSoiMetagenom2_FD_96841 | JGI IMG/M metagenome (GOLD analysis project Ga0136846, IMG submission 96841) | Grasslands soil microbial communities from Hopland, California, USA - 2 Assembly 2016 (version 4) | ecosystem: Environmental > Terrestrial > Soil > Grasslands | place: USA: Hopland... | reverse complement strand
GGTACGGGCTTTCCACCGAAGGGGCAGGGCTTGGGACCGCCTGCGTACCAGCTCATGCTCATCTTGCCGATGAATGGATAGCGAAGGCCTTCCGACGTGACGTCGACGCCGTGCTTGGCGAACTCTTCCATAATGCGGTAACGGCCCGCATTGAGATTACGAATGCCGCTGGCTGGATGTTTGGAATCCCAGTCATTGCGGATGGCGTAATACGAGAGCACATCGACGTGAATGGTTCCCGGCAGCTTGTAGCGTTCGCAGGTATAGCGGACGCGGTCCGGCCCTGGGCCTTCCATATATTTGGCCAGCCCCTGAATGTAGGATTCTTCGCCGGTCCACTCGCGGCTCTTCCAGAGCTCGCCATCGGGTTTGCGGGCGATCATCTCTTCGTTCCATGCCGGGCTGCTGCGATACGCGTCGTCGTAGTTGTCCGAGAGACTGACAGTGGTGTTCAACGATTTCGCGCGATCCATCAGACGCATCATGCCGTCATAGCCGCCAATGCGTTCATCCACAACATTCACCGCGGGGTAGCCCGTGTCTTTGCCGCGGAACTGCCAACCCCACAGGTGAACGAGTTGTGGAGAGCCGTCGGTCAGCGCATGCATGTCTCGAATGATTTGTTCGCAACGCTCAAAGGTTGCGGACGGTTTGGCAAACTTCGGCTCGTCAACCCGAATGCCATAGATGAACTTGTCATCATAGAAGTGATTGGGGATGGCAGGCATACGTGCCCGGACAAGTCTTGCTCCATCGATCCAGTCGAGGGCCTTTCCGCCCGCTTCCGGTTCGAGGAAGTCGAGGCGGCAGGCAGACTTCTGCTCCACGAGCAGGTTCGGTGTCGCGTTGTTACCACAGCTCTTCGGGGCGCCGCGTCCCAGGTTCATGTCGTAACAGGCACTTCCGTCAACACGATGAACCTTGGTGGTTCCGAGCGATGCGATTCTTTCGGGAGCTTCCCCTGTTACCGACAGGAGTGTGCCGTCCATGAATGCCGTCGTCTCCTGCACGCACATCGTGCCGGAGTGCCCTGCCATGATGACGGGAAGAACGCCATTGATCTCTCCCCAGAAGGTATTGAGAGACAGCTTCCCGGCCTTGGCGTCGCGCAGCGAGACCAGATCGCCGCCGTCGTCCGCATGGGCGATCCATGCATTTGGATCAGATTCGTACACGCTGACAAGGGAAGGCATCGAGAGTGAGATCAGCTCGAACCCGGGTTGCTCCTTTACTTCCTCAAGCGTGACCTGAATGTGCCGGCCATCGATCTGATAGCGCAGGATGAAGCTGGCCGCAGGTGCGGAATCGCAGGTCGCCTGGAAGTGGAAGTCGGCAGTAGTCCGTGTTGTCTTTTCGCTGGAGGGCCGTATCTCCACATCGCTGAAGGCGTGAGGTTCGCGCTGAAAGAGACGGACCTTCAAAGGGGTAGAAGGCGTGCTTCCGCGATAGAGCTTTCCGGAGCGGAGCAACCGATAGGAGACAGGCAGACCGGTCGTCGCGTCGAGTTGCAGAACAAGATGGTGCGAGCGCAGTGACGTAATGCGGCCTGTCGGAACGGGCGCGGCCGGCTCAGAGAAAAGCTTGCCGGTCTTTGCCATGGCCATGCCGGCGGCACTGATTTTGAGAAGTGTGCGGCGGTTCAGGCCATCGGGGCGAACGGTCATGTGTACTGCTCCTTGTGTTGTCTTCGGGGACGAGCGTTTGTGCGCGCGTCCCGATGGTTTGTTAGAAACTAAGTTTGCCGCCAAACTGCAGTTGACGTACGGTGCCGGCTCCGGTGATACGGCCGAAGGTTGCCGTGCCGATGGTGCCTCCCGGATTGGAGTAGCTGGGGTTGTTCAATGCGTTGGAGGCCTCTGCCCTGAACTGGAACTTGACGCGTTCCGTAATCGGGAAGGTACGCGCCAGATTCAGATCGACATTGTGATACGCGGGGCCTGTCAGGAAATTACGAGGTGTATTGCCGTTGACCGGAACACCATTCGTTGGCACAGCGTTCTGAACAAACGCCGATGCATTGAACCACTGGCTCAATGAGCGCTGCACCGCATTCGGATCACCCACCACGGAGGCGCGATCGTTGGTCTGACCGTCGAGGTTGGCATCGAGTGAATTCATCACGGTAAAGGGAGAGCCACTACGAAGACGAGCAAGAGGCGAGATCTCCCACCCGTTTGTGATCGCTTTGAGCCAGCGTTGCGGTCCAGTGTAGTAATCCGGCTGCCAGACGATACCGATCGTCGACATCTGGCGGTAGTCGTTGTCGGTGCGGCCACGTTCGTCGCGTAGACGTGTGTAGTTCTGCGCGGTGCCTCCAGGACCGGAACTTTCAAGTCCGACACTCGAGAGCGACTTCGACCACACATACGTGCCGCTGACGGAGAGATGGTGAGACATGCGCTGCGTCACCGTCGCCTGCAGCGAGTGATACGAAGAGGACTGATTGGATTCAGTACGCAGAATCGTGCCGAACGGCTGGTACGGGCGGCGGCATTGAACATTGCCGGTTGTTGCCGTGAGGGTCGGTGTGCCTGTTGCGCCGGTAGTGCATCCTGAACTGCCGGCAGCGAGACCGTAGTTCGTGTTGAGACCCGGATAGTTGAGATCAGGAGCGTAGACCTGATTGCGGCTGAGTGCTCCCACATACGCGAGCGAGATGCCCCATGAGTTTGTGAGTTGTTGCTGGACAGATAAGTTCATCTGCACGGTGTACGGGGAGTCAGCTGATTTGCTTGTCGGCTGAATGGGACCGGCTACAGGAAAGAAGTTGCCGTTGTACGGAAAGATATTGCCTGAGGGCTGGCCACGATAAGGATTGGAGAGACTGGCGCCCGTTGTGCTGGAGACGACAGGAAAGCTGTAGCGGATAGCGAAAGGAATCGTATTGCCGCTGGCCATCCAGCTCTCCTCTGAGAGTGAACCCCAGAAGAGTCCTGCGCCGCCACGGAAAGCCGTTTTGCCATTTGCAAATGGATCGTAGGCTAACCCGAGTCGAGGCGAGAAGTGGCTATACCGCACAGGGGTGATGCCGCGGGAGATGCCTGCGTCGCCGGGAAAGAGCAGGCCAACAGGTGCATTCGGACGCACCGTAGATTGCTGCCCGGCAACAAAGCTGGATTCCCGATTCGCCGGATCGACCGGAGGCGTCTGAATGTCGTAGCGCAGCCCCAGATTGACCGTGAGTTGCCGATTAAGGCGGAGATCATCCTGCAGGAAGAACGACGAGGTAAGAGTGACAGCAGAGACGGACGCTGGTGCATCCTGCTGTGCCGAACTGGGGAGACCGAGCAGGAAGTCGCCAAAGCCGGCAAGTCCTGTCGACTGACTGCCAACGCGAGTGACGCCTCCATTGAAGGTGAAGCTTCCCCAGTTATTCAGATTGGCGACCTTCTGCGATTTGTCCAGAACGGCCTCGCCCCCGAATTGAAGCGTGTGGCGGCCGAGCGTCCAGGTAACGAGGTCACGGACGGCATAGTTGTTTGTGAATCCCGGACCGGAGTTCGTTTGCCCGAGAGTGAAATAACCGGTAATGGAAAGATTGGGCAGCGCCTTTGGTCCCTGCGGTGTAAAGGCAGAGCCGAAGTCGGCAAGCGAGAGCGTCGGGGTATTGACGCGGTTCGAGAGCAGACGCGTGTAGGAGATCCACGCGTTGTTGACGATGGCCGGCGTAATAGTCCAGGTGTGCGCGAGAACGAAGTTCTGTTGTCTCCAGAACATGTTCTGCGATGAGTAGGGAACATTGCTCGATCCGCCGCGCGCTCCATTGAAGCCACTGGAGTTGAAGTAGGTAGCCGACAACTGCTGGTTTGCGCTCAACGTATGGTTCAGCTTCAGCAGGAAATCATCGGTGTTGTAGGGAGAGTTGTAATAACCCTGCCACGAAGGATAGGTGCCAACCGAGCTGGAGAACGTACTATTCGGCGCCGGCAGATAGCTCTGCATGAATCTCGTCGCAACGGGATCGAGATGGGCCGCGGGAATGATATTGCCTGGATATGTGGTTCGGCTGGCGGCGCTGGAGCTGCTGTATGGATTGCAGATCAGATATTTGCCGCTTGCAAGGTCGGCGGCCGATAGGACCGGGGCAGAACCTGACGCGCACGAGTAGGTCGAGCTTGAGGAAAGACTAGCAGGGAAGTGATCGCTCAGGTTGCCGGCCTGATTTGCGGCTGTGGGAATGATGGAGTTCTGCAGGAAGGTGCCGCTGGTCTGGCGAAGCCCGGCATAGGAGCCGAAGAAGAACGTCTTGTTGGGTACGATCGGACCGCCAAGCGTTGCTCCGAATTGGTTGCGGTGCAGAGGAGACTTCGGGAGTGTGGCGTTCGATCCCCAGTCACGCGCATTGAGTTTCTGGTTGCGAATGAACTCAAAGACCGTGCCGTGGACCGTGTTGGTGCCGGTCTTGACCAGTGCGTTGATAATGCCGGAGGCAAACCGTCCGTACGGCGCGCCGTAGTTGCTGGTCTGAACGCGAAACTCCTGCAGCGCGTCAGGATTAGGAAGAATGTTGCCTGAGTTGCGCAGGCCGGTCATATTCGGTGCGCCGTCAAGATAGTAGTTGACCGAACCTGCGCCGTTGTCGCTGCCGCCATTGATTAGAGTGATCTGCGCGGGAGCGCCAAAGGACTGAATGTTGGAGTTGGTCTGCACGCCGGGTGTCAGGTCGAGCAACTGATACGGGTTGCGGTTCACCAGGGGGAGTTCGATCATCTGGCGTGAGTCCACTGTGGTTCCAACTTCGGCATTGACGGTGTTGACCAACGGCGCTGAAGCCGTGACCTCAATCGACTCCGTCACTTCGCCGGCGGAGAGCGCGATATCGACGCTTGCCGGAGCCCCTGCATTGAGCGTGATGCCTTTCTGCACAAACCGCTTGAAGCCCGGCATGGATACCGTGACGGTGTAGTTGCCGGTCAACAGGAAGTCGATGCGGTAGGCCCCATTGCTCCCTGTCTGCGCAGACTTCGACTGGCCGCGATCAGTATCCGTGGCAACTACGGTGGCATCCGCAATGGCGGCTCCCGTGGGATCCGTGACCGTGCCGACGATCGAAGTTGTGGTGACCTGGCCGAAAAGTGCAACTGGGGCCGCAAAAAGCAACAGGAGGAATAGGGCGCGAGACACGTATGACATAGTTTGATGTCCAAACAAATAAAACTTGAACTACGCCCGCTTTTTTACTCTTAGAAAGTGTTTGTTGTAAATAAAAAACTGTATTGGGCTCGAAAAAGGCCGAACACGGTGTCTCGATAAGCCTTCGTCTAAACGTTTTTATTCGCGCTCCGAGGGGGAATAGAACCGGATTGGAAGAATGCGCGTTGTTCGCGTTAAATAAATCTGCGCTCCGTGTGGAGCGCAGACCTGGGTGTGATCAAGAGAAGAGTGAATCGTACGTGGTGACTCCCCCTAGGCTCCGACAAGGGCCGCTTTTTCTGAGCCCTCGATCATGCTGGTCAAGCGGCTTACAACCTCATTCAGCAGACTCGACTGTACGGTGAGTTCCATCGCTGCCGCGGCGCTATGTTCGGCGCTTGAGGCAGAGGTTTGGGTGACACGCTCCATGGCCGAGATCGACCGGGTAATCTGATCGATGCCACGAGTCTGTTCCATGCTGGCTGAGGTGACCTGATCCATCAGGGACTTCACGCGGTTCGACTCAGCGGTTGCGATTCCAAGAGCCTCAACGACCATGTCGAGCTTCAGCTTCCCGGCATGGGAACCCCGCATGGACTTATCTACGATTACAGACGAGTCCTGGACAGCCTGGGCACAACGCTGTGCCAGATTGCGAACCTCTTCCGCGACGACGGCGAATCCGGCTCCAGCCTCACCTGCGCGGGCGGCCTCTACGGCGGCGTTCAGAGCGAGGATGTTGGTCTTGAAGGCGATCTCGTCAATCACGCGAATGATCTTCGAAACCTCGTTGTTCGATTTCTGGATCTCATCCATTGCGTCGACGAGTTCCACGAGCGATTGATTCGTCTGGACAAACCTCTGCTGCGATGCTGCCACCAGATCGTGGGCCGAACGGCAGTCATCGGAGCTGCGAGCTGCCATGGCATTGATCTGCTGCGATGAAGCCGAGGTCTCTTCCAGAGAGGCTGCCTGATTCGAAGCTCCCTGAGCCAGCGATGCGCCGGAGTCGGAGACCTGACGCGCCGATGCGGCAACACGGCGCGCTCCATCGGCAAGGCGTTCCGCCAGACTACGCAGCGGAGAAGAGACCTGCTTCTCCATCACGAAGATGGTCAGACCGGCAAAGCCTGCGGCAATGCCGAACAGGACAAGGGTCAACCAGCGCTGCCATCCGTTGGAACTGTTGACCGCGGCGAACTCAGCTTGAAAGGCCTTGTCGCCGATGGCGGTGGCCATATCGTCGAAGGCCTGCTCCATCTTGCTGTTGTCCTGGGCGAGGCTTGCAAGCGAGTTCTGTGCTCCGTCGGTCATGCTGTCCGGAGAAGAGACCATTTTAGTGTAGGTGCTCTTAGCACGCTCCCGCAGGCCCGCATAGAAATCTGCTGCCTCAGCCACCTGTTTTTGCAGCGCTGGGACTGTCTTGAGCTTATCCTTGGCTTGTTCAAGTGCTTCGGTCGCATTCCTGGCATCTTCATCTGCGGCCGCCAGGGCTTTGGCGTCCTGCAATAGGACGGCGTCCTTGTAGTCCTTCACAACGGCTTGAAAGCTGCTGTGGGCGCGGTTGATGCTGAGTGTTGCCGGATAGATAGCACTCGATACCTGAGACAGATGCTGCTGCGTGCGGCCGGTGGTCCACTGTACCAGAGCAAAAAACAGCAAGTAGCCGCCCGCCAAGGCACCGACGCCAAACAGTAGTTTGGCTCGAATGCTGAAGTGTTTCATGTTTTTAGATCCTCCTTCGCGATGTAAGAGGTGTGTCGCGCATCGATGGCGAGGCACTCCAGGCGTACTCCCTACACATCATTTATCGGCAAGGGGTATAAAACATTACCGGAACTAGCGGTTACTACTGGCGATTACCGTTGGGTTCACTCTCCTGTCATGTTGCCGAACTGTCCGTCGATAGAGAGTTTGAGACCGCGCGTTCATTGTCGCGGTACGCGATTTTTTAGGAGTTTCTAAGATGAAGAGGTTTCTTGCCATTGCTGCGGCCATGTTGATGGGCGCAGTTGTTCAAGGTCATAGCCAGAGTCTTGACGAGTTGAATGTTCAGATCCACGGATATGCCACGCAGGGCTTCCTGTACACGACGAACAACAATATCTTTACAACCAAGTCCAGCGATGGCAGCCCCTCATGGGATGAAGGCGTCCTCAATATCAGCGCACAACCGGCACAGAAGCTTCGCGTCGCTGTCCAGGGCCGCTACTTCGTGCTTGGCAACTTCGGCAATAAGATCACTGTCGACTACGCGATGGCCGACTTCAAGGCGAACGATCACTTCGGCGTTCGCTTCGGTAAGGTAAAGACCCCTTCGGGCCTGTTCAATGAGACGCAGGATATCGATCCTTCCTATATCTGGGCGTTACTTCCGCAGAGTATCTATCCCATTTCCAGCCGTAACTCGCTGCTCTCGCATTTTGGCGGCGTAGCCTACGGCTCGTTTGTGCTCGCCCATAAGCTCGGCAAGATTGAGTACCGCGGCTTTGCCGGTCAACGTACCCTGTCCAGCGATGACGGCTACTTCGTCAATCAGACCGAGGCGGGCATTCTACTTCCGAACGGAACTCACCAGAACATGTTTGGCGGAGCTATCCATTGGAAAACTCCTCTCCCCGGCCTGATGATCGGCCTATCCAATATCAAGAACCTGAAGGGTTCGGATACGGTTACAGCCGGCAACGGAGCGATCTCGGGTACGCAGTCGATCAACACATTCAACCTCCCGAACTACTTCGCTCAGTATGAGAAGGGCAAGTATATGTTCGCCGCGGAATGGACCCGCATTCCGGTCGGGGGCTCGCTCGCATTGCCTCCAGTGATAACGCAGCCGATCCATCTGGACCTGCGTAGCTGGTATGTCATGGGCAGCTATAAGCTGACGGACAAGTTTAGTACAGGTCTGTATCACGGCGAGTCGTTCGACCGCAAAGCCACTCTCGGCGCTGCGCGCTATTCGAAAGATTGGGCGGTTGCAGCTCGCTACGATTTCAGCCAGTTCATCTATGCCAAGGCGGAGCAGCACTTCATCGATGGAACCTCCATTGGCTATGACACGAACCTCAACACCGGTGGCCTGAAGCCGACCACGAAGATGACCGTCCTGAAGATGGGCGTCAACTTCTAAGCATTCGCGAAACGGAGATCTACACAATGAAAAAGATATTAGTTACTATTCTCTTCGTCGCGAGCGCATCATGCTGCACCCGTCACGCTTCGGCGCAGGCAATTATCGTCAACCCCAGCGTCAAGGCGACCGAGGCCAGCAAGGCTGAGTTGCGGGAGATCTTTTCGGGAGCGGCATCCAGCCTGAAGGATGGTTCGCATGTCACTCCGGTGCTCCAGAAGGGCGGGGCAGCGCATGAAGCTTTTCTCACTTCCATCGTCGGCAAGGCAGATGCTGCCTTTCGCGTGAGCTGGCGCAGCCTGGTCTTCTCTGGGCAGGCGGTTATGCCAAAGAACCTGGATACTGACGCTGCCGTCGTGGAGTATGTCGCCCACACTCCCGGTGCGATCGGTTACGTCGCAAAAGATTCGGGTCACGATGGTGTGAAGGTTTTGGCCGTCCACTAAACAACATTAGAGAGATCGGCCATGCAGGCGGTGACCGACCTCTCTCTTCTCCGTGATCACTCCTTCGATTACGGTGCAAAACGTAGTTGTCGTTTGTAGCAAATGGCAAGTAATTCTCCTTCGCCGGTCAGTATGTGGGCTCGCTGCGTTCTGGCCGGCAACTTTTTTTCCCGCGATCGTCATCGAATGTGATCGTACTTGCGTACGCGCCGCATCTCTCATCGGCGATTTGAAAACGCGCGATTGTTAACTGGCTTCATCCGAAGCGGACGGGCAACGTCGGTGATCGGCACAGCATCTACTGCGACCAAGCCAGTCTTTCGGTCTACCCCTCAAAACTAATAACAAGAAGAGGACGGTCACCAGCCACACTGCATTTTTTGGGATAACCGATGGCCGAAAGTGCTTATCTGCCAACCGTATTCGGAAGCATGCTATTTCCAATAAGCGTAGGGCGAAGATTTGCATGATGGAAGCGACCAGCGATACCCCATTACAACTTGAAATGAGAGAGATTTCGGATATAACAACAGGGCTCTCTTTATCGATGGGTCTACTTAGGTTGGGCTTGATGCTCTCGCGTCAGCCTCCATCCTTCCCTCTCCAAGCCGCCTGGCAAAGCACGTTGCAGTTGAATATCGACGTTGTGAGGTAAGACGTGATTGGTGATCGGAAACTGACTGATGAGTCTGGACGGGTCGCAGCCCTGTATCGCTATGGAATTCTGGATATCCCTCGCGAAACCATGTTCGACAGAATTGCCAGGTTAGTTCAAAAGGCATTTGATGTGCCTATTGCCGCGATATCCCTTATCGATGACCACAGGCAGTGGTTTAAATCCTGCATCGGCCTTGAAGTCGATGAGACCCCCCGTGAACTGTCCTTCTGCACCCATACCATCCAGGAACCTGATTCTATGTCTGTTTCCGACACAACGCTTGATGGCCGCTTCGCCCAGAATCCGTTCGTGGTTGGAGCCCCTTACATCCGCAGCTATGCGGGAGTTCCATTATGTACTCCTGATGGCTACAACATTGGTTCACTATGCGCTCTCGATGTTCAACCTCGCACATTCACACGGGACCAGGTTCAATTGTTATCCGGTCTCAGCTCGCTGGTTATTGAAGAGCTTGAATTGCGTTGCATTGCGCAAGTCGACCCTCTGACCGGAGCCATCAGCCGGAGGAGCTTCATCCTTGAGCTTAAGAAAGAGTTAGCTCGGGCCAATCTTCGTGGTCTCCGCAGCAGTCTGGTGCTTCTTGATATTGATCACTTCAATCAGGTCAATCAAATCCATGGATATCCTGCCGGCGATATGGTTTTACGTAATCTCGCAGAACGTCTGAGGAAATTTCTACGAAGCAAAGATATATTTGGAAGGATTGGAGGAGAGGAGTTTGCGCTCCTTCTTCCAGGGACCGATGCGGAAGCGGCATCCGAAATAACTGAACAGATTCGTCAAGCAATTGCTGATGAGCCAATACTCCTTGAACCCAACCTGAAGATCACGGTCAGCTTTGGCATCTCTTGTCCATCTGCGCCCGAGTTAAATCCCACAGATTGGCTAGCCGCTGCCGATCTCGCTCTTTGTAAAGCGAAACGCAAAGACAGAAATACCTGCTGTATTGCCTAGGCGGGGTCATCAGACTTTGTCGTTAGCCTTGCAGCCCGGCTGTCATGGGGCTACGACGCACGACCGTGCAACGAATTG
>Ga0136846_1227230_pt1 | contig 10421 bp, 10 predicted proteins | sample HopSoiMetagenom2_FD_96841 | JGI IMG/M metagenome (GOLD analysis project Ga0136846, IMG submission 96841) | Grasslands soil microbial communities from Hopland, California, USA - 2 Assembly 2016 (version 4) | ecosystem: Environmental > Terrestrial > Soil > Grasslands | place: USA: Hopland... | reverse complement strand
CTTCTCCCACACTTCTCCCGGTTTTTCCCGGTCTCTCCAGTGAAAGGTGGGAGAAGGGTGGGAGAAGTCCGGGACATGCCCTGGACCATGTCGGGACAAGGGTGGGAGAAATTGTAGTTTAGTGCATCGCAAGTCACCATCTCAAACATCCTTCCATCCCATACATCCCGGTTCAGACCGGGCTCGTATATGTTCGGCAATTGCAATGCTTTTTTCCGATGACATTCCTTTGTTCTGTACAGCCAAAGCTTTATCTTTCATCTACTTAAATGTACATATAGTACGCCAATACAACAGTGGCCTCTATATGACACATAACTTCAACTGGCTTTCAAAACTGCTAATTAATTGACGATGAAAATAATTTTGGCCCTCTTCTTCTTTTTCAATTCAGTAACAACTTTAAAAGCACAGGAAATTATGTCGCCAGACACAAATGCGGTAAAATCTATTGACGGCATTGTAAAAGAAGTACTGAAACTTCAATCTGGCGAAAGCGGTAAGAGAAGAAACTGGAAGGCTTTACGAAACTTGTTTTTGCCTACTGCAACATTTACAATTTTAAATAACAGTGATTCTTTGCAGCGACCGACCGAAACAGTTAGTCTTGATGGTTTTATAGAACTTATGCATGACGACTATTACGAAAAAGGCTACATCGAATATGAAACGGGTAAAACCATTGATGAGTTTAACGGGATTGCAAATGTATTTCAAAGCTTTTATGGTAAAGATTCTGAAAATGAGGAAGCCCGGGGAATAAATAGCTATCAGTTAGTTTATTTTGGAAAAAGGTGGTGGATTGCCAACCTGCTTTGGACATTGGAGACTGATAAAGTAAAAATTCCAAAAAAGTATTTGCGTAAGAATTGACCTGTTTAGGGCCATTATATTCTAAGTCAACGATTTGGCCATGGTCGTGGGGGTGTAACCATAGTGCTTTTTAAAGGCGCTGGTGAATGCGCGGATCTTTGTGTAGCCCAATTGCCGGGTTATTACTTTCAGGTTCGCCCCGGCATCGAGTAGCTGCAGGCTTCGCTCCATCCTTATCCGCAGTTTGTATTCGCGAATGGTTTCGCCATATAATTTCCTGAATGCTTCTTGTAATACATTTCGGCTAACGCCTAATTGCAGGGAGAGTTTGGCGGCCTGCTGGCCAATTTTGCATTCGTCGTCCAATATTTGTTTGTAACAGGTTACTGCCGACAGTACCCGCCGCTTGAACATCTTTTCAGTCTTCATTTTACATTGGTTTACTGGTAAACGATAAAATCAGCCTTGTTTAACCTCCTTCCTGGTAGAAGTGGCTTTCGGTATATTCCAGGAACTGCAGCGGACTGGTAAATACCATCTCCAGTGTATGTTCCCGGTCGTAATCATCACGTACGATCATCCGGTTGTTTTTCGTAAGGCGGAAATACAACGCATACATGATGACCCTTACTACAAGGGTACAGTAAATTTCGGCCTTGCCTTTATGGTACATGGCCCACATCTTGTCCTGGGTCATGGTTTGTAAAGCACGGGTGCCGGAGAAATGAAAATCGTCTATAAATGTATTGAAGGGCTGGCAGGGGTATATCAAGCCGTAGTCAACATAGGGCTCCGGTGGCGGCTTAATGGGGCTCACCACAAATACACTATCATCCAGGTTCATTATAAACTCAATACCCTGGGGATTGTCGTAGATGCCTAAATGGTCATCTAAAAGCGTATATATATGTTTGGCTGCCCTCGTCATCTCCTGGCAAAGGTTTATGAATGGTTAGTGTATCAGTGTTTCTTTGAATAGTTGGTGACATAATTGATAAGATCGGCCGGCTTTTCCAGTTTCTTTCGCGCTATCCATTTCAGGTCTTCATCTTCGTCTTTTACCTGGATGCGGCCATCTTTTTTCTGGAAAACCAGTTCCCAGCAACTGTCGCCACTTTCATACAACACGCTTATAAAGGCCGCGCCCTGGTGGTAAAGTTCGAGTAGCAGTTGCGGCGTGGCAAAATGTAATTGTTCAACGGTTTTAATGCCGGTCAATTGGGTGAATGCTTCTATGGTGCTGTCTTCTATACAAATTTCCATCACATACCCTGTGTCCAATAAAATACCCGGGTAAGGGGCGGTCATATTGAACGCGCCGTCTTCCAACAGATCGCTTTGTACGCCAAACGGGTTGGTGTAATACCCCAGTTGGCTTTTCAGGAATCTGGCTATTGCATTGTCAGCTGGTTGTTTGTTGGCTGGTTTCATCTGCAACGGTTTAATGGTATCCAACTATAGCCAATTTGCGGCTTATTGTTAACGTTATATTACCTTCGTCGTGCCCGCCACTCTGATGGACTTTGTCCATAAAAGTTCCTGAAAGTGTTGTTGAAAGAACTTATGGAAGAATAATGCAGCGTAATGGCTGTTTCCTTGATTGATTTGCCCGAGCTTAAAAGGTATTTTGCATGTGCCATGCGTATCCTTAACCGGTACCGGCCAATGGGCGCGCCATACCGGTATTTGAATACAATCTGCAACAAATTGCGACTAATACCTGCATCGCTGGCCAGCGTAGCTGTACTAATGCGGTTGGCTGGGTCATCATCTATTAATTTTTTAACCGCCTTTGCCGCATTCATTAGTTCCTTTCTATAATATCTGTAAGTTCTGGCCATGCCGCCTGTTTAAATGAATGTGCGGATCAGTGTCATTCCGTAACTTGTTTTATAAGTCCGCAACCACATTCATCTAAAACTGCGTTGCCTTTCTATTGTTCTTAACAGGTAATAAAGAAGTACCAGGGTAATAACTTACTACTTCAGCAATACAATCAATGAAATGGATAGGGCGCTACAAATCTTCCCGCTCTCAAGGACGGGTTCGGTCTCAACTTTTCCTAATGCAAGTTACTGAGCTCATTACTATTTAAAGAATCAATCAGTTCATGTTTTGCACTTTTGATTTTTGACTTTCATCGTTTTGGCAAAATCCGGAATAAAGGTGTTTTTATATCCTACCGGTTTTGAAGACTAATATCGTAGGGGTTTCTGAAAGAAAGCAGTTTATATATGGGAATACAACTGGTATGTTCACCTTTATTCAAAAGAAAAATATTTTTTTTTGCCCATAATCGGGTTAAAATAGCAGGTTTTAATGCAGGTATTCTTAGAATGTGGATAAGGGTTAGTAAAGAGCAGGCATTTTTTGGATGAAAGTGGGTGAATGGCCGGATGGCAGAAGGGTAGCGGACAAATTGTGTCTTATTAATGATTAGGTTAATATGATGGTGGTTGGTTATTGTGCAGACCGTAAAATTATTGACCTGTATCAAGTTGCTGGGTTATTCTACAAAGTTTGAACAGATTTATAACAGATTCTGCCGCTTCCTTCGTTATTTTTGCGCCCTTCTTAGGGGACATCTTTAAATTTCGATAAAAAGTGATCGGGCCGGTTACAAAAACAACCCCGGCGTTTACTATTACTATGATAAAAGGCAGTACGTATTCTGATGCGGAATTACTAGCAGCCATCAGAAGAGGGGATCAGCTGAACAACGCCATTTATTTCATTTATCAGCAGTTTTCACAAACTATCCAGGCTTTTATCCTGGCCAACGGCGGCATGCCTGCCGATGCGGAAGATATCTTTCAGGAAACGGTGGTAACCTTCATCGACTCCGTAAAAAAAGATAAGTTCCGCGGTGAAGCCAGTGTAAAAACTTTTTTAACTGCCATCGCCCGCCACCTGTGGTTGAATGAATTGAAAAAAAGAGAGCGGAGCGAAATGCGGGAGAAAGTGTTTGAGAATAACCGCGATATGACTGAGCTGGATGTAAGCCAGCATATGGCTAACCGGGAAGTAAGACAACAGTTCCTGGAAGTGCTTGGGAAACTGGGCGAGTCCTGTAAAAAACTGCTCACCCTTTTCTATTACGAGAATATGTCAATGAAAGACATTGTACATCACCTGCCCTACGAAAATGAACAGGTGGTGCGAAATAAAAAATACAAATGCCTGCAATCACTTACGGAAATGATAAAACAAAACCCGGTGATTGCCCGGCTCGTGAACAAACTGTGATTAATTTATGGAAGACCGCAATGAACATTTACTGATCAATTTTTTCGACAGAACCCTGGAGGAAAGGGAAATGCGCGAAGTAGAGGAGTTGATCAATACCGATCTGGAAGTGCGTAACCAATGGCAATACCTGCAACTGGCTGTGGAAGCGGTGGAATATGCGGCGTTGTACGACCAGGTTGCTGCGGTGAAAGAAAATTTCAGGACCATACAACCGGTTGAAGTATTACAACCATCTAATAAAAAGAATGTACGTGTTATGATGCGTCCATTTATGCGGGTTGCTGCAGCCGTTTTAGTACTGATCGTTGGCACAATTGCCTATAAATATTTTACGGTGAGCGCAACACACGTGTATGAAAAAACGTTTATTGCGTACAACCTGTCAACTACCAGAGGGCAGGCTACCATCACTGATATAGAGCAGGCATACCGTAACAAAAACTGGAACGGGGTAATTGCCGCCGCTAACTCGTCTTCCTTAACTGATAATAAAGCCTTATTCCTGGCCGCTATGGCCCACCTGCAGTTACAAAACTTTGCAGCAGCAAACAAGTTGTTTGAACAGGTATTGCGTAACAATTCCCAAACGGGTGATGATTACTTTCAGGACGAAGCCCAGTTTTACCTGGCTATGAGCAACCTGGCCGATAATCATCCCGCGCAGGCTATTATATTGTTACAGCAAATACGGGCTGATAAAAATCATTTGTATCACCAACAGGCGATGCAGGTGGGAAAGATGGATCTTCAATTATTGAAAATCAAGGCGAACCGCTAGTAAAAAGAAATTTTTAAAAAAAGTTCGATTACGCGGTTACATCTCTTTCAACAGCTTTTACTAATTAATAGAACAGCTCTTTTAAATGATACTTTCAATCGTGAAGATCTGAATCATAATATCGGAAACCTGGGTACCTGCCTCGGCGGATACAACAGAGAAACCTGGATGGTTCCATCTTCACGGATTATCCCTACGCATTCGTGAGGATCTGAATCATAATATCGGAAACCTGGGTACCTGCCACGGCAGATACAACAGAGAAACCTGGATGGTTCCATCTTCACGGATTTAACTTTGCATTCGTGAGGAACGGATCATAATATCGGAAACCTGGGTACCCGCCACGGCGGATATAACAGAGAAACCTGGATGGTTCATTTCTCACGAATTTTTTTGCGCTATTTAACCCTAAACTCTAAGGTAATGGCATCTCTGGGGATGCCTTGGTATTCACCTGATTTCACACAATGATTTAGTTTTCGGTAACCGGACTAGTCCGGTTACCTTTTTACATTACACGATCAAAGCCGCTCTTTATAAAATATTTCCCGATGGAGTCGGGATAAACTCTAAAAGTCGACGTCTTGACCTCAAAGGATAACGCAGTATCTGCATTAGTCCGGAGTACACACATCAGAGCAATTTTAATCCGTATTTCTGTGTAAGCTACGTCGACTTTTTTCTTCTTTTAACGTAGACTATTCCCAACAAGACTGCCACCACTGCGCCTATAACAAGCAACCAACGGTACCAGGTAACCACCTGCACCAACGGCTGGTTATCCCCTGTGAGAATTAAATGTGCCCAATAGTTGGGCGTTTTGTATAAAGCATTGCTATGCAGGTAATCGAGCTTTGCCTGTCGCAATGCTTTTGATTTTGTATAGCCCCTTTGCAGATAAATATGAAATTGATGTAAAATGGCAGCAGTAGCCTCATCATCGGCTTTCCATAAACTGTTTACCATACTTGCACACCCCGCATAGGCAAAACCCCGGGTAAGACTCAGCACGCCTTCGCTGTTCACTAATTGTCCGTGCCCCGTTTCACAGGCGCTGATGATAATCAGTTGCGTTCCTTCCATATTCAACCCATATAATTCTTCCAGATACAAGGCATCCTGCGTGGGTTGCTGCGTTTGGGGGTAGAAGGCGATAAAAGAGGCCGCGCTGTTGCCGGTATCGGCAATGGCATGCGTAGCCAGATGCACAACTGGGTATTGCTGCAGGCGTTGCAGGAACTGTTCTTTGGTGGCCTGTTGATTGGTGAAGGAGAGCCCCGGCAAATCAGCGATCTCCTGTGCTGATGCCGGTAATTGTTGCATGAAAGTATATTCCGGGTGTGGAAAGCGCTTACCCGCTTGCGCAAAGGGTGCAAAGGCCAGGGTTTGCAGACTGGTATTGGCATGCTGCTTTCTGGCCGCCTGCGCTACTATGAACCGGGAGGAAAATTGATAACTGATCTCGGTTGTTTCCAGCAGGGTTTTTGAGTGGGCGCCTGCTTCTGCGGGCAATGATTCAAACGGCAGGTAATATAAGATGTTATCGGGTATAATGATCCATTCTGTGGCGCCGCCGGTTAACGCCTGCAATGGTTTTACCAGTTGCCGGTACAATTGTTGGCCCCAGGGCGCGCCTTTGAAGCGGCGGCCGTTTTCGGAATTTTGTAAAGCCGTTAACCAATGCGTAATGGCAGGTTGCATGGACGCAAATGAATCGATGCCCGCTTGTTGAAACCCCGACCGGGTAATAACAAAGACGTTCAATGTATTGCCGGTTGCGTAAAAACTAATCACCGCCTGTTGCCGGCCAAGGTATTGTTGCAGCGAATCGGGGCGGGGATACGTTTCCCTGTATTTGAGCTGATAATACAAACTGTTTTGCTCCAGGGCATGCTGCACCTGCGCCAGTTGAATTTCATACCCCGCTTTTTCATTGGCCAGGGAAACCAGGGCGGCGCTGTCCTGCGTTTGATCGCTGCGGATACTCAAACGGGCCAGGTTGTATTTGATGTTCCGTTCCTGTTGTACCAGGGCGGGATCGATACCGGGTAATTTGCGGAACCCTTTTTGGATAATGCCACTATACATCACCGATGCTTTGTTACGTTCCGCCATAACGAAGGCCTGCTGTGCATAGCCTTTGTAGGGGTGTAATGCATGTAACTGTAAACATACCGTCACGGCGTTTTGATATACCTGCTGGTTATTGTTCTTCAAAAATAATTTGGCTTCGTCGGTATCGTAGCTTTTTTCAATAAACCGCAACAGGGCTATAGCGCTGGTATAAGTTTGCAAGGCCGCCTGCAGATAGGTTTCGTTATGGGTGGCTTTGTATAATGTATCAAAAGTAGCAGCCTTTTTAAACAGCGCATCAAAGAGGCGGTAGGAGGTAAAGTTACCGGTGAACTGCACGGGGTTCGCCCGCACATTATGATCGTTGAAATGCCCGCTGAAAACAATAATAGCCTGTTGCAGGCTTTGTAAAGCGGCTTCGTATTGTTGTTGATAGATCAGCCAGTCGCCCCGGTACAAATAATACATGCCCGTATACATACTATTGGCGGGCGCTTTGTTGGGTGAGGTGGATTGGGCAAAACGCTGCAGGTAATAACCGGTTGAATCGGGATGCTGCAGCAACAAATGCGTATGCGCCAGCTCGTTAAAAACCCGGGGCAGGGTAGTGGTATTTACCTGGTGAAACCAGTTCAGCGCCTGCTGGTAATTGCCCATGGCTTTATAGGCCAGTCCCAGGTTTAAAAAGATCTGGCTGGTAAATACTTTTTGCGAATAAATGGTTTTGTAGATGGCAATCGCCTGCTGGTATTGCCCCATTTTGTAGGAGGCCGCGGCCATATTGTTTTCGATGTTCACCACCCAGGTGGCGTCTTTGGACGGCCTTTTATTGATGATCTACAGCGCCTGCGTAAAGTAATTGCGGCTTTGTAAATAATTGCCGTTCTCATAGTATAAAACCCCGAGGTCGTTATACAAGCGTTCTTTTTCGGGGATAGCGGGAAAGCGTTGCGCCAGGGCTTCGGCCTGCAATAAAAAATAACTGGCCGAATCAAAATTGTTCAGGTGATACCAGGCAGAACCGGTGTGCTCGGCTATTTCGTATAACAGGGAATCGCTCCATTGCGGGTGCTGTTGTTTTATGCGTTGAGCCTGCAGATAGGCTTTGATGGCAGGTGAATAACTGGTTTGTACATCCAGCAGAATGCCCATATGCTTATGGGCGTAGAACAGCATGGAATCCGGCACTTCACCGGTTTTTCCGGCCAGTGCAATTATCTGTCCATAAGCGGCCATCGCCAGGCTGTCGGTAGCATCGGTAGGATTGGATAAATGAAAGAGGCGGTCAGCCTTTTTATACAATGCCAATACAGCGGGCGGGGGTTGAGCCGGGTTGCCGGTATGGTACGAGCAAACCAGCCAGGTGGCCATCAATAGCCAGCCTTTCCATACGATGCCCCGTATTGTTGCCTTCACCGGTTTTCCCATGGGTTAGGCGAAGATATGGTGTTTGGATATAATATAGCCGTTATTGGGCGATCCCGGCAATAATGAGTAATGGTGGCCGCGGTTTGCCATTTACGATGTGGTAGCTCAACAAGTTTGTCCGCTTGAATTGCACTTCATTGATCAGGGACGCAGGAATGTTCGTTGCCTTATCGTAATACACCACCTTTACCGAGATCTGTTGTTGTGCTTTTTTACTATTGTCGTTGAGAGAATATAAGATATTTATAGTTTTCGTGTCACCGTTCTTTACGTTGGGGCCAAAAAGGCCGTCGGTGAGTGATTTTTTCAGGTTGATAAAACCGTTCTTGGTACGCACGCGTAATTTCTGGTCATTGGCTTTTGACCCCGGCGTATTGTTATCGAACGAGCACTTGTTGTTGCCGTTTCCGTTATTGTCGGGATAGTCGCTATCGTCACTTGGATCGCAAGCGGGAGGTGCCACGGGGTTGGCGTTAAAAACAGGTTTGGCCAGCGTGTCGTTGTTCCCGATCACGTAAATACTGTCGAGGTAGGTAATTCCGCCCAGGATCAGCTGGCTGACGCAGGTATCGTGGGTGCCATCTTTTACAAAACCAACCAGGTAACGTACGCCGGTTTCGCTTTTGGATACGTTGATGACACCGGTATTTTTATTGAGGCTGAGCCCTTCGGGCCAGGAGAGATAGGTTCCGGTTATACCGGTGTTATTAGTTGGACTAACCATGTATTGTCCGTTTACCGGTTGCAGGTAAATGATGCTGTCCCCATAATTAGGCGAATTGGGGCATTGGTTCGGACTTAGTACAACATTTCCATTGGCAGGCGTATCCACCAGCGGATCGGTACCTGTTTCAGTATCATTTCCTGAACGACTTGCTTTGTTGCAGGCAACAAATACAAATAACATTACCAATGGTGATAATAGTAGACAAGTGCACAGTCTGCTTTTCATGTATGTTTCGGTTTTACGCGGGAATCAAACTTTCAGACAAGGTTTGGTCGGGCGCCAGCGTGTATCACCGCATTTCAAACGGATACGAACAGACAAATATTCGATTTTTGGATAATAATACACGAATATATATTACACTGCTATTTATTCAACTGGTTATCATGAATTAACAGCTAATGATTTGTACCTAAATTACAATAACAGCTGCTCTTAACCATATGCTTCTGTCTAGAGCTATTCCCATTCCACCAAATGCAAATCCTGTTCCTCAGAGGTATAGATAATACTCTTTCAACAATTTTACAAACTCCGGGGTGTAAACGCGATCAATTTGTTGGATCGTCAGGTCATGGGTAGTTGCAAAATCGGCATTGCTACGGGTATATTGTAAAATTGCCCGGAAAGGGGCATGCCTGGGCGATTGTTTTACCACCAGTCTTTCTATAAGGGAAAACCTGTATTGATTGGCGAGCTGATCGAAATATTCCCAGCGATGATAGGGGAGCAGGATGCCAAACGAACCATGCGGTTGCAGGTTATCGTCGATAACTTTTATCAATTCTTCGAGGGTAAGAAAGGTGCTGTGTTTGGCTATTTGTTCCCGGTCATTGGCCGAAAGGAGATCGGATTCGAAGAAGGGTGGGTTGGAAATAATAAAATCGTATTTCTGCGGAAATTGAAAGGTGCGGGCATCGCCCTGGAATACGGTCAGGCGTTGTTGCCAGTCGTTTTGGCTGGTGTTTTCCTGTAATTGCTGGTATGCGGCCCCATCGATCTCAATGCCGTGGATCTCGTTCTGAGAGCGTTGAGCGAGCATCATCATCAACAAACCGGTTCCTGCCCCAATATCGAGTATTGTGGAGTTCTGTGGAATTTTATCCGGGAACCACGCGCCCAGGATGCAGGCATCGGTGCATACTTTCATAGCACAATGCTCCTGGTTTATTATAAATTGTTTGAACTGGAAATATGAGTTGGACACGTTTAGGGTGTTATTCTTGATAACGAACTAAAAAACTAATCTAACTTACCATTCCGCCCTGGCTGTAGGACTACTGCTTAATTCAGTAAAATCATTCTCCAGGTATTTATAATAGGCTGTCATTGCTATCATGGCGGCATTGT
>Ga0136846_1208974_pt1 | contig 10422 bp, 10 predicted proteins | sample HopSoiMetagenom2_FD_96841 | JGI IMG/M metagenome (GOLD analysis project Ga0136846, IMG submission 96841) | Grasslands soil microbial communities from Hopland, California, USA - 2 Assembly 2016 (version 4) | ecosystem: Environmental > Terrestrial > Soil > Grasslands | place: USA: Hopland... | reverse complement strand
CTCGACCCGCTGTTGACCGGCCGCGAGCACATGCGGCTGCAGACCGCGCTGCACGGGCTGGTCAAGGCCGAGCGGGCGGAGCGCGGTCAGGAGCTGCTCGAGCGGGTCGGCCTCTCTCAGGCTGCCGACCGCAAAGTCGGCGGCTACTCGGGCGGGATGAAACGGCGTCTCGACCTGGCATTGGCGCTTGTCCACCGCCCCCGCATCCTCTTCCTCGACGAGCCCACCACCGGCCTCGACATCCAGAGCCGCACCGCACTCTGGGACGAGGTCGCCCGGCTGGCCGCGGAGGAGGGAGTCACCGTCTTTCTCACCACCCAGTACCTCGAGGAGGCCGACGCGCTCGCCGGCCGCGTCGGGATCATCGACCACGGCAAGATCGTCGCCGAGGGCACGCCGGCGGAGCTGAAGGCGGAAATCGGCCGGCCGACGGTCGAAGCGGCGCCTCGTGAGGCTGCCGAACTGGAGCGCCTTGCCGCAGTGCTGGAGCGCTTCGGCCCGCGCGCCGGCTCCTCGCCACGGGGAGCCGCGGCGCGACTGGAGGGCGGTGAGGCGCAACTGGCCGAGGTCGTCCGCGCCCTCGATGCCGAGGGCATCGCGATCGAGCGCCTGCAGCTGCACGCGCCCTCGCTCGACGACGTCTTCCTCGCCAAGACCGGACGCTCGCTGGAGGGCGCGGAGGACGAGGTCGAGGACGCCGGGCAGGAGGCGGTGGGCGCCGCGTGAGCGGCGGCCTCATCACCCAGGTCGGCCAGCTCGCGCACCGCTCGGTCCTGCGCACCATGCGCCAGCCGGCGCAGATCGTCCCGGCTCTCGTCTTCCCGCTCTTCCTGCTCGCGGTCAACTCGGGCGGCCTCAAAGACGCGACCAACCTGCCCGGTTTCCCAACCGACTCCTATCTCACCTTCGCCCTCGCCGTGCCGTTCATGCAGGGGGCGCTGTTCTCGGTGATGAACGCCGGAACCGACTTGGCTCGCGACATCGAGACCGGCTTCCTCAATCGCCTGGCGCTGACCCCGCTGCGCGGCGCCGCCCTGCTCAGCGGCCTGCTGGCCGGGGCGGTGATGCTGGGGCTCCTGCAGGCGGTCACCTACCTCAGCGTCGGGCTGATCGCCGGGGCCGAACTGACCACGGGCGTCCCCGGCGCCCTCGTGATCGTCGCCCTCTCGGTCTCGATCACCGTCGCCTTCGGCTCGATCGGGCTCTTTGCTGCCCTGCGCACCGGCTCCGGCGAGGCGGTGCAGAGCCTCTTCCCAGTCTTCTTCGTCTTCCTCTTCCTCTCGGCGATGGCCCTGCCGCTCAACCTGCTCCAAACCGAGTGGTTCCACGACGTCGCCGCTGCCAACCCGGTCACCTACCTGCTCGAGGCGTTCCGCTCGCTGCTCTTCGAAGGCTGGGACGCGGGCGCCCTGGCGCTTGGCTTCGGGATCACCACGGCCCTGCTCGCGATCGGCATGCTCGCCGCCGGCAGCGCCCTGAAGATACGGCTGGTGCGGACATGAGTGGCGGCAGAGCGACGGGCGGCCTGGCCGGCTTCCGCACAGTCGCCGCTGCGGTCGCCTGGCGCAGCATCCACAACTTCCTCAGCAACCCGGCCTTCCTGGCCCCGGCGATCGTCTTCCCGCTCTTCTTCTTCATCGCCTTTGCCGGCGGGCTCTCCGCTGTCGGCAACGTGCCGGGCTTCGACTTTCCCAGCGGCTACACCGCCTTCCAGTTCGTCTTCGTCCTGCTCCAGTCGGCCGCCTTCGGTGGCGTCTTCACCGGCTTCGGGATCGCCCGTGACTTCGAGATCGGCTTCGCCAACCGCTATCTGCTTGCCGCCGCCAACCGCAACGGGATCATTGGCGGCTACGCGATCGCGGCCCTCACCCGGGCGCTGATCACCTGGACCGTGCTGACCACGATCGCCCTGCTCGCCGGCATGGACGTCGGCGGCGGCGGGGTCGAACTCTTCGGCCTCTACGGTCTCGCGGTCCTGGTCAACCTGACCGCGACGCTCTGGGCGGCCGGCGTGGCGATGCGGGTGCGCTCGATCCAGGGCGGGCCGCTGATGCAGTTCCCCGTCTTCCTGATCCTCTTCCTCGCCCCGGTCTACGTGCCGCTCAGCCTGCTCAGCGGCTGGATCCACGCGGTCGCCTCGGTCAACCCGGTCACCGCCCTGCTCGAGGCCGGCCGCGGCTTCATCTCCGGCGAACCGGTCGTCGTCGCGCTTGCCTTCTCGGTCGCGGTCGTCCTTCCCTTCCTCTTCGCCTTCTGGGCGCGGGGCGGCCTCAAGCGCGCCGAAACCGCCGGCTAATCCAATCCGACCGTCGGGCCGGAGGGTGGGCGCATCGCCTTTTGCCGCTGGCGCAGACGCAAAGCGTTAGGCCTCGTCGGAAGGCGCCTTTCAGTAGGCGGTGTTGCGCGAGCGCGGACGGGGGACCGACTTGTAGCGGGCGCCTCCGCCGCGGTTCCAGAGCGCGGCGTCGATCTCGGCGGGGGACAGCTGTGAGGCGGCGGAGAGAAGCTCGATCGCGTGGACCGCGCAGGCGCGCAACTCGACCTCCTCGGCGGAGCCGTGCTCGAGCAGGGCGCCGGCTTCGATCTTCGCCGCCAGCGCCGGGTCGAGCAGCAGAAGGCCGTCCAGGCGCAGGACATGGGGGACCAGGTTGTCGGCGAAGGCGGTGAGCCTCTCTTCGCCGACAAGAGTCGCCACGCCGCTGCGATTCAGATCGGCAGCGGTTATCTGCGCTCGCTTGTAGAAGGGCACCGGCTCTCCTCCGTAGGTCGAGACGTCGGCAAACGCCTCCCAGCCGGCCAGCAGGTCCGCGAGGACGGCGGCCGACCCATCCGCGGCTTTGACCAGCGCCTCGAAGCTGCCGCCGTGTTCGGCAAGGACGTGCTCGCCGACATCGCGCAAGGCGGCCGCGTACTGCTCGACCAGCGTCAGCGCCGGGTCCTGACCGGTGACCGCGGCGAGATCGGCCGGGCCAAGCCGGATCAACTGGTCGGCCGACCAGGGCCCGGCGGCCCGGAAACGCTCGTTGAGGCCGGCTGCGATCGTGAAGTAGCCGCTGTGGCCCGGCCGCTTGCGGATCGTCGGCCACCAGCCGGAGCCGAAGTTGATTGCGTTGAGGCAGACGACGAAGGCGATACGCCCCTCGCGATCCCCCTCGTCGAAGTCGGTCGCAGGGTCGGGCGGTGGCAGCTCGGCGACCGGCGGCAGGGCCCGAGCGTAGGCCTCGATCGCCGCCTCTTCGACGCGCACCGAGCGCGCCCGCGCGGCAACCCGGGCACAGGCGGCACGCACCTGGTCGGAGATCAGCTCTGGCACGTCACCTGCATGAGCGCAGATTTTCATCTCTTCTTTAAGCAGGCGCCAATAGGCTGCCGGCGGAATGGAACCGATCTCATACCTGCAGGCGCTCATACTCGGCGCCCTGCAGGGCATCGCGGAGCCCTTCCCGATCTCGAGCCTCGGCCACGCGGTGATCTTCCCGCGGCTGTTCGGCTGGGACATCCACCAGAACGACGAATACTTCCTCGCCTTCCTGGTCGCCACCCATTGCGCCACCGCGATCGTGCTCTTCGGTTTCTTCTTTCAGGACTGGATGAGGATCTTCCGCGGCCTGGGGCGCTCGCTGCGCGACCGCCGCATCGGCTCCGAGGACAACGACGCCCGGCTTGGCTGGGTGATCATCGTCGGCACGATCCCGGCCGCGATCCTCGGGCTTGCGCTCGAGCACGCCTTGCGTGACCTCTTCGCCTCGGCCCAGTCAGCGGCGGCCTTTCTGATCGTCAACGGGATCCTCCTGCTCGCATTCGAGAGCTTGCGGCGGCGGCCGCCTCGTCGCGGCGACGGCGAGGGAGATTCCGATCCTCGCATCGCCAAGATGAGCTTCAAGCAGGCGCTGGCGATCGGCACCGCGCAGGCCGGCGCCCTGATCCCGGGCATCTCGCGCTCGGGCATCACGATGGGCGGCGGCCTGCTCAGCGGCCTCTCCAACGAGGACGCGGCGCGCTACTCCTTCCTGCTGGCGACGCCGATCATCGCCGCGGCGGGGTTCCTCAAGCTGCCGGATCTGCTCGGCTCGGCCGGCGACGGCGTGCGCGGCCAGGCCCTGATCGGCGCGATCGCCGCCGCCTTCACCACTTATCTCGCGGTCAAGTTTCTGCTCAAGTTCTTCAAGACCAACCGGCTCACCCCATTCGGCATCTACTGCATCGTGATGGGCACCTTCTGCACCCTGGTCTTCGCTCTGTAGCGAGCCTCAGTGGGTCCACCGCAGGGCCGAGACGCTGACCCTTCGATAACGGTGCAGGGAGCTGTTGCGGCGCGGCCTCACGCGGTGTTTGCGGCGTGGCCCAGGGGTCGGCGCGCTGGCCGCGGTCGGCAGGCCGTTGACCTGGGGGGCGACGGCATCGGTGCCGATACCCGTAAGCGTTATCTGCGAGCCGCCTTCCGAGTCGCCGAACAGGCCGAGGCGGGCGGTCTTCACGCCGCTGCTCAGTGGGCGGAAGTTGACCAGCAGGGTGCAGGTCTCCTCCGGGTCGAGGAGCAGCCCGGTGCAGTTCTCGTCGAGCAGTTGGAAGCTTCCCACGGCGCCGCCGGCGATCACCGCGATGAAGGCGCCGCCTGGGTAGTTGCCGCTGTTGGTCACTTCGATCGTCCTCGTCACCCCGGGCGAGCCGACCGCGGTGGCCCCGAAATCGGCCGGGTCGGAGACCGGACCGATGATCGCGCGGCCGCCTTCGCCGCTCAGGCCGGCGCTGAAGCTGGTGCCCCGTTCCGAACCGGCGCGCAGCTGTACGTCGTAGGAGATCGCCTCACCGGGATTGAAGTTGACCTGCACCGAGCAGGTGTCGTTGGGGTTGAGGTTCGCGCCGAAGCAGCTGCTCTGGCCGAGCCAGAAGGCGTTTGAGCCGGGGCCGACGATTTCCAACGAGTAGATGGGCGCGATTGCTTCGCCGTCGTTGCGCAGTTGCAGCGTCGCCTGGTTGGCGTTGGAGTTGGTCCGCTGCAAGCCGAAGTCATAGTTGCCGGGGAGGAAGGAGAGCTGCGGCAGGGCCGGTTCTTCGATCGGCGCAGGCGGTTCTTCGATCGGAGCGGCGATGCCGGCGGCGGGCAAGGCAAGCACCGCCACGCAGAAAGCTAGGAGGGTGGCCGCGGAGGTGATTCCCGCGCGGGTTGGCTTGCTTCGGCGTGAGAGCATGGACGCTTCATCGACCACTGCGCTCGTCTATTTGACGATGCGAGAAACCTTTCAACCGGGAGACGGAGATGGCGACGATCACGCAGCGGGAGTCGGAGCAGGTTGAGCGGGCGAACGCGGCGGGACGGACGCCGGTGGTCTTCATCCACGGCCTCTGGCTGCTGGCCGGCAGCTGGGACCGCTGGGCGGCGGTCTTCGAGGAGGCCGGCTATGCAGCGCTGACGCCGGGCTGGCCTGACGACCCTGAGACAGTCGAGCAGGCGCGCGCCAACCCCGACGCCCTCGCCGGCAAGGGCGTCGTCGAGGTGGCCGACCGCTTTGCCGAGGTGATCGGCGGCCTGACCAGGAAGCCGGCGGTCGTCGGCCACTCCTTCGGCGGCCTGATTGCCCAGATCCTCGCCGGGCGCGGTCTCTCGGCGGCAACCGTCGCGATCGACCCCGCTCCCTTCAAAGGGGTACTGCCGCTGCCGCTCGCGGCCATCCGCACGACCCTCCCTGTCCTCCGCAACCCGGCCAACCGCCGCCGCGCCGTCACGCTCAGCTTCGAGCAGTTCCGCTACGGCTGGGCCAACGCGCTCGGCGAGGCGGAGGCGCGACGGATCTACGACGAGTTCCACGTCGCCGCGCCGGGCAAGCCGATCTTCCAGGCGGCGGTGGCCAATTTCAACCCTTCCAGCGAGACCAAGGCCGATACCGGGAACCCCGAGCGGGGACCGCTGCTGATCACCACAGGCGGTGAGGACCACGCCGTGCCAGCGGCGATGAGCAAGGCCGCCTATGGGAAACAGCGCCGCAACCCCGGGGTGACCGAGCACGTCGAAATACCCGGCCGCGACCACTCGCTGACGATCGACGACAGATGGCGCGAGGTCGCCGACACCGCCCTGGCCTTCGTCAAGCGCTTCGCCTGAGGCGGCCGAAATGCCCCTCAGCGACCGCGTTCGCGAGTGGAGGCAACGGGGCGAGAGCAGCGAGTTCCGCGGCTACTCGATCCACACCTTCCGGCAGCAGGGCCCCGGTCCGCTGCTGCTGCTTCTGCACGGCTTTCCCTCCAGCTCATACGACTGGCGGCTCTTGTTGAGAGAGGAGACCGAGCGCAACGTGCTCGCCTTCGACTTCCTCGGCTTCGGCCTCTCCGACAAGCCGCCCAACCACGACTACAGCCTCTTCTGGCAGGCCGATCTGACCGAGGAGCTGGTGCGGCGCCAGGGCGGCGGCCGGCCCGTCTTCGTCCTCGCCCACGACATGGGGACCTCGGTCGCCAACGAGCTGATGGCGCGGGACATAGAAGGAAAGCTGGAGATGGAGCTGGCCGGCGTCCTGCTCTTCAACGGCAGCATGGTGCTCGAGCGATCCAGCCCGACGCCGGCACAGAAGGCGCTGCGCAGCCGCGTCGGCCCGCTCGTCGCCAGGCTCTCCAGCGAGCGGGTCTTCCGTCACCAGTTCGGCTCGGTCTTCTCGGCGGCGCACCCGCTGACCGATCGCGAGGGAATCGACCAGTGGTCGCTGATCCGCTACAACGGCGGCCGCACCCTCGGCCACCGCCTGATCTCCTACATGGACCAACGCGAAGAGCACGCCGAGCGCTGGCACGGTGCGATCCGCGACTGGCCCGGCGAGCTCAGCCTCGCCTGGGGCCTGCAGGACCCGGTGGCAACGACCGACGTGCTCGCGGCGCTGCGCGAGCTACGCCCGTCGGTGCCGGTCACCGAGCTTCCCGAGCTGGCGCACTACCCCCAGCTCGAAGACCCGCGCCAGATGGCCCACGTGCTGCGCGGCGTCATCTAGCCAGCGCAACCGCGACCGCCGTACCGTCGATTTCAGGTATTTGCCGCCGCCCTGTCGATCTGAGCGCTTGCCGTTCGTCGTTAGGGTGAGGGCGGCGAACGGCGCTGCTGACGAGACAGGAGGAACCGAGATGCAGTTCATGCTTGCTTTGATCGCCGAGGAGCGCAGCTGGGAGGACGTCACTCCCGATGAGGTGAAGAAAAACCTCGCCGAGATGGGCCAGTTCAACTCAGAATTGATGGAGGCGGGCGCCTTCGTCACCGGCGCCGGACTGCAGGAGCGCGCCACCGGCACCACCCTGCACTACGGCGACGGAGAGCCGCTCATCACCGATGGCCCCTTCGCCGAGACCAAGGAGCAGCTCTCCGGCTTCTGGATGATCGACGTGGAAAGCCTCGACGACGCCTTGGCCTGGGCCAAGAAGGTACCCCTGACCAGCGGTCACGTCGAAATCCGCCCGATGGTCACCGGCGGCAAGGAACTTCTGGAAAAGGCGGAACGCTCGTAGCCGGCGCTCGCGACAGCGTCGTCGACCGCACCTTCCGGCACGAGTCGGGACGCGCGGTCGCGACGCTGATCCGCGTCACCGGCGACTTCGATCTCGCCGAAGAGGCGGTGCAGGAAGCCTTCGTCGTCGCCTTGGAGCGCTGGCCGCGCAAGGGGGTGCCGGCCAACCCCGGCGCCTGGATCACGCAGGTCGCCCGCAACGGGGCGATCGATCGGATTCGCCGCGAGGGTGTGCTGCGCGACAAGGTCGCCGTGCTGGAGAGGCTGGAGGCCCTGCACGCCGAGCCCGAAGCAGTACCGGGCGAGGGTCTGGGCGAGATCGCCGACGACCGCCTGCGACTGATCTTCACCTGTTGCCACCCGGCCCTGGCGATCGAGTCGCGTGTGGCTCTGACCCTGCGCAGCCTCGGCGGCCTCAGCACAGCGGAGATCGCCCGCGCCCTGCTTTCCGGCGAGAGCGCGACCGCGCAGCGCATCGTCCGCGCCAAGCGCAAGATCGCCGCCAACCAGATTCCCTACGACGTGCCCGACGCCTCCCAAATGCCCGAGCGCCTGCCGGCGGTCCTCGCGACGCTGTACCTGATCTTCAACGAGGGCTACCTGGCATCCAGCGACGAGTCACCGGTCCGGACCGACCTCAGCGGCGAGGCGATCCGCCTCGCCCGGGCCCTGGTCACGATGCTGCCGCGCGAGCCGGAGGCGATCGGCCTGCTGGCGCTGATGCTGCTCACCGACGCCCGCCGCGCGGGCCGGCTCGATAAGGCCGGAGAGCTGGTCCTGCTCGAGGACCAGGACCGCTCGCTCTGGGACCGCGAGCAGATCGCCGAGGGCCTGGAGCTCTCGCGCACAGCCGCAGCCGGCGGGCCCGCCGGTCCCTACACCGTGCAGGCCCGGATCGCCGCGGCCCACGCCGAAGCCCCGAACGCAGCCGAGACCGACTGGCCGCGGATCGCGCGCCTCTACGCCTGGCACGCCGAGATCGCGCCCAGTCCCGTGGTCGAGCTAAACCGTGCCGTTGCGGCGGCGATGTGCGACGGGCCGCTGCGGGGCCTCGAGCTGATCGAAGCGATCGACGGTCTCGACGGCTACCTGCCGCTGCACACCGCTCGGGCCGACCTGCTCAGGCGCCTCGGCCGCTCCCGAGAAGCGGCCGAGGCCTACAACCGAGCACTCGAGCTGAATCCGGGCCTGGGCGAGCGCCGCTTCATCGAACGCCGGTTGGCGAGCTGACTTCGCCTTCACTCGCCGATAGGGCGAAGAAAGACAAAGTCAGCCTTCTCTCAGCCGACCTCTGAGTAGGCCGGCTCGCGCTCCTCGATCCGCTCGGCAGCCCCTTCGGACGCCACCTCGTGGCTCGGCATCGGCGCCGGCTTCAGCACCGTCACAGCGATCACGGTGGCGATCGCGACCAGGGCGGCGCCGACGAGGTAGGCGAGGTGGTAGCCGGAGTTGAGCGCGGCGAGCTGTCCGGCGCCATCGGCGAGCTTGTTATCGGTGCGCTGGGTCGCCAGCGTTGCCAGGACCGCGAGGCCGATTGCGCCACCCACCTGCATGCTGGTGCTGACCACGCCGGAGGCGAGCCCCGAGTCCTCCGGCGTCGCCCCGGACATCGCCAGCGTCATCAGCGAGGGGAAGGATGTGCCCACGCCGAGCCCGACCAAGAGCAGCGGCGGCAGCAGATCGGTGAGGTAGTCGCCATCGACCGGGGTGCGGGCGAAGAGCAGCAGGCCGATGCCAACCATGATCACGCCGGGGATCAGCGTCGTTCGGGGGCCGAAGCGCATGATCAGCTTTTCCGAGAAGCCGAGCGAGAGAGTCCCCATCACGATCGTCGTCGGCAGGAAGGCGAGGCCGACTTGCAGCGCGTCGTAGCCGAGGATCCGCTGCAGATAGAGCGCGCCAAGGAAGAACATGCCGAACATCCCCGCGACGAGGAAGGCCTGGATCGCGTTGGCCCCGACCACGTTGCGTGAGTGGAAGAGGCGCAGCGGCATCAGCGGGTTCTCGATCCGCGTTTGGCGGACGATGAAAGCGGCGCCGAGGGCGAATGAGATCGCGCTCAGAATCAAGGTCTGGGCGGAGCCCCAACCGTGCTCGCTGACGCCAAGGATGGCGTAGACGCCGATCATCAACGAGCTGGTGATCAGAGCCGCGCCGGGAATGTCAGCCCCGGCCTCGAAGCCGAGGCCGGGCTTGTCCTCGACCAGGCGCCGCGCGCCGTAGGCGGTGGCGATGCCGATCGGCAGGTTGATGATGAAGATCCAGTGCCAGCTGATCGCCTGGGTCAGGACACCGCCCAAGAGCAGACCGATCGAGCCGCCGGCGGAGGCAACGAAGCCATAGACGCCGATCGCTTTGGCTTGCTCGCGGGGCTGCGGGAACAGGGTCACGATCATGCCCACGGTCACCGGCGAGGCCATCGCGCCACCGACGCCGGCGAGGAAGCGGTCGCCGATCAGCATCGCCTGGTTCTCAGCGGCGGCGCAGAGCAGCGATGCGGCGATGAAGACGCTGAGGCCGATCAGGAACATCCGCCGCTGGCCGAGCAGGTCGCCGAGCCGGCCGGCCAGCAGCAGCAGGCCGCCGAAGGGGATCAGGTAAGCGTTGACGACCCAGGCCAGACCGCTCTGCGAGAAGCCGAGACTGTCCTGAATGGTCGGCAGGGCGACGTTGACGATGGTCACGTCGAGGACGATCATCAGCATCCCCGCGCAGAGGACGTAGAGCGCCAGCCAGCGCTTTCGGTCGGTGTCGTTGCCTGCGGTTGTAGTTGCCGTCTCGGCGGTCACGAGGACCTCCTTCTCGTCGCTTGCCTGTGCTTGCGGGCACCCTAGCAAATAGTTGCGAAGTACAATGATCTGGTTGCAAATTTGAACCGACCGGCATAGACTCCCGGTATGGCGACCAAACGCTCATACGGGGAGGCGTGTCGATT
>Ga0136846_1217801_pt1 | contig 10423 bp, 10 predicted proteins | sample HopSoiMetagenom2_FD_96841 | JGI IMG/M metagenome (GOLD analysis project Ga0136846, IMG submission 96841) | Grasslands soil microbial communities from Hopland, California, USA - 2 Assembly 2016 (version 4) | ecosystem: Environmental > Terrestrial > Soil > Grasslands | place: USA: Hopland... | reverse complement strand
GTGTGAATTACGAAGGCAGAGGCTCTGGGGGCGCGCCGAAGCGCTGAGTGTTTTCAAACACAATGTGCATTATGTTAAATGTCGAACGCGTCGAGTCCTTCGTGGCTAGGGTGAGATTCGTTTGCCATTGGTCATGCCCGTTCCACCGTCGGGCCAGTCCACTCTGGGGGGTGTCCGCTGTTCAACATTGCGGACACATGGTCGCCCGCTCACGCCCTCGCCGCAATGCGATCTCGACCGTACGCTTACGCAGCAAGGGCCTCTCTGCGGACCAACTGCGTTTTTGGGTTGAGGGCCAGGGAATGAAATGGCGACGTGACCCAGCCACTGGCCCGGCAAATCCTTTCCCCGGAGATCATCTAAAGAGCGCAAACGCTGGGGCGTCCTAAGATCGGACGGTTGCCAGACAGGCTGGAAGTTGCTACAGCGTTGGAACAAACCGTGGGCACAGAAGATGGCGTCATCGTGCCCGAAGGCAAAGTTCCTTGCCACCGGCATGAGCTTTGTGCAGCGTGCGCGACTGCGCCCTACTCCTGCTCGTCATCACCAGAAAGTCGAGCGCCACCCGCCGTGCTCAACCCAAGCCGTCCGTGCGCTGGTGGAGGCGGCGTGCGAGGCGCTTCTCATGATGTCCGGCGCGCCCTGCAACATTCACCGATGCAAGCGTGCGACGACAAAGACGCTGCAGCCCGGCAAAAACAACCGTCACTCCCAAGGCCAGCAGCAGACCGGCCGGGATGTCAGCCGGAAAATGAACACCGACGTGGATGCGTGCCCAACCGGTGAGTAAGGCGGCCGCGAATACCGCAATTGCAGCGCGGGCCGACGCAAACACAGCAGCGCGACGGTGAACATGACCGTCGCGTGTGCGCTCGGCAGCGAACCGCGCGCGCCGTGTTCGATGTATGCCGGACTCAGGCCCACCATGAAAGGTTGCGGGATGCAACCAAGCCGTCCAGCCCAGCAAGCCCAGGCACAGCCACGGCCCGCCAACGGCAAGAGCACCCGCGGCGGACACCAGCCAAGGGCAAGGGCAAGGGGCGTGTCCAGCAGCGATCCACAGGAACAGGAAAAGATTCAGTTCCTCCATTCGCTGTCCCCGCCCTCTTCAATGGCGTCGCCGCTCGACTTCATGGCAAGGCGCGGCTCGGTGCACGGCGTGCGCAGAAAAAGGCGGTAGCTCCCGGCGTCGCCTGCGACTTGCAGGCATGGCAAGACGGCCTGGGGCAGTTGCCCCAGTACCGAATGCGGTACTGCGACGAACAGGGACTCCTGTGGTCGCTTATCCGCAAGCCGCAGCGGGTCGGCAATGTGCAGTGCTCGCCCGCCTGAATAGAACGCAGCGGAGAACATGCGCTCCTGCACGAACGCCAGTGGCGTTTCCGGTCGCAGTTGGGCGCGGTACAACTGCACCACTGCCTTGGCCGATTTGGCTTCAGCACGGCCGCCTGCGGTGAGATTGAGCAACCATCCCGCAAACAAGACGGTAGCGACGAGCGTTCCGGCAAGCAGCAGCCGGCGCGCAACGCCGTCGTCGCGATCGTTCAACCAGAGCGCGGCCAACAACGCCAGCGGCGGCAGGCCTGGAAGCACATAGGTCCAGAGGATATTGCCGGCAGCCGTGAAGATCACGCACGGCGCGAGACCGCAGGCCAGCAGATAGAGAACGAACGACCGCCGCGCGTCCGCGCCATCTGCCGGCGAACCTGTGCTCCTGCGCCGCGTGCGCCAGGCGGCAAGCGGCACCACGATGCTCCACGGAAGAAATGCACCTGCCAGGAAGAGCCAGATGGTGCCGCGGGGAAAGGCATGCGCCGAACCGTAGCGGTCACCCTGCCAACCCGAAACGACGAATCGGTTCCAGTGCTCCCCGATGAAAAAGTAGTCGAGGAAACCGGGCGTGCGTGTTTCGGCGAGCACATACCAGGGGGCAGCAAGGGCCAGGAGCAGTACACCGTTTCGCATCCACGGCGCGGCCTGCCACACCCTTCGCGCCTGACGCGTCCACAAGGACCAGGCTCCGGCAGGCAACAGGATCAGCGCGCATCCCACAGGGCCCTTCGCCAGGAGAGCGATCCAGAGCCCGGCGATGAACAGCCACGCCTCGCGCTCGCGGTGCTCGGCCGGCCCTTGCAGCGCCAACCAGAAGCTGCGCATCGACAGCACCGTGCCCAGGCACAGCGCCATGTCGGTCGTCACGGCGCCGGAGACCGTCCAGAACAGGACCGTGGTGGCGAGCAAGGGCAGCACATAGGCGGGCCGCCGCATCCCGGCGCACCGCGCCCAGTCGTACGTGAGCACGGCAATCGCAACGGCCATCAGAAAGTGAGGCAAACGCGCGGCGAACTCGTTGGCTCCGAAGAGCTGCATGCTCCCTGCGGAGAGCCAGAAGGCCAGCGGCGGCTTGCCCCAGAACGGCGTGCCATCGGTGAACCAAGGCGTGATCCAGTCCCCGCGCTCCGCCATTTTTCGCGCGATCTCGCCATAGCGTCCCTCGGTGGTGTCCATCAGCGGATAGCCCGCCAGAGAAACCAGGCGCAGTGCAACGAGAAAAACGAGGATGCAGGTGGTCGCCGTGCCCAGCGCCTGCCGGGTGTCGGTAAGAAGGCGCGACATCAGCGAGCAGCGTTCGATTTCGACTTGGACGGCACCGTCGCCGGCTCGTAGACGTCGATCAGGTAGATCGGGCGACCTTTGGTCTCGGTGAAGATGCGCGCCACGTATTCGCCGAGCATTCCCATGCACAGCAATTGCAGCCCGCCAAGGAACAGCATGCTCACAATCAAGGTCGGGAAGCCCTGCACCGCATCGCCAAGAATCAGCGCCTTGAGGAAAAAGAAGATTGCATAGGCGAAGGCGCTGCCGGCGCTCGCGAGGCCGAGAAGCGTGGCCACCTTCAGCGGCGCGGCCGAGAACGCGGTGATGCCGTCGAAGGCGAGACCGATGAGCTTGAGGAAAGGCCATTTGGTCTCGCCGGCCGCGCGAGCGGAACGCTCGTAGTCGATGGTTGCCTGCGGAAAGCCGACCCAGGCGAACAGCCCCTTCATGAAGCGCCCGCGTTCGGGCAACTGGTTGAGGGCGTCGACCGCCCGGCGGCTGAACAAGCGGAAGTCACCCACGTCTCGCGCGATCGGCACATCGCTCACGCGCTCGATGAGGTGATAGAACGCGCTGGCGGTGGTCCGCTTCCACCAGGATTCGCCCAGGCGCACTCGCCGCCTCATGTTCACCACGTCGGCACCGCCGCGCCAGGCCGCGACCATCGCGGGAAGGAGCTCGGGAGGATCCTGCAAGTCGGCGTCGATGACCACCACCGCCTCACCGATTGCGAGTTTCAGCCCTGCGCTCATCGCCGCTTCCTTGCCGAAGTTCCGGGTCAGACGTGCATAGGAGGTTCCGGGGTGGCTGCGCTGCAGACGCTTCAGCAGATGAATGGTCTGGTCGGTACTTCCGTCGTCGATGTAGATGATTTCGTACGCCACGCCAAGGTCTGCCAGCACAGCGGTCAGGCGACGCTGGAATTTGACCAGCACCGCCTCTTCGTTGAAAACCGGAACCACAACACTGAGCGTTACGGCGGCAGCCGGACGCGGAGTCGCCCTCCCCGGCTGGCCCCACACGGCGTTTGTTGGCGGCCCACCGACAGTGCGGCCAGGCGAATAGAACCGATCGGAGCGCGCGCGATAAGGGGAACTTGAGCCGACAGAGTGAAGCATTGAAATCGCACCAGGACAACAGGATTTCCGCATCCTCTGCCTGGAAGACTTTCCGGCGACTTACCGGCCCTGCCCCGCCCCTCGCGCAGCTACGGCCGCCCTTGCGCACCTGAACGGGCCAGCAGAAATCTCATGCCCGGTTCGGCGTCTTCTGCGGACAGCTTCCATCCATGCGCCTGCGCGATTTCCTGGCAAATGGCCAAGCCAAGGCCGGCGCCATGGTCACGCCGATGTGGGCCACGCCAGAAACGCGTGAACATCATCGAAAGCTGCGCCGGATCTGCGCCCGGTCCCCAATCCCGAACCGCCATTGCCTCGGCGCCCACCTCGACGGCTACCTTCGTGCCTCGCGGTGCGTGCTGGATCGCGTTCTCCATGAGGTTCTTCAGCACCGTGAAAAGTGCGCCCCGATCGGCGGTCCAGTGAACCGCCTCGCCATGGAGTTGCACCAAAAGATGTACGCCTGCTGCCTTGGCCATGCGCTCCAGGTAGGCGACGCCCTCTTTCACGACCTCCTGCACATCAACTTCCTTGAAGCTGTAGTTCTGAACCTCGCTGGCCTCGGCCAAGTGCAGCAGCTGTTGCACCTGGCGCGCCATGTGTTCAACGTCTTTGAGCAATGACTCGCGGCCCACACCTGATTCGCTCAATTCGATTTGTGCGCGGATCAACGCGAGCGGCGTCTTCAGCTCATGCGCTGCCGTCGCAAGAAATTCCTGCTGGATGCGAAACCCGTGCTCCAGCCGTTCGAGCACGCGATTGAAGCTTTCCACGAGCGGCACGATCTCGGATGGAACGCCATCGACCTGTAGCCGGGCATGGATGGACCTCGGGGCAATCGCCGCTGCGGAAGCCGCCACATTTCGCAGTGGCTTGAGCGTGTAGCCCAGGACCAGGTACGCGCATGCACCGAACACGATGAGCAGGACGAGGCTGAACACGGCGATCCCGGCGGCCACGAACGGCAGCACGAAATGCCGATGCACGAGATCTCCAAACCGTGTGCTCGCGGCGAACTGCAGGAACCACTTCCGGCCGGCGTGCTCCACCGGCACGGTGGCGCCGTGTATCGGCATCCCGCTGTGTTCGAACTTGAAATATCCGCGTTCCCCCTGCGGGGCTGCCCCCGCCCAGAACGCTTCGCCCGACGCGGACGACATCACGGTCTTGCCGGAGGCATCGAGGACGCGGTAAGCCACCTCTTGCCTGAGGCTCTCGTACATCCAGTCCGCACCGCGTTCACGCGCATCGAACCCGACGGGCGTTCCCGAGTCGTCGAACTGCAATGCGCCCGCGAGTTCTTCGGCGCGTCCCACCAGATCGGCAACGAACAGGAGATCGCTGCGCACCGTCAGCACGGTGATGGCGATCGACGCGATCAACACGATGCTCAGCACTACGCCGACCACGAACGCCAGCAGGATTTTCAGGCTGAGGCTATGCAGCCACGCCGGCTTCGCGAAGCGCATAGCCCAGCCCTCTCACGTTGACGACTCGCTGCCGCGAGCCGATGGCGAGCAGTTTTCGGCGAAGCCGGTGCAGCGCCACATCCAACGCGTTCGGCGTGACGGCTTCCCCCAATCCCCACGCTGCCGCCTCCAGCGCGGCTCGGCGCACCGTCTCGCCGCCGTTGTGCATCAGGAGGAGCAGTATCTGCATCTCCGCAGGCGCCAATGCCGCGCGCTCATCGCCGCAACACACGCTTCCATCGGCGGGCTTCAACTGGAGATCGCCGTGCGCGGGATCGAGCGGCCGGCACGCCGTTGGGCGGCGCAGCAGTGCCCGCACGCGGGCCACCATCTCGTCCATCGCGAACGGCTTGGCAAGGTAATCGTCGGCGCCGGACTCGAGCCCTTCCACCCGATCGCGCAAGGCATCGCGCGCCGTCAAGACAAGGCACGGCACACCGAATCCGCGCGCACGCAGGCGTTGCAGCAAGGCCAGCCCGTCTCCATCGGGCAGTCCCCGGTCGAGCACCAGCGCGCCGTAGGGCACTTGCTGGAGGGCCGCCCATGCGGCGTCGCCGCGATGAACGACGTCGACCGCAATGCCTGCCGCTTCAAGCCCGCTGCATGTGAGCCGGGCCAACCGTTCATGATCCTCGACCAGGAGAATGCGATTCATCGGCAGCGATGCGGAAAGCTCGGGAGCGCTCGTCAACGTTCATGTCGCATCGACGAGCAAGGGATGGCGCGGCGTCAGAAAGCGGCCGGATAGGCTCAACTGCCATTCATGCGCTGGAACAGCGCCTCGCCGTGCTGGCGCGTACCGATCGCCTGCCCGATCAGCACTTCGTCGCGGCCCTCATCGAGGAGCGTCAACGCTTCGGTTGCGAACGCTTCCGGGCTCATCATTCCGGCGCTCTTCGTGCCGTCGCTGCGGGTATCGCCACCCAGCGCGGTGTCGACGATGGGAGGCGCCAACTCCACCACCTTGACCGCGGTGTGGCGAAGTTGATGCCGCAGACTGAGAGTGAACGAGTGAAGCGCAGCCTTGGTGGCGCAGTACACGGGAACATCGGCCATCGGCGCAAAGGCCAGTCCGGACGTGACGTTGACGATGACAGCCCGCTCTTGCCCGCGCAGCAGCGGCAGGAGCTCGCCGATGAGTTGCACCGGCGCGGTGAAGTTGATCGCAACCTCCTGCTCCAGGTCGTCCAGCGCGTGATCTCCGGTGAAGCTGCGGCGCGATTGAACGCCGGCATTGTTGAAGACGACGCTGAGGTCCGGGTGCTCGGCAGCAATCCAATCGACCAGCGCCCTTCGGCTTTCGGCGTTCGTGATGTCACAGATTCGCGTGATCAACGCTGGCTCGATCGCTTGCGCGCGAGCCAGCGCCTCTGCGCCCCGGCCGCAGACGATGACTCGATTGCCACGCTGAAGAAGTTGTTGCGCAAGCGCCAATCCGATGCCGCTTGAGCCTCCGGTAACGAGGATCGTGCTGTCGCGCAATGTCATGCTCTGGTCCTTTGAAGCGAGAACGCGGGGTCCATCGCCCTCGATGGCTCCCTGACTGTCGTTCTGATACGATCAAATGATGCCAATATGACATCATGTTGTCAATATGGATTTATAGAGACCTATGGCAAAAGCAAAGCGAACCCCCTCCGGCGAAGCGATGAGCAGCTTGATGCTCGAGCTGTTCAGGCTCAACAGCCGCCTGCTGACAGCTGGCGACCGGCTGGTCGCGCCGCTCGGCCTCACGAGCGCCCGCTGGCAGATCCTCGGCACCATCTTCAAGGGCGAACACCCGCAGCCGGTGGCATGGCTCGCCCGCAACCTGGGTGCCAATAGGCAAAACGTGCAGCGGATCGTCAACGACCTCGAAAAGGAAGCGCTGGTCGCATTCGAGGCCAATCCTCACCACCGGCGGGCGCAGCTCGTGGTCCTGACCGACAAGGGAAGGCAGGTCTACGCTGACGCAATGGCATTGCAAGCTCCATGGATCAACAGCCTCTCGGACGGGATTGCCGTGGGCGACCTCAAGACGATGCAAACGATCATGGCGTCGCTGCGGCAGAAGCTGGAGCAAGACACGGAGGAGTACGAGCCAAGCTGACCGTGGTCACCGGATTGATCAGGACATCGCGGGGGTCAGCCATGTGTGGACTCCTTCCAATCACTTCAACCCGCGGGCTGCGTCGCCAGGTGCCGCGCCAGCGCCTCGCGCGCACGCCGGGCGCTGGCGGCATCCACGCGATCGGCCAGCAGCTGCCCGAGTTGCTGCAGTTGCTGCGCCGACAGGCCGACGTTCATGCTGATGCGGATGTGCGCCTGCAACTGCGACTCGACGCCCGCGAGCGCGGCCAGCATGCTGACCGTGGCGACCTCGCGGCTTTGCCAGTCGAGGTTGTCGCGCTCGAAGATGTCGCCGAACAGATGGGTGCGGAGGTATTCGTTCGCCACGGGCGCGAAGTCGAACAGCGGCCCCTGCACCGGCGCACCCGACAGCTTGGTCTGGTTCGCGGTTCCCGCGGCCAGCAGGGCATCGCCCTTCGGAATCGGGCGGCCAGGCGCGTGGCCCGGCGCATCCTTCACGCCGCGCTGCTTGCGCGCCTCCACGACCTTCATCAGTTCCGTGAGCGCATTGAGGCTGCGCGGAAAGCCGGCATAGGCATAGAGCTGCACCAGCACTTCCCTGGCATCGCTGACCGCGAGGCCGGCGTCCAGCCCCTCGTTCAGTGCTGCGTTCAATTTGGCAATGTCGCCGGAGGCTGCGAAAGCCGCGATCGGCACGATGGCCTGCTGTGCGGCCGACAAGGTTTCGGAGGGGGATGTATTTGTCATGCGGGTCGGTTCCTGGTTCCGGGATGCATGGCCGACGGAAGCCGTCAGCCCCGAGGCCATAGCGGCGGCCATGGCTGCCGCGGTGCGGCGCTTAACGTGCGTTGTATCGCTCAGCGCGACAGCGTCAGCCCGAAACCTGGTTGCAGCTCTTTGATTGCCGCTCTTGCGCCAGCAAGGTGGCTCTGCGCTCCGATTCGTTCATGTGGCTCGATGCATCGATGTAGCTAGCGGCAATGGCAAAAGGTATGACGACCTTCCAGGAGTTGCTCTTGGCTTGCGCCGCACGCTCCTGCGTCACCTGCTCTTGTGCCAGCTGGTCTGCGATGGCCCGGCAATCGAGCGAGGAAAACTGCGATTCCGGCATGCCGCTTTTAGGGATGTTCGAGCAACCCGTCCCGAGCAGGACAAGCGGGAACGACAGCAACAACGCATATCTTTTATGGATCATCTGTTTCTCTTTGAAGTGGAGGACGCGTCGGCCTGGAACGGCATCGGTTTCAAAGTTACGCGGTGCACAGGTTCGGCACGGCGACCTTCTGAAAGAGATGAGGCCGGGCGACCATCGACGCCGGATGTGCCTTGGCCTTCTCCCGGAAGCCGGGGTGCTTGAAGGCCGTGCGCCATGCCGCCGCAGATTCGAAGACGGCATAGTTGAGATACGTCGGGCTGTCTCCCAGCGCGCGGTGAAGCTGTGTCGAGATAAAGCCGGGCTGGCTCTTCATGAAGGCGGCATCGGCAGCCCATGCCTCAAGGAACGCCGCTTCGTCTTCAGGCGCCATGGTGCAGAGATTGACCAGCACGATGGGGGCCGCATCGATGTCCATCTGGCGACCTACCGGGAATGACGGGTCGAGCGGCTCGATATCGGGCATGTTTTCAGTTCCTTGGAAAAAATCAGAGTTCTGTCGGACAGCCGGGTCGGCGGGGCGACATGTTTCCCTTCGGCACCAACTCCTGGTGTCGATGAGGAAGCTTGATTTGGACATGCGCTCGTGCCAGTTTCTGGCACCAGTTCAGAACTCCTGCCGTGTCGGTCGGAACAGGATTTCGTTGATGTCGACGTCTTCAGGCTGGCTCATGGCGAAGAGCACGCAGCGCGCAAAGCTGCTCGCGGGAATCGCGTTGTGCTCGTAGAACGCCTGCATGGCCTGCGTCATGCCCTCTTCCTTGGTGGAGGCGGGCAGTTCCGTGTCCACCGCGCCCGGCGAGAGGATGGTGGAGCGGATGTTGTAGGGCTTCACCTCCTTGCGCAACCCTTCGGAAATCGCGCGCACGGCGAACTTGCTCGCGCTGTAGACCACGCCCCCCGCGCTCACGATGTGGCCAGCCACCGACGAGACGTTGATGATCTGCCCGCTCTTTTGCGCCTTCATGGGAGGCAGCGCTGCAGCGATGCCATGAAGCACGCCCTTGATGTTCACGTCGATGGTCTGGCTCCACTCGTCCACGCGCAGCATCTCCAGCGGCGAGAGCGGCATGACCCCTGCGTTGTTGAGCATCACGTCGATCCGGCCGTGGGATTCGATGGCACGGGCGACCAGCGCCTGGACCTGATCGAGGTGCGCGACGTCAGTCTGCACGACGCTCTCGGCACCGAGGCCGAGTTCTTCTGCCAGGGCCTGCAGGCGATCGAGCCGCCGTGCGCCCAAGACAACCTTGGCGCCGGCCCATACGAGATGGCGTGCCGTTTCCGCGCCTAGGCCGCTGCTGCCGCCGGTGATGACGACCACCTTGTTTTCGATTCCTTGGGTCATGTATTTCTCACTTGAAGTTGGGTCACAGGCCCAGCAGACGCTCAGCATTGCCGTGGGCAATGAGGGCCTTGTCCGCGTCGCTCACGGGCAGGCGCTCGATGAAGGCCCGCGCGCCGTCCAGGCTCTGGTAGGGGTAGTCGATCGAATAGAGGATGCGTTCTGCGCCCATCACCGCATGGATGAACTGGAAGTGCGGCAGCGTGAGCATGCCGCTGGGCGAGACGTACACATGCTCGCGGTAGGTCTGCACGATGGGACGCCTGAGGCCCGAGGCTTCCCGCGGGATGGAGTCTTCCAGCCGTTGAAGGAAGAACGGCACCATCTCGCCCCAATGGCCGCTGATGACCTGCAGCCCGGGGTGCCGGTCGAAGGCACCCGCCAGCAGCATGCGCACCACCTGGACGCCCGATTCGTTGTGCCAGCCCCAGGCGAACATGGCCAGGCGCGCGCTGAGTTCGCGCTCGAGGCCGCCGTAGTACGGCGCCTGCACGGCGGGCAGAGGCAGGCCGGGGTGCACGTACAGCGGCACCTTCAATTCGCTGAAGGCCGCAAGGATCGGCTCGTAGCGCGCATCGTCCAGGAAGGTGTCTCCGGGGCGGCCGTTGATGAGCGCGCCCTTGAGTCCGAGCTCTTTCACCGCCCGCTCCAGTTCGCGCGCAGCCGCCTC